>Ga0209629_10003654_pt1 | contig 11113 bp, 6 predicted proteins | sample TergutCu122P5_FD_187286 | JGI IMG/M metagenome (GOLD analysis project Ga0209629, IMG submission 187286) | Cubitermes ugandensis P5 segment gut microbial communities from Kakamega Forest, Kenya - Cu122 P5 (SPAdes) (version 2) | ecosystem: Host-associated > Arthropoda: Insects > Digestive system >...
GAAACATGTTGGAGCGTTTTTATCTAATTTAGAATGTTTTAATAACTCTGCGTTTTTTAACGTTATGTGCATCAGTTGGTAATAAAAAAAGGGTTCAGTTGACATTCAAGTGTTTTAATGTTTATAGGAGAATACTGAGAAGAACAGAAAGTTACAGAAAGAGTTGCAAGAAAAGTATGTACTTGAAGAGAAGCTGCAAAAGATGCAGGTTGAATCACCACTTTCAGCTACCGTATTGGAGAAGAAGCTGACCATGGCTTATGATGAGCTCTTGAGTCTGAAACATTATAACATGCAGCTTGGTATTGAGAAAGAAAACTTGTGTGCTGAGCTGGAGAGACTACAGGAGAGGTGAGGTACTTATCTGTAGGGTCATGCTGTTATCCAGCAACTGTCAGTTGACACTTTCTGTTGGCTTGTTTACTGTATTGACATAGCAAATTAACACAGCAGGAAGTGACGAACATCAGTTGTCAGATAAATTAAGGACCCAATATTGATTCACAGTAATCATAAAACTGGAAATTAAATGCAGGAAATGTGTACAGTACAGTATAATACTAATTTCAGCCATGCACGAGAGATTCAAAAGATGAATACAGTACATCACTTCATGGAAGAACAGATACTGGGCCTCCAAGCAAAGTTAGAAGTGGAAAATCGAGTTAAGAATAAGACAGGTGAACATCTAGAAAAGCTCGCAGAACAAGCACATCTCATGGAACAGATACTTGAAAAGGGAAATTCGATGTCCAGACAGGAGCTACAGTGAGTACCAGATGCAAATTTTGTGCTGAATAGAATAACATTTACTTTCCATGGACCCTTCTTTGGGCTGAGCCAAAGGATGTAGAACAAATTCTGATTTTGTCAGGCAATTTGTGATTTTGATTGCTGCCTCCAGTTACGTATCAAAAAGTTTTTCTCCTGCCTGTAGTTCTTTCCTTTCCTTTGTCAGAAATCTTCTCATACTATCATCTTCCTCTACAGGTCAATAATTATGTCCCAAATATTATATCATTTACTTCATTGACATCTCTTGCAGTAACTCATTTCTAGAACAGATGGCAAAAGTTGTATGTTTTCCCACACAACTCTTCTCTTTTAATTTCTGCATAAATTAATTTGTAAGTGGTAGGAGTGGGGCTGTTAGGAAGAGCAAATACAAAACAAGGTATTACTGTTATCATCTCATACTTGAGGTTCTGCATTAATGGACATTGTGACTGCCGGTGGATGGGATAACCATGTCTGGTACTGGCGTGCATGTCAGTTTTTATTTTCATTCTGTCCGTAACACTTCTCTGCCCAGGAGTAAAGATGGAGAGAATGTGTAGCTGGGCAACAACATCCATCTGGTGCTGAGGTTATGGATGTGTGTAGCTTTATCTCCACATTCCCCATACACCTTGATGGCATGAGGCTGCATTATATAGTGTAATGCAGTGTCTTATGACTTAAGCAATAGTCTTGTCCCCAAATGGTCACACAACTCGAGGTCATGTAATCTCAAATTTTTGTTACTTCTTTAATTTCACTGCCTCTTAATTTTCTTCAAAAAGTTTAACTTGAATATCTGTTGCCAGTTTATCAGTTAATGAACTGTAATGTAATTTTCTTGTGTCATACAGTGAGATTCATCATATTCTAGTATCACACAGCTAAATAAATAAATAAATAAATAAATAAATAAAAAAATAAAAATGGAATTCACATAAATCAGATGTGTCCCAGCATTGTTGCTGAAGATGGCCTTTGGGATGTGACATTGTCATTGGGTAAGCAGTTCTGAGGTTTCAAAGGTCTAGTGCCTTCGTCATCAGGGTCAAGGGGTCCACATCATTCGTCTTGGACTGAACAGTAAAGGCACAACAGACACTGGGAACTGCTTGCCCAATGACATGGCATCACATCCCAGAAAACTGATGCATTAGTCTGATGTTTACAGGCATAAGCAGTGGCAGCAGTATGCAGATGAACATCAAGAGCTGGCGAAACAAATACAGGAAATTCAGAAACACAGCAGTGCAACAACCAGTGAATTTGAACACCATCTTGAGAAGCAGCATCTAATGAAAACCAAGTAATTAAGATTGTTGTCCTTCAATTTCTGCTGTCTGCATACAATGTACAATTTGGCTCTTAACAATTCAGTGACATATGTTGACACTCACTGCAATGTTTGGCAAAACAGCAGTTTGAGGTCATAATACAGCCAATCCCAGGGAGATGAAGGCACATGCATACATTACTGTATTCATTGGAATACATGACCTCCCTCCCTACACAATCTTTCTTCAGGAAAATATGCACATGGAATGTGTTTAACTTTGTGCATGAAAATGTGCCCAATTTTAAGATGATGAATTGGGGGGAAAAAATCTCATATATTTGGGTACACTCTGTCCAACAAAAATCCATCGGCCTGAAATTTTCTAAGTCCTGAACTGGAAGTCACGTGACGTACAGTTGCCATCATAATTCGAGTCATTTTACTTTCCCCATATTTGCGCATTAGTGGCGTTTCTCTGTCTTCCATTCATGGTTGAAAAAGGAGGGTAGGGGATTACCAAAAGCTGAAAACTGACCTGGCTGTGACAATACAGGTCATTAACCCTGAGTTAAGTGGAGGCCGAATCCCTTTACCGTTCCATTCTTACAGTCAACAGGCGTAACTCAGGCAGTTGAATGCGTGCTAGCAGTGGCCTTCGGAAATAAACTATGTTGATTTGAGTCCCATTATCGGCATGTAAAAGCTGAAAACTGACCTGGCTGTGAGAATACAGTCATTAACCATGAGTTGAGTGGAGGCCGAATCCCTCTACAAGACAAATACTGTCATAAAAGTGAACCCCATCGAGAATATGTGGAATGAGGTGCAGGAAACCTGGCTTGTCCTACCTCCCAGAAATAGCGATGAGCTATGGGCCCTTGTGTCGGACACGTGGGATGAAGTTGCTTCGTCTCAGTGTTACATTCGATCACTGATTGAGTCCATGACATGACGAATGAAATGAGTGGTCGAAGCAGAAGGGTCCTGGACTCCTTATTAAAGCGGTCAATTTCTGAAAATAGCCCTTTTAAAGGTTAAAGTATTAATTTTCATTTTCTATGCATAGTGTGTGTGTGTGTGTGTGTGATACTTCGCCAGTCCCAGTGGCCGGGCGGACTATGGCCCCTCACCTGCTGAGATTGTGGGTTCGAATCCCACCGGGGGCATGGATGCCTGCCTTTTGTGAGTCTTTAGGAGTGTCATCCCCGTTGAGAACTAAGTAAACCAACACGTATAGAATATGGCAGTCAAAAACACAACTATATTTGTAACACACAAGGTGTTAATACACAAACGTCTCAGCCAACTTTTTTTTTTTCGCCTCTTCTAGTTAGACCATCTTCAGGTTGGATACTTTGGTCAGAGGAAATATACAATAATGCAATAAAACCATTAAAGTCAGTGGGGACGATATCTCATTTACAAAAATGGGGCTTGTGTACTACTAAAATATGCATTGTTTACATTAGTCTGTGGTAACATATTTATCCATTATTGGTAGGCTAGTGAGGGTCCTGAGGGGACTCGGGGTTCCTGCATTGTTTGTTCGTAGTGGTCGTGGTGGCTGGGTGTCACAACGGTCCGCTGTTATGGCCGTGTGGTCATTCTAAGTTGTACCTGGTGGCCGTCGCAGGTTTATTGTTGTAGAGGAGAGGTTTCCTTTGTGGTGCTGGTATGTGAGGAGGGTGTAACTCAGTAACTAGGAGTAACTCAGTACTCGATCACCTTTTATAACACATAGTGAAGTTCTGTGTGAACAGTGATACTGAGTTACTCCTATCATACTACCACCTGGTAATCCAGAACCAGGGACTGGGATTACATGCACTCAACGGTTACTGTGGTAAATACAGTTTTTCATCTCCTTCCTAATAAAGCGGCACCCACGGACACCAGCACCGACCGTGGACTACATTAAATGTAAGTAACATTTCACTCATTACTACCACACACATATACATACATATGCACATGCGCACACATATATGTATAACATTTTTAAACCTCAATTTTGCCCTGTCATAGCCAACCAGGCCATTACACTTTTTATTGTAGTTCTTTCTCTATTAAAGATACCCCAATAGCACCATCTAAGCCAGACACCCTCCTCACATACCAGCACCACAAAGGAAACCTCTCCTCTACAACAATAAACCTGTGGCAGACACCAGATACAACTTAGAATGACCACACGGCCATAACAGCGGACCGTTGTGACACCCAGCCACCACGACCACTACAAACAAACAATGCAGGAACCCCGAGCCCCCTCAGGACCCTCACTAGCCTACCAATAATGGATAAATATGTTACCACAGACTAATGTAAACAATGCATATTTTAATAGTACTAGTTTGTACACAAGCCCCATTTTTGTAAATGAGATATCGTCCCCACTGACTTTAATGGTTTTATTGCATTATTGTGTATTTCCTCTGACCAAAGTATCCAACCTGAAGATGGCCTAACTAGAAGAGGCCAAAACATGTAGTTTGCTGAGACATTTGTGTATTAACACCTTCTGTGTTACAAATATAGTTGTATTTTTGACTGCCATATTCTATACGTGTTGTTCTACTTAGGTCTTTTTTGGGTGTTGTGTGTTGCCTCGGCTACATAAAGAAATATGCCGATAATGGGACTCAAATCAACATAGTTTATTTCCGAAGGCCACTGCTAGCACGCATTCAACTGCCTCGGTTACGCCTGCTGACTGTAAGAACGGAATGGTAGAGGGATTCGGCCTCCACTCAACTCAGGGTTAATGACTGTATTGTCACAGCCAGGTGAATTTTCAGCTTTCAGTAATCCCGTACCCTCCTTTTTCAACGATGAATGGAAGACAGAGAAATGCCACGAATGCGCAAATATGGGGAAAGTAAAGTGACTCGAATTATGATGGCAACTGTACGTCACGTGACTTCCAGTTCGGGACTTACAAAAATTTCAGGCCGATGGATTTTTGTTCAACAGAGTGTACATATGGCAATTAAGATTACTTAAAACTGTACTGTTTTATATGTGCATGAGCTACCTTTCCTAATGATGATACCTACAAATGTTTTATACATCTCTTTGTTGGACTCATTAATACTTGAGTAATGCACAGAAAATACGAAAGATTTTGACCAGTGTTTACACAATTCAGTGACTTGCAGAAGAGAGATATGTAACGTGGGTTACCCAAGTTCAAGCAGTTCTTAGTTATATACTGCATTTCCAGTAATATGCATCCAGATTTTAGGCAGCATCTTTCGGCAGATAATGCATCCTGTACTCCAGAAAATCTTCCTTATTTCCTCATGGCATATCCTATAGCAAAACTGAAAACCTCTGAGTTTAAAGTCATCAGCTTATTTTATCCAACTGTGAAATGGAAATACAAACACCCAACTGGTGAGCCTTCGTTCTGTCTCAGTTTGAATACACAACAACATGTACAGCATGTCCAGCTTCAAGCAGTACTCATTCATAGAATCCACACCTGCTCACAGAGTGTACATTAACATTGTGTGATACAGAGTGTTCTTCTGTCATGGGGCTGCTCGTAGACATCATTTCTGCACAGCAACCGATGATGTCTGTTCTGCAGTGCTCATGCCTGCCCAGTCCCACATTAAAAAAATCCCTGTATGAATTACCTTATTGTGTGCAGCTGGGAAATAGGGCTTAATTACAAGTTTTTCTCTTCTGCACCACATCAAGACCTACTCTTGATGCCTCCCACCTCCCCTTTAATGGTTACCAATGGTTGTGTCCCTTGGGTTTGAAGTAGCTGGTGTGTGAAGCCAACCACTTCTCACCCAGTCAAGAAATTCCCCACATTTTATGGAACCTTAAGGTTTATTACTGCATTTACAAGTGTCCACCTTGCCTCCAACTAGTGCCATGATTTAAGCATGGATGGATGTCTGAATGGCATCATGCTTAAATGTGCACAAGGGTATATAGTCACATGAACTTTATCACTGCATTTTCCATTTTTTCAAACAATTTAATGTTATGTAGAAAATAGATTTTCAGGTGATACATTGTTTTACCAAACAATTGAGGAAGTAAGTGTGAAAAAGAAACTTCTCATATAAAATTTGTGCTGTTTACAGGTATCAGAAAGCAATGAAGTGTACAATTGAAAAACTTGTACTGCGATTACAAGAACTCCGTAGTGAGGTGAATGTACTCAGAAAAGAGAACAAAATTTTGAAAAATGACCAGCATAAAGGTCAAGAAGAAACAGCTACTCATAAATCATCAAAGAAGAATGATTTGTAAATACTGTGCAGTAGTGTGTGTGTGTATATATATGTACAGTTACATTATATTAATTCAACAGAACAGTGAATACAGTTACTTAATTCTGTGATGGCAAATTCACTATTTTCATCAGGCAGGCACTACTTCAGTCTCCCATCGCATAAATCACAACAAAGGCACCAAGACTTGTGACTCTCACAGAGGCAGGTATGAACATTACAGTTATACAGGATCAGACACTGTGTACTCTTGTATGTTTGTACACGCACAACATCCATTTCAAAACAACTTGCCGCCCACGTGGCAGAATTGAACCAATTTGGGAAACTAACTTCCATGGGATAGTCTCTCTCATGACAAGCTTACGATGGCTTTGCTAATCGAGAAACAGTGTTCACAAGAACCTTCTGCTGGCCCCTATCCTGAGCCTACTTAACTTACCACTCCCACACATGTAGTAGTGGTGAGAAGCTGTAATAGTTGTCAGATGGCTGTACAATATTTTTTCACATTATATGACAAATGGCAAGATTATTCCACACAAAGTGCACATTTTGATTTCCTGTACACCTTTTGTCTGAAACATCTCATTCTAAAAATTCAGCAAGATATTATCATAAATGTGCACAAGAACTCATGTAAAGTGCCTGTTATTCTTGTCAGATTTTCCTCAAACTCAAACATTCATAACATTTTTGGAAAATACTCAAATTTCATGAAATTCTATCCAGCGGGAGCTGAGCTGTTACAGGCAGATGGACAGATATTATAAAGCAATTCAGTGAACATGCCTAAAAATTGGGTAATAAATGCAAACTGTATACAATTAAAACTGTGCTAAAAATGGATTACACTATCTTGAGGTGCGTCATCCCCGTTGTGTTGTCGAATAACAAGAACAAGTTATTGGTACATATGTATGTAGTCAAAAACAACTATATTCCTTATATTATGTTTACTATAACTATGGTACAACTACATGTTTCGGCCATCAATGTTGGCCATCTTCAGGTTGTACATGAAGTACCTTACGATAGGCTATATCTACACTTGGGTGGGGGTACAGTTTGTGGGGTGGGGTGGGTGTGAGATCTCGTTTAGTGTTTGTAAAAGGACGTGGATCAGGTCTATTTAGGGGTGTTGTTACAATATCTTTCATGTCTACTATTAACTATATCTATAGGTTACATTTTTGATGTAGTTGTACCGTAGTTACAGTAAACGTAATATAAGGAATAAAGTTGTGTTTTTGACTACATATGTACCGGATTACACTATCTTAGCAGTGGTAATGAGATTAACAACCAGAACCATTTCCTATGTTGTACTGAGTGTTATACACACTAAGAAATCAGAATCCCTGTAATGTGGATATAAGGAAGAGTGGGAAACAATATGCAAGGAATGCAGTGAATCATGTTAAGCTGAAAATGGTATGCATTGTTCACCAGTTAAGTCCTGCATTTTAATAATGAAATGAGCAAGACATAATACACACGGCAATGTGTATGCACTAGATTCAACACAGTCTCTAAAAATTAATCAAGAAGGCCAGCATCCAGTTTTTTAGGTTCCTGGTCTGGACCACAAACCCTCTTGCTGCATCAGTAACAATGTCAGATTTGTTCCATTTCATTTGTGTTAGCCTATTTTGCTTACATGTACATTTGCCACCAATCTTTAGATACATATGTGTTCCATCACTTAGTGACAACAGAAAAGGATAAACTGGCACATCATACATCTCACTAGTGTGATCACAGAACATGTGAATAAGTGACACATAATGAAACATACATTCATCATGCACTAATACATGCAGAAAATAAGCTTGGAAACCAATACAAATCTTCTCCTGGGTTTTGCTTATCAATCCATGCAAGACCCTCCTTAACCATGTGATCAAGTGCCTTCTGAGCACGTTCACTCTCCCACTTCAAGAGGTCACGAAGCACAGATACGGACACATGCGCTGTACCACTATTGGCTGCTTGCTGCAACACTGCTGTATGATCCATACTAAGTTCACCGGGCACAGACTGTACTAAGTACCGACCTTTCCCTATTGGAAGGACAGAAAAACCACTACCAAATATTCTGAGTTTCTGTGCTGCACGTAATAAGTCGTCTATACATATTTCTTGATGCTGTTTGTTTCTACCTCGGGCTTGTACTAATCGTTGCCGTAATTCATCTAGACTAATAAGCCCACCATTCTTATAATTAGTGGCAAGACAGACCTCAACAATTTGCACACCCAGTTCATAATAGAAGTCGCCTATGCCAAGAACTGACCAAAATCCTTTTCCGGAAGCCAATGGATCAACGCCAATTGCTGCACACATTTCTTGGAACTGTCGTCTGAACTGTGCGTTTTTTCGTATTTCCTTTTTGTGTTTCGATGCAAATTCTTCTAGATTGCCTCGAAACACTTCTAACTGTTTGGACATTTGTTCCATTTGACTTTCTTGAAGTTCTGTACCTTTATCTTTATATTTTTCTTGTTCCAACTTCTGCTTTTGGATAGCCCCAACTCCCGCTCTGCGTCTCATATCGTAGCTGCAAATTGTCGTGTATCCTATAACTGCACTCCCACTTGACTCGTAGCTGACTGTCTGCGAACTAACACTTTGCGAAGGCTAAGAGCAATAGCATAGGCACATTAATGAAATAATTTTTTAATATTCACGTTACTTTCTCATTCACCTACGCCATATTTGACCACATCTGAAGTTTACAATCCCGCAATAGTGATCACAGATGACGGATAAGAACTATGCAGTGATTATAAGCAATAAACGGTACCCCATCCTCAAACAGCTATACATCTGATTCATGCCCCATGGGCTATGAAAGAGCGTGAGGGTACAACCTGAACTAACTCCAATGAACAGTGTCCCCTGATCCATGGTGTGTAGAGCTGCGAAAGGGAAGGTACTGTTGTGTACGTACAAGGAATATATTTTAAATTCAAAAGCGTGCGAACACCATAAAGCTACTCCAGCCCCGGTTTAGTTTTTATTGCACATCCTCTTGCTGAAGAATTGACACAATGATCCGTGAACAGTTAGAAGCGTGCATGCCGTTATTATCAGCGCGCGAACCGCCTGAGTCTGTGGTTACCACAGATCATCTAGTATCCTATCGCCGCCTACTTTCTACGATGTTGCAGCTAGGAAGCATGGATCAGACCTTAACAACAGATCACCAGCTCCACAGATTACTACTTGCAAAACAGAACAACTATCCATCCTGCGAGCGGAGAGTCCAAGTTTTTATTTAAAGTGGAAGTGAGTGCTTTGGTTTCGTAGAATTTGGAATATATTCGCTCAAATGTTCGTTTTTGCTGTCATAGGATTCTCGAAGTGCAAGTCATTATATTTAAAAGAACGTGAAAAATGTTAGGGAGACAATTATACTCATTTAATCCACATACGATGGTAAAGAATGTATCAAACATACGTCGTAATATCCGAAAATACTTTGCAGGAAATGCTTAGTAACCCTCATGAATTCGTTTCAGAGGTAGGGACTATCGTATGCTTTGGGCAGTAAAGGGTAATTCACACATAGCATGCCGTGCCCATGCCGCACTGCTAAGGGTTTAAATTCTTTCCCATTTGATTTACACAGTGCGGCCGTGTTTGATTCACACTTTTCATGCCATGCCCATGCCGTGCTCCGATCATGCCGTTCTGAAAGCCAAGGTTACGGCACAGGACGGCAAGGCATGAGTGAATTAACATCGACCGTCGAGAGATGGCATGTGGGCGACCTGCCCGCGTTCGGCTGCTTCCGACTATCACGCGGAGTTCCACGAAGGTTGTTACCTGAATCACACCAATCACAGATGCAGGTGGCCGGTGTGTTAAACTGTTGGACTAGCATTTCGGATATTTCCGGCCACCACGCGGACATTCACGAAGGACACGGCACTGTCGGAGAAGGGCAGGGGCGCGGCATGGCATGTATGAATTAATGCGGCACGGCATGGCAGGGGAACGGCATGGGCACTGCATGCTATGTGTGAATTAGCCTTAAAAGTGCAGAACACGTTTTCGGCTTAAAGAAGTTAGTGTAACATCAACCTAAAATATGTCTCGAGCAGGTTCCTACAACGCCTCTTATCGTTCCACCATAACAGCCACGTCAGTGATTAACTTTTCACTCCGAAGTTGTAAGATAAAATTTTTCATAAACCGTATATTCGACGTTCATATTTTCATTTTTCACTAGTGCAGGTTACATTACCTCATTTCGTCGAAAAATTAAAAGGGTAAGATGGTTTGTATGCCGGTGATTGGTGACCGCCTCGCATACAATGTTCATTCGCCTATAACATGAATATTGCAATTTTACTGCCGTTCACTTCTTTCTACATGAATATTGCAGAAACTTATCTTTAATAAATTGAAATAGTATTAATTTGATGGAGCCAGTTTCTCTTGTCACTCTTCTACAGTATCAAATCTAAAACGTCACCTTAATTGCTTTTGAATTCTTCGCATTTGAAGTCAAATGTCTAAATTTTTATAATTTCACCAGATGACAGTAGCAGTCATTTCTCGCACGGAATCTGGTGAGTGAAAACTGTACTATTATGAATTTGATGTGATTTTGACCGTGCATCGTCGTTAATATGTGGAAACCCACACCATACACGCTACAAAACAGAGCCAGTAAACCAGCATCCTGCAAACCGGACGCATAACCCTCAGCTCCACACCAGACCAGCTACTTGAAAAACCACAGCAAAAAATACCACAAGCAGCAACCACGGTATAATACTCTTGAACTCCTGATGAT
>Ga0209629_10003655_pt1 | contig 11113 bp, 11 predicted proteins | sample TergutCu122P5_FD_187286 | JGI IMG/M metagenome (GOLD analysis project Ga0209629, IMG submission 187286) | Cubitermes ugandensis P5 segment gut microbial communities from Kakamega Forest, Kenya - Cu122 P5 (SPAdes) (version 2) | ecosystem: Host-associated > Arthropoda: Insects > Digestive system...
CATTGGTTTTTCATCAAAATAGAAAAAACTGTAACTATAACCGGAATCGGAATTAACACGACCGGAAATATTGATGGCTATATTTCTTATTTTATCTTTTGCAATAGTCAATTTATCAATGAAAGAACTGATGATTGAACAAAGCTGATCCAATGCCTCTCGGGAATGTTCCAGATAAAAAGGAATATTTCGCTTTACCTTTATACTCTCTCCTTTGAAGTTGGATAGTGCAATATTCATTCTAAAACGTCGGATATCAACTCCTATAAAATAACAGGCCCTGGGATTTAAACCATAAATATTAGGACGCCTGCCTCCATTTGTTTCCTGTTTCCCATAATCAAGAACATAACCTTCTTCAATTAGTTCTTCAATTAGTTTTGTAACAGTGGGAACACTCATGTCCATCTCGCGAGCTATATCGGAAATAGAAGTATCGCCAAAATTAATAAAAGTCTGAATGATTGTTTTTTTATATAATGCATTCTTACTCCCTGTTTCTAACTCTAAAATAAAATTCTTAATCATAAAGCATTTGATATTTAAGTGATTTGATAAAGCAGACAATATTACGAAAAAAATTTAATATTATGCGTTTTTTTACACATAAATAATAAATCAATGCAAATAATTGTTCGATTTTTTTTAATTTTTTTGTTTTTTATAAAAAATTTGTTGTATCTTGTGCGAAAATTATCGACCGGATTCTCATGACAAAAGAGAAGTTTCATATTGAATACGTTTTTGACAAAGCCGGGAAAGCCGGACTGTGGGATTGTATTTCTTCTGTTACGGGCTTAGAAGAATGGTTTGCCGACAAAGTTTCCGTAGAAGGGAAAATCTATACTTTCACATGGAAAGGGCATTCAGCGGATGCAGAGATCATGGGTATAAGTCAAAACAATTACATTCGTTTCCATTGGTTGGAAGATGAAAATCCGAATACATATTTTGAATTTCGCCTGATTAAAAATGAATTAACCGGCGGAATCGTACTTGAAATCACTGACTTTGTTGAAGCAAATGAAAAAGCGGATGCGATAAATCTTTGGGAAACGGAAATTAAATCGCTACGAAGAATACTTGGTCTCTAACCTGACGACCGTCATTGCGAGACGGAACGTCGAAGCAATCCAGAATTATATATAAATAATTCAGCTTAAAATCCAAAATCCAAATCTTTTACCTCTTTAATCTCTTCTTCTTCCCCTTTTTTTGCAATTTGATGTACCTCGCTTGCGTGGACTATGATTGCCTTCACCGGCCGCGCCGGACAAATCGATTCGCAACCGCCACAACCGATGCACAAGTCGTCATACACATGCGGTATAGTCAAAGCGTCTTTGAAAGGCTCCATTTTCACCGCCTGTGTCGGACAATGTTCCGAACAAGCGCCGCAAGAAGTATGATCAACATTAACAATACAACGATCTATATCAAAATGGGCAATTCCAATCTGAGTCACTATTTTTTGTTCGGTCGTTAATCTCTTGATTGCTCCGGTCGGACAAACTTCCGAACAAGTCGTACACTTGTAATTACAATAAGCCGATTCGTAAAATACCAGATGCGGCTTGAAGGCATAACCAAATCCGAAATTAAATCCTGCAGGCTTGAGAACTTGCATCGGACAGTGTGTAATGCACAAATGGCAAGCCGTACAATGTTTCATAAAATTTGCCAGACTCTGCGAACCGGGAGGCGTAATGGGCGTAAGCCTTGCAGCATCCACAATTTCACCTTTTTGTGCCCAAGCCGGAATAAACGGAAGCGTTGCCACCGCCCCTGCGCTTGTCAAAAGGAAAGAACGGCGTCCCCTACCGTGCTTCGTCAATGCGAACTGCGAGGAACGAAGCAGGAAGCAATCCGGAACCTCTCCCCCAACCCCTCCCCCAAAGGGAGGGGAGCAGTTCTCCCCCTTTGGGGGAGTTAGAGGGGGTAGATTGCTTCGGGCTTCGCCCTCGCAATGACGTGCAAGAATACCTTTATTTTTCTTATAGGCAAAGTTATACCCTATGGCATCAAGTTTGCATCTATCCAAACAATTATAGCAAGCCACGCAACGCGAATGATCGATCGTTTTTTCTTTACTGTTAATGCACTGAGATTTACATGCCCTTTCACATAACTTACAACTGTTGCATTTCTCCCTGTCAAACATAACCTTAAAAACGGAAAACTTCGAAATCAATCCCAGCAATGAGCCGACCGGGCATATTGTATTGCAATATAAACGTCCTCTGAGAAGAGCCATTATGCCGACAATCAGCAACGCAATAATTGCAATCGCCAAAGAAAGACTTGTAACGGTATATAAAGATACATGATAAAAATTGTAATTATGAAATTTCATAGCGATCCCGTTCACCAGATTATTTCCATCTATTACTACGGGACGGAAAAGGTTGACGGCTATTCGTCCGAAATTACTGTAAGGGTCTAAATACAAAAGCGGTATGGTAATTCCAAAAATCAGGAATATGACGCAAACGGCAAGCAGCGAATACCGCAAAATCGTTTGAGGTTTCGAATAAGAATACCAACGTCTTTTCTTATTTTTCTTCTTCCCTCTCCTTGTGAACCAAGCAATAATATCTTGCAAAACACCCAAAGGACAAATCGTCGAACAATAAACGCGTCCGTAAAGAAAAGTCAGCAGGAACAACGCAATCATAATATCAATGCTGCAGGCCAATATTGCCGGTACGACTTGCATGTGAGCCAATCCATGCAACTGTCGAGGCAAAATACCTGCAAAATCACAAAAGATAAGAAGTAGGGGAATGAAAAACAAAAGAGCCACAATTACCCTGACTATTTTAAAAATATTAGATTCCATATTTACATACTCGTTTCATCGGTTAAATCTTAAATCTCTTCACATTTAAACTGTTAATGTCTCGCGTGCCTAATTTCATTCTTTCTCCGATCAGAATATGTCCGACCTTATTGATATCCATCGGCTGAGCCGTATTAAATTGAGCGACGGCAGCCGTATCGGCAGCGACAATATCTTTTGAAACAATAATCGTTTTCATTGGGTAGGCATCGGAAGGTGAACGACCTTGCGGCCCGTTTTTAAGCAAAATGCGATAAGCGTCCACGATATTCAAAGCCGGTTTCTTTTCCCATGTACAAACGTCGGCAATACATTGCTGTAAATTGTTGGCGTGAAAATATGGCCTGTCCAAGACAATACCCATATAATTTTTCATCGCAATCGTCATTTGCGCTCCGTCGTGAGTTTTAAGTATCGGCACATTGAACCATACGTCTGTATCCAGCAATGCCTTGTGTATTTTCGTCGATTTCAGAATCACCGCTTGCGGAAGTTTTACTTCGGTATAATATATATCGTCGTTTGCCGGAAGAACTGTAGCTCCCGCCGATTCTGCCGCCTTTTTAATGCCCGAACTTTCGTAGCATTTTTGCCAATTATCGCAAGTATGGTCTAAAACGCTTACTTTCCTGGCTCCCGCTTTGAAACATTGTTCTACCAAAGCTTTTACCAAATCGGGATTGGTATTGGCCGCAAACTCGGGTTTTTTGTCCCAACCGATATTGGGTTTAATAACAACACTCTGTCCTTTTTTGACAAATTTCTCGATGCCACCCATTTCCTTCAAAGCCCGGTCTAAAAGCTGCGCCGGTTCTCCGCCCATCACAGCAACCATATCTGGAGCGGATTCTACCATCATCGTGTTGGTCGCCAATGCCGCCTGCAACTTATCAAATGTCAGAGCGCTAATCCCTAAGGCTGCGCTTGCCCGTAAAAAATCACGTCGTTTCATAATTCCTATTTTATTAAAAACCACTGCAATATTAGTAAAAATATTCCAAAAACACAATGTCATGTAACACTTTTAATTTTTTTTCGTCATATATAACAGAAACTAAGGGTGAAAATAAAGTTTCCGTCATTGCGAAGGCGATAGCCTGAAGCAATCCAAACCTCACCCCCAGCCCCTCTCCACAAAGAGAGGGGAGTCGGATTGCTTCACCGCAAGCGGCTCGCAATGACGGGCAAGTATGAAAAATCATGGAGGAACTGAATAACAACGTAATCAATTTGTGTAAAGAAGGCGACCGCAAAGCCCAAACATATTTGTACTCGACTTTCTACAAAAAAATATACAACAGTTGTTTTCGAATACTCCAAAATCAATACGAAGCCGAAGACGCTATGCAGGAAAGTTTTATCAAAGCGTTTTCACGAATCGCTCAATATGAAAAAGATACGCCTTTTGAAGCTTGGATTTTAAGAATCGCCATCAATACGGCTATTGATAAATTGAGAGAAAATAAACCCGAATGGGTGAATTATGAGGAAGAGTATTTTTATTATTTGGAAGATGAAGACGAATCGGAAGATTGGGAACTGACGCTTGAAAAAGTAAAACAAATCAAAGCGGCAATCGAACGGCTCCCGGATGCGGCAAGAATAATCATCAGTCTTTATTTGATAGAAGGATATGATCATGAGGAAATTTCCGAAATTCTGCATATTTCTTCCGGAAACGTCAGAATACAATATATGAGGGCTAAACAAAAATTAATTGAAATGTTGAAATAAAGAATTATGGAATCATTAAAAAAATTTATAAAAGAAAACCGTTCAGCGTTCGACGACAAGGAGCCGGCAGAAGGTCATCTCGAACGTTTTGAAGAACGGCTGAACCTCCTTACGCACGAAAAACAAAACAAACGAACGTTGAGAATCAGATTAATTACCGGTTTTTCTGTGGCGGCTTCCATACTCCTTATTATTATGGCTGGGGTTTGGTTTCATTCCTTGCCGAAAATTGAGAAGACCGATTTGACCGAACGCTCGGACAAAACTGAATTCTCCGTTACAAATCAATTTTATGCGGAGCAAATGAATAAAAAAATAGCGCAAATCCAATGTAAATTGGCTGCTGTAAGTCCGGATATCAGAAATCAATTAGAAAAAGATTTACATCAAATCGTAATGGATAACAATCAATTTGTACAAAAAATGCAAAATGAGAATAATGAAAATTTGGCTGTTTATTATTTGGTGAAACATTATAAAATCAAATTGCAGGTTTTGAATTTTATTAGTGATAAATTGGGGAATGATGTGGAATGTTGAATTATAGCGTCCGTCATTGCAAGGGCGATAGCCTGAAGCAATCCAGAAAATAAACAATACTGGATTGCTTCGCCGCAAGCGGCTCGCAATGACGAGCTAAAATGAAAAAGATAATTAGTTATTTTAAATTAGAATAAAGATGAAAAAGTATGTATTATTAATTGTTTTAAGTTTCCTGACCGCGCTTCGGATGAACGCAGCGTCGGATATACCAACGCGGACCGAAAAAAAGTCTTTCTCAGGAATCAGTGAAGTGAACGTTGCACATTCGTATGGCAATATGGTTGTGAATGAATCGGATGCAAAGCAAGTGGAATTGGAAATCCGGCATTTTGATGGGAAAAAGTACAAATCTACCTGCGAAATTTCTACTTCAGGTAGCGCATTGTTTATCAAAACTACAAACCCTCCTAACAGAGGAAACGACAATTGCCGGATTGATTACGTCATTTTTGTCCCTCGAAGAACGAATTTGAATGTTGACCTCAAATACGGCAATATTAAAATGAGCGACTTCTCCGGAGATTTCAAAACCCAATTGGCTTACAGCGATTTAAAAGCAGGAATTTTATCCTGTCCCAATCCGGTGATATCATGCCAATATGGAAATGTAATCTTGGACGGTGCGGAAAATTTGAATGCCGATACGCATTATTCGGATGTAAAGGTTCAAAAATTAAAGACTTTGAAGGTTGGTAGTCAATATTCCGATTATAAAATCGGTCAAATAGGAACAATCTTTGAAGGAAGTTCTACGGCTTACGGCGATTTTAACCTGAATACAGCAGACGATGTAAATCTTAAATTGCAATATTCCGACCTAACAATCGGTACGCTTGGGAAAAATCTGAAAACTAATTGCTCTTATTCGGATGTAACCGTTAGCGGAAGCGCCAAACAATTGGAAAACATCATCATACTGGGCTCTTTCTCAGATGTTACTCTCAGTTTTAACCCGGATTTATCGGCTAATTTCGACATGAATGTAACGTATGGCGGTATTGATATTGCCGGAAAATACAATGTTAAAATCTCTGCATCGGAAAAGAGCAACAACAGAATAATAAAAAAAGGTACAATAGGAAACGGAAAACCCACTGCAAATATAGTAGTTTCAAACTCTTATGCCGACGTTAAAATAAAATAAAATAAATGTATAACTCAAATAATTTTTTTACAATGAAAGCAAGAATAGGAATATTAACAGTATTGTGCACCATTCTTTCATGCACAAGCGCAAGCAAAAGCGCAAATGAGTCAACAACTGAAAAACAAAACAGGGAAGTTGGAAAATTTCAAAAAATTCAGTTAAATTCAGGTATTGATGCCTATTTCACACAGGAACAATCTCAAAGCGTCAGGATAGAAACGGAAAATGTAGATGTGAATGAAGTAGTGACAGAAGTAAAGAACGGAACATTAGTCATCGAATTGAAAAGTAACTGGAGCGGCGGTTGGAAAAATCGTTCAATAAAAGCATATATCTCCGCGCCTGTACTTGAAGGAATCGATATGTCCGGAGGCTCCGATTTCTATTCCGATAATCTGAAAAGCGCGAATTTCAATATGTCCACCTCAGGCGGCGCTGATGTTAAAATAGGAAACTTGACTGTTGACAATGCAATAAACATTTCCACCTCCGGAGGCTCCGACTATACTATTAAAAACCTCAAAGCAACCAATTGCAATGTAAACGCCAGCGGAGGAAGCGATTTAGCAATGGGAGTTGATATATCCGGTAAACTGTCAATTTCCACTTCCGGCGCTTCCGACATTAAACTGAGCGGAACCGCCAACTCTGTGTGGATTACAGCTTCCGGCGCAGCGGATGTAGATGTACGAAACCTGAAATACAATCAAATAGATTCAAAAGCTTCTGGAGGTTCTGATGTTCGTAAATAAGTTTTATAATTTTTTTTTAATTATCTTTGTTGCCTTAATTCTATTAATTTTTAAGTATGAACAACGAAAAATTACCTATATTAGGCAGTGAAGCATTATTAGAATCGCTTATAAAAGAAGGAGTTGAAACGATTTTCGGTTACCCTGGCGGGCAAGCCATTCCGATTTACGACGCTTTATACGACCACCGCGACCGGTTGAAACATATATTAGTCCGGCACGAACAAGGCGCAGTTCATGCAGCAGAAGGTTACGCCCGCGTTTCAGGAAAAGTAGGCGTGTGCGTGGTAACCTCCGGACCCGGTGTTGCAAATACAGTAACCGGTATCGCCGATGCAATGATGGACAGTACCCCGGTCATCGTTATCGCTGGGCAAGTCGCCGCCTCACTGCTTGGTACGGATGCTTTTCAGGAAGTCGATGTCATCGGAATGACATTGCCAATTACTAAATGGGCTTATCAAATACGTAATTCCGATGAGATTGCATGGGCAGTTGCCAGAGCGTTTTATATCGCTTCAACCGGACGGCCGGGACCTGTAGTTTTAGACTTCACCCGAAACGCACAAATAGGACGAACCAATTATCAACCGGTTACAATTTCCCATATTCGTTCCTATATGCCTGTTCCTGATATTGAGCCGGATAAAATCGCTGAAGCAGCCGAATTGATAAATAATGCTAAAAAGCCCTTGGCTTTGGTAGGGCAGGGCGTCATCCTGGGAGGCGCTGAGAAAGAATTATTGGATTTTCTTCACAAAGCGGATATTCCGGCGGCATCCACTATTCTCGGACTTTCCGCCCTTTCTTCAGACGAACCCTTAAATATGGGTATGCTCGGAATGCACGGAAATGTCGCTCCAAACATGAAAACCAACGAATGTGATGTTTTGATTGCCATCGGAATGCGTTTCGACGACCGCGTTACCGGTGATTTGAATACTTACGCCAAACAGGCAAAAGTGATTCATTTGGATATCGACCATGCTGAAATCAATAAAAATGTTAAAGTTCATATTCCTGTCTTAGGCGATGTGAAAGAAACTTTGCCGGCTATCGCTCAATTATTAAAAAAGAATACGCATACCGAATGGATAAACGAATTTAGAGAACTATATCAAAAAGAAACCGATCTCGTAATCAAAGATGAACTCTATCCGAAAACGGGAGCGATAAACATGGGGGAAGTCGTTAATAAAGTATCGGAAGCGACCGGAAATAAAGCGGTTTTAGTTACCGATGTAGGACAAAACCAGATGATGGGCGCACGCTATTTCAAATTCACCCGCACTCGAAGCATAGTTACATCCGGCGGTTCCGGAACTATGGGTTATGGACTTCCGGCGGCAATCGGCGCCAAATTCGGCGCTCCCGACCGGACGGTTTGTCTATTTGTGGGCGACGGCGGTTTGCAAATGACCATTCAAGAATTGGGAACAATTATGCAATCGAATGTGAACATCAAAATCATTCTTTTGAATAACGATTATTTAGGAATGGTGCGCCAATGGCAGGAATTATTCTGGAAAGAAAGGTATTCGGAAACTTTTATGAAGAATCCCGACTTTGTTAAGATCGCTTCGGCTTATCAAATTCCCGGAAGATCAGTTTCAAAACGTGAAGAATTGGACGACGCCATTCGGGAAATGTTGGAAACCCCAAGCGCCTATTTATTGGAAGTAAAAGTTGCGCAAAAAGGAATGGTGTATCCGATGGTTCCGGCCGGAGGAACTATCACAAATATTCTTTTCGGAAATTCTTCAAATGGCAATTGATATCCAAGCAATTACTATAACGTAAAGAACTATAAAGAAAATTATACAAAAATTATTGATAAAGAACAGAGCCGTACACAACAACCGTGATACGGCTTTTCTTTGCATATACATCCGGCGGTGCGAGTGAAAAAAGTAATAAATAAAATAAGCAAACATGGCTGCGGTGATATAATCGGGTATTTCCTTGTGAAAAATCGAAAGTATCCAGTTTATTATTATACGTATTAAAATGAAGAGTAAGATAAACGAAAAATAATGCAAAGTATAGATGCCATGGTCGAAATAAAGCCATTTCTTTTTGCTGTGAAACAACCACAACCAAAAAGCAAAAATGGGCATGTATAAGAAAACAGCTTTTGGAAAATTATGTATTATTGATTCTGATAAAGTCTCTTTCAAAGTTCCTATGTGATTCACAGCCACTACCCTTTTATAAAACGCATATTCCCAAAATGACAATTTCTTTTCTTGTGGCAATATTTGCTGAATTGAATCCAATTCCTCTATTGTCTTCACTTTTTTTATTCCATACATAGATACACCTTCATTGTCAAAGAATTCCTCACTCGTATTTATGAGAGAATGCTGTTTTTTCGGAGAGGCATTAAAATCAGGAAGAATGGTAGGAAGAAAGAACGCAATACAACTTATAAATATAAACATTTGTACCGGATTAACTTGGCTTTTCCGCTTTCCCGCAAGATATTCCTTCGTTAGTTTAGCCGGGGAAAACAGCAAAGATTTGAGGTTTTTCCAAAACATGCCGTCATAATGAACAAAATCTTCAAAAAAATGAACAAACAAATAATGAAACCGGCGGCGGGTTTCTACATTTTCCTGCCCACAGTTGGGGCAAAACCTTTCGGCTACAAAATAGCCGCAATTCTGGCAGCGTTTGTCTTTTCTGAGTTTTGAATGGCTCATGAGAGTGAATTTATTTGCAAAAGTATAGTTTTTTGTGAAATATTTAAAATTTTTATGTAAGTTTGTATCAAATTATTTCAATTGCAAATATCATGTCTAAAAAAGACCTATCCTACAAAGAAGCCTATTCCCGCTTGGAACAAATCCAGGCGTTGATTGAAAGCAATCAATTGGATGTGGATGATTTAAGTGAAAAGTTAAAAGAAGCTTCCGCTTTATTGAAGATTTGTAAAGATAAACTTTTCATTGCAGAAGAAGAAACCAAAAAGATTTTGGATGAAATCGAATGAATAGCCGGGATAAATATGTGATTATCGTTGCCGGAGGGAAAGGATTGCGGATGGGCGGAGATATTCCCAAGCAGTTTATGATTTTAGATAACAGCCCGGTGTTGATGCACACGATTCGGGCTTTTTTTGCTTATGATCCAAATATCCGTACTATTCTTGTTTTGCCCGATAATCAAAAAAAATATTGGAAAACGCTTTGCGCCGATTATAATTTTCCTGTTCCCCATCAGATGGTTTCCGGCGGAGAAACTCGTTTTCATTCTGTTAAAAATGGTTTATCATTGATAGAAAAACAAATCAATAAAAAATCAAATGCTTTAATCGGCGTCCACGACGGCGTTCGCCCTTTAGTTGATAAAGAATTGATTGCTCGTGTTTACGAACAAGCAGATTTGAAAGGCGCCGCCTATCCTGTCATTCCGGTAATTGATTCCATTCGAAAACTCACAGACGATTTCAATACCGCCGTGCACCCTGTACCCTGTACCCTGTACCCTTTTTCCGTTCCCGTCGACCGTTCCCAATATTTTTTAGTACAAACGCCGCAAGTTTTCAGGGCTGATATTCTCATAAAAGCATACAAACAGGATTACAAACCTGAATTCACTGATGATGTGTCGGTTGTGGAAACTTCCGGAATTTGCCGTCCTGTGATGGTTGAAGGAAGTCGTGAAAACATCAAAATAACGACGCCTATCGATTTAATTATTGCTCAGGCTTTGATAAAATGCAAGATTTAAGCGCTCAAAATATCATGTACTTGCCGGGAATCGGTCCTCGAAAAGCCGATATCCTCAAAAGAGAAATCAATGTTTCTTCGTGGGAAGATATTTTATATTATTTCCCTTTCAAATATATTGACAGGAGCAAGATTTTTAAGATCAGGGAAATTCAGGGGATTGCGGGTCAAGCCCGCAATGACAATACTATGCCATTTATCCAACTGAGAGGGAAAATTCTTCATTACGACACGGTCGGCGAAGGTCGTAAACGCCGATTAACCGCCGTTTTTTACGATGATACCGGAACCATTGACTTGGTTTGGTTTCAAAACATCAAATCCATTCAGAATGTATATAAACCGGGTACTGAGTATATTTTCTTCG
>Ga0209629_10003656_pt1 | contig 11112 bp, 7 predicted proteins | sample TergutCu122P5_FD_187286 | JGI IMG/M metagenome (GOLD analysis project Ga0209629, IMG submission 187286) | Cubitermes ugandensis P5 segment gut microbial communities from Kakamega Forest, Kenya - Cu122 P5 (SPAdes) (version 2) | ecosystem: Host-associated > Arthropoda: Insects > Digestive system >...
GCCACCGTCAAAAACTGGGTGGCGCAGTTTAAACGTGGTGATTTTTCCACCTGTGATGTGCCTCATCCTGGATGACCACCCCAGAGATTATTGATCAAATTCATGAGCTAATCTTGGAAGACCACCTTATTTCAGCTAAATAGCTGAGCAACTGGACATTTCACGTGAGCAGGTTGGGTCCATCATTCTTGAAGATTTGGACATGCAGAAGCTCTCCGCGAAGTGGGTCCCGAAATGCCTGAACATGGATCAAAAACGTCAATGGTGCCAGTTGTCTGAGCAACTTCTGGAATTTTTTCAGCACGATCCACATGATTTCCTATTGGGCACAGTTGTTGACCATGGATGAAACCTGGTTATATCACTATGACCTGGAGACAAAGCAACAGTTAGTGGATTGGTGGCATAGCGGCTCACCCCGCCCCAAAAAATTCTGAGTGCAAAAATCCACTGGGAAATTTTTCGCCTCGATTTTTTGAGATCAAGACAGCATCCTCCTCATTGATTATCTTCCAAAGGACCAAACTATCAACGCGGAGTATTAATTATCTCTGCTGTTGCAATTGAAGGACATTTTGAAGGAAAAATGCTGCAGGAAGGTCACCAAGGTGGTCTTGTTCTTGCACGACAGTGCTCTGGCTCACTGGGCACTTGTGACCCACAAGAAACTGGCCTACCTGGGCTTCCAGTGTCTTGATCACCCTTCCTATTCTCAGGATCTGGCCCTGTTGGACTACCACCTGTTCCTTGGACTGAAAAAACAATTGAAAGGTCACCATTATTCGTCCGAAGTGGAGGTCATTGCTGTCGCAGAGACCTGGTTGGATGGACAACCTTCTGAATTTTTTTTGAGTGGCTTGCAAAAGTTAGAGCAGCGGGCTAAGAAGTGTATTGAGCTTCATGGGGAGTATGTTGAATAAATCCCAAGTTTGGTCACTGTAGCTTGTTTCCTTCCTGGTCGGGCTAAGGACTTATCAGCACCCTCTCCTACTTCTCTATTGTTGGTTTATCATTTCCCTTATATTTTGTTTTGTCATAATCATTAACCCCATATTTTGCACTTCCATTTCGGGTCTATTAAACAAATCTTTAACTGCATTTTCATATCTTCCTGCTATAGCAACATAATCGGCATAAGCCAGAATCTGAATGGATTTATGTAGTATAGTTCCTCAAATATCCAGATTGATCTCTGTCACTGCTTTCTCCAGGACATTGTTAAACAAAATACAAGACAAAGCATCTCGTTGTCATAGGCTCTATTTTGTGTCAAATGGGCCTGTAATTTCATTTAAGGTTTTTACCTTGCTTCTTGTGTTTCTCAAGGTGATACCCACCAGTTTTCTAAGTTGTCTATGAATTTGAAATTTCTCCATAGCCTTGAAATTTCGGTTCTATCAATGAAGTCATAGGCAGCTTTAAAATCCATGAATAAGCGGAATATGTTAATTACATATTCTCCCATCTTTTCTAATATTTGTCTTATAGTATGTATTTGGTCTGATGTAGATTTCTCATCTCTGAAACCACACTGATAATTTCCTACAATTTTTTCCACATATGGTCCTCTTCTTTGAAACACTATATTTGAAAACACTTTGTGTGCTATGTTGAATAGTGGTATTCCATGATAATTTTCACATGCCAGACAATCTCCTTGTTTATATGTAGGACAAATAAGTCCTTCCTCCCATTGTCCTGGTATTCTTTCTTCCAACCAAATGTTCCGCACCACCTTCCATAATCTCTGTATTGGTTTCTTTTCTTCTGTTTTAAAGCTTTCCCATCATATGACCACGCAGGTCCCACCACTACGTCAAAGTAAGGATACCTTTGTGGGGGGAAACAAATACATACACAAATAAAACATACATGCTCTTACATCCCACAAGACTGTATTATTAGTTTCTGGTAGGACTGCAGTCCTTCATACAATGTAATCTGACTGCATCCTGCTGTATTTTACTAACATGGACACTCTTAGGAACAAGTTTGCTTATTTTCAGGAACCTGCAGCAGAATTTGCTACTGCGGGAGGTGAAACAGAAGACAGGCACTATGAGGATGGGCAAGTTGGAGGTGTAAATGATGAGGTAGGTACAGAAGAAATGACTGAGAACATACTTCAGCATTGTTATTTAGTAGTATAATGGGTATAATTGTGTGGATGCTTCCCGAATTACTTCAGCCCTTAAGATAGGAAGACAGCATGTTTCTATGTAATGTTGGTATCCAATCACAAGACTGCACACTGTCACAACAAAGAGCAGTCACTGCTATGAAGACCTGGGAACTTGTTTTGTGACTGATTTTCTGCAGCAATGTCTGGCCCTGTGGTTCAAGTCACAGTTTGACAATTTTCTGGCAAATGTGCTAAAAATATTGCCCAGAAAGATGTGCTACATTTGGAAAATGTGTAACACTCCTTCTGTCCACGAATTCCACCAACAGCACACCAGTTGAGTCCAAGAAGAGAGTGGCCAAACTTTGCCAGCAGATAATGTCACTTTATCACTGCTTTCTGGGTGAACCAGGGTGTTTCCACTGCATTGTTATTTGCTTACTAGTGGGAGTGATATGATGGACCCATGTCTCCTCACCACATGACCTGATGCACATAGTTGTTTTCCTCTCTTGCATAATGTTGCAGGAAACTGAGAGAGGCCATCATTCTGCCTGCTTTGTTGTCATCTGTTAACACATGAGCCACCCATCTGGAACAGATCGTACAGTACCGTAACACATTTTCCACAGTATGCTGCAAAGTGCCATAAGATAAACCAAGGTCAAATGCCATACACCATGAAGTTACATGTCTGTTTCTCTCTGAATGAGTTTCTTGATGTTTGTAGTGTTGACTTCTGTTGTTTAGCTTCATCGTCTAATTCATTTGTTGGCCATCAGTTTGGCCCCGTCAGATTCAACCTTGTGGCACCATATGGCAACCTGTTGCCTTGGCAATGCATTGAAAGTACATTGTCATTGTACACTTCTGCAAGCTATCGATGCATGTTGGCTGCTGACATTTTTTGTGCCCACAAAAAGTGTATAACTCCTCAGACTTCCAAGCAAGACCAGTTCTCCAAGTGGGTCGCGCCGTTTAACTGCCACAGCTGTGCTCCTCCTGTACATATGCCTCATGAACACTACAGCCCTCTTTTGTATCAACAGCATTTGCAATTCAACCAGTCCAGCGTCTCAATTTATAAGGCTTGTAAATTTTTTTGATCCACCCTCATAATTTCTCCATATGTCAACCTCTGAATGCCATGGTAGTATATTGTGATTCTCTAACTTGCAGGTTGGGCATTCTATCAGTGTGTTTGTGCTTTATATCTTCAGTAAGAGTGTAATGCCATACTGTGTGGCCTTACATATAAATATTTATATTGTTTTATATTTTAAATAATTTAAAAATGTAAATGTGAAATTTGAGACATTGTTCTTTCAATGTATGTTACTAGGCACATAACTGATATTTCCTAGCCTTGGCCAACCATTGCCCATGTGCACTGTTGTGCCCATCTTGAAAGGGTAATGCTGCAGGTTACATTCACTAAATATATTACATGGGTTTTCTTTGTTCTGTAGGAAGAGGAGGAGGAAGAAGAGGAGGAGGAGGAAGAAGGTGGAGCAGAAGAAGAAGAAGAGGAAGGACAACAAACTGAGAAAGCCCATCTGTATGATGAAGAGACCCAGCAATTAATTGATGGTTGGTTTGTTAGTTTTACAATGATATTACCCTCTGGTAGGCACTATGCTGTTCCTTTGCAGTGTCTTATTCTGAAGAAGAATGTTCTTACAACATAAGAAAGGAGTTCAATTAAAAATTGCTGTAACTCAGGTGGTTAGTAATTTGCTTCTCATGGCAGAGGCATAGTTCAGTACAAGGGTCGTCCATTTGAGATAGGTGATAAACAGGTTAGCACTGGGCAGATATTTTCACAGTACATTGGTTTTAGCCTGCCAGTTACCATTCCACCAATGCTCAATACTTGTTCATCATTGTGGAGTGGTACTGTAGGCATCAGTTCCAAGGGACTCCGTCTCACCGCGCTACTTGAACTGCTGGTAAAGTGGGTTGCGGTTTTAAGGGAATCACTCTCACCTCACTACTAAAACTGGTAACATAGGCTGCAGTTATAAAGGAATCACTACTACATATGGTACAGTAGGCTGCAGTTCCCAGGGACTTAGTCTGACTTCACTGCTACAGCTGGTACGGTAAGCTGTGTTACCAAGGGACTCTGTCTCACCTTGCTGCTACAGCTGTACAGTAGGCTGCAGTTCAAAGGGAATCAGTGTGACTTCACCACTACAGTTGGTACAGTATGCTGCAGTACCAAGGGCCTCATTCTAACCACAGCTGGTGCAGTAATTTGCAGTTACAAGGGGACTTGTGTGCCCCACCACTGCTATAACCAGTGCACTAGGCTGCAGTTCCAAGAGACTTGGTCTCATATCACCCCTAAAACAACATTTGAGTCTGCTGAGTACTTTACTTGTAGAAACTCAGCAGAAACTACAGTCTTTGAACAACCACATGTAGGTCAAACACCATCTCATGATGTGTACAAGATGTTACTGTTGTTTAGTCTGACACCTGCAAATTGGTTGCAGAGGCTTCCAAAGCACGAGCTGACTTTGAGGAAGCAGATCGTGCTCTAAGAGATGTACAACGAGAAATACGTCAAATTCAGGAGTCACTGGAGAAAGATTACGGAATTGAAGAAGAGTTTGCACCTCTGGATGGAGAATGCTTTGAATACACAGATTCTGAATATGTGTATAAACTGTGCCCTTTTGATCAGGTAAGAATTTGAATTTTTCATATACAGTTAAACTTGGTTAGAACATCCTTGCCTCAGAGGTTTTCCTGCCAAAGACATCAAGCTAATTTAGAACGAGGACTGTTACATGTGATTAACATACACGTTGCCCTTTTAATGTGCCCCAGTGTAAGAAAATTTCCAGTTTAAGAGTCACAAACATTTAATTATAAAAATATTTTTTCTCCTGTTTCTCGTATCAGAATCTTAACAATTTCCCTTGCTTCCATTTCTTCACTCTGTTCCCAACATACAGCATTGAACTGACACTGGTAGTTCATATACTTTAATCTACAAAATTATTTCCATATATGAGTTTAACATAGCAGAATAATGCAGCCTCATGGCACATGGGTGTTGTGTTTCTCCCATGATGCAGAATCTGCAGTCAGTCGATCCACACTGCACATCCACTGTCACTCTTTCATCACCGTAGTTGCTACATTAGTCATTTTGCTTTCAACCACACTGCTGTGAATGGTATTTAGTAGTGTACATGTCTGGAAAGTCTTATTCGTCACATCCTGCCAGTGTGGCATTGTAGCCTTGAGGGCCAGGTCTGTGTATGGCATGGCAACAGTGCACTGTTGACAACTCTAAATTAACTTGGAGCTACTTGCATTCCGCATGTAATACGTAACAGTGTTACTGGTGTGAAAGCTTGAGGTAGACTTGCCACATGGCAAACATGGTACAGAGGTCACCTTATATTTGCAGTCTCCCAAGGCCCGTATCATTTACAGACTTTCTACAAGCATTCTTATCCTAGCTTTCAGTGACTTCACTGAAACCCTCTCATCAGAGTACACATTGTCACATCCCAGAAGACCATATTCTTTACAGCATAACTGTGTATGGTGATATTGGAGGTTAAATAGTAAATAACATGTTTGTGAAAAAAAAACATATCCTGTGTCCCTGTAGTTTTGTGTGCAGTACACCACTTCTGCCTGCAATGAGTGACTTAATATGTTGACCTCAGAGGTTGCAGTCTGCTGCAGGACGTGGCATGGGCAATTATTTAATCTGACCAATAACCAGTTCTGTCATGTGACAGACATAGCTATACACGTCATAACTGTTGGTGAGGGTGAATTAATATGTGATACATGCATGCAAAGATCTTATACTGCAAAACGTTAACAGGTGACACAAAGACCGAAGTCTGGTGGAGCTGATACTAGACTAGGAACCTGGAACAACTGGGTGGGTCCTGAAGACAATAAATACCAAGAGATGTTGTATGACAAGGGCCAGTCCTGTTGGAATGGACCACAGCGATCCACAAGGGTAAGTTGCAGTGAAGTGTACATGTAATATAAAAAGAAATTTGAATTTAATCCTAGGTATCCCATTGTGTTTTATGATATTAAACATACTTAATTACCGAACTGCAACTTTATTAACACTTCATATTGATTTGTTGGACTGTGCATGGCTACATGTTTCAACTGAATCGGTCACGTTCAGGTCATTTGGCATTACAAAAAATGTAAGCAAATTGCAGTTACATAAAACTGTGGCGCAGGACTGAGATCTCAGTTGTATTCATTAGTACATAATGGTTTCATTGGTAAAAAAATTTATGTTCAAACAATAAAATTATATGAATGTTAAAGTTTTCCCAGTTAGTATCTTTAGTCAGCTGTTAAGTGTTCTGGTACAGAGAGTTTATAGTTGTGTTTTCAGATTGCTGTTAATTCAGAGAGATAGATTCTATAAACATATTCATCTGTTAAAACAATAACAACTGTATCATATCTTGGACTTAGTCTGTTTACAGTACATTGTGTCCTCCTTGCTGACCACACACTGGCTCTGTTGGGAATGGCGACAGCATGTATTGCTTATAAATGCTTGCATTTTCACAAGTGAAAATGAAGTAACCAAAAAATTCACTGTTTGATTTTGGGAGCAATTTATGTTTTCCTGGCTGTAAATTGCCTGTATTGAGTATTCACTATAACATGAATTTTTCACTCTGTTACGAATTCTTGTATTAACAGTGTTCTGCTGCAGGAACTTTTAAACTGTTGTTGTAACAGGTTTCAATTTGTTGTTTGTTGCAGGTAAAGATGAGATGTGGCACAGAAAATGCACTGACATCTGTGAATGAACCAAACAGATGTGAATATGTGTTTGAATTTGTGACTCCATCCATCTGCCAGTTGGTGGAAGCCACAGAAACTCATGGGCATGATGAGTTGTAGGATATTATGATAGGTTTGGTAAAATGGAATCACTGTTTAAAAATTTTAACCAGAAGAAAATTTTTGATACAAGGAAAAGGGCATAAAAATAAAATACGGTAAAGAAAGCCACAAAGATTTGTTGGTCATTTTGGATGCAGGTTTCATGGGGGTGACTGAGGTTATTGTGACATATATAATTGAACTGTTCCCTTCTAAGGGACTGTACATTCCAGTTGCTGGCAACAAATAATGTAAACTAAAGTATAAGGACTATAATTTATTTGAGGTACTTAGAAAACATATGTACCATAAACATGTACCAATGTATTAAACACTGGTCAATCTTCAAGATACTCTTCCATTAGTTGCACATTTTAGATGACACTCAGAAGAAAGATACATTAAGAAGCTGCTTCCAAATGGGACAAACTATAAGCCTGTGACAAGACAGCAACTTCCAGACTTGGTAATGTGCTACAGTATGATGACATTCCTTGTTTGAAAAAGTTTGACCTTGCGTGTAACTCCTTGACATAAAGGGCTCCTGAAAATAGCAGACATAACAGCATGTGCAGTGCGTGACATTTTTGTTGTGTGATTCCTGTAAATATCCTTGCCAACAGTAAAGAACTTTGCAGTCTATCAAAGTATAAGCTGCTCCTGATTACAGTCCCTGGATTGGAAAAGAAGGCACAGAATTTTTACACACAGTGATTATAGCTGATAAAATGGAATGTAATTAGTTTAGATCCCAGGATTGTGGGATTCATCATCACAATGACACCACTGCTTACCAAGCTACACAGTGTAAACCACTGCTGCTACACACTGATGCAGATTGCTGCACAAAGCAACACACAGTTACATACCACTACACACACTGCCTGGGCAAGATAAGGACAGGCACTTTGAAACGTTATCAACAAAGAGGAAAGAGAAGGTGCCTTCCTCTATGCAGATTTCACTTCAACCAATGCGCAGTCTGGCCAACAAGGAAATGAAAGCTTAAACATACTCCCTTTGTGATATGTCGTATCACTAAAGTTTAAGATTTCTATTTTGCTCCACAGGTAACATCACCAATTTATGACTTGGTCTCTTGAATTGTCCAGAATTGGTTTTACTGTGGCTGTTCTTACATGACCATTTAGACCTGGAAATGTTTCACTGATGATAGCTGATTTCCACAACATGGGAGGTAAATCGTCTTGTGAAGCAGCACAAGCATACAGGGTTGGAGGTCAGGTTGCTTGTTGCGCCATTTGCCGCGTTGTAAGCTGTTCTAGTAGTCAGATGATGTCTTCCACAACTGCTAACTGAAATGTTGAACTCACTGCCACCTGGATAAGCTGTTCGTTGTTGTATTGGTAAAGTCTGGCTCAGGAAGGGTTATCAACGGAGTACCAATAAGGAGATGACCTGGACTGAAATAACTAGGATCATTGAGATCACTGGATAATGCTGTAAGAGGTCGTGAATTCAAACAGGCTTCCTTTTTGAGTAATCAGACGGCTGAACTCCTTAAAAGTCAATACAGCTTTGCTAACAGTTCTCTTCCAGTGATACTTCAAAGATTAGGTGACACGCCTCGTATTTTAGGGTCATATCCACACATTATGAATTTTGAAGTTCCACTAAAATGTCGTATGGACAATCACTCACACACACACACACACACACACTCATGTGTCTGTGCACAAAAAAAATGTAATTTAAAAATTACATAGGTCATACCAAAAGTCATGAGTCCATTAACACTACAATGAAACAGCCAGTGCATGAAGCAGAACATATACTGCCAGTAGTGTGTGGATATGTTCCACTGCTTGTACAAAGTGTGTAGAATGATCTGTGCATTTCTGCTAGCGGTAAATAAGCTTCAAGACCTGCTGCAGTAGAAATCCATTACACCTTGCACTCCACTACACACAGCACAAATGTGTATCATTCAATTATGCTCATGACTTATCACACATCCCTTGAATATATTTAAATGAAACCTGATTCATAGCTTCCTTAGATATACCCAAAAGTAATATTTCATATACTGAGGAAATCCAATGTAGGGGAAGAGTTACGCCCCAGAAAAAAAACTGTTGGTCTGGGCTTCGAAAATATTGAAGTGCAAAAAATTTAATTTTTTTATTTCATTAACCCCTTCAGTGGTATGCCCAGAAATGTTCTGGGGCTTTAACTCCTGCCTATACTGTTCTATCCTGGAAGTTTTCCGTTCTCCGTTCAGTGCTCACTACGTTCACGCCCGAAATATTCCCGGGCGCATATTATTCATGTTGAAGTAGTTCGTATGTTGGCTGAACGATGACAGCACCTTTCCAATCAGCTTATAGCGACCCTTGTGGAGTTTTTGCATCTCATTTAGTTTCGTTATAGCCACAGCGAAAGTTTACACAGTGTGTAGTCTTATTGTGAATGATGGCCAACCGAAAAGCAAAGAAACTATGTGTTGATGACATTCGTGGTTTCTTGGAAATAAAAAATTAATCGGAAAGTGATTTTAGCCTTTCAGAAAGTGAATTTGAGCTTGATAGTAACAGCAGTGATGCCTATGAATCTATTGATGAAGAACCTTCTGACTCTGTGAGTTTAGACAGCTCGCTCCAAAATATTTCCTCACATACACCTGAACACCATTTCCAGTGGACAAAATGGGATGATAACCAAGCAGATGAGGATATGTGTGGGAAACCTGTATTTTCTGGTGTTGCAGGTATTTGTGTACCACTTCCTTCAAATGTTTCTCCTCTGCAATGCTTTGAACTCTTCTTTTCTGATGATTTTGTGCAATGTATCGTTGTAGAGACAAATAGATATGCAAATAAATGCCTGCAGGATGCTCTAAATTCAGGTGTAGGTTCAAATGCGAGAATTGCATTGTGGCAAGATGCGTGTGAAAAAGAGGTGAGACTGTTTATTGCTTTGATTTTGGCCATGGGCATAATTAGCAAGCCGGAACTGCAGCTGTATTGGACCAGAGACTATGTACTTCAGACACCTATTTTTCATGAAACTTTTTCGCTAAAAAGATTTCAGTTGTTACTCCGGTACCTGCATTTTGTCAATGATAAAGACACAGACAACAATGACCATCTCAGGAAAATCAGGCCGCTGCTGGAAATGCTTCGTACTTCGTTTAGAAAAACGTATATGCCTGAGCAAAATATTTTGGTAGATGAAAGCCTTATGCTATTCAAAGGAAGACTACTAATGAAACAGTATATTCCACTAAAGATAGCCAGGTTTGGAATAAAAATATTTTTTGTATGTGAATCAAAGTCAGGATATGCCTGGGACTTTTTCATTTACACTGGCCAAGGTGAAGAAAGGTGGGGTGGAGAAAGTAATTCTCAGAAACTCATTAGCCATGTATCAGTGACCAAACTGGTTCTGTGCCCAGAACTTACAGGAAAGGGGTATGTTGTTTTCATGGACGGGTGGTTCTCAAGTCCTATGCTATTCCGTGAGCTGCAGCATCACAGTTTCGGAGCCTGTGGAACAGTTGACTTACGAAGGAAGGCAATGCCAAAAGAACTACAGGCTGCTACAATGAAGAAAGGAGATGTACTTTGCTATACCTCAGGAATTTATTCAGCAATAAAATGGCGAGACAAAAAAGATGTGGCAGTACTATCCACAATTCACAGGGGAAGAATTATGTAACACAGGAAAAATTGACAGAAAGACTAAAGAAGTGGTGAAGAAACCCGAGGCAGTTATTGAGTACAATGCAAATATGGGGGGAGTGGACATATTAGACCAAAAACTAAAACCGTACGAGTGCCTCAGAAAGAGTGTCAGATGGTATAGGAAACTATTCTTTCATTTCATTTCTTGTGAATGCCCATATAGTATATGAGAAAAGTGGTGGTGAAAAATGCAGTCTCCTACAATTTTGACATAATGTCATTCATGGGCTTTTAGAGAAGTATGCAATGGAAAGGAAATCGTTCAAGGGAGGAAGGCCCTCAAAAACAGACCCACCTGCTCGCCATACTGAAAGATACTTCCCAACTCATATCCCACCCACAGCAAAGAAGTTTCCCAGTAGAGTGTGCCAAGTTTGCCCCGGAAGA
>Ga0209629_10003657_pt1 | contig 11112 bp, 9 predicted proteins | sample TergutCu122P5_FD_187286 | JGI IMG/M metagenome (GOLD analysis project Ga0209629, IMG submission 187286) | Cubitermes ugandensis P5 segment gut microbial communities from Kakamega Forest, Kenya - Cu122 P5 (SPAdes) (version 2) | ecosystem: Host-associated > Arthropoda: Insects > Digestive system >...
CGGCGGATGGCCTCGGCCTGCTCCTGCTTGCCTTGCAACTCCAGCTTGTGCGCTTCTTTTTGCCATTCTTCGAGGCTCGATGGCTTGGCTTCGACCCGCGAGGGGCTGTCGCCCAGACACAGCCCGAGCAGATCAAACACGGGATGAGCGGTGTCCGATTCGATCAGGTACAGATTCCTGACGGCGCGGGTCAGCGCGACGTACAGCGCATTGACGAAGAACTTGTAAACCTCCAGCGACTTGTCGCTCTTGTCGCGCGCGCGCCGGTATTCGAGCGTGTCGGTTTCGAGATCGCGCGGCGTCACGCCCTCGGTGATTTCCGCGAATTCGCGCCGGTGCGAAGAAACGAAGCGGTACAGCACGATGTTCTCGTACTCCAGCCCCTTGGCCTCGTGGATCGAAAACAGCAGCGGCGTGGAAAACCACTCCCGCGCGGCCGCCTTGTCTTCGTCGCGCATGACCAGCACGGCGAATTGCGTGGACTTTTGAATCGCGCGGTCCAGTTCGCGCTTGGCGGCGTCCTTGTCCTCCATCAGCGTGGCCTGGCCTGGGTCGTCGCCAACGGCCTGCACCAGGAAGTTGCTTTCCCGGTCGATCGAACCAAAGCGGCGCTGCTTGATCTTGAGCAGGGTATTGGCCAGGCGCGTGGTTTCCAGCCCATTGCGGAAATTGGCCGTGAGCACGCGCAGCTCCTGCCGCTGCGCCGCTTCCTCGTCGCGCCAGAACAGCGTCTTGACCTGGCTCCAGGAAAAAAAGTTGGGGTGAACGATCTGATTGGAGTCGCCGCAAAGCATGAAGTGATCGGGCTTTTTCAGCGTCTTGAGCACCAGGGCCAGTTGGGCCGTGGTCAAGTCCTGAACTTCATCGACCATCACGAAGTCGTAGCGCGGCGCGGCCAGCGCCAGCCAATCGTGCGCCAGCAAGTTCAAGTCATACAGCTTGGCCTCGGCGAGCCACTCGCGGTATTTCTCGAACAGGTCATAAAGCCGGCCGCGCTGGTCTTCGGGAAAAATTGACTGGCGCACGCCGAGCGCAAGATAGTCCTGGCGCGCAAGCACCCCGCCCGCGCGCGCCGCGATCACGCCGCGGATTTCCTCGAACGCCTGGTGTCCGTCGATGTCCTTGAACGCCTGCCCCTGGCGCATGCGCATGAACCAGCCGGAAAACTCGCGCCAGCTCACCTCGCGCCCGGCCGGTACGCGGATCGATTCGACAAATTCGCGGTACGAGACGAACGTGGCCTCCTGGCCTTCGCGCTCAAAGCCGTTGGCGTAGTACAACTCGCGTGCGTTGCGCGCCAGATAGGCCGACTGGGTGACGTACAGCACCTCGCCTTCGGCATGCTTGAGCTTTTCCAGCGTCAGCGCGGTCTTGCCGCTGCCGGCGCTGCCGACCACGATCAAGGGCGGCGGCAGGCGGTACACCGTCTCCTGCGCGTCGTCGAACGAGATCGGCTTGTCCAAGAAATGAATCGCCGAGCGCTCGGGATGCAGATAGCGCACCGTCTGCGCCTCGTCACGCGCCGCCGCCGCATCGGCATCGGGAATTTTGCTTTCGTCAACGCTCATGCCGCGCAAAAAACGCGACTTGCCGTAGTCGTGATTGCGTATGACTTCGAGCATCAGCGCGCAGGTTTCACCGCCGTGCCGCACCAGCGCGAACAGCAAGCGATCAGCCCCTTCCAGGCGGGCGCGATAGAACTTGCCATGCGACAGGTTGACCAGCTTCTTGACTTCCGCCGCGCGGAAATCCTCGCGCGCGATGGCTTCGGCCACCTGGCGGTAGGGCGCTGTCACGCCGGAGGTATCCAGGCCGGCGTATTCGAGAACTCTCAAGGGCATGTGCGGGCTGCTGTGTGCGGAAGCGAATGAGTATAGGAATACTGCGCTTGCAGTGCGAAAACCCAGCGATGGCAATCTTCTTGCCGTCAAAGCCGATCACGGCCTGCCTTGCACTTGCTTTTTCTTCGCCGATTCGAGTTGCTGGATGCTCCTGTCCGGCGCCGGCAGGCGTTCTGGCATGGTGCCGCCCAGTTCCTTGATGGTCTGCCGCACTTTTTTGCCGACCTCCAGATGCGTCTGGTTGGCCCGCGTCTTGCCGCGCACTTCGTCGCGGCGCAGCTTTTCCTCGGTCTGCGTGGCGCGGAACAGGTTGGCCGCCAGTTCCGTGCTGCCCATGTGGTCAAGAATTTTCTGGCTCTTCTTTAACCCCTTGCGGGCATGGATATCCTTGGCGCCCAGACCGCCGTACAAGCCCTTGTAGCCGTGGTCTTGAAAGACGGCATAGTCCAGCGCGGTTTCCACCCCGGCAGTCTTGGCGGCGGCGGCAAGCTGTTTGTTGTGGGCAGCCAGTTCGTTGCGAATGGCAAGGCGTTTTTCGTCCTCCGACAGTTGCGCGAACCTGGTTTCATCGGCCAGTTCCTGCCGCCGGGTCTGGAGAGCGAAATAGGTCTGGCCGTTGGCGATCACTGGTTTGGCCGGGTCGCCGTTTTGCACGATCAGGTAGCAGGCGTAGCGGGAAAGGCGCACGTCCTCCACTTCGCGCTGTGCGCTGGAGCCGATGCTGACCATTTCGAGGACATCCTCGAAATGGTCGGCGACCGGCTGGCCGCTGCTCTGACAGGCCATCCTGGCCCGCGCGATAACAGGCAAGAAGTGGCGGTATTCAGAGTATTCCAACACCTGCGCCAATTGACGAGCGCGCCAATACTCGTTGCCGGTATCGTCCACATATCGAATGCCGTCGAAAGTGGCCTGGTGCCGTTTGCTGATCTTCGTGCCGGTCATGTGATGGCTCCTTGTTCGTTGAACCTGAATGGCTCAAGAATCCCCTCTATTGTCACGGCACAGGCGGCAGGCGCTTTTACCGAACGATGCCCACACGGGCCAGCAGAGCTTCGGACGCGGCGGTGAAGTTGCGCATGTGCGCTTCGGTTAATCCTTTGGACGGCAGAATGGCGCGTGCCGCTCGATGCCAGGCAATGCCAGCAACGGCGTCATGCGGCAGGCGTATTGCGCGGGCGACAGGGAGACGAATTTGCGATGACCCAGAAAGTTGCTGCGGATATTGGTTTTGACCAACCCCGGATTGACGCCATACACGTTCAGATGCGAGTAGCGCCGGGCACGATAGAACTTGCCGTACATAGGGACACCTTGCTTACACGCAGGGATTAAACCGGATTGACAGGCTCCAATATGTGTATCATGTCACTCCATGCGTGCGGTTGGCCTGGCGTTAAGGCCAGTTGCGCCTCGGAGTCGCGACCGCTTTTGACAAGTGTCTGGGTCTGCCGTTCTGCCGTACCGGATATTTTGCCGAGGCTGTCACTTTCATAAAGAAGGAGCGTGCCTTGAGCCTTGTCAATTCTTCTGCCGGTGGGGTGCTGGAACCGATTCTGGATCGCTATTCCCGCAATCCGCACCACCTCATGCAAATTCTGCGGGAAACCCAGGAACGCCTGGATTTCATCCCCGAGTGGGCCGTGGATTACCTGGCCAAGGCGCTTGCCTTGGCGCGCACGCAAGTGCAGGCGGTCATCGACTTCTACGCCTTTTTCCATGACAGCTCGCGCGGCAAATACCGCGTCCTGTTCTCCGACAACGTGACCGACCGCATGCAAGGCAACACGGCCTTGCTTTCGCGCATGTTGTCGAAGTTCGGGCTGGCGCAAGAGCAGGTTTCGGGCGATGGACTGGTCAGCATCGACACCACCTCCTGTACCGGCATGTGTGACCAGGGGCCTGCCCTGCTGGTCAACAACTATCCCGTGCCGCGGCTTTCTTCGCAGCGCATCGACCAGATCTGCACGCTGATCAAAAACCAGACGCCGCTGGTGGAATGGCCAGCGGAGCTTTTCCACGTTGACGACAATATCCGCCGCAAGGACGTGTTGCTCGCCACGGAAATGGTCAACGGCCAGGCGCTCAAACGCGCCATCGAGCTAGGCCCCCAAGGCATGCTGGCCGAAATGAAAACCTCCAACTTCCGCGGCCGCGGCGGCGCTGGTTTCACCACGGCCGTGAAATGGGAAGCGTGCAGAAATTCGCCCGGTCAAACGCACTACGTCATCTGCAATGCCGACGAGGGCGAGCCGGGCACTTTCAAAGACCGTGTGTTGCTGGCCTCTTTTTCGGAGCGCATCTTTGAAGGCATGACCATCGCGGGTTATGTCATCGGCGCATCCAAGGGCCTGGTCTATCTGCGCGCCGAATACCGCTACCTGCTGGAAAAACTCCAGGCCACGCTTGAAGCCCGGCGCAAAGCCGGCCTGTTGGGCAAGGACATTCTGGGTCAAAAGGGCTTTGACTTCGACATTGAAATCCACATGGGCGCAGGCGCCTACATCTGCGGGGAAGAAACCGCGCTGATCGAGTCGCTCGAAGGCAAGCCCGGCCGGCCCCGCATCCGCCCGCCCTTCCCGGTCACCAACGGCTATCTGGGCCAACCAACGGTGGTCAACAACGTCGAGACCCTGGCCAAGGTAACGCTGATCGCCCAGAACGGCGGCGCCTGGTATCACGGCCTGGGTACCCGGCTTTCCACGGGCACCAAGCTGTTGTCCATCTCCGGCGATTGCGACCGGCCCGGTGTTTACGAATATCCCTTCGGCGTGCGGATCGCCCAGATTCTCGAGGACTGCGGCGCGCGCGATGTCATGGCGGTGCAAGTCGGCGGCGCTGCGGGAACTTGCCTGGCGCGCCACGAATTCGGCCGCAAGATCGCCTTCGAGGACGTCTCCACCTCGGGCGCCTTCATGGTGTTCGGCAACAACCGCGACATGTTTGAAGTGGCCAGGAATTTCATGCATTTCTTCAAGCATGAAAGCTGCGGTTTCTGCACCCCATGCCGCGTCGGCACCACGTTGATGTGCAACACCCTCGACAAAATCGCCAGCGGCAAAGGCACCGCCTACGAGATGAACGAGCTGACCCGCTTGCACCAGCTTTTGAGCACCGCCAGCCATTGCGGCCTTGGGCAAAGCGCCAGCCGCTCGGTCGACGACACGCTGCAAAAGTTCCGTCCCTCCTATGACCGGCGGCTCAAACAAAAAGACTTCGAGCCGGCCTTTGATCTGGATGCCGCCCTGGCGCCCGCGCGTGAAATCACGGAGCGGGACGATATTGACGCTCATCTCGGAGCAGACCTATGAACCCGGACAACACCTTCATCATCGACGGCATGCCGATTCCCTTCGAGCCGAATCAAACCGTGCTTCAGGCGGCGCTCAAGGCGGATGTTTTCATTCCGCACCTGTGCTACTACCCAGGCCTCAAACCCAACGGCAATTGCAAGCTGTGCACCGTCATCATCAACGGCCGGCCCGCTTCCGCCTGCACCACCGTGGCGCGCGCGGGCATCGAAGTCGAAAACAACACGCCCACGCTCAACGACAAGCGCCGGCTGCTGCTGCAAATGCTGTTTGTCGAAGGCAACCACTTTTGCCCAGGCTGCGAAAAAAGCGGCAACTGTCAGCTCCAGGCCGCCGCCTATGACCTGGAAATGATGACGCCCCACTTCAATCATTTCTTCCCCAACCGGACCGTGGACGCCTCCCACCCGGACGCCTTTCTGGACATGAACCGCTGCATCAATTGCGGCTTGTGCGTCCAGGCCAGCACCGATGTGGACAAGAAGAATATTTTTGCCATGACCGGCCGGGGCATGGCCTCGCACATCGTCGTCAACACCCCATCAGGCAAGCTGGGCGATAGCGACTTTGCCGCCAGCGACAAAGCCGCCAGCGTTTGCCCCGTCGGCGCCATCTTGCCCAAGCGCCGCGGCTTTGCCGTGCCCATCGGCAAGCGCATCTATGACAATTTGCCCATCAGTTCCCAAACCGAATTTTTGGCCACACGGGAGTCCTGACATGTCGAACCCGCAAGAAACTCCCAAAAGAAAACTGCGCGTGGCCACCACGTCCCTGGCGGGGTGCTTTGGCTGCCACATGTCGTTGCTGGACATGGACGAGCGGCTGCTGGATCTGGTCGAGTTGGTGGAGTTCGACCGCTCCCCCATCACCGACATCAAGCACTGCGGCCCCTGCGACATCGGCCTGATCGAGGGGGGCGTGTGCAATGCCGAAAACGTCCACGTCCTGCGCGAATTCCGCAGCAACTGCCGCATCCTGATCGCGCTGGGCGCCTGCGCCGTCAACGGCGGCTTGCCCACTTTGCGCAACAATCTTGACGTGCGCGACGTATTGCGCGAGGTCTATTTCGAGCAGCCGGGCGTGGTCAGCAGCACCATTCCCAATGACGTCGAATTGCCCTTGCTGCTCGACAAAGCCCGGCCTATCAACGAAGTCGTGCGGGTGGACTATTTCATTCCCGGCTGTCCGCCTTCCGGCGATGCGATCTTCAAGTTCCTGGCCGATCTTATTTATGGCCGCACCCCGCGCCTGGATTACCCGCTGATGCGGTTCGACTAGAACAATTTTGGAGCCACCATGTTTGAACTTGAAAACGCCCAAACAACCCAGGGCCTGCGCCGCATTGCCATCGATCCCGTCTCGCGCGTCGAGGGTCACGGCAGAGTCACCCTGCTGCTTGACGAGCAAAACAAGATCCACCAGGCGCGCCTGCACATCGTCGAATTCCGGGGCTTTGAAGCCTTCATCAAGGGCCGCCCCTATTGGGAAGTCCCGGTCACCGTGCAACGCCTGTGCGGCATCTGCCCCGTCAGCCACCACCTGGCCGCCTGCAAGGCCATGGATGTCATCATCGGCGCCAAACAGCTCACGCCCACTGCGGAAAAACTGCGGCGCCTGATGCACTATGGGCAAATCGTCCAGTCCAACGCCCTGCACTTCTATCACTTGGCTTCGCCCGATCTGTTGATGGGCTTTGACAGCGAGGTTGCCCAGCGCAACATCATCGGCGTGGCCATGAAGTACCCGGACATCGCCAAGCAGGGCATCCTGATCCGCAAATACGGGCAAGAAGTCATCCGCCACACGGCCGGCAAGCGCGTGCATGGCACCGGCGCCATTCCCGGCGGCGTCAACAAGTCCCTGACCGCGGCCGAGCGCGACGAGCTGAAGAAAGACCTCCCCGAGCTCATCCAATGGGCGCAGATCGGCGTCGATCTGATGCAGCGTTACCACGAAGAAAACCCCGCCTTCTACAACACCTTCGGCCTCTTCGATTCCAACATGATGGGCATGGTGGCCAAGGACGGCGCGCTGGACCTCTACCACGGCGATCTGCGCATCAAGGACGCCAAGGGCCAGGCCGTCATCGACCGCTTCGACTACGCAACCTATTCGCAAGTGCTCCGGGAAGAAGTCAAACCCTGGAGCTACATGAAGTTCCCCTACATCGAGGCCTTGGGCCCTGAAAAAGGCTGGTACAAGGTCGGCCCGCTGGCCCGCCTGCAAACGTGCGATTTCATTTCCACGCCGCGGGCCGAAGCCGCGCGGCAAAAAATGCTCGCCATCGGCAACGGCCGGCCCGTGCATTCCACGCTGAGCTACCACTGGGCGCGCATCATCGAAGTCCTGCATGGTCTGGAAGTCATTCAAGACATGCTCGACGACCCGGACCTGCTCGGCCAGGATTTGGTGGTCAAGGGTCAGCGCCAGGAAGAAGGCGTGGGCGTCATCGAAGCGCCCCGTGGCGTGCTCATTCACCACTACAAGGTCAACGAGGATGACCAGGTCACCATGTGCAACCTGATTGTGTCCACCACGCACAACAACCAGGCCATGAACACCGCCATCCGCTCCGTGGCCATGCAGCACCTGGATCGCCGCATCATTTCCGAAGGCTTGCTCAACCACATCGAGTGCGCCATCCGCGCGTATGACCCTTGCCTGTCCTGCGCCACGCATGCCCTCGGCAAAATGCCCCTGCAAGTGGAACTGCTCGACGCCGAAGGCCAGCGCCTGAGCCTGCTGCGCCGCGAATCCGACGGCCAATTCAGCCGCTCGGATTTGTATGCCTGAGATATTGTTAACCGCTTGGGGCAATACCAGCCGTGGAGATGACGCACTAGGCCCCATCCTCCTGCACCGCCTGGAGGCATGGGCCGAGTCGTCGGGGATAGCCGAGCAGTTTGAGTGGGTTGAAGACTTTCAACTGCAAATAGACCATGCCCTCAATCTCGAGGGTAAAACCCTGGCGCTGTATATCGACGCGGGTCAAGACACTCCCGCGCCCTTTTCCTTCTTCCCCATTTCCCCCCTCGAACAACCGTGGCACACCACCCACGCCATGCCGCCCGAGTCGGTGCTGGCGGTCTTTGAGCGCATGGCAAAAAAACCGCCCTGCCCCGCCTTCACGCTGTGTCTGAGGGGCGAAGACTTTGGCTTGCGAGAAGGGCTTTCCGCGGCGGCTCAAGACCACCTCGAATCGGCCTTGGTTTTTGCGCAAACCTTGCTGAAAAATCCGACTTTGGAATCTTGGCAAGCCCTTGCCCAGCCGACGCCTCAATCATCGACCACCAGCCCCGATACCCGCATCTGATCGCCGCCCACCACGGTCAGTTGGTAGCCACCGCAAGCCGGGCAGGGGTCGCCGCGCCGCGCCAGTTCTACCGTGTTTGAACACTGCATACACCAGGCTTGCCCGGCAGGTTCGGTGATGTCCAGCGCGGCCCCCTCGGCGGACGTGCCGCGCAAGGCGATGTCCAGCGCAAAGCGCAGCGCGGCGCTGTCCACTGCGGCGAGCTGGCCGATTTCCAGCTCCACCGTGCGCACGCGGCGAAAGCCCTGCTTGACGGCTTGTGCTTCGATCAAATCGCGCACGGATTCAGCCAGCGCCATTTCATGCATGGGTAATCCTAGAAACCGCAGTTGGGCGCGCTCGCCAGTACCGTGATCGGCGCGCCAGGTAAGGCGAAAACCGGTATCGCGAGGATTTGCAACACCGCATGGCGCGGCGAGCACGGTGCTGGCGAGTGCGGGGCGCACTCACCCAAAAGGTGAAGATGATCGAAGTCGAAAACGTCAATATCCATGCGGCTCTTCTGAAGGTTGCAAGCGGTCAACCGCAGTCTCTAGGTTCAGTTGCGGAACTGGTGGGTAATAGGATAACGCCAGTCCTTGCCGAACCCTCGATGCGTCACGCGCGTGCCTTCTGCGGACTGGCGGCGTTTGTATTCGTTAAGCTTGATCAGGCGCGTGACCTTTTCCACGTCCTCGCGCCGGTAGCCCGCGGCCACCAGTTCGGCGATACCCATGTCGCCCTCCACGTAGCGGGCGATGATGGCATCGACCACCTCATACGGCGGCAGGCTGTCCTGGTCGGTCTGATCGGGGCGCAGTTCGGCGCTGGGCGGGCGGGTGATGATGCGATCGGGAATCGGATCGGCGCCGCGCCCGTAAGGATCGTGCGCGTTGCGCCAGCGCGCCAGGCGGAACACCATGGTCTTGACCACGTCCTTGATCGGCGCGTAGCCGCCGCACGTATCGCCGTAGAGCGTGCAGTAGCCGGTGGCGCATTCGCTTTTGTTGCCGGTGGTGAGCACCAAACCGCCGAATTTGTTGGACAGCGCCATCAGCATCACGCCGCGGATGCGCGCCTGGAGGTTTTCTTCGGTGGTGTCTTCAGGCCGCCCTGCAAACAGCAGCGCGAGCGAGGCTTTGAACGCCTCGAACGCGGGCAGGATGGCGATTTCGTCGTAGCGCACGTTCAGGCGCCGCGCCATTTCGCGCGCGTCCTCCAGGCTGATGCCGGCGGTGTAGGGGCTGGGCATCATCACCGCCCGCACCGCGTCCGCGCCCAGCGCATCGACGGCCAGCGCCAGCACCAGCGCCGAATCGATACCGCCCGACAACCCCAGCACCACGCCAGGAAAGCCGTTCTTGCGCACGTAGTCGCGCAAGCCCAGCACCAGCGCATCCCACAGCTCAGCCTCCGGCGCCTTGAGCGGAGCCAGATTACCGCGCAGTTGCAGCGCGCCATCGGCCGCGCGCCGCGCCTCGACGGTGAAAAGCTGTTCCTCGAAACTCGCCGCGCGCGCCGCGATTTGCGCATCCGTGCCGACGGCAAACGAGTGCCCATCGAACATCACCTCGCCCTGCCCGCCCACCAGATGCGCGTACACCAAGGGCAGGCCGCAGGCGCGCACGCGCGCCTGCATGCGCGCCTCGCGCTCCTGCCGCTTGCCGCCGTGAAAAGGCGCGGCACTGAGCACGGCCAGCAACTGCGCGCCGGCCGCCTTGGCCTGTTGCGCGGGCTGGTCGATCTCGGCGTCTTCGCCAATCAACAGCCCGACCTTGAGGCCCGCCGCGTCGAACACGCACACGCCAGCGCCGGGCGTGAAGTAGCGCCGCTCATCGAACACCGGGGCATGGGACAGCTCGCGCTTGGCGTAAGCGGCGATCACGCGCCCCTCGCGGATCACGCTGGCGGCATTGGCGCGGCGCGTGACGGTGGCGCTGTTGCCGCGCGCATCCTCGGCGTGATGCGCCGGATGGCCCACCACGAGGGTCAAGCCCGCCAAATCGGCCGTTTCGCGCACCACCTGCGCCAGCGCCTGGTCGCACGCCGCCATGAAGGCCGGGCGCAAAAACAGGTCTTCGGCGAAACAGCCGCACAACGCCAGTTCCGGCGTAAGCAGCAACCGGGCGCCCTGCGCATGCGCGCGCCGCGCCGCATCGACGATCAGGCGCGCATTGCCCGGCAAATCGCCGACCACGAAATTCAGTTGCGCGATGCAGATGGAAAGCGTCATGGGTGGTCAAAAATATCTGGAATACTTGGCATGTTAGAACCTGTTCATAGTCTATTCGGGGCCGCGTTGGGTCGCAATCGGGATGAGTTGATGGCCCAGGCGCGCCGCATGGGCTATGTGCCCATGCAAGCGAGTGGGGCGTCAAATCGCCCGATTTCGACCCAACCCGCAGGGCTGGCGCCTTTTCCGGCGGTCTGCGGCGTTGCAAATCCTCGCCATAGCGCGGCTATGGCTGCGGTTTGCGCCTTGCATCCCATCCCGAAAAGGCGCCTGCGCGGCCCCCAATAGACTATGAACAGGTTCTTAAGCCCACCCCTTTCAAGGTCTTTGCCCCCGAGCCTGGGCCAACACCCGAGCCGTAGAAACATGGGCTCTGGCGGTGGCCCCGTCGACATAGCCTTTGGGTTTGTCGATCTTTGGTCCGCGCTTGCTGGT
>Ga0209629_10003659_pt1 | contig 11111 bp, 1 predicted proteins | sample TergutCu122P5_FD_187286 | JGI IMG/M metagenome (GOLD analysis project Ga0209629, IMG submission 187286) | Cubitermes ugandensis P5 segment gut microbial communities from Kakamega Forest, Kenya - Cu122 P5 (SPAdes) (version 2) | ecosystem: Host-associated > Arthropoda: Insects > Digestive system >...
CGCCGTTGTCGTCAGCGGCTGGCCGCTGCCGGGCAGGGTTACGTTTATCGTGGCGTTAGGTTCAGCTGTGCCGGTTATGGCCGTGGCGTTCGGATGGATGTTGTCCACGGAAGGCGGGGCCGGATTCGCGTAAACGATTATTTCCGCGGGATCGCTGGTGTTGTTTTTAGCGTCCGTCTGGGTGACCGTTACCGTGTCTCCGGCTTTCAGGCTGACGCCCGCGGTGGAAATGTCCAGGTTCCAGACGCCGGAGCCGTTCGCCGTTGTCGTCAGCGGCTGGCCGCTGCCGGGCAGGGTTACGTTTATCGTGGCGTTAGGTTCAGCTGTGCCGGTTATGGCCGTGGCGTTCGGATGGATGTTGTCCACGGAAGGCGGGGCCGGGTTCGCGTAAACGATTATTTCCGCGGGATCGCTGGTGTTGCCGTTGATGTCCTTCTGAATGACGGTTACGGTGCTGCCGTCGGTAAGGCTGCTCTGGCTGCCGGCGGGAACGTCAACACTCCAGGCACCGGAACCATTCGCGGTCGCCGTCGCCGTGATTTTGTCGGGGAAGGTAACGGTGATCAAAGCGTTCGGGGTTGATGTCCCGGTTATCGTCGGATCGCCCGGGTGAATGTTATTGACGGAAGGCGGAGCCGGATTCGCGTAAACGGTTATCGTCTCGTCCGGGCTGGTGTTATTATTGGTGTCCGTCTGGCTGACTTTCACCGTGTCGCCGGCGGTAAGGCTGCCGGGGGCTACGTCCACGCTCCAGCTGCCGAAGTCGTCCGCCGTGGTATTCAGCACGGTGGTGTCAGGCAGGATAACGGTTATCTCGGCGTTCGGCTCAGCCGTGCCGGTTATCGTCGTATCGTCCGGGTGGATGTTGTCCACGAGCGGCTTGGCCGGGTTGGCGTAAACGGTTATCGCCGCGTCCGGGCTGACGCTGCCGTTGGTGTCCTTCTGGCTGGCGGTTACGATATCGTTGACGCTCAGGGTGACGGCGGAAATATCCACGCTCCAGTTGCCGTTGCTGTCCGCCGTTGTCGTCAGCGGTGCGCCGGCGACTGGCAGGGTTACGGTTATCTCGGCGAAAGGCGTGGCTGTGCCGGATATCGCCAAGTCGTCCGGGTGGATATTGTTGACAACCGGGGGCAGGGCATCCGCTACGACATAGCCAATATACAGCTCCTGCGCGTTCACATCGGAAAACGAAGGGGCAAATTGGGCCGGGTCTGAGAAATCCGTCGCGGGGGTGAACTGTGACGAATTCCACGCGGTGCCCACCTGCCATCCTACCGGATTAAACAGGGCGTCGCTCGGCGGAATGTAGCCCCCGCCGTATAACACATACTGCGTGCTCGCGATTGAAGGTGTGGGGGGATCCAGCGGCACCATGGCCTCGCCGGTGGTGGAGCCGCCCATGGTAACAGGGGTCCCGTCGCTTTCCAGCACGTAGTTTACCGTGACAGTCGTCCACATCGGCGGTATTTTCGAAAGGGACAGCGAATAGTAATAGAACTTCAGAGGCGAATTCTTGTCATAAAGCCCGTTGTTGGGGCTCTGGAAATTGCGGTCAAGCGTTATCGTAAGCGGAGCGCCCAAATTAATCGGGGGGTCGGCGTAAGCGGTGTTATTTCCGTTTATCGTCCCGTTGTACGCGCCGGTTATCTGGCCATCCCAGAACTGCGAGTACTGTGGGTCAATAATGATGGTGGCCGTGTCGTATCCGGCGGTCGGGTTTTGGATAACCGCCTTGCTGTAATCCAGCGGGATTCCGTATTGGCCGGCCATAGGCTCATATTGATACAGCTGCCGCGCGTATTTGCCGTCTATGCTAAGGGGCGTCTCGTCTACTGCCATGCCCCGGACATAAACGGTCTGCGTGGCGTAAAAGTTTTCAAATTTCATGGTAGCGCCAAAGGTTGCGGGATTGCCGTTCAATGTCACGGTTCCCATGGCCCATATGACGGCGTTGGCGGTGAGGTCTGCCGAACCCGTGCCGCCGCTGGTGTCCGCGCTGCCGGTCGGAAACGCGCCGCCGCTGAACAAACTGTCAAAGGTATTCGCGTCGTTTGGATTCGCGATGGCGTAAGCCGCTTCCGACGAATCCGGCGGAAGAAGGATATAATCCGTTGTGGCCGGCGGGAGCAGCGTGTCACCGCCGTTCGCGATATATTTCATACTGGCCGTGCCCGCGGTTGAGCCCGGTTGATAATAGGTTTTTGTCGTGTTGTCCCCCGTGATTTCCAATATTCTGAAAAGGACGTTGGTCACGGCCGGGCTGCTTTCGCCCCTGAAGAACGAACCGGTGTCGGCCGCAAAGTACTCGTTCTGCGTCGCGTTGATGACGTCGTTGCCTTTAAGGACAAGCCCCGCCGGTACGTTCAGCGTCCATGTGCCGTTACCCACCACAGTCGCGGTGTATGGGCCGGGGTATGTGGCGGTATACCCGGGGAACGTCACATTGATCTGCGAGTCCGGCACGCCCGTTCCGGTTATGACGGCGTCCTGCTCATAGACCGGGTCGATGGTCGGAGGGGCCGAGAAGTCGCCGTCGATTTCAATCTGTTTGCTGGCGGCCGATAAAAGGGTCGTCGGCATCGTCGCGGGCGCCCAGGATACTTTGGTCATGGTGTTATACCCGGTCGTCAGCCCCGTGGCCGGGCTGCCGATATTCGCCATGTTTGTGGCCGTTGTCGCTTGGAAGCCGACGGGTCCCGTGACAAAAAGGTCCTGAGTAAACTGTGCCGGCGAAGTATAGGTATAGCCCGGGCTATAACTGGACAGGCCCGAGGCGGCGGAGGTGTTTACGCCAAGGCGCCGGGTGTTGGTAAGATTAAATCTGCCGGATTGGTCCAGCGCCCTGCCGGCGCCGCCGTGGTACATGACGAACTGCTCCGCCTCATTCACGGTGAACGTGCCCGAGACGCGCAGGATAGCGCTGCCCGCGGAACCCGCCGCCGCCGCCATAATAATGCTGGCGGCTCTTCCCGCCGTAAAATTATTGACGGCAACTAGGGCCGAGTTGTCGCTGTTTGTGGAGGTATCCCCCTTGTTGATCGAACCGTTGACCAGGATGTTCATCGCGCCGTTTACGGTCAGGTTGGTGAACTGGTTTCCGGGCGTGGTAAAGTAGGTTGCGCCGTAGAAGTTAAAAGCGCCGCCCACGTTGACAAGGAAGTTGCTCTGGCTTCCCGAAGCCCAGAAACAGCCTCTGTTGTTGCTGGTATCCATTTGCTGCATATTGATATTGATTTCGCCGCCGGTATTGACGGTAAAGTTGCCGGTGCCGCTAAGCCAGAACACCGCGTCTTGCGGCGCGGTTCCGCCTGGGTCACGTATGATCCAGTTGTTCGGGCCGTTTACCGTAACGTTGGCGATTTGGGCGAATTCCTGCTGCATCTGGGCGGATGCCGCCGCTCCCGGCAGTTTGTTGGAAGACAGGTGGAATGTGTTGTTGCTTTTCAGGATAAGGTTGGCGCTGGTGGCGTTGATCATCTGCGCCGCTATGGCGCTGACGTTGTCAAAGACAATTGTGAACGTGGAGCCGGACGGCACTATTCCGTACTGATTCTGCACAACAAGGTTGATGTGCTGGAACGTTACCGTTATCCCGTTGGCGCTCACGGTCATTCCGCCGCCGCTCGAATTGCTGTTTTGGTCGGTCAGCGTATACGGTGCCGTCTGCGACGGGTTGGTCGGGTCCATGCCGTCGATCGTAAGGGTTCGTTTGATATCGGTGTTTGTCGCCATGGTGACGTTGGCCCCGAGGTGAATCATGCTCACGCCGGGATAGTTGGCTATAACGTCGGCCATGCCGGCGGAATTGTAGACCACAACCTCGCTGGTCGCAGGCGACGTCACGGCCGCCCCTCCCGAAACGTACATCCAGTTGGTTCCGGGCGCGGCCTGCGCCACAAACGGCGAAATGATGCCGCCGGGAAGCAGCGCAACAAACATGGCCACCGCAATCATTGCTGCCAATACGCGGTGAGCCAGGTGTCTTTTGTACAAGTTCATCATTTGTTATACCCCTTTCTGATAATAAGCTGACAACAGAGACGTGTTACAATAAGAATTTAATCTGCGTGTATGGCGATGTATTTGACGGGTTGGCCGGGTTCATGCGGCGGGACGAACCATACAGCATAATCGCGTTGTCCGGCGGCGGTTTTATGGCCGCCTCTCCCGACACGTACATCCGGTTGGCCCTGGGCGCGGCCTGCGCCAGAAGCGGCGAAATGATGCCGCCGGGCAGCAGCGCAACAAACATGGCCACCACAATCATTGCTGCCAATACGCGGTGAGCCATGTGCCTTCTGTAAAATTTCATCATTTCTTCTACCCCTTTCTGATAATAAGCTGACAACAGAGACGCGTTACAAGTAGTATTGTAACTTATATCGGTTTCGCCAACTACGCGGCGAAACGCGGAAAAACTTTTCGCGAAAATACGTGAAAAACATATATGCGATACAAGTATACGGGCGAAACAATCCAGGGTGAAATGCCGCAACGGCATGGGCTGGATTGCTTCGGGCGTATTTTGGCGTGGGCCGGAAGTCCTTTGCCCTCGCAATGACGGGGTTGCGGGCGGGCGCCGCGCCGCGCGCGGGAATTACGGCGCTGGTTTTTTCACAGGTAACTATCTAGCCTCTAACCTCTAACCTCTAGCTTCTAATTCACAAATCCCCCAAAAAAATCATAATATGTCATAAATATGCTTAATCTGAAGTCATGGCGTGATACTGTTTCTTAATGAAGGTAGACATAAATCAGCTATCCTCCATAGGCGCGCGCAGACCTGCGAATAGAAGATTTCGCTGTGTCTGCGCGCATTACGGATGTACGCTGATTTATGTCAATGATAAAAAAGAAACAGTATGAGCTGCGACCCTTATTGTGCCGGGAGGCGTTATTATGAAATTCAGAAAGGCGATTTCCTTTATATTGGCTTTCTGTATACTTGTTTCCGTACATATTGGGCTGAATACCCAACATATTAACGCGGCGGGCCCGGCCGCTTATCTGGACGCCGGGGGGATGCCGCAAACCTCGCCCGGCGCGGCGGATTTGACGCCCGGCATGACGACGCTGGCAACGGGCTGGTATATCGTCTCGGGCAATGTCACGTTTACCTCGCGCATCGTAATAAGCGGGGACGTCAACATCATCCTGGCGGACGGGGCCCTTCTTGACGTGAGCAACGTCGGCATCGCCGTGCCGGAGGCAAACAGCCTGACGGTCTACGCGCAATCGGCCGGCGGCGGCATGGGCGCGATTACGGCGAGTATGCCGCTGGGTTCCTGGGACGCGGCAATCGGCGGCAACGGGTCTGATGTGGAGGCCGGCCAGAACGCGGGCGTCGTCACAATCAACGGCGGCTCGATTACGGCCGTGTCCGCCAACGCCGCGGGTATCGGCGGCGGCGGCAGTTCCTCGGAGCGGGGCGGCGCGGGGGGCGTCGTCATTATCAACGGCGGCGAGGTTTCGGCGGCCAGCACGCTGGGCGCGGGCATAGGCGGCGGCGCATCCGAAATGGGCATAGCGGGCGCTGGCGGCACGATTATAATAAACGGCGGCATTGTTTCCGCAAGCAGCAATTCCGGCGCGGGCATAGGCGGCGGCTCCACGTATTTCGGCACAACCGGCGCGGGCGGCGCAATCTCCGTCAACGGCGGAACGGTGACGGCCCCGGTCATAGGCACGCCGAACAACGTCTTTTACGGCGCGACCGGCGCGGCGGGCTCCTTCTCCATGAACGGCAGCGCGGTCGTCTTCGCGGAAAGCTTTGACGCCGCCGGTTCTAAAACAAGCGGCATACTCGTTATGAAAAACGGCGCCACAAACTGGTACGGCGCCGCTTTGAAAACCATCAATTACGATATAACCATACCCTCCGGCTACACCATGACAATAAGCGCCGGGGATACGCTGACCGTCCCGCAGAACCGGCGCGTCACCGTGTCCGGCGGGGCGGCCCTTGTCACGCAGGCCGGCGCGATGCTGGTGAACAACGGGACCATACAGCCGGCGGATAATTCCCGAATCTCGCTGGCGGCCAACACCCGCTCCGGCAATAAGATCGCGGGGGCGGGCGCGAACCCCCCGGTTGAACAGAGCAAGACAGGCACCGGCGACGTCACGCTGAACACGGCGGCATTGAAGGCGAACACGGGACAAGTTGTGGAATACGCGCAAAGCGCCACCCCCACCGCGCCCGCGGACGACGCGCAATGGCATGAAAGCCCGGTATTCCCCGGCCTGACCATCGACGCGACGTATTATTTCTTCGCCCGCTCAATGAGTAACGCGGATTATGAAAACGGCCCGCCTTCCGTATATACGGCGGTTATCGTCAAGCAAATGGTTCCTTCTTCACCGCCCATGCCGACGTTCAGCGCGGTGACGACCAATTCCATCACGCTGAACTGGACGCCCTCCGGCGGCGCGCCCATTCTGGGTTATACGGTCTATGTCAGCAGCGCCGCGGGGAATCCCATCACATCATACAACCCGCCGGGAAGCGCGACCACAAGCTACACCGTGACCGGCCTGAACCCCGGCACGGGTTATATTTTCCAGGTGCAGGCCAGGGGCAACACCGCGGCATTCAACAGCGCGCTCTCGCCCCCGACGGAGGTTATATACACAGCGCCCGGGCCCGCGCCCGCGCCAACCCTTGGCGCGGTTACTGCGAACAGCATCGTTGTAAACTGGGAAAAGCCCATGGGCGAAGTGACGGGCTATATGATTTTCGCGTCCGACGGCTCCACGACGTCGGACCTGATGGTGGCAAACGTGACGAGCTTTGTTTTCACGGGGCTGAACCCGGGAACGCGTTACCAGTTCAGCGTGCAGGCGCTGACGGACGGAAACGGCTTCGGCACGCAGTCGCCCTGGTCGGCCTGGAAATACACCGCGCCGGCCCGCCCTTCCGCGCCAACGCTTGGGCAGGTCACCGCGAACAGCGCGCAATTGAGCTGGGCGCGGCCTGCCGGCAACGAGGTGCTGGGCTACAGAATCCAGACGGACGGCGGCGCGTGGCTGGATGTGGGGAATGTTTTGACATATACGGTGACGGGGCTCAGCCCGGACGCGGAGCATTCCTTCCGGGTCATAGCCTATAACTCCGGCGGGGACAGCCCGGCTTCCACGATGAGCGCGGCAAGCACGCTGCTGCCGCAGCCGGCCGCGCCCACTGTGAACAGCGTATCCGCGGCGGGCATTGTCGTGGTCTGGGCGAATATGGGCCTGAGCTATAACGTGGACGGCTACCAGATCCAATCGAACGACGGCGGCGGGTGGAGCGCCTGGGCCGACGTCGGCGGCGCTTTAACCTATACTTATACGAACCTTTCGCCCGGAACGCAGTATACATTCAGAATCAGCGCGTATAACGGCAACGGCGTCAGCGTTCCTTCCGCGGCCAGCGCCCCCGCGTATACGGTGCCCGCCGCGCCCGCCGCGCCGACGACCGGCGCGGTGACATACAACAGCGTTGCCGTAAACTGGGCAAGCCCCGGCAACCGTGTAACCGGCTATAAGATTTCGCACGACGGCTTCGTGACGTGGGAGGTTGTGAACAACGGCACGGCTGTCACATATAACTACACGGGCCTTAACCCGGACACGGACTATACGTTCCAGGTTATCGCGTTCAACGAGGGCGGGGACAGCGCGCCTTCCGGGGCCTCCGGCGCGGCGCATACCCTGCTGCCGCCGCCGGGCGCGCCGGTTATCGACGAGACGATGACGGCGAGCACGGCCATAACGGTGAACTGGCTGCCGGTAAGCGGCGCGGACGGGTATTCCGTGCAGCTGAACAACGGCGTCTGGACAGACGCCGGGAATGTTCTTACCTATACATTCACGGGTTTGCAGCCCGCGGCGCAGTATACAATCAGGGTAAGGCCGTATAATTCGGCCGGGGACGGCACGGCCTCCGCCCCGGCGGCGGGCTATACCCTGCCGGATAAACCCGCCGCGCCAACGGCTTCCGCGTCCACGGCCTCAACGATAACGGTAAACTGGGCCTCGCCCGGCGGGACGGTGACCGAGTATCAAATCCGGGCGATAAACGGCGGCGACACAAGCTGGAAGGCCACCACCGCCACAAGCTATACCTTCACCGGCCTTACCCCGGAAACCGGCTATACCTTCGAAGTGCGGGCCGTCAACGCGGGCGGCGCGGGCGAAACGTCGGACCCTTCGGCGGAGAAATACACAACCATTGCGGCCATGAACGCCCCGGTTCCGGGCGCGGCCGCCTCCACTTCCATAGCCCTGACCTGGAACGCCGTGGGGACGGCGGCGGGCTACAAGGTTTCGGCCAATAACGGCGCGTGGGCGGACGCGGGAAACGTGACCGCTTTTTCGTTCGCCGGCCTTTCGCCGAACACAAGCTATACATTCCGGGTGCGGGCGTATAACGCATACGGGGACGGCGACCCCTCGCCGGCTTCCGCAGCTAAAACGACCGCCTTGGCCGCGCCCCCCGCCCCGTCGGTCGGCTCCTTTACGCATAACACCGCGGTTATAACCTGGAGCGCCGTGGCGGGGGCGACGGGCTATATCGTGCGCGCGCTTAACACAAACAACGGAACATGGGCGGATTCGGCGGTTATTCCGGCCGGCACCCTTTCAACCGTGATTCAGGGGCTTGAACCGGACACAGGTTACGCGTTCATGCTCATAGCGGTCAACGCGAACGGAAACAGCAATCCGTCCGCGCAAACGCCGCAGATACGGACGAATCAGGAGCCGCTGCCGTCGGTGGGCCCGGTCATTTTTGACTACCCCACAAAAACCGATAACGGCGCGATAGAATTGCGCCCCGTCGCCCAGGTAATCTGGAACGGCTCGTATATCCACACGGAATACGACAGCGCCTACACGGCGGCGCGTTCAGCCGCCTACAACGGCTACGCCACAAACAGCCATATCGTCACGGACAACAAAACGGTCCGGTTCTTCGGTTACTGGAAGCCGGCGTATATGGACAAACTTTTTACCACCGCCTACGCCAACAGCTTTGACGAAATGACGTTCACCATGCGGCCGATGAACCTGAACACGCATACCTACGCCGAAAGCGGCTTCCTGTTCAACGGAAGCTATTCCGGGAATATCTACACCGGGTACGCGCTGATACTGGATAACGGCTCGCTGAGGCTGTGGTACCTGGACCGCGTGAATATGAACCCGGCAAGCTACAGCGTTGCGCCCACCGGAACCGGCGCGGGCACGCGCAGGGTTATCGGAACATATAAGACGGGCATTTCCAGCGTTTCCACCGTCCCTTACAATATCAACATACTCCGCAACTGGATAACCGGCGGTTTTAAGGTATATCTGGACGGCGCGCTGGTCGCCGACGTGCCCGCCCCCATTTCCAACGCGCAGGGCTTCGGCTTCTTTACGGGCTATACGGCGCACGGCTGTTCACAGCTCGCGGTTATTCAATACGAAAACGTCACCATAGCCGCCGGCGGTTTAAGCGGCAGAACGGCGGCCACGGCGCATTTCATCAACGATGCCACGGGCGAAACCATCGCGCAGGACGAATTGCACTCCATCGGCGATTACGGGCACGGGCCCTACGCCGGGGATTTCTATTACGTAAAGCCGCCGCAGGAGATCGTCTGCCGGGGCGTGGCGTATGAGTATGTCAGCACGGACCTTAAGAATCTGGACCCCGTGGCTTATAAGATAAATCCGGGCGATAATGAATTTAACCTGTATTATGAGCAGGTGCCGCTTGTCCCCGCGGCAAAGACCGCCTCGGTCAACGGCGGCCCGCCGGAGAGCGGAACGGCCGCCAATCCGGTGCGCGTCAGCGTCGGGGATACGATTCAATACACAGTTACGCTGGACAACACGCAGGATGAGCTTGTTATGACCGCCGACCCGGCGCAGTTCGGCGGGGCGTACCCGTTTACGCTGACGGACGCGCTCCCGCCCGGGCTGACATATGTGCCCGGCAGCGCGCGTATACTGGACGCCGGCGGGGCCCCCGTCCCCCCGGACACGGCGTATGACGGCGCGGGCACCGGAATCACAGACTTTGGGGAACAAAACGGTACGCTAACATGGCAGTTCACGCAAATCCCGCCCGGCACGCAAACGCGGTTTATATTCAGCGCCGCGGTGGAGCAGGATCAGGATTTGTTCGGCAACAGGGCCGTTTTTGACAACAAGCTCGATATCGCCGGCCGCACGAACTATACTTACCACACCACAAGCTATACGGTTACGGAAAAATACCGGAGCTTCAAAGACGGCTCGGCCCTTCAGGCGGATACGGCCACACGCGTTCAGGGCGGGGACGCGTACGAACCGCCCATGTCCGCTATGGGCGAGATTACCCAGCTTGCCGGGGATACGACCAATACCTGGCGTTATTACGCCTATTCGATCGACGGCGGGGCCACCAAAACCCCCGGCGCGCCGGACGCGTCCGTCCTGGCGGATATCAGCGATTCCGCGCAAATCATCTATTATTTCGTACAAGACGTTCCTGTTACCATATATTTCAAAAACGCGGACGCCCCCGGCGGCCCGGATTTAAAGCCGCCGATAACCGAAGAGGCGGATGGCACGCTGGCTTATTTCATGCCGGTTTATTACACGGACGCCATAGGCAGTCTCAACTACACCGGCTATAAACTAAACGGCGGCGCGCAAATAAGCGGCCCCGTGCCCGGCGCGCCGGACGGCACGTTTACCGCGGCGCAGATGCTCGCGGCCGGCAGCCAGTCTATCACATTATATTTCAAGAACAGTTACGCCGTTACGGTGCAATATAGGGAATATCTGAACGACGTGAACATCCTGCGCTCCCCGTTTGAGAGCTATCTGGTATCCTATGGGGACAGCTTTGACGCGATGGCGCGGGCTTCCGTCAGCGGCGCTGTGGCGGGCGGCGTGGTTTCGCCGGCGGGCAAGCTGTATTCGATATACCGCGGCTGGTCGGACGGGACGACGTTTTACCCGGACGAAATGCCGCCCGAACTCACGCAAATAACCGCCAACAAGACGATTATCCTGTATTTCAGCGCGACATACGATATAACCGAAAAATTCCACTCCCCGGTGGAAGGCGTTGACCCCGACCTGACCGTGACGAC
>Ga0209629_10003660_pt1 | contig 11111 bp, 4 predicted proteins | sample TergutCu122P5_FD_187286 | JGI IMG/M metagenome (GOLD analysis project Ga0209629, IMG submission 187286) | Cubitermes ugandensis P5 segment gut microbial communities from Kakamega Forest, Kenya - Cu122 P5 (SPAdes) (version 2) | ecosystem: Host-associated > Arthropoda: Insects > Digestive system >...
CTGTTGTTGTGGTGGGTAAGTAGACGGTGAGCGGCAGCGTTGCACTATGTGTACACATAGTGCAACGCTGCCGCTCACCGTCTACCTACCCACCACAACAACAGGATACCATACGCTGTAAATCTCTCAGTCTCACGCTCCTGATGATGGGCAAAATATTGCCCGAAACATGTTGAGCTGATCTTATAGATCAATAAATCATTATTGCATCTAGTTGGTTCATCAGTATTATTTTACCTATCAAGAGAGTATCTTTTACGATGCCGGGTTTCATAAAAGCTAAAATTTAATTTGTAGATACAGACTATTTTGAAATATGTTAAGTATGCAGTTTATTATAAATCCCCATACAAGAAGCATACGCATGTGTTTTGAAGAAAAGCCGTATAATTCAACTTTTTATATTACTAATGAAAGCGACATTTTGCAGTATTTGAACAAAGATAATGCCCAGAAACGGAATTTTAGTTTAACTCAGAATGTGTGATGACCATACGGACTCAGCACAATGGACAATGTTACAACAGCATACTTTTACCCGAAAAAAATCTGAGTTTATTTAAACCGCAGTCAGTCACTGTGCAATTGACGCGGCACTTAGCGGGCAGATACAAATAAATATGGGATGTTTGGCTGCCTGCAGATACACTGCAGTAATCAGATTCTTGCACGAATAACTGAAGGATTTCCCAAGGACTTCTTATTCTGTATATTCGTATTATTATTATTTGCTAAGTTACATACCTGAACATAAGTGATGTGCCTGCTAACACCAAATATTCTGCAGTCCACGTCCCTTTCATTACGTTCGGTTACTTTGGATCCAAATTCTTTATATTTTGTTTTTTTTTCTTCCGGATTGTCCGTATTCTCCACAAAAACTCACGTAACTGGTGATGCTCGCATCTGAAACACAAGTGAATTAAACTTAAATATGTCTTTTACAAATTTATGGTGCAGTACTTTGGACCCTGTTTAGCCAATGAAGGACGCATATGTAGGTTAGAAATCGTCAAATAATTTTGGTTTAAAAAGTTTCTGCCGATGACAACGTGACAGACGATACAATGAAAATCCGCTAGTAAATGGAACGCATGCTACAGATGAAAAGAGAGCTTGTTGCCTTTCTTAACTAACACGTTCGAAATTAATAATTAATTTGAAGGTTGCTATAAGATGAAACAGAAACATATCTCGAACGCTTCAGACCAACTGACATTTGCACGGATCGTATTCGCTCGCGGTTTATGTTTTGTGTAGGGAAGTTCATAAACAAACCTAAATTATCGTAGCCTTAGATTATATTAACAAACAAGTTAACGCCGATAAGCAATGGTACAGTCCAGTTTCGGGTTTAGTAATTATATTTAGCTGGCAAACGCGTATCCGAAACTCGTAATTTATTAAAAATTTGCAATGTGATTTGTAACGTGTTGCGATTTGGTAGAGAATATATTTGTTCCAAAATAGATTTTTGGTAATATTTATACATTTCGCTAACATTTTCTCTTTGAAATTTATCTTTATAATCAGATACAATCTGATACAACGGAAATAACGGCTGTACGAAGGCAAAATAATTTAACCACCATGCGTCTTTCCTTGTTACACCCCCTCGGCACGATGAGCCACAGGGCCAGGAGGGGGACCTGAAAAGAAAAACAAGCTAAAAGATTAGTAAACCTGAAAGAGAAAACAAATTGTTTAGTAAATTGCAACCATTGTGCGGAAGTAAGAAATTCCAAAGAAGCTGTTCTTCAATTTTGTGTCCTCCAAAGTAATATGTGGATTTGTCATGTTGCTGAGAAGCAGATTTCAACCTGAAACAATTCAATTAGAACATTAAAATATTACACTGTTAATTGTTAGTAGATTTGAGGGCTTTCAGCAAAATGAATATTTAGAAATTGGAAATAAATTAGGCTCCAGGAAATTTAATAATTTGGCAGCCCTCTTTTTCTATTGCAGGCTGCAACTGATCCAAAATTTCCTAACAAATGGCCTGGTTCCCCCCTCCCACGCAATCCTTCAAATTTAGAATTTTATAATATAAAGGGTGGAAGAGGTGCAGCTTGCTGTGCCAAACTTTTTCGCAAAATCTGCAGTAAGGAATACTATAAGAGGAGAAACTTGTCCAAGGTGAGAACTGTGCTCTTCTGGGCTATTACACAGCGAATAGTGGTAATATCTTACTGAAGTTTCGGGACAACCTGTCGATTTCATTTTCAATGTTGAGGAAAAGTTCACCCTTGTTGATGAGACAGATAGTTTGTCCCGAAAGTTCGGTAAGGAATTACCACTTCTTTCTGTGTTGTAACCATGAAGATCGCAGTTCTCATCTACTTCGCGGCGGAAGCCTGACATTACTCTTATCCAAAAGTGTCACTCCGCTGAAATGAGCTGAAATGAATCTGAAACAATTCAATCAGAACATTAGAATACCACGTATTAATTTTTAGTAGACTTGAGGACTTTCTGCCAAATGAATGTTCTGAAATTGGAGACAAAAATTCTTCTCCATGGCATACAATAATTTAGCGGCCCTCGTATTCTATTGCAGGCTGCAACTGATCCAGTATTTCCTGACAAATAACCTGGTTCCCCCCTCCCGCGCAATCCTACAAATTTAGAATTGTATAGTATAAAGGGCGGAAGAGGTGCAGCTTGCTGGTGCCAAACTTTTTCGCAAAATCTGCAGTAAGGAATACATTAAGAGGAGAAACTTGTCCAAGATGAGAACTGTGCTCTTCTGGGCTATTACACAGCGAATATTGGTAATTTCTTACTGAAGTTTCGGGACAACCTATCGATTTCATCTTCAAGGGTGAGGAAACGTTCACCCTTGTTGATGAGACAGATAGTTTGTCCCGAAAGTTCGGTAAGCAATTATCACTTCTCTCTGTGTTGTAACCATGAAGAGCGCAGTTCTCATCTACTTCGCGGCGGAAGCCTGAAATTGCACTTGTCCAAAAGTGTCTCTCCGCTGAAATGAGCTGAACTGAATCTGAAACAATTCAATCAGAACATTAGAATACCACGTATTAATTTTTAGTAGATTTGAGGACTTTCTGCCAAATGAATGTTCTGAAATTGGAGACAAAAATTCTTCTCCATGGCATACAATAATTTAGCGGCCCTCGTATTCTATTGCAGGCTGCAACTGATCCAGTATTTCCTGACAAATAACCTGGTTCCCCCCTCCCGCGCAATCCTACAAATTTAGAAGTTTAAAAGTTTATAGGAGTAAGTTTGGAAGAGTTGCAGCTTGCTGGTGCCAAAAAGTTAGAAAAAAATGCAGTGAGTGGAGAAACTTGTCCGCAGATGTCAATCCGATGGGATAAGCTGAAATTAAATCTGAAACAATTCAATCAAAACATTAGAATACCACATTTATTTAGCGAGTTGAGGACATCTGCCAAAAGCATTATTTTGAAACTTGAGACAAATAGTCTACAGATTTTGTGTCCTCTTTTTCTAATGCAAGTTGCAGCTGATCCAGAACATCCTAACAAACATCACGGTACCCCCCTAGCCCTCCGTGTGCGCTTATAAAGTTTTGAAGAGACAACAGGAAGAAAAAGTGGAAGAGCTGCAGCCTGTCGGAGCCAAATTGTTTCGATATGAAAAATAAATTTATTTATATATGAAATTTATCGTCCTTTCGGTTAATGAAGACGATGAAAATGTACAGATATTCAATGATAAATGTTTAGAATTTTAAAAATAGTTCTTGTTATGTTTCAGTCCTCTTTCTCAAATCAAATTTGTATCGCGTAATGAACATTTTAGCGAATTTTTTAAGCGCATGGCTTTACACAGCAACAGATGCGCAGTTGGCATTGTTGGCTCACGTAGCGTCCCATAACATGAGAGCGGTTTCTGACACGTTAGACATCACAAAGTTTTCCCCCCACCCTGCACGCAGACCTAACATGAACGAGAACAGAAGCCACAACAACATGTTAGGTCCACTCCGCTCGCCTCCTCCGGCTGCCAAATGAAACCGGTCGAGTTCCACAGCCCAGTGTAACGTGTGTTCTTATTACTGCGACAACCTATCAAATGCTTTCTTCGCTGTATCCTGTATTGATTGCATGTATGAATGTGGAGAGCGGGCTGCTTCGCTCTAGGTGCTACGGGAAGAACTGAATGCGCACACCATTTAGGACGTAGATGCGTCACCATGTCTTTTATAAACACCATAAAATTGCGCTGAGATTAAGTTTTATTGTAGTGATGGATTTTTAAACTAAATTTAAAAATTCATCACATATAATGAAAGAATTTAACCAAAAATATTTGTCATGTTTTGTGTCGTTGACGCATCTACCTTAAATTAAGAGACAGTAGGTAGGTTAAGAGCCTTACGTTACTTGATCACTTGAAAAACAAATGACAAGTGTAAACTTGTGAACTCTACACCCTGGTGTGCGCGAATCAATTCTGTGCAGAAGAGGCCACCACTTACACATGAGCAAAACCTCTAAATGGAAGAGGCTTTGTAATTAAATAAATTCGCGATAGAACAAAATTTAGATTGTTATGATAGGTTATATATATTTTTTAAAGTTGCACTAAGTAAAACACAGGACATTAACACATGGACAATTTAATGTGAAAATCTGATGTCACGATCAATTTGATGTGTCTTTTTGCGACCTCTTCAAGTGCTACTTCCGTCCGTCACTGGCTGAAACAGGGGTGTCAAGTTTTCTGCAGCCTGCCGACACACTACTCTACCAATGTGGCCCTGCACACTGGCACAGTACTATGACTAACATAACTGCCTGCCTGCCTAACCTCACGAAAACCTAACATCGCAGCCTAACAGCTGATTGGGGTTGGGGGATGGACACAACAAAACACAACAAACAACATAAAACAGCAAAACACTTTCTTAATTATGTAGTGATGTCTCTAAAATTCAGGCTGCCCACTTGACGCTTACACACTACAAAACCCTACGACTCGAAAACACACCAAACTCCGTTTGACACGGAGTGGCTGTTGTAATTTTAAATGATTCAGCCAGCGACCCTAATTGAGCCAGAAGCAGCGAGGGACAAAAAAATCAGCACCTACTTTGGCTGCGACGTTTTGAATTTACAGTTGCTGCTGCTGATGTGACGAAGTGGACGATGGAGTGTTGTAGTTAATGAAGCTCGCAGTGGCGGTTGAAGTTTCTGTCGAGATGATACTGATGCAACAGTTGTAGTAGTAGTAGTAGTAGTAGTAGTAGTAGTAGTAGTAGTAGTAGTAGTAGTAGTAGTAGTTTTGTTGTTGTTGTTTTGAAGCTTGGTGGACGGAGGTGTTATTGGAGCGGGGATCACATTTTGCATTTTCACGATTAGCACTAATCATGGTAAAACTACACAGGCCATTCAAAGAACAATTTTATATTAGCACTAATTTTTAATTGCTGCACTGAATTTACAAGCAACAACACACTTCCACTGCTTCGACATTTTACACTTGAAGCAGATCACTTTTCTTCATATTTTGGTTATATTCAAGATGAAGAATAGATTTTGAGCACCACATTCTTTGACACTAGCTGTATTTTTCAACACAACACTCACTTCACAAGGAACCTTTCCACTTATGAACTTTTTGTGAATTAAACTTTCATTCCGAACTTGTAAATTCTTAGGATATTTCTTACTCAATATGAAACCTCAATCAGATTCACAAAAGTGCGTGTAATATTAAGGAAGCCAAAATATTACAATCTAGTAAACACATTTTATGAATTAATTTACACGAACGACTTTTAAAGCTTTATTGATCTGACCTCAAATAGAGAAACGAATGATTGAAGTTATGTTTCAAGGACTAATTCTGAATTACATTAAGTTTTATCTCTTACAAACCCTTGTATTTTTAATACAAATTTGTATTGCTTGCAAATGACCAAACAAGTCCAGGCTACTTGCATGTAACGTAATGGAATTTATTTACATATTTTAAGAACATTAAATATAATTTGATGTTTTTCTGACCGTGCATCATATTATAGACTTGTTTCAAATTACCTACTTAATGCACAATTCCTTTATTCTATAACAATATATATATATATTACATTATAATCCTCGACATGTTTCGAGCAGTACTATGCTCATCTTCAGGAGGACAAATTATATAATTACAGCATCTGGTATCGTTACTCTCTGTAAACGGCCGTACAGTATGCCGGTTGAGAGCTCTACTCTCAACCGGCATACTGAATGGCCGTTTACAGAGAGTGACGATACCAGATGCTGTAATTATACTATTCGTCCTCCTGAAGATGAGCATAGTACTGCTCGAAACATGTCGAGGATTATAATGTAACATATATATTGTTATAGAATAAAGGAATTGTGCATTAAGTTGGTAATTTGAAACAAGTCAACATTAAATGTGTTTATATTGGGTGTTTATATAAAATTAATAATATTTGTTGGGTGGCAGTGGTGCTTTCAAAGAAGTGTTGAAGGAAACGTGACGTCATACAATCTATTTGATAGCTGCTCCATAAAGATGTGATTTCATCTAAGGACAGTACAAATATATGTAACATTTATACATGTATATGTATTACAAAATAATATTTTTTCTCTGAGCACAAAATCGAGTTACTCCTAGTTTTCCTGAACATATGGACGAATATATGGAAGAAATTCTTTGTAAACTGGCGACATTTTTACAACTTATCTAACAATTCGAGAAAATAAGTTTATCTGTCAGTCTTCAGGTACGTGGTTTCTCGGGTGGACACAGCAAAATGGAGGAAAAAGTGTTGAACGTTTCAGGTCTTACATAAACGGCAGTTCCGTGAATAAGAAAATTGGGCATGAGAGACCAATGTACTTAAATTTCCTTCAGTACAGTTTCCCCACCTCCCGCAAAGGCCTTTTTTGGACTCGGTAATAAACACAATAATTTGGGTCCACACGATGTGAGTTGCTGAAACTTAACGTACTCTGGAGAGTAACGACGTGTTTAATGATAAATCATTACTGACGTTTTGATAAAATGTATCGCCTTCATCTTCAGGGTCAAGCAGTCCAAGGTCTACCTCTTAGGAATGTTTACCCAGAAAAATGCACTAAACCCCTCAAAACGTCTGTAGCTATTTACCAGTCTATAGGGAGTAACATTAACAGTAGTCTCGAAACTTCCATTGCAATGACCCTTTGGATTCCCGAAAAGTGGATGTTTTATTGAAGAGTAGCGCCAAATAAGCTGCCCAGAACTGTACCTTTTGGAGTTAATACATTAATTTGGTTATACTAGAGGTCTTAATTTTGTTTAGACTTCAGTAAAACAAGATAATTTGTGATAAAAATGAGAAGTATAAAATTTTCAAGGACACCGTACTTGTGAAGTTATTCAGCGTCGTATCTTTCTGCGGCACCTTTTAAGAGAGATTTGAAATTTGAATTTTTAATGATTAATATGGGACTTATTTGTTCTGCTGTTCTTGGCAATTCACGTGACAGGCTCATATGTACGCCGGCCATGCATTTTGTGTAATAGAAAATACATCTCGCTTGATCCACAACATACGTAATGTCCAGTTAGTCATTCGGCCATCTTATCATTCATCCACTCACCCACCAATCAATCAACCCATCAATCAATCAATCAATCATAGGTCAATCATTTCAAGAGCACACAATAGACAGACTCTGAAGCTGTTAGTATACATATACGTGTGTCAGCCTGTACATGAACTGCACAACACAAACAGAACTGCCACTTAATTTGGAATAAAAATTAATGGGTGCTTTGTCATGTTTTAAAAATCTAAGTACAGTACCAACAAGAAGCCTTAAGCTAAGACGCCGTAGACATAGTTGCAGGAAATACTGTATGTTTTTGTTCTGGAAGCCCAAAAATGCTGCGGTGTGAAGGCTTAAGAAGATGAAACTGGTTGTGCGCGTACCACGATTCGTGTAAGCTATTTTTACAGATTTTACAGTAAACTCCAACCTAGCAAATATTCCGCATTTTCAATATCAGTGTTTGTGTCCTAGTCGAATATCTTACTGGCATCGATGAACGCAGGAGTTATAACTGTGAAATGCGGCCGAGAGAGATCCAGTGGCCTACTTTAATTGGGCTTCATTATGACGAATTTAGGGCTACGTTCTCTGGAATATTTTCATTATACTAGAAAACAGTTTCGTTATAGTAGTTAAATCTACGGAAACTTTTGTATTTATAAACGGCAGTTTTTCAGTTGATCAAAAAAATCAGCATTTACAGAAACTAAAACTTTATTACTGTGGACACTACAGCCTATGGCTGGATTTAATCTGAGCCTAATAAGTGAAGTACGCATCCTCAGTTTGTTTGTATAAGTTACACTTTAATATTATCCTCGCCATCTACCTTTAGAAGTCCAAAGAGACGTTCTGTTCTCGCTGTCTAGAGTAAAACGTCATGCAAGGTTTTGTCAACTCATGCATCGTGTCCCAATTATTGTATTTATATTGATTATGTAATAATATTTGACGAATCTCACAAGTCACGAAATTAATCTAGTTATTAAGCCTTCTGAGAACTTTTGTCCGCAATATACTTCAACTTTTCCGAATGTCACCAAGGGCCATTTGACTGCGCTGAACGCTTCCAGTCAGCCCAGTATCACCATGACAGAGAGCAAGCCGTAGCTAGCAAGCTTGACTGTAGAAGACTGCGTTAAAGCAGATGTCAGATACGTAAGCCACATTTGGGATATTTATGGGACCTTACATTTACAGAGCACGACAAAATATATTTCAGTTTCGTGACTGTAACGCTAAAAGTTGTTCTAAAATACTCTTTGCTTTTTTTTTACGAAATAAGCATCATATATGTCTGAAATTACGAAACTTAAATCATTTACTAATTTGGGGTGAACAGTCTTAGTACAATATTGCCGCTTGTTCAAATAATTTAAAATTTGCAGCCCTTCTCGCATGACTACCAATGCTCAACATACTTTCTTACTATCGTCTCTAATATGGTCGTACTTTCATTTCAGGTTTCCTTCCAGATCCTACTTTTGAACACAAACTGCTTTTTTCTTAGTCCACGGGACCTCTTCCAGATTTCTTTTCAAGACATAAGTACCGTATTTATGTTACAAATTTGTTTCTGAACCTGTTCTTGTGTTCATCGCATAGCCCAACTACATTTTGGAGGCATCTGACGGAATGGGTTAGCTCCTGCCGCTGACTAATTTAACCAGGCCAGTTCTGTAGCTGGTTATCATATTTATTTATTACATTACTAACTGCGAATTATAACTAGGATCATACGTGATTGGTCCTAGTTCTTAAAGTATTAGGAAATTTCGTACTGAAAGTTACGTAGGCCTAGTTTTGTTTGGTATTGTAGACATTTTGTGGAATTTTCGGAAGAATTTGTAATTTTGTGTCAGATTTACGAAGAATTTTAAGTTACGACGTGAGAATTGACTACCATAGCAGAGCTTCCAAATTGAAACTGTAAATCATGAATTGGTTACATATTGAGCGTAATTTGCTTTCATATTTGAAACCGTTGCCTGGAAGCAACATATAATTTAAGGAGAGTAATGAGATTTTAAATAAATTTTAGTGTTAATTTAGAATAAGAATAACGTAAATGAACTGTCCTGCTTATTAAATTACAAGCAAATTTTACGTCTGAAAAGTTTTGTAGTCTCTACTCGGCACAGAAATGCAACCAAATTTCTCACGTTCATAGAAACATTCAAATAATTTGTTGTAAGCACTCGCGCTTATTTTTAATGCGTAAATAAGAAAAACTTTAATGTCTGAAACCTTACTTAAAATGCAAATAATTAATCAGAAACCTTTCAGTAAGGTTGTGCCATTTGACGGCCACTTACACTGATGGGCTCCACTGCACTCGACCACACACAGAAACAACCAGACGACGACTGACGATAACTCTATAAAGTAAAGTACTGCAAACCCTTGCAGGTGTTCTGATGTTCACTTGTCTCTGTCACTGTCATTCCCTACTGGACATTTTATGTACTATCATTACGTAAAGCATGGCATATATTTAAAAATACATACTTTCCAGATGCATTTTAAAAGAATATTTATTAAAATGTTTTATAATTACCATTATATTGCTGCGATGATTTAAGGGAGTTCTTTTTAGTTTTGTGATTAACAAACTCGACACTTTATGCGTCACATCTCGAAAATAAACTGTGGCACAAAACGGAGCGAACTTCATGGTCGACGTTGTGCAAAACGTTGATTCAAAAGAAACAAATCAGATATCCTTGAGCGCAAGCGGTTGGAGCTCAGATGCTTCCAAATATAGGTATATATTTTCCAATTCAAAAGTATAGATTTTTACAGAAGTAATATTTCTTCGTTATAGTTTTTCATCTGGTTAGATAGTTCTTTCTTGATATTAGAGAACAAAGCACTAAATAGATTAAGTGGACCGAACCAGGAAAAATTATTGTGATAGCGGAGAAAATTACACAGTGAAGAAATTCATAGTTTGAATTCGTCACCGAATATTGCTAGGGTACCCAAATCAAGATGTTTGGAATGGGCCGGTAATGTAGCACGTTTCAAAGAGATCGCGAAAACAAGAACAATATTAGTCTGAAAACTTAAAGGTCACGATCTTGTGGGACATACGGGCCTTTTTGGGGTGATAATACTGAGAGGGATAAAATAGTTAGTGCGGGTGGGCTACTGATTCGCATGGCAGAATGCGGTACCGACAGCTTGTGTGTTATCAAACTGGAGTACTGTTTGACTGTTGCGTTCCACTGAGATATTATTATAGTCTATGACTGGAAGAACTATAGAAACTCTACGATACCAACATGATTCTTACAGAAACATTCCGGGATTTAGTTATATTTCAACACGTAGTGTGTACTTTATGCCTGAACAGTGCCAACTACCCTCTACAGCTTTTACCCCATTTCATCCGGTCTAAAACCATTCTAGAGTGCAATATATAGGGATTATCTGTACATTAATTACCAACTTGATGCACTGATTATTATTTATTCATAAAATACTATTCTCCTCTACATGTTTCGAGCATCAAGTGCTCATCTTCAGGAGGACATAGTTGTATACAAGCAGCATATGGTA
>Ga0209629_10003661_pt1 | contig 11109 bp, 10 predicted proteins | sample TergutCu122P5_FD_187286 | JGI IMG/M metagenome (GOLD analysis project Ga0209629, IMG submission 187286) | Cubitermes ugandensis P5 segment gut microbial communities from Kakamega Forest, Kenya - Cu122 P5 (SPAdes) (version 2) | ecosystem: Host-associated > Arthropoda: Insects > Digestive system...
CTCTGATTTTCCAATGATGATCGACCCTACTTAAGTAGCTTGGCGCCTGTAACCTATCTCCTATCGCCTTCCACGCCCTCTCACCGGTATACGCTTTGTAGAGCGCACACATGTCACAACAAAACAGTGATATTGGCCTAATATAATAAATGTAATTTAGAGTATGTTTAGTTTTATTGAAAATTGGGTGTTTTTAACAGATAAAAACAAAATAGTCTCATACTTCTGGGATTGCTGAAAATAGGTTTGTACATTGGCAGTGGTGTGCAGTTCACAGTTTGAAGAACATAGACACAAGGGATGCTGTTTGTCATGTACGTTATGCTATCTTTGCTAGTGCAAAGGAATTAAAATGGCTTGGGCGTGCACTGTCTTGTGTAGAAATACTTGGCAAGTTGAATTTTTATTTGGCATGTGAACTGAGTCAGTATTTGTTGACCCTTTCTGATTGCCATAGTGAGTGTAAGGTTCTGCTGTGAGTCTTATATACCATAAGAAATACCTTAGTGTGACTATTTTTAAACATTACAGTGCTTAAAGTCGATTACTGTTGTGTAGTAAGGGATCACTGCTACTTTGAAGTCTCAATATGCATCCTTATCTTTGAACAGTTTATTGTATTGCACTGACCCATTATTTACCAACTGTCATGCACTACTGTTTCTTCATGCACATACTAGTTCTTGCTTCTATGTGTTTCTCAGTGTTTGTTAACACTATCTTCAGGGAGTTTCAATCCAACAACAGTTCCTTCACAACACATCAGATGTTTTGCACACTTATTAGCCGCCTGCTAAAGATTGTAGTTTTGTCACAAACGCACCACTCTCTTTGTCATTACAGTTTTTATTGTTGAACGTGTAACTAGTAAAAGGTTATATGTTAAAAGTTAAAATAACAGGTTCACTATTATTTAACATTGTATAATTTTTCAGTTGTAGGGTGTACAGTGGTAAAAAAAAAAAAGTTAAAACACTTAAAGTCTCTTGGACCTTTGTTGTTTAAATCTAGACACTTGTGGAAATGTGTGATGGCATCCATTTTAGTATCATCCTTGTCATAGAAAATATGCAGTCCCTAATTGGATGTGGTCAGGGCAGTCATTTTTGTGTGATTACTACATCGTGTATGCATCAGGTATGCTGTTTAAAGTCACATATTATTGTGTTGTCCTGTTCCTTTAGCACTGTAGCGATATCAATATCACAAATAAACCAGATAATTTTTTCTTGCCTGAAACTTGTCTTCACACAGGTTCTTTGTTTCAAGTAGTGGGATCATAAAAAGACACATACTGCTCATGTTTTGAAAATTATAATTCCATTGCATTCACTCCAAGTGTGTTTGCAGTGGTGCTGTATATTAAGATTGGAGTTTTGAAATCTTGATTAAATTTGTATCTTTACCAGAACTGCAAGTTGGATGTTGCCGTGAGATTGATCAAGTTATCTCCAGTCAGTATTACCGTACAGTTAATGACCCATGAGTTTTTGTAGCTGTGTCAGGCAAAGAGTGGTGACAAGGTCTTCATAAATATCCCCCCCCCCTTTTTTATTTCATACACTGGTATTTCAAAATTCTGATTCCTGTAATGCCTTATTTCCCATGTTTCCCCTAGATAATTAAAAATTCTGCATTGTTCATATTACTTTTAATTTTGGCCATCTAGCCAACGGTGCAATGTCCTGAAGAACCACATTTTAGAAATTTGAATTTTTTTTATCAGTTTGTCTTTATTTCTCATGTATCTTGATTAGTTGCTATATACAGTAAATGGAGTTGAATGAGGACAGGATCTAGTGTCATGCTGTTACAGTGGTAGTTACTGCATTGTTGGGTTTTGTGACATTGCTCAGGAAATTTTATTAAATAGGTAGGTAGCTGGTTGGATGGTTTGTTCAACAGTTCATCCAGTCATTTGTCCTATTTCTAATCATTCAGTGTTTACAGTTGGTGTTCAGAACATTGGATCAGCCTTTGGGATTAGCCTGTGTAGAGGAATGAAGATATCCTGACATTTCAGCAAATATTACGGTTCCTCTCATCACGGTGCATTAGTCTTAGGGTCCTGGTAGAGCCCTTACATAGACCTGGCAGTGAGTGATGTGTGGGAGGTGTCATTCTGATTGTTTGGGGGAACAGGCTGCATTGCCAGCCTGTAGGGGAGCTCCCCATGGGTGTGTAAAGTTGCAATGAAAGAAAAGATTTGAGGCTGGTGGGGGGAAGCAAAGAGAAATTATCAGTCATCATGATCAAAGGGTTGAAGATAGCTTCTCTTGCTGTCAGAGGATCTATGTGTTGCCCTCACAGAGGGCATTGAGCTGTTGTTCACAGGAGTTGAGTGAGTGGTGGTTGTGGGGGCAAAGTGGTGCAGCCAAGCAATCCTCCTGCTTGAATTTTATGGCACGTGTTTTCTGTACTTCTCTGGCATCTATGATTTTGTGTGGATTGTAAGCATAGATGTTACATGTACAGGGGTGCTGATAAGCCTTTAGCCCAACCTGCTTCCCGATGTTTTTTGTTTGATGGTGAGAATATTTCGTTTGATGCTAGTCTTGTTATATGTATAAATAGTACTAATATTCCTCCAATTATGATTACAAATAGGATGTATGAAACTCAAAATCTTTTGTTGCTGTAGCTTGTTTCCTTCCTGGTCAGGCTAAGGACTTATCAGCACCCATGTAATTTATGCACCTTTATAGTCAGTTACATTTTCGTTGCTCCCACCCCTCAGATATTTCTGTCACATCATTGTCATTCCCCAAACTTCCAGCAAAATTACGTACATCACCTTGTATCTACTGCAGTGAACTCGCATGTGGGCTGGCACTTTGGTTTGCCCACTGACAAATCAGAACGCAACTTTGCACAGTTCACTGACTTCTAAATCTGTATAAGGGCAATCTGATCACCCCATCATTTATTTGCCCTGAATATGACAACTGACATGTATGGTGGAACATCAGGAAATCTTCATTCCTCTACATAGCCTAATCAAGAAAACCAATCCATTGCAGTGAATTTATTTGCTGGATTATATGTAGTGTATCTTTTACCTGTTAAATATTAAGTTAGTGTTTCAGTTTGATGATGGATTATTTTTTCTATCAGAGTATCATTTCAGAAGTCCATTCAGATAGCAGTTGATCTGTCCTGTGTATGTTGCATCCACACAATACTTAAAAAAAAATATCAGACTTGCTGGTTGCCATTTTTGGGTGTTAAATACTTGCTGATATGGGATTTTAAGCCTGTAAACCTTTTGATTACAGCCAAATGTTCTGCTACATTTTATAAATATGTAGCTCAAATTTTTTCTTAGTTCTGTATAAAATTAGTGTTGTTGTTGTGGTTTAGGGTTTGTGAAATTAATCTGTGTAGTTAAATGTAGCTTTCTTAAGAATCTAATATGATTATGCGTAGTAAATGTTTTGTGATAAAGGAGTTGTGTTGTACCTTAAATTGGACCATGTCGTAATGGTTTATGGTTGTCCAAGTTATAGCACCATATAGCTTGGCAGGTGGCTACCATTGCAGTGTACCCAGCAGTGTTCCTGACAAATGGTGACCACCTGTCAAACAATGTTACGTCGTAAAACAACATGCTTGTCTTTCCTATTCAAACTACATATCCAAGATACAGTAATTTATTTTCTTCTAAACTGACAGTACCAGGAGAACTCTGAACTGTAAATCACAGAGTTCCTTATTACATGAGATCACCATCTTGTAAGGAGTGATGCCATGTAGTGGTGGATATTCACCAGTGATTTGGATGAATGTACTGCCTTCATCTTCAGTGTAGTGTCAAAATTTTACCTTGAACCTGGAGTTAATATGTGGTGTGTGAGTGACACAAGGCCAGAAAATGTAGGATTTGTGACAAAATAATGCTGTTGTGACAGTGGTGTATGTCTGAATATGGTGGGTGGCCTGGGACAAAAATACACAAAATACTTGGCAGGCAGTGTGTTAAACTGTGAAATGGAGGGGGGGATTGCAGTGGGCCAAGTGGGTGGATTAGTTGGAAGAGTAATTTTCTCTAATGTTATTGTCTTTAGCTTTATATTACCAGCAGTCAAATGTATCTGGGTGTTATCACATTATTTGGTTACTTTAAGTATAGCGTTTTGCAGTAGCATTAATCATTAATGTTTTAGCTGTTTACTATATAAACTTGTTTCCTGGAGAATTTATCCCTCCACCTTTGCAGTACTTTTTCTCTGCATTAATTTCTGTAAATATTTGTATGTGTCTTATCCACCAAATGTCAGTATATTACTCAGCCTACTTGTATAGTACTATTTGGAGTCTTCTTGTAATTCATCTCTTTTTTTCTACTTGATTTACACTTCATGTCATGAAACATGTTTCAGCTGTTCTTAACATTGTTCATGTATTCTTTTGGTCCATGCGTCACTGTCAGTCCATAATGTTGGTTTAGCTGCATATTAAATAATTTCAATGGAATGGTATTTAGGATTCATACCAAATGTCAGTTTAGTGCCTAGCACTTCTGCATCTTATTATCCATGTCATGAGATTAAATTTAAGCCAAGGCGACTGGTTTCCCCAAGCCCCTTGAGGGTGAACGATAAGAAGTACTCCAAAAGTGGATGTTCCAATCCTTCCACACAGTTTACAATTCTCCACGTGCAGTAATGCTGCTGTGGAACTCCATATTATCATTCGGCTTGTAAAAGTCACGTGAAATGTGAATATTGACTAGGCTAAGAGCTGTGTGTCTGAGCAGTTAGATTTTGATTCCCAAAGAGAGTACAGATTTTTCTCTCCTCTGCCATGTCCAAGCTGGGTCTGGGGCACATCCCTCTCATATCCAGTGTGTACCAGGAGCTTTTTCCCTGAGGTATGTCAGCCATTGCATGAACTTGATCACTAACACTTATCAAGAACTGAGTTAAAAATCAGTCACCTCCATCTAATACAGAGGTTAAGATTGAATGGAGCTGTACCTCTGTTACCCCTGGACAGGGAAAACTGTAGCTTTAACTGACTGAAAAATGTATGGACCTTTAGATCATTAAAGTAACATGCTTCATAGCACTTCCGGTATTGAGCACAAATACATGGTCTTACAGTAAAGTTCGCGAACTCATCGTGGTAAAAGTGCTACATACCTCATTGCTGAATACCACCATGGTCACCTTCAGAGTACTCCCCTTGGGAAGCTGTGCACCGATGCCAGTGCCTGTCCACCCTTCAAAACAATTTTGGAACTGGTTTTGTGGAATGGGCTTCAGAGCTGCCATTGTATTAATCCTGATGTAATCACTGTCATCAAAATGCCTTCCTTTCAATATTTCCTTTATCTTCGGGAACAGAAAAAAGTCATTGGGGGCTAGATCTGGTGAATAGGCAGGGTGTTCCAACACAGTTATTTGTTTAGTAGCTAAAAGCTCTTCTTTGCTTTTGTTCTGCGGTGAGCTCCTTTGGGACCATTTTTGCACACACCTTTCCCATGTCAAGATCGTCAGTTAAATTTTCTTAACTGTTTCTCTGTTGATGTTCACTTGCTCCGCTATGCTCCTTACAGTCAGCCAACGATTTTCACGCACAATTTGACGAACTATTGCAATGTTTTCTTCATTTCTGCTTGTTGCTGGTCGTCCTGATCTCTCTTCGTCAGTGACACTTTCTCTTCCCTCAGAAAAACGTTTCACCCACCTGTAAACTGCTGTTTTCTTCATAGCATTATCCCCGTAAACTTGCACTAACATCAACATCAACTAACAACAAGAAATTTAATGTTTGTTCGTTGCTCTAAGTCAAGCTCCAACATTCTCGCGGCGGCACACCAAAACACATGCAGACAATAATAGATGCCACTCAGAAAGAGACTGCCATAGATCAACAACGACACGGCTGTGAAACACTGATATGTCGTCATCAAACCATACTAAGGCTTTTGTCCAGTGCTCACACGGCAAGCACACGGTGGCGAGTTCGCGAACTTTATTGTCCGACAACGTATATCTATCTTTACCTGTTACAACAACAGTATGATTCAGTTTTATGTACTGGGCTTCATACTGCTGCTTATACGTGCTGTGTTTATGTTGGCAGGTTCGTCTCATAGTGATAAAGAGGTGGACCCAAACACTCCTGAGAAGCTCTCCCGCACAGCCTCAGAAAGGAAGCGCAAACGTAAGGTAGATGATGGGGGAGGGGGGGTGGTGGGGCCTGTGGGTGGTGCTGGAGGAAAGGGTGCTCGCACGGGAGACAACAAGAAGATCAACGAGTACTTCCCCAAACATGCGGGTACCAGCCCCATTCGACTTGCTGGCTCAAAGAGCCCTTCACCTCAGGCGTATGCCATGGTTAGTGATTTTTAAATCCTTATTCTATTTGCAGGATTAGTATGTGTTGTCATCAGGACAGTTTGCTCTAGGTATTTAATTTTTACATAATATTTCCTGCGTGTTTCTAATTTTGTGTGCTGTGTTGTACTTTGGGAATTAATTGCACATAGTTAAGGCTGGGATTCTAGAAGTAATATGCAGCACAAGTGTAAATTAATGTGATTGGAATGGCGAGTTCTTGAGAATCTGTGGAGTCTACAAGCAGTGGTTTGTTAATACCGTTTATGAAGGTGTATGTATAGTGGTAGTGAGTCGTGTATCAGGTGTTGATAGTGAAGGGCTTTTGCTCGTACGTAATGTAACGTTATCCTTGGAGTGGCTGAATGAGTGGGATGTTCAGCAACGGTGAAAAATGTGCACAGAAGTTTTGAAAGTTTAAAGTGAAGGTGGGTTTTAGTTGAGCATTTCCTTGGGTGGCTGTAGCTGGGGATGGATCAAATATGGGAGAGATAAACCCGTTTCAGACCAGTTTGTCAGTCTTTGTTTTCCTTTACTGTTCTCAAGCCAATCAAACGGAGCATTTCCCAGGATTGTAGGGATCCGTGCTGTTTAGTTTCAGCAGAGACCATTGACTTGGCCTTGATTATTGGAGCCTGGATCTCCAAAATGTCTAGTCACTTGGCCTACATTTTGCTTGGTGCCATCACCCAGAAGCATGATCTGCATTAACTGTGAGGTACAGAGGAACTTAGAAATTTTCTGTGTACCTAAAATTACTGGGTCATATGGTGGTTTATTGTTAGTTTTCTTTCGGTTTTTGGGTTGCGACACCATGTTATTGTGGACTGGTTTGTCAGCATTTTGGAGAACCTGGTTGTTTTTCCTCATCACGCCAAACTGGCAAGACCACATTTAGTCAGCTCACTAGAAGACAGAGACAACAGATTTACCAGAGGAACAGCAAACCAGTCCCTCTCACCTCTTGCCTTCACTCCTCCTCCCCTTCCCAATCATGAGGAAGCTAATGTAACTATTGGCTTTGCATTCTTGTATTTTACTGTGGCTAGTTTTATAAAGCCTTATATCCTCATAGATATTGAAGGGAAGAGTCAGAAGCTAAAGCAATTGATATTGTTTATTTAAAATTTTTTTAACATACTGTTTGTTGTGATTGGTTGATATAGTGTAATGTTTTTGGGTGATGCCTGGTTAAAATCTCACCTGAGTCATCTGCTGTCCTGAGTGAAGTTTCCATGTTTTTTCTCAATCCTTTGAGGCAGATGCCACAGTAGTGCTGTTTATTAGGCCCCTGTCATCTTCCTTCCGTGGCCTTTCCATTTCATCATTTGTGTATCCTACCATTTGCAAACTCTGTATATTTTAGAGTGGATTTATATTTCCAGTCATTGTTATGACACTGTCCTTGTCATTGCAGTACCCTCCCTCACCCCAGCAGACACTGCTGCCATCACCTCAGACGCCAGGTGTTCAGTCTGCACCACCAGACTTCCCAAACCTCATGCATCCGCCCAGGCCGCTACCAACCATGATTAGCAAACAAGTACAGGTAAGTCCATTTTTTCTTTCATCACATGATAACCATGGTGTTCTGTTATGTGCTGTTGATCATTATAACTAGCAGTAATTCCTGTTCCATTTCTTTGAATGTTTTTCTTCTCTCATTTTATATATTACTTGGTTCTGGGTGGATTTTGGCTACTCCTTCATGTGGAAAAGTTTTCATTTTAAAAAGATAAGCCTGGAAATGAAGGTACAATAGAATATCCTATAATCTTTTTAAGGTATAGTGTATATTGTCCGAGCCTCATCTTCCATTTTTCAGTTTTCTTTGCTTAAAGCACTGGTTCTGAACTGGGGGATACATGGTGCTCCATAAGGGTGTATGTGAGGTTATTTGCCTTATGTTTTCAAACACAAGTTGAAAGATCCTTTAAGAATGTTTGGACACCTGTCATTTTTGACAGCAACTAACAACAGCTGAATCACATGAAAAAGAGGTGAAAATATTTTGCAACAGCAGTGTCATGAAATAAAACATGCCCAGAATATCCTATATTTAAAAAATACGAGTTTGTGCAGTCACTCATCATGTACTGGTTGAGTGTAGAGAATATTCAAACATTTTGATTACTATGACTGTGTGTGACATTGCACAGAAAGGAGGGGTTGCTAAATGGAGGCGTGGAAGTATTGCCATAAGCATGCAGCGCTGGATGAAAATAAGTGGTTAGCTTCATGCCATCTGCTCAGTGCTCATTGGCGAGGAGGTGGCACGGGTCCCAGAGCCAGGCTGGCCGTAGTGCTGTACCCCTGCTTGAATTTTGAACACCAGTCATACAGTTCATAGCCTAGTCATTTTACTACTGCCTGAGCTACCCCACATTATGTCTGTTACTTGAATAATGGATAGTCTTAGGTTGTATTTTTGGAACACTGGTGATCTTTTGGGAAGTGACTTTTTTACCAGGGTGGGAGTTTTCTCATTGGTGGTGTTTTAGTTGTCTTGATTTCTTGTGCTTTCATATGATTTCTGATTCCATTTGTTGTAACGCTATCTTTAAACCTTATTATCTGAAGATGGAGATTTTGTTATTGGGTTTGCAGGGCTGGCAGCCAAATTTTAATTGAGGGGTGACTGTAGTAGTATTGGATAAATGGTACACTTGGCAGCTCGAATGTACACTACTGTGTTGCAGTAATGAGAAACACAACCACTAAAAGTTAATTTTAATTTATTTAAAACTTGAAGCATGGTCTTATAGATTACAGGAAGAACATTGATTGAAAGTGTTTGAGAGAACAGGGTGATGAGGGGGAATATTTGGACCTAAGAGAGAGAGTGCAGCAAGAGGGATGGAACTGGACATTGTTTGGAAGTAAAAGAGAAGGGGATGTGAGGACCAGGATAGGTAGCATATAGGAAACATTACTGTCCATACTTGAAACATAAAATAGTGTTGAGCTTGCTGCCTCAGTTCACTGCCAGTGATGTTTTTATCTTAGGATGTGAATTTTTTTTTACCCACTCAATCTAGTGACGGAAGACTGCTCATTTTGGTCCTGACCACTGTGAGCAGGCACTGGAGAAAGTTGCATAATGAGAAGCATCATGATTTGTTCTCACATAATGTTATAAGGATGATGAAATAAAGGCTGAGGTGGGAGGGACGTGGAATGCTTGGGAGAAACAAGAAATGTTTACAGTGTTGCAGTGGGAAAATCTGAAGGAAAGGGGCCATTTTTCAGACCTAGGCTAGTTCAGACAATTAAGATATATCTTTAAGAAAGAGGATGGGGGATTGTGAATGTGATTTATCTGACAATGGCAGGCTTTCTGTGAAATGGTGATAACCTTCAGGTTCCATACAATGCTTGGAATTTCTTGGGAAACAATTAGTTTCTGAAGAAGGGTTCTGCATCATATAGTTACTTATTTTAGTTATATATGTGTGTGTGTGTGTGTGTATGTATGTGCATGTATGCATGCACATATTATGCTGTCTAATGTGGATGTGAGAAGGGTGGCTTTCTTTTTTTTTTCCCCCAGACGGAATTAACTTGTCAAAGGATACAGGAATTCGAAACACAAGCATCTTCTGATCTGGAACTCCGAAACAACAAAATAGATGAACTAAATAGGGTGAGTATTGTTGTTGCTTATTAATTAGCCAAGTGTACTTTGGCTTCAAATATAGAAATTGCTTATCAACTAGAGGTTACACTGCTATAAAACACTGTGACTGTCAAGGCCAAGGCACAGGGAGTACAAAATTATAGTCAGAAAATCTGAAGCAAAGAGACCATTTGTGATAACTGAGTGCAGATGGTAGGATAACAGTGAATTATGATACATGAATATGATGAAATGATGTGGATTGATTTTTGTGACCATTACAACCATTCCCCCACCAAACGTGGTCTTGATGCATAAGTCACTCATTCTTTTTATATATGCAAAAATTAGAAATTAATTACTTTTGTTTCCAAAACTGGTTACAATCACTGGTTGATTAAATTGATATTGGCTGCATTCCTCGTTTTTTGTTTATTGCATATACAAATACGTGATTGCAAAATAAACAGCACAAATAAGTTTTAGACTACAGGCATGTTGGAAAAGATTACACAGTATACAGCTGAAATGGAGAACACATTTCTGAGATTTTAGAGTAAATTCAGAATTAACTATTACTACAAGTAAAACTTCTAAACATTTTGAGCAGGAATTGTTACACTTTGATCATTTTTTAAGGATTGTGTGAAGCCCAATCAAAATATATAAATAAATGAACACACAAAGTCCCTTGTGTACATGTTGACTGCCATGGAGGACCTTAGTGTCTGCTGGACTGCTACAGTGATAGCCAGTGTCTGACACTTTCATATTGTTCAGGCCATTTCCTTGGTTTCAGCATACTTAAAGGCAGTGTGTGTGCTGGCTGTTAGGAGCAGCAAGTGTGAAAGTTCATAGCAGTGTGAAAATGGCACATAAGAGTAGTCTGGAACCGAGAATATAAAAAGTCATGAAGAAGTCAGTATTGATAAGAAGTATGTGAAAATTATTCCTGTTGAGTGTGATTGTCCTGGGCCAAGATAGCATAGTCAGTTTATTGACTTCTCATGGGCTGGACAGTAGGGTTATCAAATCCTGGTGGGGACGAGATATTTTTGCGCCACTGCAGACTGGCCCTGGGGCCCACCCAGTGTGCTGTATAGTGGGTACTGGGTCCCTTTACTTTGGGGGGGGGAGGCAGCCAGGGCGTGG
>Ga0209629_10003662_pt1 | contig 11108 bp, 3 predicted proteins | sample TergutCu122P5_FD_187286 | JGI IMG/M metagenome (GOLD analysis project Ga0209629, IMG submission 187286) | Cubitermes ugandensis P5 segment gut microbial communities from Kakamega Forest, Kenya - Cu122 P5 (SPAdes) (version 2) | ecosystem: Host-associated > Arthropoda: Insects > Digestive system >...
GAGCTGATCTTATAGATCAATAAATCATTGTTGCATCTAGTTGGTTCATCTATATTACTTTACCTAATTGATGATGCACGGTCAAACAAAAATCAAACATATATATACACTATACGCTTTGTATTATTGTCCTAACACAAAGGTGATGACGCACTTTAAGTTCCTGACTGTTGTATTTAGTACAGTACAATTTAATAACAAATGTAAGGCTAAAAATTATCAGTATCATCTGTGATGTCAGTAGCTCTATAAACATATAACCTGTAGATAATACCTGTCGCGTTTCTCCATTAAGATTATCGTCATGAAGCGTAAGATGCTCTGAAAAGAAATGCGCTCTTCTGGGTTACTGCGCCGCGAGTAATGTTAATTTCGTACGGACTATTCGGGACAAACTATCAAGCACATCTTCAAAGGTGACCGATAAGTTGTCCTGAAATATCGGCGAGGATTTACCACCACTCGATGCGTAATAACGCAGGACAGTGCAGTTCTCAGCTACATCGCAGCGGAAGCCTGAAATCACACCATGTTCTGTGAAGTCTGCAACATGTTGTTTGTCAGCATGCTTCGAGTGATTACTGAACATAAACAGAAGCCTGCATCCGGATACCCCAGTCATGGTGCCGAATCTAACTCGCTACATCTGCTGCTTCTGCAGTCCTGCCATATTAACAGGCATTTTTCCGTCTTTTGCAGACACTTGCTGGCGAAGAGATACTGACAGTGAGACTGATGAAGAACCTCCCCAACCAAAAAGACAGCGCACAACTGACCCCCAGACAAATAGGGCAGGAGGTGCGCATGATGGGGGGCAGCAGTTTGAAATCAAAATGGCAGGCGTCATTGGTCTACGAGGGATGCAGAGGGGCGACAACTTCGAACTGGCCACAAACGTCACAGACGCTGGTAATTTTGATGATCTTGTCTATACAACGAACGGTTGGCGGTACTGCCTGCAGCTGAAACACACCGAAAACCCTGATACTACATACCTGCAGCCTAAGGATCTGGTGGAACTTCTGCATAAATGCTTCGAATCGTATTACGAAATGGAAGACAAAGATAAGTCGGAATTCATAATCTACACAAACAAACGACTCGGACGGATGTTATCATCGCATGAAAGGAAAGATACAGCAGACAACACAGTTGAAAGTGTCTTCAAAACGAGTACGAAAGGTGAAATATTCAACTTCACTCGCGACAACAACAAGAAAATTGATGTGTATTCAGGCGTGGAAAAGTTAGTGAAGGGAAGTAAACAGTTTGGTGACTTAAGTGTTCCAGAGCAGAATTACAAAGTCGGTATGATTAATGAGTTCTTGGGGAAACTGATAATGGTCATCGGTCAGAAAGGGCAATTGAAACTTGATAAAGTGATATATAAAGAAATAAAAAAGAGAGATGAAATAAAAGTTGGCCGTGAAGTGTATGGGCAAGTGATACGATATTTCAAAATGCTGTTAGAAATTTGGTGGAGGAAAAAAACGAAAAAATGACACCAGAAACCCTCAGAAACTGGCTGCAGGAAGCCAAGACTAAAGCACATGCTCCGGTCGTCAGGAGTTTGTTTAAGATTTACACCAAGAAACTAGTCGTCACAGGAATGAAGTTTTCCGACAGTGAAGTCTCACGGCTTCACACCGAACTGTCCCACAAACGTGCTGTTCACTTGAAGTCAGATGCACTCACACTGTGCAGTATACTGCTGCTGGACTGTCTGGGCGTATCAAAATGCATCTTCGTTGCTATGGAATCACTGCAGAGTCATAAAAACATCCTACTGCATGCTTGGTTTGGAGGTCACTGGGAACGGCTAATTGTGTTCTGTGATTCAAGAGTTCGACAAAGTGACATTTCAGACGCCTGCCTTGAAATTTCTGAAATTATTAAAACTGACCATTCGACCAAACGTGTAATAATTCTGACAACATGTTTGGTTCAGCAGGTTAACAATTTTGTTACCGTAGAACACGAATTTAATTTTGAACAGCTGTCAGAAGAGTCACAGGAAATAGTGCTGGACAAGACGATAGAATTTCAAGGTTGTGAAGTGGCAATGAGAAGTGTGTTACAGCGACATGGTAATGTGCAGCGTGTTTTGGGACCGGAACTGGTCACAGACCTGATAACGGAGGGAACTACCGTTAAATTAGGAGGTACAGTGCAGGTGAATGAAGGCTATTATGCACCCAGATTCCTGGAGAAGAACGTCTTTTTACACTCGAAAGTCCTACAGATCCCAAATGATATCTTTGCTGTAAGTGGAACAACAGAGGAAGAATTACTTAACATTGTACCTTCAGGCAAAACTGTGGAAAATGTATGGGAGTATGGGATTGAAAGCATTGATTTCACAGAGGACATGAGAGGTAAAATTGTTTTGCTATCAGACGAAGATGCGGGAATTTGCTTCCTGGAAATTTGTGAGAAACTCCAAGGAAAGTCTTCGCACTGGGTTCAGTTTAAAAACGGAGACTTGCTGTGGAAAATGTCACAAGGAGACACTGACAGTTTACTGGATTACATTGCCTCTGATAAAGGTGGAGCAGACAAGCGAACTATAACAGAATTCATGAAGCATGGGAACTGTGAGGTCAAGGAGAAATCGATATTGGACTTGGGTGAGAGGACAGTGTTAGTGGTCGCTGAGCCGGGTATGGGGAAGTCAAGTACGACAACACAAGTGGCGTGGAACACAAAATTAGCCGATCCTACATCGTGGGTTGTGCGTATAAACTGGAATGATCATACTAGGAAATTACAAGAAATCAATGAAGCAACATTCAATTTTGATTTCTTTGTTGATTTCCTCTGTAGCGCTGCCATCCTTGAATCAAAATATACAGACATTAATAGGAATCTGCTCAAACAGGCGCTACAGTACAGTGGAAATGTAACAGTATTAATGGACGGGTTTGATGAGATCAGTCCAACCCATGCTGACAAAGCTGCTGTCATTCTGTCTGAAATGATGAAGACTAAAGTGAGTAGAGTCTGGGTTACGTCACGTCCTGTGGAGAAAGAGAGGCTTGAAAATGAGCTGTCTGTTACCGCCTTTAGTTTGAAAGGACTATCACATGACTCTCAGACAGAGATGCTTGGCACCCTGTGGATGTCTAAAGGATGTATAGACAAATTCGAATTGGAAGAATTTCTTGAAATTGTAAACAATTCTGTCAATGATCAAAACTTCACAAGTTCTCCCCTGAACATTACGATGATAGCCACTGTTTATGAGAAGGACTGGAAAACGCATTTAAACCCGGAAGTTTGGTTGTGGCGAACGATTGATTCAGTCAACATGTATAGGGCATTTGTTGATAGGAAATTACATATTTTCCTAACAGAGAAGCAGAAGGCTGACGAAAATAATTCTTCCGTTCTAGAAGCCCATGAAGATTTAAAACAAATATATTTGAAAAACTTTGAGTTATGTGCTCTAGTAGCCATACTGCCTCCTTCTGTCCTGAAATCATTACACAAAAAGAAAATAGAAGAGAAAATAAAGCCATTTATAGCCAGGGTACAAGCTGGAAAGAACAAGACAGGTATAGTTATGAACGTGGTGGATGGCAAACTCCAGTTCGTACACCGGACGTTCGCAGAATTCTTCACAGCACGCTGGTTTAGCAGAAACTTCAAATATAACAGAATTGTCCTGGAAGATATTCTTTTCAACCGTACATACTGGGGCATAATAGACATGTTCGACAGGATGCTGGCGGAAGGCTTTCCACTGCACTGTGCGTTTTTAGAAGGAAATTTCAAAACTGTGAAAACTCTATTGGCGGAGGGATGTGACCTTAATGCTGTGGACAACGGTGGCAGAAATCTTTTGCACTTAACTACGACACGTGATTCGACGCTTTTGGATGAAATATGTCACAACTTCAATTATGAAGCTTTCTTGAACAACACAGACTCTGTACTGCAGTTGACACCACTGCAATACGCCATAAAGTGTGAGAACTGGCCCTTTGTGGTACGTTTACTTGAAAGCAATGTTGACAGATCTGGCTTTGATATAATTAGGCAGAGAGCACAGGAACCAGATTATATCAACCCAATCATCATAGACGCTGCAATGAAAGGTCATTTGTCACTTCTCGAGTTTTTACGCAGTATCGGTGTGAACATTCATCAGGCAAGTTCTACAGACTTCCTTTCTCCACTTCATGCAGCTATGTACGAAGAGCAACTGTCAGTCATCAGGCTACTGATCAAGTACGGTGCCGACTGCAACACTCGATACAGCGAGGGCCAAACACCGTTGTTCGACGCTGTTATTATAAGCTCGCTTGATGTTGTCCGAGCACTGGTGGAGGAAGGAGGTGCGTCACTGGACATACGTGATGACAACGGTAGAACAGTCATTGACTGGTTCAAAGAATGTGCATCAGATCCCAGGTATCCATATGCAGGCCTCTGGAAAGATCGAGAGGAAGAATTAAAGGATATTTTTAAGTATCTGCAGGAAATGTGTAAAGTGTCCAGCAGTGTATGGTAGAATACTAACCCATGAAGTTTTATCGTCTTCAGCATGTTACAAACTGGTCCACAAAACTTCAACAATAATTTCATCCACGTAAATAAATATATGTGGGAGAAATGAGGTATAGCTCCACGCATTTTAACACCGACACTAAATGGCACAAGTTGAATTGGTTACCATGTGGGCTCCAGGTCTGTTGTTGATAGCTTCGAGAAAAGAAAAACCCTCCTGCATTTGCCGGGAATCGAAATATGATCCCTCAGACGTCCAACCTCTCATCAAGACGCTACATCAACTGCAGTATCCGAGTCTTTAAAACTTCTCCATATCTGAGCCAGTGTGACTTACAAGCAGGTAGATACAGTTCACTGCCGGTAGTCACATACTGCTGTGTTCATAACAGTTGTACAGCCAGCACACAGTCTTGTGCACACAGGGACAATTCTTTGGGAACGGAGCTGGTCTATGGGTGAAGGTGAGTACTTACTGTGATATGGACGTCTACAGTCAGTGGCACTGTGCATACTGACAGCACATGGCCTTCAGAGTGTAATGCTGAGTGACACAACTTGGACTTTTCATGCTGATCTTGGAAGGTCTTGGCGTGGGCTGCACAAAAATATCAAAAGATATTTTGAGAAATGGTGAGGGCAGTGTCCAGTGTTCTGTGTTACGGTGGTTCAGAATCCAAACCAGTAGATGGTACTATTGCCAACGGTAACTGAAATTGCATAGAGTAAGGGGGCTTTCATAACTAGCTGGGCAACTGATAGTGTCTGAAGGAGAAGGCTGCTCTGATGTAGTTAGTTGGATTTATTATTGTTACCGTTATTACTCGTATTATTATTATGCATTTGGTTTATATCACCCAATTAAATTAATGTAATAAACTAAAATTCCAATAACCCATCAATCAGCACTACGTTTTTACTGTTCTCACTTTTATTTTTCATTACGACATGTTTTGGCTTTCCTAGCCATCTTAAGGTAATACACAATACATACAAAGTAACTGGAAGGATATTTGCAACATGAAGTTCTATGATATGAAATAAAGGTTATTAATGCATAACCATATATAATTGATATAAATTTCAATTTGTACGTATTCCTGCTGTTTCGAACGTCTAAGGTTTTAAAATATAAGGTTCTTCGAAGTACGGCACTTGGTCATGGCATAAAACTGTACTTTTTTTGAAGAACTTGTAGGGTAAATTCTTGATTTTAAATTTCCTTTCTTGAGGATAGAATGTTTGAAGGATTGGTATTATACAAAATCTAAAGAGAATTTTTTTAATTTAAAAGTTATGATGTTGTCTCTATGGTGAATGCGGAAACTGAAATTAAAGTATGGAATGAATGAAATGGCAAAAGACAAAATTGTTAAGATTAATGAAATGAAGTGTGAAGATTCTGTCTGTACTGAATGATACTGAAATTTGTATTAGTGGCTTGCCTGTGATATTGAGCTGTACCTCTTATGCTCGTCTCAAGTTCGCTATGCGGAAGGATGAGTTCTGGAAATTTCTCTCTCGACCTTTCTACACTCAGGCTGTCTTCCGGTGGTTGGTTGCCGTCGGGAGTCGAAGTGGAGAGGTGGGGTGGATCCGAGGAGTTTACCCATGTGGAGTTGTTATCCAGAGGACTTGCAATCTAGAATTCTTGGTGGTTACATTGTCTCTCGTGAGGTGGTCAGCCAAAGGAGTTTAAGTGTGCTGGTTCTTTCGCAGTGGTTGAGTGGACGTCTGGTATAGCCTTAAGGTAATGGTGTTCGTTTTGTTTTTGTTGATTTCTGATTCTGTTATTCAGAATGGTCCTTTTGGCGTGCCCGACGTCCGCCCAACGCGGAGGGTGCACTTCACGTATGTACATAGTATTATAGGGAAAAGCTCTCCCCCCCTTAATTTGTTAGGTGTTTTCTTTAGAAGGAGAGTACTGTTCAAGGCAGGATATGTATACTGGTAAAGTGAAATGGGCTGTGCGATACAATGTCATTAATTTGGTTGTAACCGCCGAAGTGGTATGATAATTGTAGGCAAGGAACCGCTGTGAGTGTAAGCTCTGTATTATGATGTATATGATATATTTATTGACTGCAATTGGGTTGTCACCCGGTGGCAGTAGTACAGTTCACATTTACACACAAACAATACACAGAACGACACAAAACAAACAAAAGAACGACAAAAAACAAACAAAAGAACGACACAAAACAAACAAAAGAACGACACGAAACAAACAAAAGAACGACACAAAACAAACAAAAGAACGACACGAAACAAACAAAAGAACGATACGAACCAAACAAAAGAATGACACAAAACAAACAAAAGAACGACACGAAACAAACAAAAGAACGACACAAAACAAACAAAAGAACGACACAAAACAAACGAAAGAACGACACAAAACAAACAAAAGAACGACACGAAACAAACAAAAGAACGACACAAAACAAACAAAAGAACGACACGAAACAAACAAAAGAACGACACAAAACAAACAAAAGAACGACACAAAACAAACAAAGGAACGACACAAAACAAACAAAAGAACGACACGAACCAAACAAACGAACGACACAAAACAAACAAAAGAACGCCACAAAACAAACAAAAGAACGACACAAAACAAACAAAAGAACGATACGAACCAAACAAAAGAACGACACAAAACAAACAAAGGAACGATACGAAACAAACAAAAGAACGACACGAAACAAACAAAAGAACGACACGAAACAAACAAAAGAACGACGCAAAACAAACGAAAGAACGACACAAAACAAACAAAAGAACGACACAAAACAAACAAAAGAACGACACAAAACAAACAAAAGAACGATACGAAACAAACAAAAGAACGACACGAAACAAACAAAAGAACGACACGAAACAAACAAAAGAACGATACGAACCAAACAAAAGAACGACACAAAACAAACAAAAGAACAACACGAAACAAACAAAAGAACGACACGAAACAAACAAAAGAACGACACAAAATAATTTTATTGTAGTGTTACTTAAGACGGTCCTTGCTACGATCGATTTCAAGTCAGTCAAAGTCTCTTAGTCTCTTGCCTTGACACATTAATGCCTGTTGTTGGCTTTGACGTATATTTATTGTATGGAGAAGCAAGAATCTTGTCTGTATGTATTCTGTGCATCCAAAATATTATGAGAGGCAGGCCAGATTTTGTTTGATTAGTGAATGTTAATGCCTGTTGTTTTCTCTGCTTTTGGCCACCTCTGTTTCCTTGTTTGTTGTGTTGTATGTATTTTTTATGTTTTGCCCAGAAAGTTAATATATATATATATATATATATATGTTATTCTATACACGTCTCTTGTGTTGTAAGTGCTGCTTAGTGTTTGTGGGAAAGACGACACGGTGCTTACATCCCCGTGGGGGTTAGGCGTCTCGGGGCCTAGCTGCCCAAACGGTTAATGGCGTTATATTAGCATTTTGCAGTACCATCGGTACTGCAAAATGCATTGTTGGTCATGAACCGTGCAGCCAATTGTTTATCTTGCAAATGTACCACAACAGATATGAGAGGACCAAGGCTTGTCGTCGTCCCCGAATTTTAAACTAAAGTGTAATTCATTAAGACTACGTTTTTGAGCTTCCACTGTCAATTCTCCACATATATAACAAACTATTTTAAGTTTGTTCACACATTTTTGAGACATTGCGAAGATCAGTGGCAACAAATACTGGCACTTAAACTCTCACAAACAATGAACAAAGAACAATGACCACCGTCATTACATATCATCAACTGATTCAGAAAACATGAAGTTGAAAGATGGCAGCATGAGATAGAGAGGGAAGATCGTGTTAACAGATGGGAAGGCTAGATGGCAGCACGGTATGGATGAGAGTTGGGTGCTGTCAAGAGGTGTAAGTTGAAGATAAGCTTCGAAGTGCGTGAACTTTAAACGATCATATATCACACATTACTCAGGAACATATAACACAAAAGAAGGTGCGGTTCCTTAGCGACGTGATAGAGAAAAACTGAAAGTATTTTTGGAAATGTAGTGTAAAAATAAAGTAAAATCACCCGTTTGCACCGGCAGGTCAAAACCTGTGTCATACAAATTATAAACATCTACTGTATAATTTTAACAAATTTCGTCTTGTTTCCAAGCGTTATTTTTAAAAGCCTTTTTTCACACCCACCATTTTTATTATCTTTCAGGACGAGAAACCAAATATTTACCATAAGATTAGCACTGCAACGGTACATTGGTATATGCGGGAAATAAACACAGTGAAGAATGTAAAACAATTATGAATAAGACCAAGAAATACACTTTGATTTCATGAATGCAACATTCATTACACAGTGACCACCGGCGGTATTTATACAATGAAACAATATTCATAAAACCAAAGTGCATTCGTTGGTCATTTTAACAAATTTTCTACATCTAATTAATGTTCGGAATACGGAAAATATTACACTGTGAAGAATCTTGTAAGCAAGGTATGTAATACTGACTGATTAGCAGTTTGGAACTGACTGCTTCAGAATCCCAGAGAAAATGAAAGTACGTTATCTGTGTCCATTTCAAGGAACATCCTCCACTATATACCAGTAACAACTGCCCTGCAGAAAGATATAACTTTTGGTACTTTACTAATGAAAGTAAGTACTAACATTACTCACATTCCTAATCGAATACTGGATGAAACTGGAATGATTTGGAAGCAGTAAGACATTAGGTGCAGAATGTCGGTGATTGCTGTGCGATGTATATGGAAGGTAAGAACAGTATATCGGCAAGACACAAAGTTCTTAATGCTAATGCAGTTGGTACATATAGATACCACTGGGATATAAAGGGTTAACAGTTGAACATATAAAGACGACGTAACACAAATGAGATGAATTGCAACAGGCAGGAAGTGGTCGTGGCCTGCATAAAAATATTGTCTGTGTATTGCATTGGAAGGAGAGCTCATGAATTGTGAGGTTCTTCTGCCTGGGCAGTCAATGTTCGATGCCATTTATTGTATACACTACCTGTTGTTTAGCGATGCCTTACACTGCTCAGATTATCATACAATAGAGCAATTAGTGAATGTCGCATTACAAAGGACGTGACACCGGAATTTTAGTGCTGTTCCTTATGAAGCAGTACACAAGCAGTAACTGTGTACATGCAGATGACGTATAAGTCTTCAGCAGTAACGGTTAGTGACATGTCTAGGTCTTTGCCTACTTTAATTGGGATAATTTCTGTGTGGATGGCAGGATAATGTGATGGTGGATGTTAACAGGTATAGGTAAAGGGGACGGAGTGAATTCAGTTGCGTGTGAATAAGGGCCACTAGTTTGCTCTGATCTGAAAATGTAAAGAAAAATGATGTCCACAGAGAGGCACTGAAACATATAGGGCGGTGGAGGAATTTTTCCTGTCATTTTAATCTCAACACCAGACGGCCGCGAACAAACGTCTTCAAACATATGTCGCTTCACACCCGACGAAGGACCGCCCGTTGCCCACTGAATATGTAAATGTGTGGACCGCACAGACGGTCCGGAGCTTCTCGAAAAGAGAAAAATCTCTCCAAGTGTCGCTCCTAATTGCCTCGTCCGCAGCCTAGATAGTAACTTGACTGAGCTAACCCTGTTCCGACAGTTATAAGAACCGTGACAACTGCAGCTTTCTGTAACGGCCGAGACAATTCATGTCCATTTGACTGACTGTTACCTTGTTAACACAACGCTGCTCCATGCAATCAGTACCTTTTTTATTATTATTGTGACCCTCATTAATGCTGTAATCTTGTAAAGGTTTGTAACACGGATCAGTTAATACAGTTTAAAGGCAAGTCAGTCTAGGTCTTAGTGTCGAATTATCCAACTCAGTTCCTCTCGCAACGTTTTCTGATCCTTCAACCAGCAGTTCACTAATTGTTCAGTTCGTGGCACACTGTGACGTTACTGCTGTTTGCGGGAAAGTGTCAACATTTTGTACTATTCGTAATGCGTGCATTAATGGAATATATGGAATAACAGCGGCAAATAATGCACACAAGTAAGTTGCAATTAATAAAACACGCAATGTGTATTACTACTCGTAAATACTTTATACTGTGTGCGTTTTGCTGGTGCTGTTGTGATATACAATGCAACAATTTTACTTCTGCCTGCCGTCACTCAAATTATAAACAATGACTATAAGTAAAACTGTCGCGTCTGATGAATTTAGTTACGGCAAGTGACTGTTTAATTACAAGCGAAGTGTAAGATATAAGGTGTGTGTGTGTGTGAGTGCGTATGTGTATGTGTGAGTGTGTGGTGTGAATGTGCGTGTGAGAGTGTGTGTGTGTGTGAGTGAGTGTATGAGTGTGTGTGTGTGTGTGTGAGTGTGAGTGTGTGTGTGTGTGTGAATGTGTGTGTGAGTGTGTGAATGTGTGTGTGAGTGAGTGTGTGTGAGTGAGTGTGTGTGTGTGAATGTGTGTGAGTGTCTGTGTGTGTGTCTGTGTGAGTGTCTGTGTGAGTGTGTGTGAGTGTATGTGTGAGTGTGTGTATGTGTGAGTGAGTGTTTGTGTGTGAAAGTGTGTGAAAGTGTGTGTGTGTGTGTGTGTATTT
>Ga0209629_10003663_pt1 | contig 11108 bp, 6 predicted proteins | sample TergutCu122P5_FD_187286 | JGI IMG/M metagenome (GOLD analysis project Ga0209629, IMG submission 187286) | Cubitermes ugandensis P5 segment gut microbial communities from Kakamega Forest, Kenya - Cu122 P5 (SPAdes) (version 2) | ecosystem: Host-associated > Arthropoda: Insects > Digestive system >...
TAAACAATGCTGGTGACTACATTGAAGGACAGTAAAACTTCGAAACATGTATCTATTTTGTATCAGTTGTAAATAAATAGTTGCCACTATTAAAGTTCCAACCCTCGTACGTTCGTTGTGCATGTGCTTAATAAGTATCTATATAATTTAATCTAAATACCTTCAGTAATGAACATTATGTCTGGACGCATAATGCTTCTTCATTTTGTGCACAACGCTTATCTCTGGAAAACAATTCAGTGTCTCTAACCATTACCATTATCCTCATATCTTAACTCAAGCAACTAGTAGACAGATATTTTGTGCTGACAGCTCAGCTCAGAGACGATACTGTTGAATCAGAATACAAAGCCCTCAAGGTACAAACATTATTAAATTTCAATCAAGAACTAGATACGCTTTGTGTAATTAAGATGCAAGTTAAATATGTACTTACAGTCTTCATTTCACGTTACATAAATGGGTTTATTTGATAAGACTATACTAATTTCAAATTGGCAGACGCAGAGTAAATGTTTAGTATATTTTGGTTAAATAAGGTACACTCAGTCACAGAAAACACACTAGTACCTTTCATAGAATGAGTCCTATGTTCCACGTCTACGTCATATTAATAAAATTTATGACAAACACGCATAATCGGAGAATTTGGTCTACTCGCCCCTCCACAAATATCAGCCCCGAAACTTCGAGAGAAGTACTTAAGAAACCTGTTTTATTTTAAATAAGCAACCAGACGCACTAGTTATCCAAATTTATTCTGTTATAAGATTCTACACGTTTCGGATATCTTCTCTGCCCATCATCAGGAGTTTTCTACTGTACATTCGGCACTGGTAAGTTTCATGCAGGTTTATGATGTCCGCTTTCAAGCAGTCAGGATGGAACTGCTTTCCATCCTGACTGATTGGAAGCGGTCATCATAAACCTGCATGAAACTTACCAGTGCCGAATGTACAGTAGAAAACTCCTGATGATGTGCAGAGAAGATGCCCGAAACATGTAGAGTTTTATAACAGAATAAATTTGGATAATTATTACGTCCCCTTAGTTATTTAAAAGAAATCTACTACGATGCACGGTAAAATGAATGTAAAGTAAGAAACCTCTATCATGGAGTATGTAAACATTTTGTCAAGATAAATTCCATTTAGATTTGCATTGATTCTTTAGGCCTATAATCGGTACTGTCAGTGACAATTAAATGTAAAGTGGTCCGTTTGAAAATCGAGGTTGTAACGATGGTGACCTTGAATAATTCTGCCTGTTGGGATGCACTCCGTTCATTCTGGAAGAAATTTTCAAAATTTCCTCTGAAACGTGGGTAAATTTCTTTCACATTAGACGGAGTCACATCTCCGAGAACATTCTTCAAAACTCACCTACATTGTAAAATGTAACGACTTACTGTGCATCGAATAATACTAAATAAGCAACACCGTGCAGTTTTCCAAATTTATCTGTAATTGTTTTGGATATGATGTGGCCTGTAAATGACGAAGTGCGGTGGAGTAACGCAGGGAGGGTCAAATCCCGGGCGACTAAATTTCGCACGGTGGCATCTTACATTTTTAGAATTTCAGTATGGCACGTGCTTGATAACTTTCTTCTGACGCTTAGCAATCTGAAGTGGCCCTTACATTTCTGGAAAATGTAGGAATATCTAGAATAAATATCAGTCCACATCCCTTGATAAAAGACAAATTTTATATAATTATTTTTTCACCTGTTTCTTAGGCATTATCAATAAAATAAAACGATTGACACGCACATATTTTTACACGAATATAGAAAAAATAAAGAAATGTTAATTCTTTGGAAGAAACTGAAAATTTGTATTCGTTGTAGAAAATCTCTGACCACCGTTCATTCCTGTCGGGATGTGCAAAAATTACATGGAATTCCGAATAAAAAACAAAAACCTACTTCTTTATTACACTTATTTATTATTCTTCGCAGGCTAGCTATTAGTATCTGTACTTTTTATTTTAATTATCTGAATAAATTACTATATAACTAATTACTACAAGTCAGTTCAACATATTGGATACAAATTCAAAGATCCTCATCATCACCATGACATAAATATTTAACTTAAGAAAAATATGTGATCTTCACACGTGGTTACAGTTGCTTCACTTATAACATACATGTGTTCCAAATTTCACTTGCTCGTTTTATCAGGTCTTTCACTTACTGCTATTCTTGGTGATCTGTGCCAAAATTTCACTCATTTCCGAGCAGAAAAAAGTCTCCTGCTCTATTACTTACATTTGTATTTCCATGTATGATCACTGTTAATACTTGTATTGTTGTGTTGACAATCCTCTCATCTTAAACTGGTTTGATGACGTCACGTTAATCGTAATAAGTTGTATATTAGTGCAGTGTTTCCCATATTCTCTGGCATGGAAGAGCCCCTCAGATAATTCTGTTTATCCGGAGAAGCCCCCACTTATGGATACGCTTACAGGTGAGAAAAAAATTGGATTTGTTACCGTGTGGAAATTACTCCAATATTTCAAATTGCCGAACAAGAATTCTAGTCATATCTCGGAAGGGACATTATAAATTTTAATGGTATTGTAACATGTTTATATACTTACAACACGATTTCTACCGAAACCCATAATGACGTTCCGCTTAACCATGATAGGGAAACACTATAATAGAGTAATTAATGAACTTGTTACTCCACTGCAGACAGAATGTTTTACAGTGGACACAGGAAATGTAACACATTAGGTTATATGGACAGTTCGATACGAAGCAGTAGCTCACAGTAACGTAATGTGTAAAGACACAAACAAACAAATGCAGTTTATTAGGCGTAGTTATGTTGTTAGTTGTAACATTAAGTGCAGTTAAGTACACTAACTTCTGCAGAAACAGATACAAATTACAGTAACACATTATTAAGAAGCGGACTAAACCAAGAGCATGTTTTTAACTGTTACGAACAGAATGATTAATCTTCCTTTCACCTATCTGAAAACGTAGAGATTAAACGTACAAAAATAAATATTTAAACTGTTTTATTAGGTGAAACCTGGTCTGTCAACTTAAAGAGTAAATGTGCCACCTGGGGGTGTTTACGAACAAATTTCTGATAAAAAATTAGGAGTAACAGAAATTAGCAGCAGGATAAAAAAAATCCGCATTAATAAAACTCTAAAAATTTTACTCTCCATAGAAGACTACTGCGATGATGAAATTAAGAAAAATTGAAAGTAAAAGTGACTTTGTGCAAAAGGGTGACAAGGAGAACGTACAAATTGTAACTGGAGTGTCAAGACGAGAGACTGTTTAGAAGACCTCAAAAAAGATGCAAAGATAACAGTAAAATTGATCTTAAAGGAGATCATATAAAAGATACGGCTGGATGAATTATTTCTGTATATAATCCAGCAGGGTTCGCTTTCAGGTAAGGCTGTAAACACTTGTGTTACGTAAAGGAAATGACTTCCTTAAGCAGCCAATCCAGTGTCAGCTTTTGAAAGTCGGGGGATAATCCATGGAGGCCATTCCAGAATCAGTGACTACAGGTTAGAGCTTCAGATAATTCCCCCTGTTTGCGGTACACGCCTTTCGGTATTTGGCTTTGCTGCCATCTTCAGGTCGTCTGTTGTTAAAGTTCTGCGTTTTTTTTTATTTTCGAGACTAGAAATAAGGGTTGTGATCGAACAGGCACTCTTGAATATTAACCTGATGTACTATGGTATTATTTAATAAGGGCACTGCAATAAAATAGAAGGAAGTAAATTTACTAACGAAATTTTGGGGTGAAATATGATGATGAGAAATACTGTATTAGATATATACAGTAATTTTACTACGTAAGATCAAACAGAATACCAAAATTGTGGAAAGAAACGTGATAGCACATGACATACATTAAAATAATTATTCCATCGTCACGAACTGCAGATTTCAAGGCACCAAATCCCCCTGTACGCTTTCACCCTGCCTTTGAATACAGTTAATAACGGATGACAGAGCTCTCTTTAATGCCACTATCTGAACCACACACGCAACTCGCACTGCAGCCGTGTCTAACGGCACGGTCTATCGCGCACCTTCAGGCGTACATCAGTAGGCAGTAGGCAGAAGTTTCACATACTATAGGGAATAGTCCGATATTAACTATTACAATTGTTACTTTCTAGAAAGGTAAATTTTTTCGCTCCTATGTAACCTATTTTCCGTCGGCAAACACCTAATTCGATTTGTACAACAGAGAAACCTAATTATTGCTTCAGGCACTTCAAACCAATTCCTGCGTAGCAGTGAAACAACTAACGAACGGGTCGAAGTAGTTGCGACGCAACTACAGAAGGGTACATCTAGCGGTGACGCAACTAATGAACTGGTCGATGTGGTGGTGACACAACTTTCGAACAGGTAGATATACCTGTGACGTTTTAGACGAGTGCCTGTGTAGTGTGTGTGTGTGTATTACCGGCAATCACATCTGACTTTTTTTTCGTTCTTTCCCTCAGTTTTATGTGGCGAATAGGAAACTACTTTCATTTCCACAATCTCAAAAATTATTTATGCTTTTAGCTAAATTAAAATGTTTAATAAATATATGTTTACATACAAACCGACCTAAAAATTCAGATGGGAAGAAGTTTCGTTTAATTACTTCATATAAAACGAGGCTGTGTATACCTTCGCTTTTTAGGAAAAACGGTGTTGATCTTACAATAATATTCGTGCATTTTCGGAAGTTCATAATTGATTTTTTAATATACAAGTCTGGAAATGTACAAACAATTACAAATCAGCGTAACAATTCCTGTTAGCTAGCACTAAAGCTGTAAGCCTAAAGGACGAAAGGTCTAGGCATTAAATACGTGCTCAGTTTTATTCTACAGTTTTGGATGAACTATTTTCGATACGGTAACAACTTATGCTCAAGATACGCGCAGAAAAAAGTGTAGATTTTCTTGTGAAGTGAACCTTACTTTCTCAGATTTTAACCAAAATGGAAACGTGATGATTTTTAATCAACTTCCTCATACTAAAATTTCATTACAATCCTTCGAAAAGTTTTGAAGTTTTCCCACACTCCTAAATAACTAGATGGACGAAGTGATTTTAAAAGTGGTCCACAGGTTATCGAAGGTGCAGAAAAATGCCTTTCTGTTGTGAGGACGCCAGAAAATGTTTGCAGATTTTCATACTAGTTCTTGCTGAAAGCAGTGCGGAAATGCATTATGCATTCCAATGGAAGGGTTCTGTCAGATATATTGGACAGCAGTGACTTCAGTGTCAGGGAACTGTGCAAGTGTATGCAGACGAAACTGTGTCTACCTTACTTCGAGTTATTCTTCAGGTGTTACATTTCCCACAAACCAGCAGCATAAAATGTTACGTAAGAATCATGCTAAGCTGCTGGAAGAACGCGGGAAAAGAACGAATATGAACAAAACAGTAGCGCTGTGTAGTATGATATTATGTAATTCGTTACAGCAGTTCCTTTTCTAAGAAGCCTGTTACTTCACTCTTCAGACTAGACGTTATGGCCCACCATTTTTTCTGCAGTAGTTAAAAAATGTATGTTCTTACAGCTATTCTAACCAGCTACTTTCAATTACAAGCAAAAAGCATTACAAATTCATCCAACTCTCTCGATAATTAACGATGATAAATTTGCGGATATTTGTATACCGTCAAAGGAATACTAATTAAAGAGAGGAAAACAGAATGAGCTCTTCGTAAGTTTTATTCAATAAACGATATTATCAACATGCGAGTTCTGTCAAGCGGTCGGTAAGTACACACATAGGAATTAGGTGGTCATGTCGAACATTTACCCTCGTTTCAGTGTTTGAAATACAACATGAGTTCCATGTTGCTCTCGTTTAACCCACAAGATATCTAATATTCCCGTTTGCACACTTTAATTGTCCAGCGAATATGGACGTATTCTCCATGGTATGTGGTCAACGGTTTGTTGTATGGTGTCAGTCGTTAGCAAATAGTTCGAACGTGGACGTACGTTCGTGCGTAACCGCGGAATGTTTGCAGACCCCCCTGGAAAAGAGAAATTTCACAAACGCATTTCATCATTATACATAGACATAGTTGGTCTCTCCCAGCCCAAGGGAAAGAAAATGCACAGTATTTGACAAAAGGGCGATAAATATTTGGCTCGAAGTGAGAAAAAGTAACAGGAATAAATAAAAATTATGTAACGGGGAGCTTCGTAATTTGTAATCTTCACCAAACGTCAGGGTGATGAAGTCATAGACGGAACAACAAGCTTACGTAGGAGATGGGACAGATACAATATATTACTTGGAAGATGTGAAAGTAGAGGCAACGTGATTGACAGGTGTAAGAGGGAAGAGAATGAAGGATGTCCGAAAAATGATTTCGCGGTTTTAACCAAATACGTTTTATGGCCCTTTACGCAAATCCGAGGAAACGACACAGGCAATGTACGTATGATGTAAAACTGACGCGAAATAGTGCAACCATTGTTAATTTGGAAAAGCAATACGCAGTACATATTCTGAGTGTGTGTATACAGCATTAGGTATCCAACGTAAAATTATGCGCCACCTATGGCCTTCCCGGATTGACAGTGTTATTCCTCATTACCTCATAAACTTCACGATTTTCCAAAAAAAAAAAGTTATTGAATATAAAAAGTAAGTTTTTATTTTCTCTACACCTTCTGTCTGAAACATTTCTGATTCTAAGAAGAAGTGAGCTAGATAAGATCAAACACGTGTATTGGTCTTCATGTAAATGTCCGTTATTCTTGTCAGAATTTAATAAAACCTGAATTTTCTCTACAGATTTTCGAAAAACACTGAAAAGTGTCTTATTTCATGAAAATATTTCCAGTGGGAGCGGAGCTGTTCCATTCAGAGAGATGGACGGACAGACAGACAGACATGACGAAGCTAAAGTCCCTTTTCGCAATTTTTCAAACTCGCCTGAAAAGCAATAAAAATAAATTTAATTCAAAAAGGTCATGCCTCTTGCAGAGTAAATCGTTCATGGGCAGAAAGTCATTTTGTGGCGCGGCCTATCTCGTAGCAAAGTTGAAGAAATATTTTCATTTGTGCAGTCAGTGTCTCTGGAAACATTTGTGAAGTCAATGTCTCCAGGAACATTTGTAAAGTCACGGTTTCTGGAAACATCTGTGCATTCAATATCTCTGGAAACATTTGTGTGGTCACGGTCTCTGGAAACATCTGTACAGGAAATGTCTCTGGAAACATATGTGCAGTCAATGTCTCCGGGAATATTTGTAGAGTCACTGTCCAGGAAACATTTGTGCAGCCAATGTCTCTGGAAACATTTGTGTGGTCACGGTCTCTGGAAACATCTGTGCAGGCAATGTCTCTGGAAACATATGTGCAGTCAATGTCTCCGGGAATATTTGTAAAGTCACTGTCCAGGAAACATTAGTGCAGTCAATGTCTCTGGAAACATTTGTGTGGTCACGTTCTCTGGAAACATCTGTGCAGGCAATGCCTCTGGAAACATGTGCAGTCAATGTCTCCGGGAAAATTATTGCGGTCAGAGTTTCTAGAAATATCTGTGCACTCAATGCCTCTGGAAACATGTGCAGTCAATGTCTCCGGGAAAATTTTTGCGGTCAGTGTTTCTAGAAACATTTGTGCACTCAATATCTCTGGAAACTTATGTGCAGTTACGGTCTCTGGAAACATGTACCTTTTTATAGGAAAAAGGTCCGCGCCTCTATACATAAGCAAAATGCAGAAGTTAACCTTCCCGGCAAGATTAACACAACATTATTGCGATATTCTTAGTGAATCATTCTAAAAGAGGCTCTTTGGGTAATGGATGGGTGGGGAAGGCCGACATTTCAAATCAAAGATCATCAAATTTGACGTTCCCCGATTTTCCCCTGAAGGGTTATATAAAATTCCATTTATTGGTTTAATGGACTGACGAGGTAAACTCGAAGGGCCAATCATTGCAGTTGTTGAAGCAGGAAATCCAGAGATGCCGGCGAGTATATGGGCTGAGGTAGCTTACCGGACCTATCGTGCTGATCACAGCAGCGTGCATGACATTGCACTTTCAATCAGATATTTCTATCCTAATGTGTATAACCGTCAATAAAATACAACCTGAAGTGATCTTCTGCACACAGTGTGTTACACGGACATTACTAGAATTAGGGAGTACGATGTGGACTGTCTGGTTGGCTGAGTGGCCATCTCACTGTCGGTATTATATATGTGAACATTCGAGCATCGCTTTGTAGTTCGGACTGCATCCCGCCCGAGGTTATCGGCATTGACTCAGTGCCATCTCAACCACATTATGCTCGAAACCTCACAGTACGAGGTTCATCTCTGTTCGCTGTCTTTTTGTTGGCAATACAGGTTCTAAATCTGTCTGAACTTCTTAAGTTTGGACACTCACATATGTGAACTGTTGCAGCTGGATGAGGCAAAGCCCGGATTACAGCTTTAAGAGACTTCCTTACGTCATATTTTATTATTTTATTGACAATAGAGGAGAAAATACAAAACTTGCTCACTATGGTGCACCATCAACCCCTTTGTATGACTTGGCTTCTAGCGGATCTCTGTAAGGAAGCTGCTGCTACATTTTAGTTAGGAGTACAAATAAAATTTGCTACGCGTTCTTTAAACAAAGTGTACAAACTGAACCCACAACAACAAAGTGCATTTGGTGCCCTGAGAATATTTTATATTTCAGCTCCTTAAAGAAGCTACTTAAAGAATTTAGGTGAAAGTTGGAACAGCTGATAAACGCTAAAATCTTTTCCCTAAATTTCATTGTGGTTCACTCCTGACAGAAGTACTAACTAACTAACTAACTAATTATATCTAACGCTGTAAAGAAAGAAGAAACAATCTTAACGCCACACATACCAAACCCCGTCATCAGAAGCTGTCCACTATCAGGACTATCCAATCCCATCCTCATGAATTCTCGTTCATTTCAATAATCAAATGTTGTATCTCCAATCAAGTCATGGTCTTCCAAGTGGACGTTTTCTTACTGCTCTGCCCACTAAAATTCTGTACGAGTTGCTTGACTGCCCACACACAGAAAAGTGCTGGACTTAATTCAGGTCGCAATTACTAAAATCGTACTTAGCGATTAACCCGCCTATTTAGAGGTCACGAAGTAAGAGTCTAGAGATATCTGCAGTGCAGGCACTGACTGAACACTGTAGCTACGAGGTGAACTGTTGGTGAGGGTAAGAAAATGCGTCACGGTTTATAATTGAAATACTGCAATGTCTCTGCTGAAGGAAAGGAAAAGAAACAATTCTGGCTGGCCGGAAAAACTGGAGAAGTTGTAAATTATTATGTGAAAACAAATTCAAGGCAACATAAATATACATCACTTAATGCAGCATGTTTCGACCGTTAAAAACTTAACATCAGCCTAAAATATTTGCTATAAAACATAAAATGACACATAATCGCTTTTCCCACAGTTGAGGTTATGTTGCATTAAATTACACATACTTACTTGTGTCGATTGTCTATTTACATAATAATTATAAGACAGTACAGGATATCTGCCGAATGCAGTCGCAAATCTCAACTTCAGTACTGTTGTTGTTGTTGTTGTTGTTGTTGTTGTTGTTGTTGTTGTTGTTTGTAGTAGTATTAGTAGTTGTAGTGGTAGCAGTAGTGGTCGTAGGAGCAGCAGCAGCAGTAGTAGTAGTAGCAGTAATAGTAACCATAAAAGATAAAAGTCTCCCCGTAACATGCCACACTGGCAGGCACAAAGGGGGTGCAGAGGTATAGCTCTTCCCATTCTCAACTGCGGCCCTAGATTGGGGTGGGTAGGCAATGTACATCTTGGCCGCCTTATTCCCTGGCAAGAGTCCCAGTACTCACTGTACAGAAGGCTCTGTGGGCCCCATGGCCAGTCTGAACGTGTGTGGAGGAGAGAAAGTGTCTTGCCTGCATTCGAGTCCTAATCCCGAAGCTCCAGCCAGCAGCGCGAGTCGCTATATACCGACTACGCTGGCTCGGCTCCCAATAATTATAGGTGAGATGACTGAATTCATTTCAATCAAATGCACGTTTATTTACCAGATGTGCCAAGTTCTAAAAATTATGCACCGCTGACGAATGAATGAATGAATGAATGAGTACGGAGCATTTGGTGTGATAATGTAGAGGGGAGAAGCAAATATTTGGAAGAAAGGTGTCTCTGTGCCACTGCATCGGCCAAGTATACCACCTGGACTGGCCTGGGGAAGAAACAGAACCCCCGAGGTAAGAGGTTATTATTATTATTATTATTATTATTATTATTATTATTATTATTATCATTATCATCATCCTTGTTATCACATTTAAACACTGTATTTACAATTTTATACCTGAAACAAACCATGTCTCTTGGGTATAGAGTGTTGCAGCTGATCTGTATTTACAACTTGTGCTACATGTAAAGTTATTTCTGCCGTGAAATATGTTTTGTAATTTTACATTAGCACTATCCATAGTAAGTGTGCAGTGCCCAATATGTCTGTTTGTTGCAATTCCTTAAATTCGTACCCTCCTGGTATATTTCTCTGGTATTGATTGATTTTGAAATGTTTCCAGTCGCCCCTATTATTACCGGTATCACTTTTGTTTTCACATTCCACGTACCCTGAATTTCTATTATGAGGTTTTTATATTATTTTAAAATCTCGGCTTTATTATTATTATTATTATTATTATTATACTTGATACAATAACAATATCCATTTACAGCTACAGGGGTTTAATTCATACTGCCTGCGTATGCGTAGGTACCTGTTACATAATGCCTGTAATTGTACCTGTACTGCGATAGACAGTGAGCTGCTGGGTGGAATGTTGCTAGAGACAAAGCGACTGACAGAAGACGGTACAAACAGTTGCTGGGTGCATGTTTTGTGGACAGTTGAAACACGTCAGTAATGCAATTTACCTTGTTTGCTTGTCAACATAGTACGTGTGTGTGTGTGCGTGCGTGCTTTTGTGTGTATACAAAATTATAACTTGATTGCCTGTCAACATTGCGTGTGTGTGTGTGTGTGTGTGTGTGTGTGTGTGTGTGTATATATATATATATATATATCAGTTAGGAAAAGG
>Ga0209629_10003664_pt1 | contig 11107 bp, 7 predicted proteins | sample TergutCu122P5_FD_187286 | JGI IMG/M metagenome (GOLD analysis project Ga0209629, IMG submission 187286) | Cubitermes ugandensis P5 segment gut microbial communities from Kakamega Forest, Kenya - Cu122 P5 (SPAdes) (version 2) | ecosystem: Host-associated > Arthropoda: Insects > Digestive system >...
CGCGGGCGCCGCTAGACCTGACGTGCCTGTTCCAGCTCGCCGACATCAACCGTGAGGACCTGAAGTTCCCGAACTTCCTGCCGAAGACGCACCCGCACCTGGCCGAGGTCGAGACGGCGAACCCGCAGGACATCTTCGCGGCGATCGCGAAGCGCGACGTGCTGCTGCACCACCCGTACGACTCGTTCGCGACATCCGTCCAGGAGTTCGTCCGGCAGGCCGCGGCCGACCCGAAGGTGCATACGATCAAGATCACGCTGTATCGCACGAGCGGCGATTCGCCGATCATCAGCTCGCTGATCCAGGCGGCGATGGCCGGCAAGACGGTGCTGGCGGTGGTCGAGATCAAGGCCCGGTTCGACGAGGAAGCGAACATCGAGTGGGCCCGCACGCTGGAGCGACACGGCGTCCACGTCGTGTACGGCATGGTCGGCCTGAAGACCCACTGCAAGCTCACCCTCGTCGTGCGCGACGAGACCGGCGGATCGGGCAAGCCGACGATGTACGCCCACATCGGCACGGGGAACTACAACCCGAAGACGGCGCGGCAGTACGAGGACATGGGGCTACTGACCATGAACCCCGTGATCACCGACGACATCAAGCGGCTGTTCAACCACCTGTCCGGCGGCGGGCACGAGGAGAACTACCGGCGGCTGACGGTCGCGCCGACGGGCGTCCGGTCGACGGCGCTGGCCCGCATCGAGCAGGAGATCGAGAACCACAAGGCCGGACTCCCGGCGCGCATTCGCATCAAGGTGAACTCGATCGTGGACGAGGCGATCATGGACGCGCTGTACCGGGCGGCCCGCGCGGGCGTGCCGGTGCAGATGTGGATCCGCGGGATCTGCGGCCTGCGGCCCGGCGTGCCCGGCCTGAGCGAGAACATGCAGGTGATCTCGATTCTGGGCCGTTTCCTGGAGCATTCGCGGATCTATTGGTTCGAGAACGCGGGCCATCCGATCGTGTCCATTGGCTCCGCCGACCTGATGCACCGCAACCTCGACCGGCGCGTCGAGGTCGTCGCCCATATCACCCGGCCGGAGCACATCGCCGAGATCGATGCGATCTTCGACCGCGCCTTCGATCCGGGCACGGTGCATTGGGATCTGCACGATCTCACCTGGACGCCGTGCACCACGGACACGGAAGGACGCCCGCTTGTGGACATCCAGGAATACCTCATCGCCCTCACCAACCAGCGCAAGCGCCCGTCCGTCGAGGCGTGAGGTTGAGGCGGCACTCCGCTCGTTGACCCGGCGCAGACGCGCCGGCTGAGCGTGTCGGGACCAGCGGGGACGTGAGTGCTGGGTGGGCTTGGTGGTGCCGTCGGGCGGCGTGGACGCTGGTCGAGCTTGTCGGAATCCGGCGTCCCCCGAGACCCCATCCCAGATGGCCCGTGCTGGCGCAGCGTCGCGGGTGATGTTCGCATCCCGCGCGGGCCGTCTGTGGATAAAGCCTGATCGGAGTGTCAGGGCGTCGGTCCGGACGGGTAGGGTCGAGCCATGGCTGCGCGGAAGACGACGATGCCGGATCTGGTGCCGACGTCGTCGGGCCTGCCGTGGCGGACGGAGACATTCCGGGAGCTGAACCGTCCCCTGGTGCAGTTGCTGGGGGACGAGACGGCGAAGCCGCTCGCGGGGCTGGGGCTGTTCACGGTGGCCGACCTGATGGAGCATCTGCCGCGCCGGTATCTGTCCGGGACGGAGACTACGGACCTGTCCGCTCTGCGCCCGGGTACGGATGCGGCGGTCGTCGCGCGGGTCGCGGATGTGGCACGGCGCGGGCATGATCCCCAGCGGCTGCGGCTCGAGGCGGTGCTGACGGACGGACGTGCCGATCTGACGGCGACGTTCTTCGGCCGGGAGCGCCTGATCGGCTACTGGGAACACCAGCTGAGGCTGGGCGTCAAGGGCATCTTCGTCGGCAAGGTCGGCGTGTTTCGCCACCAACTCCAGATGTCGCACCCGGACTTCGTGATGCTCGACGAGGCCGGGGCGATCGTCGGGTGGGCCAACGCGACTCGCCAGGCGATGGCTCGGCAGGTGAGCCGGTCCGGCCTCGTCGGGATCTATCCCGCATCGGCGAAGCTGCCGACCTGGCGCGTCGCCGAATGCGCGGACATGGTGCTGTCCACACTCGGCGGCCTGGTCGACCCGGTGCCCGAACCCGTCCGGCGGACCTACCGGCTGATGCCGCTGCGCACGGCCTACACGGAGATCCATCGTCCGGTGAACCTGGCAAACATCGCGGACGCGCAGCGTCGGCTGAAGTTCGACGAGGCGCTGCGGTTGCAGCTCGTCATGGCATACCGGCGGGCCGACCAGGCACGCCACCACGCGCCGCCGATCGTGCGCCGTGACGGGGGCCTGCTCGACCGCTTCGACGCGCGGCTGCCGTTCACGCTCACCGCAGGACAGGTCGAGGTGAGCCGCGACATCTTCGCCGATCTGGCCCAGGCGCGGCCGATGCAGCGACTGCTCCAGGGCGAGGTCGGATCGGGCAAGACGGTGGTCGCCCTACGGGCGATGTTGGCGGCGGTGGATGCCGGGAAGCAAGCGGTGTTGTTGGCGCCGACCGAGGTGTTGGCGACGCAGCACTACGAGTCGATCACCTCACTACTAGGTGATTTAGCTGGCGGTGGCATGTTGGGGGCCGCGGCCGATGCCACGGACGTCGTCCTCCTCACCGGTTCGGCCACAGCGATCCGCCGTCGCAACACACTCAACAAGATCGCTAGTGGCGACGCTGGGCTCGTCATCGGCACCCACGCGTTGTTGCAGGCGGGCGTGCGGTTCGCCGGACTTGGCCTGGTGGTTGTCGACGAGCAGCACCGCTTCGGCGTTGAACAGCGGGCGGTGCTGGCCGAGGGGGCGTCCGGGGGCGACGATACCCACCCCCATGTGCTTGTGATGACCGCCACCCCGATCCCGCGGTCCGTCGCGATGACGATCTTCGGCGACCTCGCCGTGTCCACCCTCACGGAGTTGCCGCTCGGGCGACAGGACGTGCAGACGACGATGGTGTCGACGCGGGTACACCCGGCGTGGCTCGATCGCGCGTGGGAGCGCGTCCGGGAGGAGGTGGCCGCCGGACGCCAGGCGTTCGTCATCGCACCGCGTATCAACGCTGCCGAGGCCGACGCGTCCGACCCCGACGACCCGGATCGTCCCCCCAGCGCCACCGTCGAGGCCCTGGGCGACCAGTTGCGCGAGGGGCCGCTCGCGGGGCTGCGGCTGGAGACGCTGCACGGGCGGATGCCGGCCGAGGCGAAACGCGACATCATGGGCCGGTTCGCCGCGGGGGAGGTGGACGTGCTGGTGGCGACGACGGTCGTCGAGGTCGGGGTAGACGTGCCGAACGCCTCCATCATGGTCGTGATGGACGCCGACCGCTTCGGTATCAGCCAACTCCACCAGCTCCGGGGGCGGATCGGACGAGGTGAACACAAGGGAGTTTGCTTGCTGGTCACGGCAGCAGATCCAGGCGGCCCGGCGGCGGCGCGGCTCGCTGCGGTGGCGCGCACCCGCGATGGCTTCAAGCTCGCCGAGGTCGACCTGGAACAGCGGCGCGAGGGCAACGTGCTCGGCGCCACCCAATCGGGCGGCCGCTCGACGCTCCGGCTGCTGCGGGCGATCGCCGATGCCGACCTGATCGCCCAGGCGCGGGACGTGGCGAACGAGCTGGTCGCCGCGGATCCCGAACGCGCCGACCCGTTCCTCGCGGACATGGTCACGCAGGTGGAGGCCCAGGCCGCCGACGAGTGGCTCGAGCGCGCCTGAGGAACCCGCACGGCCGTCGCTGTGGTCGGGTCGGCCGGGGACGCCCGCGCCTTAACCCCCTCCTGAGGAAATCAACTTACTCAAGATCGTGAGCAAATCGGTGCGAGGGAGCTACCGGCGGCTGTCCCGGAGGCTGGCGGTGTCCGTCGAGCCGTCTTTGTGGAACACCAGGCAGGTGATGCGCTTGCCTGGATCGCCACTGGACAAGGGATGAAGAGCGATCGCGTCGAGGGTCGACTGGGCGGCGGGCGTCCCGATGTACCCCTCGAATGCGCCAAGGCAGAATTGCTCCGCGACGGTAGTGTCGTAAGCCTGGCCGTTGATCTGGATCGCATACACCTCGCCGTTGTGCGGGGTGGAGCAGGCGACGAGTGCGACGGTGCGGGACGTCTGATCGGCGGTGCGGGCGTCTTGAAGGCAGTCGCCCACCTGAAGCAGGTTGAGGTCCATCTGGGTGCTGGTGGACGCACCGGGACGCACACCGCCCGTACGGGTGCCCAGCCCGAGGAAGTACATGGCCGCGAGAAGCGCGACGATCACGATGGCGGAGAGCAGGACACGGACGATCCGTGAGCCACGGTGTGCGGGCGCGTCGGGGGACGTGGCGGGATCATCCGCCAGGCCCACCACGGGCTCGGGTGCCGACGGCGTCGGCGGGACGGAGGGCGCGACGGCCGGCTTCCGCGACGGGATCGGTGTGGGGCCGACGACGGCGACCGTCGGCGGCCGGGGCGACCAGGACGGGCGCGTCGGGAGTGGAGGCGTCGACGGCCGGGGAGCGGCGGGCGGCGGGACGGCGGGCGGGGAGCCGGGGTTCACCGCGACATCGTCCGCGGGCGCGCCGGGCGCGGCCCGTGGCGAGGCGTCGACCGCCTCGATCACCGGTACGACGACGCCCGCAGGCGGGATCGTCGAACCGTCGGTGGGAACGTCCGCGGCGCCCGGCGGAGAAGTCGGTACGGGGACGTCGGCGAACGTCGGCGGCACGTCGGGCGGAGGGGTTGGCGTGGCGTCCATCGTCGTCGGGGGAACGTCGGCCGCACCGGCGGTGGCTGCCCGAAGCTCGGCCAGGCGGGCGCGGATGGCCTGGAGGTCGGGCGGCGGCGGAGCCGCAGACGCCGACGGCCCGCCAGCGGGCCGTCGAAGCCGGTCGGGGAGCGACGTGGTCAGGTCTGGGCGCGCAGTCTCCGGGCGCGCAGTCGACACGCGGCGCGTGCTCGCGTCGCTGAGGGGGGAGTCGGCTGGCGGCTGGGTCGGCATGTCACTCCTTCGGCGAGGGAGCGGTCGTCTGGCTCACCCTCCAGAGCGGGGCGGTGCGTCGCCGGGGCTCTGGGTGGCAGCCCCAGCCTACCCCGGGACGATGAGAGGCATGCCGCGGTCGATTGCGGTGGGTGCGGCCGGCAGCACCCACCCGGCCACTGCCTGCCACGCGACTTCGTGCCTCAGACCTTACTCACGCGCATGAGTAACCCGACACACCCTCCGGCCGCCTACTGCTGGCTGCCCTTCAGGCTGCTGGTCTCCTGCGTGCCGTCCGCATGGGAGATGATGCAGGTGATCGTCTTGCTGGTATCGGACGAGCTCTGCGGATAGATGTAGGAGACATCGAGCGACGTGTCGTCGATGCTGACTCCGACGTAGGGCTCGAACCTGTCCGAGCAGAACTGGTCGGCGACGGTCGTATCAGACGCCTGGGGGTCGATACCCGTGGCGTAGACCTCGCCGTTATGCGGGGTCGTGCAGGGCACGGCGGTGAGCTTGGTGACCGTGTTCCCGGTGCTGTTGATGTCGAGCAGGCAATCGCCCGTGCGGAGTTGGTCGGCCGAGAGTGTGGCCGTCGCGGTGAGTTGCCCGGCGGCGTCGCGGGGCGGCTTGAGCAGGCTGCAACCCGCCGAGCCGAACAGCACGGCGACCAGGACGAGCGAAACGGTGGTGGTGCGGAGCACAGATTTGTTCATAGCCCGCGAGCCTACCTCACCGGCGCGGGCGTGGGGGGCCTGTCGGGTGGCGTCGCACAATGGAGGTATGGCGAGGCGCGGCCGGGGGACGGCATGACACGGATCATCGCCGGCGCCGCGCGCGGCCAGCGACTCCGCGCGCCGGCGGGCTCCCAGACCCGGCCGACGGCGGACCGGGTGCGTGAGTCCGTGTTTTCGGCGCTGGCGAGCTGGCTCGGCACGACCGACGTCCCGCCGGCGAGCGCGCTCACCGGGGTCGACTTCCTCGATCTGTACGCCGGATCGGGGGCCATGGGTCTGGAGGCGGCCAGCCGCGGCGCCGACCACGTCGTGCTTGTCGAGAGCCACCCGGCGACCGCCCGCCTGATCGAGGCCAACGTGCGAACTCTGCGGGCCGCGGGCGCAATGGGGCTGGCGATCGACGTCGCGCGCCAGGACGTCGGCCGCTTCCTCGCCGGTCCGCCGCCGAGCCGCCCGTTCGATGTGGTCTGGCTCGACCCGCCGTACGCCCTGGCGAACACGGCGCTGGAGGCCGTGCTTGACCGCGTCGTCGCGTGGCTGGCGGCCGACGGCCTCGTCGCGGTCGAGCGGTCGGCGCGGGGGGAGCCGTTCGTGTGGCCGGACGCGCTCGCCATACGGTGGCGCAAGGACTACGGCGAAACGGCCGTCCACTATGCCCGCCGTGCCCAGGCGATAGGCGGCGCGGGCTGATCTCTGCCGGCGCCGTCGTCCAGCCGCCGCACGCCTCGGATCTCGCGGGACGACACGACGATCACGACAGGTTGACGACGACACGAAGGAAGTCGTAGGACATCGGGCGTCGCAGTACTCAGCACCGTGAGTATTACGAGACCACGTGCCGGCACATGGCGAGGACGAGTGCTCGAGATCCTGCCAGGACGACCCACATCGCGCGGGCCGCGCCGTTCCGGCACGGGAACCAAGGCAGTTGGCGCGGACACGTCCCGTGTCGCGCGAGGCCGCGCTGCGTTCGTGCGGCTTCGATCCGATCGCCGCGCCCCGTCGATGGTCGCCCGCGTGGTCGGCGTCATTTCTCGGCCGCAACCGGCCGTCCGTGACGCCCCCGCGAGCGATTCCCGAGGAGGAATGACGGCGAGATGGACCGAATCGTCGACAATGCCCACCGGGAATCGTTGTCGCCACCTCCGACAAGCACGATTTCTGCACAGTCTTGACCCGCGTCGAGCCGGGCGCGGTCTGCGGGGGGCATCGGCCTCCGCCCCCGAGCGCTGGTTGAGTTAGTCGAAACCATCGCCCGCGCGGGACCAGGGACGGGCACCCGGACCGAACAACGCATGCTACTCAACTGCGTGAGTATTCAGGAGCCGATGGTGGGTGTCGGAACGACCCGCGCCGCCCTGGATCTGGCGCGCCACCATCCCTACACGATCTCGCCCAGTTCGTAGGGCATGCAGAAGTCGTTGATCCCGTCGACGAAGTAGGCGACGGTGCTGGTGGATCCGTCGATGGCACGGACCCGGTAGTAGCCGCTGGAGAGGTGTTCCACAATGATCCGGGCGGTGCTGAGGGTGCGCAGGCCGTCCCATTGGGCGGTCGTCGCCGTCCGGATGGGCGGGAGCTGGCCCGTTGCCGTGGCGCCCGCGCCGTGCGCGTCCCACCGAGAGGCGCAGTCATCGCTGCAGAGCACGGCGTAGTCCGTACCATCGCCCTTGTGGAGCGGCGCGCCGTCGTGGATCGCCAGCGCGCGCACCAGGTGTGATCGCGCCATCGCGGGCGTGAACGACCCCAGGCCGGGCGTCCCACCAGTTTCGTCCCAGGTGATCGTCGGGCACGGATAAGCGCTGTTGAACTCGTCCCACAACGTCGTGACCCGTACGGTCGACCATAGCCAGGTGACACCGTACTGGGCCGCATCGGCGGGCTGCTGCAGCGCCTCGAGGATCGCGCCCCGCAGCCGGGGTGAGCTGTAGACCAGTCGCACCTCCTCGGGCGGCTGCGTCCAGCATTGGGCGACGATCTGGTCCACGTTGCCGTCGGCGACGTCGTCGGCGTAGGCCTGGATGTTCGACTTGTCCAACGTGGCGTTGCCGGGATTGACCGTGATGCGCGCCGTCGGGAGCTGCTGCAACAGGGGCACCAGGAGCGGCGGGACGGTGGCGTCGACAACCGGATCGGTGTCGAGCACGTTCCCGGTCGCCGGCGCGGTGACGCCGGCAGGCGAGGGTGAGGAGGTGGATCCGGCCGTCGCGGTCGTCGGTCGATTCGTCCCACCTCGACCGGTCGACGACACGGTCGAGGTCGGGGACACCGGGGCGGGACCCGGGTGACGGACCAGCATCACGAGCGCGGCGGCGACACCGACCAGCAGCACGGCCAGGGCGATGGCCAAGGCAACGAGACCGCGCGAGCTCCGTGGCCGCCCCGCCGTGGACGATGGTGGCGGAGGCGTGGGCACCGGCGTCGCCGCGGACAGCGATGTGCCGGCGATCGGCACCTGCGACCGCGCCCCGATCGCGGCGGCCACTGCCGGATCGCCCGTCTGCGCCAGCCAGGCCAGCAGTGCCGGGTAGGCGTTCGGGTGTGCCGCGACCTCCGTCCAGAGGCTCGGCAGCGCCGCCGCGATCGCCTGGAGATCGGCGCCGCTCGTCGCTGGGTCGGTCACGGCCCGCCGGGCCTGGACGACGTCGGTTGGATCGAAATGGCTCGGGCTCGCCATGCGTCCTCCTGTCACCTCCCGACACCGTACCAGCGGTGAGGCGGCGCGAGGCCGCAAGCCACCCCTCGGGCACGCGGCGCGATTCGGACGGATTCGCGCTGAGTCCTGTGTCTGGTCGCGGGGGCCAGGGGTTGGCCCGCGCCACCGGCGGTGAACCACTGGTGACGCGCCGCGTCGACGCGGCCTCCGTCCCGATAACGATCTGGTCACAGCACGGTAACAACATGAACACGATCGTGCAACGATTCGGTAACAATCCGCGTAGTGGTGCATGTCGGTCGCGACGCTGGACTAGTGTCACCGTCATCGGCGAGGTGGCACGCACCGCCTTACCACGTTTGTTAACTCGACCTCGTACGCCACAGGAGGCGCGCCATGAAGCCACGCCCATCGCTACCGCTGGCAGCGGCGGTGACGCTCTGCCTCGCGCTCACCACCGGCTGCGTCCCACCGACCAGCACGCCGAGTGTCACCGGGAGTGATACGGCCCCTGACACGGTCAGCCCGTGGATCACGCCGACCGTCACGGGGAGCGAGGCCACGCCGGACGCCCCGGTGGGTCCCGGCGGGTCGACCCCTCCCCGTGGCACCGAAGTAACCCCCAGCGGAGCGGCTCAGGGCTGTCAGGAATCAGTGGCCGACCTGGTGGCGGCGCCGATACCTCGTGGTCACGACTGGACCGAGGTGCGGTACTGCCAGGAAGACACCGCGTGGGACGGGCGCGACGGCCTCTGGCAGGTGCGCATCGACAGGACGGCCGCCTCGGGCTTCGACGCCCTCATCGCCGCCCTGGAGCAGCCAGATGCGCCATCGAACCCTGACGAGCCGTGCCCCGCCGTGACGGCGGCTCCCGAGCAGCCCTCGTCGCTTGTGCTGATCGACCGGGGCGGCGGGTCGTTCCTCCCACGGATTCCGCGTGGTGAGTGCGGGTGGCGAAGCGCCGACTACTCCCTGGCTCTGGAGACGATGTCCTGGACGACCATGGAGACGACCGACCTTTACCAGATTCGCAGCCAGGCCCAGATCGATGCGGGCTGCTATGACCGCTCGACGCCACTCGTCACCCTCGTCGCGAACTACTACCAGCCGGGGTGGCCCGGGTACCCGTCGGACCAGGGATACACCACGGCCCGGATCTGCCGCTACGACCTCGATCCCGATCCGCTCCTCGCCACCTCCGATCCTTCCGGCCAAGTTCACCCGGGGGGACGGTTTGCCAGCGCGGGCACCTTGAGCGACGACGAGTACAACGCCTTCATGTCCGCCGTCGCCCAGGCACCCTGGGCCAGGGAATGCGACCTGCCCGACGGACCCTGGGCGGAGGTCAGACCGCCGTCCGCCGTGTGGAAGCTGGTATACGCCGAACTGGGCGGCTGCAACCGGGCACTCATCTACGGGGAAGGCAACGTCCGCCAGCTCGAACCCGCCATGGTGGCGCTGCTCCAGTAGCGTTCGGTGCCGGACGGGCGGCCTGACCGGCGACGCCCTCTGCGGCCGCGGTTGCGCGACGCCCACCCAACGTCCCTACGGCGTCAGGCGTCCCCGGGGGTGACAACCGGGACGGGCCGGAAGTCGCCGGTGGCGACGTACCGAGTGATCACGGGTGCACTCCGGCTCGCCCCGGATCACGGGCTCTTCACAATTGAGCTGTTGGCGGGCTGTGTCCTGTGGTGGTCGGAGAAGATGTGGTCGGGTTCCGGCCGGCGGGTGGCTGGCTGGGATGACTGTCAGGTCGACCCGGGTGCCCCGGTCTCCCTCTGGTGGCTGTGACCCCGCAATCGAGCTTGGTGGCGGAGGGCTCCCACGGGAATCGTGGATTGTTGCTGCGAACACGTACCCACGCGGCCTTCGCCAGTATCTCCGCGGCCCGGGCCGTCATCGCCGTCCCCGACAACGCCTCCAACCCCACCCGCGCGTCCGCCGCCAGCTTCGCCCCCGCAGCGGGGCCTCCTGCTACGAGGTGTTCCACCTACGCCGATGGAGGCGGATTGATCACCCGAGTGAACTCCAGCGGACCCGTCAACCCCATCATCAACCCGATATGCATCCACACACTGCCCACCTGCATCTGCGACGCCTCACCCCGGCCCCCCATCCGCAACAACGGCACATGCATGAAACACTCCTCAAACCCCGGAACCCCCAACCGCTCCACCACCGCCGGGTACGGCTCCCACTCCCACACCCCATCACGCACCCCGTCATCCGCGACCAGCCCCTCACACAACTGCTCAAACGACATCGGCGCCATATTGATCTGACCCAACCGCGGCTTCGCCACCACAAACATGTCACGCCACCACGCCACCACATCCGCCATCGCCGTCGTCAACACCACCACCGCATCCGCCGGCAACACCCCCGACCCACCCAACATCACCTGCGCCCGGGCCGGATCCACCAGCCGGAAATACCCATCCCCGATGAACCCCACACCATGCTCCCGCCACGCCCCCACCACACCCGCCGGCACACGCTCCTCGAACCGGCCGACCACCTCAACCGGCACCGTCCCCACCGCCGAGAAAGACTCAAACACCATACGACCACCCTATCCCATCCAGCAGACAATCATCCACCGAACCGCAGCCCTACCCGGCTGACCGCTCATCCACCTCCGACGGATGCGGCGGCACCCGCACCCCCGCCCGCCGAAAACCATCCACCCA
>Ga0209629_10003665_pt1 | contig 11107 bp, 8 predicted proteins | sample TergutCu122P5_FD_187286 | JGI IMG/M metagenome (GOLD analysis project Ga0209629, IMG submission 187286) | Cubitermes ugandensis P5 segment gut microbial communities from Kakamega Forest, Kenya - Cu122 P5 (SPAdes) (version 2) | ecosystem: Host-associated > Arthropoda: Insects > Digestive system >...
TATAAAGATTAAGATCAAGATCGCAGGTTGTATCAGGTTTGGGTGTTCTGTAAGAGAAGTGGGCGTGGTATGGAGCAGTGGAGTGGGTGGTTAGTAGGAATAGGGAGGTATGTGGCGGTTTCAGGCCAGATATGCGTTCGGTGAGGTTTCCTCAGTGTCGTTGGTGGGAGGCCGCCCAGTAGGCCTGGGAAATGACATCGTAACTACGGGGGCTATATGCCGTGATATAGATGTGGCAATGGATAAATATTTACTATTCTAAATATCCCGGGGTGTGTATGATGTAATATAGAGTGTGGAGATTTCTGTAGTGCTTGTGCATTAGACAGGTATATTCTAATTCAAGCGTGAAGTCGGCTTTTGTTCTAGATTGCCCCGGAATTGGGGTGCGGTGTGCTTGGATAGGGCAGTGAGAATGCTGAGAGTGGCGTGAGTGGAGCTGTCTGCTGTAGTGGACAGCGGCGTACACGTGTTAGAAGTCAGGTGTAGTGCGTGAGCTGGCTTTCCTCCTGTGGTAACGTAAGTGTAGGAGAAGAAATCTGCCGTTTGCGTTCGTAAAAATAATCGCCACACTCCAGGGATTATTTTTACGAACGCAAACGGCCGATTTCTTCTCCTACACTGCTTCACACGTAAGTAATTGCATTCTCTACTCCAAACTGTTTCTCCCACACACACAAATCTCCAGGCTGTTAAAAACACACACTTATGTTACCACAGGAGGAAAGCCAGCTCACGCACTACACCTGACTTCTAACACGTGTACGCCGCTGCCCACTACAGCAGACAGCTCCACTCACGCCACTCTCAGCATTCTCACTGCCCAGCCCAAGCACACTGCACCCCAATTCCGGGGCAATCTAGAACAAAAGCCGACTTCACGCTTGAATTAGAATATACCTGTCTAATGCACAAGCACTACAGAAATCTCCACATTCTATATTACATCATACACCCCCCGGGGTATTTAGAATAGTAAATATTTATCCATCGCCACATCTATATCACGGCATATAGCCCCCGTGGTTACGATGTCATTTCCCAGGTGTACTGGGCGGCCTCACACCAACGACACTGAGGAAACCTCACCGAACGCATATCTGGCCTGAAACCGCCACGTACCTCCCTATTCCTACTAACCACCCACTCCACTGCTCCATACCACGCCCACTTCTCTTACAGAACACCCAAACCTGATACAACCTGCGATCTTGATCTTAATCTTTATATAGGTTAACCTGATATTGTCAATGGTTACGCTACCAACGAGATCTCGTTGCATTCAATACACTGTATAGTCTCCTCCGAGACACAATTTGAGACCTGAAGATGGCCCAGTGAAAGGGCCGAAACATGTAGTCTTAGCAATAAATACTACACCACATTATTAGTTGTGTTCGACTGTACTACCCTGTACCATCATGGTATTTGAGTCAGTTTATTGAATTATGAGATCATTATTTTTAACACTTAAACATTTATAATCTATGTACAGAACTGCCATAAATTCTGATTATTTTAAGAAGATCAGGGTTACAGATGTTGCATTCTGTAACGTGAAATTCTTTGCTTTAAAAAGTCACGTCTTGTGGAATGTGTAAGTGTAATTTCATTTATGCCTGCAGGAAAATTACAGCTTCCCATGCACCACTTTTCAAGAAACTCTCAAATCTGAACAGCATTTTGTCCATGTATCTTAAACCAAATGTCATACAAATCAGACACTAAATGTGGAAAGTGTGTTTAGCAATTTGTGTACATCCCTTGATTTCATATGGTTTTCACTGTGCCGATTTCAGTGAAATTCACAGTCACTCAGTGCATATTTGTGGGTACCTTCTGTACCAAATTTCATCTGAACCAGATAAAAGAATGTACAAAATATGGACAAAATTTTATTTGCCCCTATAAGTAAAGTATAGCTTTAACTAATAAGTAAGTAATGTAATAAAGTATAGTATAACAAACCTATATTAACTTTAGAATTTATAGCGACATGTTTTTGGTTCTTAGAATCCATCTTCAGGCTGAACATAAAAGAGTCTGTGTGTGTGTATATATATATATATATATTTCAATGCCATAAAGTGGACGAAATTAGAAATCACCATATAACTACTGTATATATATCACTCCACAAACAGTAAATAATTTTAAATTTTACAATTTATAATTAACCATTGTTATTCTATATAACTTTACATATTTATTCAAAAGGAAATTTCAACTGATTCTCTATATTTTGAATATTATTAAGTGAATGACACATTTAACTGCAGTTATATTCTTGTAAAAAAAAAATCACCCCGCAATGGCCGGATTGCTGGTCGAAACATGTTGGTGAAAATATTATAGATAAAAATGTCATAAAATTAGTGTGCATGTGTTGGTTGTTTATATGTTTTATGAAACTACTTAATCCTGGGAGTGTGGAACATATTAAAAAATGTTCATTCACATAGTATTATTCTTCACCATCAAGTTTCATTCACTCCTGTGACCGTAATCAGGTGGTTTGTGATAACAATACAGTCAGTATACAAATAATTGTACAAAAATAAAAAATAAAACTACTTGGTGGTACATTTGATTTACAAATCAAGTGTAGTATTTGATTTACAGTTCAAGCATAACATCATACATATTTGAACAATTATTTGTATATTGACTGTAATCTTGTTATAAGCCACTCTGATGATGGTCAAAGTAGTGACTGCAATATATTGGTGGAAAATAACAATATGTGACTGATCTTATTTATAAATGTGGATTTTCTATTGTATCATATAAGTATACAACTGTGGGTTACAGCAGGTTAGGTTGTTATTGTTTAACAACTACAGTAAACACATATACTGGATGTTTATTAAAAGTCTTTGTTGTACAGAAGTCTGTTTATGTGCTGTGGCAAGAAGATGTGCTTTAATTGCACCGGCTACAGGTCTCACTCCAGTAGTGTGGTCCATTTGTCTGCAGGCAAGTCAGTGTTGCCTGTGTAGCCAGTTGGTGGGAGATGCGCAGTTGGCTGTGTGGTGGAGAGCTGGACAGTTGGCAGCTCCATCAGGAACTGTCGCATTGCTAGCTCAGTCAGGGCCAGATGTGGCTAGCTGTTAATCTTATGGCTGGGCTGCGAATGCCCGATATAACGCTATATCAAAACTCCATTTGGTGCCGGGCAGCGTAGTTTTACTGGCAAACGTCGATACTCCTTCTGATAACAGAGAAAGCCTACTCCTTTTAATGAGCAAAGAATTCTGTTACACCTTTGATGAACAGTGAATGCTGCTAGAAGAACCATCCAACCAACCAGACATTTAACTGAGGGTGGAGACTTGCTCGCAAGCACATATCGACATCCCTTGACCTGTTTAGCCATTCCTGTGTTGACCGCGTTGCTGAGCTTGGAAACAGACACCTTAAACTATAATTAGGATTGCGCTTACATTAACTATTTCCCTTCGCAGCTGAAGACATCAATATGGGCAAACAGAGGACCATTGCTTAAGATGCAGTAGGCCTTATGCGGGGACATTACTTTGGCTGGAAGGCTTTCAGGAATTCGAAACCAGAATGGTCATGTTTAAAGTTAAAGGTAGGCTAAGTCATGGTGAAACCTTACGTGGGAAGAGTGTGGGCCGTGCTCCGTGTTTGCATGTTATTCACTGACATTTGCTCTACAGCTGAGGGAAAAGCGTAAAACCCGCAGTCATGGTAGTCGAAAAGTGCCAGTTAGACACAATTCAGTGTGTTCACATGGCCATCTTGTGGGTATCTAAGACAAGTAGACTTTGGGGCAATCGGGTCAACGCTTGGTCAGCTAAATGTCTTTCAAGCTGCGTAACTAAGGGGTTCCCCAAATCTACTAACTTTGAGTGGAATATTTCAGAGATCTGATATTGTCGGTAAAGTAGGGGACTCCCAAATCATTGTGAATTTGTCTGTTACCAATGTACCAAGCCCACGGCCGCTTACTTCGCGTCGAATCCTGATAAGTAGGATTTTCTCGAACAGACTGCCAGTCATGTTCTGCAGACTTTTGGGTCGATAAGACGAGGACAGAGCCAGATCCTTCACGGGTTTCAGGATGGATAACATGCGGGCTTGTTTTGAAGCTGGCGGAAAGTACTGGATTCGAAATATCACGTTGAATAACACGCGGAGGATGGAGACGGCACTCGGTGGAAGATGATTCAAAGCCCTATTCGGTACATCATTTGGACATGGTGCTTTGCCGAATTTGAAACCCCGTATGGCGTCTTGAACCTCCCTGTTTTTGGTTCGCTTAGTCTCATTTGCGGGATCAAGCGAGTAGGTTCGCTCGCCTCATTAACCACCTCATTGAATGCTGGGACCAACGGATCGTTTACCGGGTGAAACAGAGCCTCCAAACTGTCTGCAATGGTTTCAGCTTCCTCACAGTCTGAGGGAGCAAGTCCCCTGGTGTGACCAGGGGAGTTTATGGAGTGGGGATTCTCATCACCCGTCTAGTCATGTTCCATAGTGATTGGTCCTCTCAATCAAAGCTTTCAATCTTTAAGCTCCACTGACCATTCCTCCAATTGTTGAGCTTTGTTAATCAACAACATGCAGGCGATTGACCTTAGATTTTAGATCGGTGTTCCTAGAGATTTGCCACTGCCTTCTATACGGCGAATTTCATCCTGGATTCGAGCTGGTATGGGGGGCCGTGAGTTATCACGTGGATGACACTTGGGAGTGGACTGTGCCAATCCTTTTAGATAGCGCTTGACAATGCCTTAACACAGCATCAATAGCCACCCAATTCGGGATATCAGGGTTGGACGAGAGCCAAGATTCCAGGCAAGTCTCGAACTTTGACTAGTCAGTCATTAAATCTGGAAGGTCTAGAAAGGTGAGGAAGAATGATAGACATCGCGCGTCGATCAGTATAAGTAAATGATCTGAGCTCAGTGCAGAACACGTGCTCAGTTATACTGGGGTGACCTTGTATTTCGTGATAACGATGTCTAAGACAGAAAGGGTGGCAGATGGGCCAGAAGGGAGAGTTCAGACGGAAGTGAACATCCTGCAAGTGAACTCCACACATGCGTTAAAGAGGAGGGTGTCTCGTAGATAGGAGTTCTCCCCAATGGGTGATTGGTTGTATAGGGATGGGACAACCAGTTCCTTGGTTTTGGATTGCGAAGACTTGCTTGGCTGAGTGGGTGTCTGCATCTTAGACACTTGGGATTGCTCAGGGCATACCATGACTTTAGGCGCTGACTTTGCAGTCTTGCCTATCTTACTGGTGTTTGTCACTTTATTCTACGTAGGAATGTAATGACCGGGCCGGGAGTGGGTTGGGCGTCAGCTGAGGGTGTAGCCTTGACAATACGGCCCCATGGACGTCGTGGTTCCAACAAGGTCCCGGATTCTCCTGCTCGGGGGATGGCTCTGCTCCGTTCACCTTCGGTGCGGCAGGACAGTTGGTTTCGCCGCCCCCTCCCCATACTGCGTTCAAGGGGCGTCCGCTTAGCAAGCGCTCCTTTAATCTACTTCCACTTCACTTACTCCCGGTAGTTGGCAGTTTGGTTTCCTCCACAGCTGCACCATGTAAGTTGCTGCTGTGAGGTAGGGCGTTGCCCTGACAGGCGAGTTCACCTCAAGCAAAACACTGTGGTGCATAACCGCAGTACCCCTGCGTATGGCTGAAGCTTTGGCAGTGCCTGTATTGCAGAGTGCATTTGTGCGTCTTCATCGAAACTTGCGGAGAGCAGATTTCAGTCAGAACGCAGATCTCTTATTCTAGACCTCGCGCTAACGACACAATAAAGTTCAGTATTAGGGGGCGGGCACTGGAGGCTTCCTGGTCATGGCGCCCTGAGCGGTGCTGCAAGAATCCCTGGACACAGACCTCAAGAGTCTCCAAATCCACCCGGACGACTTCCTGGCACATTTGTCTGCCCAGCGTCTTAACCAGCAGAAATACACAATGATTCTCCGGGAGAGAGAAGGTATGAAATTTCAGACCTGACTGTGGCTCTGAAGCCGTCAGAGGTTCTTGCAGTAAGCATCGTCCTCTCCCCCTTATATGGCTTGAGAACCCACTGTGACACGAGGCCTGGTTTCATGACAAAAATCCACATGTGTGTCTGACCCCTAAGACGTAAATGGGGCTCTTCTTTTGCCACTCGCCAACGGGGCGACACTTTCAGTAGCCGCTTGGGCGCTTAAAGTGGTGCCATCAGACATGCCATACTGAGGCCCGGACATGTCTCCGAGAGACATGGGACTAGTGGTGTGGGTTCAGACTGATCTGTATCCTTGCCTGGGGCTTGTACGTCCCATTTGTTTGCTGCGGTCCGACGTGCCCAGCTAGCATCACACCATAAGCCAACCCATCCTTGGTCGATCCGAGTTGCCGGCTGTTCTCGGCAGCAAATTCGCCCTTGTTGCCCTTGGCCGTGGGACCGTCACCGAACTAATGCCTGGGCGCAGGGCGGCAGCTGGCGGGCTCAGACGTCCAGTCTGACCTGGAAAGTTTTTCAGTTCTTTTTGTTCACGGGGAGCTAGGAACAGTCGCGGAAGGCCAGAGCCTCACTCCCGACTCCGCTCTGACGCTCGAGGACCGAAGCGATCGTAGCGTTAGCCTTGGGGACCGAAATGGCCTTTTCATGAAAACCGCCAATGCTTTCCCCAGCTTCTGAATAAATATTGGGGAAAGCTTGATGTTAGACATGGCCTTAATAAATTCTAGCTCCTCTTGCCTCAGCATTGCACCTACTGCTGAAGCTCACCTTCTTGAATGTTCCCCTATGATCCGCTTGTGGGTTAGAGGTAACACACCAATAACAGCAGCTCTCCCTCCTTGCTCTGCTCCTTATTCTACTCCTTCCACTGAGCCAAACAACACCATATTCCAGAGTCAAGCGACGAGAGACTGCCCCCACAATCTTTCTGTTGCAATAAGCCTGAAGAAGTCGACTTTCATCCATTTCTGCCGTTAGACTGCCTGCTGTGCGGTTGGTTAGCAGGCAGAACATGTAGGAGTTGTCGGGCAAATGACTACCGGTTGCTGGTTGCTGATGTTGCCAGGGCGTATGAGACGGGGAAAACTAAGTGATTAGGCTGATGAAAACTCTTGCCTGATCTTTGGACTGGACACCCTAACCACCAATCCATACAAACCCTCCACTACTCCCGATGTCTTGGATATCGTTCTAATGAAAGACCTTCCTTCCCCGGTGCATCTGACTTCGTGTTCTGCACTGAGCTCCGATCACGTACCTTTTTGTCGACACTATGTGTCGTTCATCCTTTCTAAACCCTCGGATCGCCCTGACTTCAGGCAAACTGAGTGGGTTAACTTCCAGGACTGTCTGGAAGAGGAAATTCCGATCAAACTGGATTTACCCAACAGGGCGGCAATCGACACCTGTATAGAGAACCAGTTCGGCGCGGTTATGTAGGCTGTGACAGCTTCCACTCCCAAGAGTCGCCCACGTGACGACCCTCGGTCCCCGATACCTGCTAGGATTCAGTATGAGATAAGCCCGAAGAACTGGCTGTGGAGGCAGTAGAGGGTCACCAGGGACACCGCTCTAAGAGCTGGGATTACCCGCATACAAAGATCAGTGACCTGCCATCTCAATGTGTGGAGGAACGAATGGTGGAGTGCGACGAATGAATCCCTTGAACCTGAAGACCAGTCGCTGTGGAGGATGACCAAAAGGGTGATGAGAGTTTCTACACAATCCCCCTCTCGTCAACCAGGGGAGTATCGCTCTCTAGGACTCAGAGACAGCCGAAGCTCTGACCGGGAGTCTGGAGACTCAGTTTCCGCCGATAACCTTTTCTTCGGTCCCAGCAGTTACTGATATGGTTAATGTGGGGCTGATGTCCTACTTACTGACCCCTGCCAGCGAGCTCAAACTAACCAACCCTGATGAAGTTCACGAAGCCTTCATGGGTCTGAAGTTCGCCAGGGCTCCGTGTCTGAACGGTATTCCTAACAGGATCATGAACCTTCTTCTCCAGTGAGCGGTAACCCTAGTCGTCCAGACTGTCAACGCGGTTCTCCGAACCCATCACTTTCTAACAGTGTGAAAGGACGGACGAATGATCTCCATATTTAAACCGGGGAACTATCCGGCACTGCTCTTATCTTATCGGCCCCTTAGTCTGTTGGACACGATTGGTAAACTATTTGAAAAGACCCTATAAACAAGATCCTAAATGAAGTAAGCAAGCGTGAGCTGGTGCGAGTCAAGCAGTTCTGTTTCGATCAAGGCATAGCACGTCCTTGCAGTTAACCCTCCTTGTTGACAGAATAATCAGGAAATTTGCTGAAAAGAGGCTAACAGTCGCGGTTTTCCTCGACGTGGCCAAAGCCTTCGATGCCATTTGGATCGATAGCCTCCTTTTCAAGCTAACGATTTTAAATTTCCAGTCATACCTGGTCCATACATTCTCAGTATACCTTCGGGGTTGAAAGTTCGAAGCGTCCTTCCAGACGGCCATGACATCTCTTCGTATCATATAGGTTTGGGTGTCGCAGGGTGGTTTGGCCTCCCCTATCCTTGGCAGTCTGTATGTCAACGACATGACCACACCCTCACACTATGTCAAATTGGCTGTCTACGCAAACGAAATGGCTATCATAGCCACATCCCGCAGTCCAACGCTGCTAGTCAGCTACCTTGAATCGTACCTCAGCTACCTACAACGGTGCCTGAATGAATGGAGAATCGCCATAAATGTCTCGAAGAGCACCGAGATAATCTTCGCAAAGACCTGCGGCGCTACGTCAATTCCAGACCATTAACACTTTTCGGGGAGCCAATTCAGTGGGTCAACAGAACTCGTTATCTTGGAGTAAGCCAAGATACACGACTCATCTGGCGCCTCACATCGATTGGAACAAAAAGAAAACTGACCAAGGATGACCATTCGACTAATCGTGCTCGACACTGATCACCTGAACACATTTTGAATGCTCTTTCTGACGTTTTCCATGATTTTTCCTCAGTTGTAAGGCAATTGCCAGGGTACATAATGCAAAGCTGGGGCACAGCCCACATACCTTCAACCCCCCCATCAGACATGATGGCTTCACCTTTGTGCCTACCAACAAACGCTTATCTCCAATTTGAGATGCCAGTCTGGACTCAATACCCAGATAGCTAACCAGTCGAAGTATCTCCCTCTAACTAAGTTTATTGCATCTTAAGCACCAGTCTTTAGTGAGCACGGTCAAGGCCATCAGCCTGACTTAAAATGTTAGCATAAGCACTTTCCACATTTAGAGATAAAGGTGTTTGTTACTGAGACCAGCAATGCGATCAAACTCAGGGATGGCTAAACAGACTGAGGGACATCAACTCTCCTCCCTCAGTTAGGCTTTACAGTTGACTTGGCTTGGCTTATGTTTTCAGGAAAGGGCCATTTCTGAACATGTGGGATATTCCCACCCAAGATTCTTTAATGCATGGACATGGAGCACATGAAATATCTTCTGACAGCTTTCCAAGAATGTAATCTGCACATTTGTACAGGAAGTGCTGTATTGTATTATGACGTCATAAATATTCGGTTAAATGCTGAAATTTGAATACTTGCATGGACAGATATTTGAATTGATACTAGCACAGGGAATTTCAAGCTCTAAGTCATGTTTGTCTGTGAATGTCCACAGAATTGTTACTGGTCTGCAAATTCACATTACTTTGTACTGAAAAATGTAGCTAGTTCCATGTTGTGATGATATACATGTGTAACATTGAACTTTACCCGGTTTCAGGGCCCAGTATTACGTTGGATACGGCGTGCTCATCATCAATGTACGCAATTGAGCATGCATATAGAAGAATGCGGGATGGGCTGTGTGACTCCGCCATTGTAGGAGCTAGCCACCTCGTTCTTCATCCCTGTATTTCTCAACTGTTCTTCTGTTTTGGTGCCCTGAGCCGCCAAGGCATCTGCAGGTCATTTGACAGAGATGGTATGCACTTTTTGTCTGTTAGATGTGACATGTACATTCTTATTATAATGAATCTGGTGTAAACTTGGCCTTGTTTTATGTGTATAGGCAGGATGTAGACTGAAGGAGTTGCAAAACACTGGGCTGATGAGATTATTTGGCCTAAGAGTAGGGAAGTGACAGGAGGTTGGTGAAATTTGCATTATGGTTTGCTGTATAATTTTAACTGCTTTCCAAGTATTATGAGAATCATAGAAATCAATAGATATGTGATTGGAAGGACATGCTGCATGACATTAAAATGTAGAGTAAGTCATAAAATAAAATATTCTGAACTAGTACAGTGCAAATGTATGTTTAGAATGTTCAAATGTTACACTGAATCCATTACATACAGCAAATAGTAAGACTGTGAGTCATTTTAAACATCATAAATTCATTGACGTTGCCACAGCTATTTACATTGACTATGTTAATAAAGCTGCTTCTCATCTTTAGACCTGTGATACTGCACGGTCAACTGTTTCCCCCCCCCCAGCAAATTTTGTACTTCAGTGAAAACGTGAAATGTTCTGATAGTTGCATGGAAGAGACAACTTAGGTGAACCCCACATACATTGAAAGATAATATTAAAATTGATCTCAGAAAAGTGTAATGTTACCATATGGTAAAGGAACTTTACTTTCCATAAAAGTACAAAATTTCTTGACCAGATAAGCAGCAGTGAAGTTGTAATAAAAACTGCACCATTGATTTACTGTTCTAAAATACTTAAGTAACCATTGTGAGTCAACTGCAGTGAGCTTTATTGTCCATGAATACTTGGGAGGAAGAGTTGGATTCTCCACTATAGACAGACACATATCATGCAAGTTCAGTTGACAGAAGTGCTGTTTATAAATAACATTATTTATATAAATGAGATTCAGTTTCTCACCATTGTGAGTGTCCAGTGTACGGGTGTTGGCACATGATGCCATGTAACTTGATAGAGAGATAGAAGAAAACTTAAATCTTGTAGGATATTCTGCCATAGTTAGTTTTGTAGTTCGCAGATTTTCAAAGGAACACCATGTCTGTGGGTTCTGTTAAGAAAATTGTAGAATTACTGCACATAGAGACAAACTCTTCTGTGCCACACAAATATGCAAACTTACAAGGTTAAA
>Ga0209629_10003666_pt1 | contig 11106 bp, 6 predicted proteins | sample TergutCu122P5_FD_187286 | JGI IMG/M metagenome (GOLD analysis project Ga0209629, IMG submission 187286) | Cubitermes ugandensis P5 segment gut microbial communities from Kakamega Forest, Kenya - Cu122 P5 (SPAdes) (version 2) | ecosystem: Host-associated > Arthropoda: Insects > Digestive system >...
TTCCTGAGAGTTGCAAAAGTTTTGATTACGCTTTGAGCATACACGAAGCCCTTGGGCGCTGCGGTGGAGGCGAGGTTGTAGAGATCTAAACCGCCCCCTACGGTCAGGGGAAGCGTTGATTTGAGCCGCCTTAGCGTAAATCTTGATTATTCTGTTTCATCGCCGCAAGCGTTATGGACGAGTGGCAGGATTTACAGAGCGACATCAGGTTGCCGTCGGAGTTGTCTCCACCGTCAGCGAAGGGAAGAATGTGATGGACTTCCTCTGCGGGAACATAACGACCGGCTTCAAGGCATCGTTCGCAGAGCGGGTGCCTGGAGATATAAATATCCCGGATGGTACGCCAACGGCTGTCGTAACGCTTGTTAGTCTCCGGATCGCGGCGGTAATGATTGTACCGGCGGTTGGCCTGGGAAGCATGTTCTTTGCAGTACAGGTGATCGGTTTCGTTTAAGCAGCCGGGGATAACACAAAGTCGTTTGGCCATGATGCACCTCCTGATCGAGCGGACTGACGGACTGAGCGGATCGCTATTATTCTTTATTATATTATTCAGGCTTACATTTTTGTTGCCTGTCGTTTATAATAGAAATATAAAAAGTCGGGATATTCCTTTCAATTGCTTTATCCATGGCAAAAAAGCCGTTCGTGGTCGGCGCGCGGTCGGTTCGAAAATGGGCGCAGTCGGTTCAGGCGGAGGGTATCATCGGGACAGAAGTGACGAAGCATAGATCCAGGCTGCAAACATCATCACTGTAGACCGACTCGATCCAGGCAATAAGCCGTGTCAAAGCTGCCACAAAGATGAACGCCGCGCCATATGATGTTACTGTGTATATAGTTTTCCCGAGTTGCATTTCGGATATCAGCGAACAGCATAGGAACAGCTTTAGCAATTACATCGCTATCTATCACAACAAATCCCCTCCATATAAAACAGACGGCGGAGATTATCCCGCCGTCTGTTAGTGATGTTTTTTGTCCGGGCCGTTACGCTTTCGCGATTTCCGCGATATATGCGGCAAGCATGTTATAATCGGCCATCGTGACCACACCGTCGCCGTCCAGGTCGCACTTTTTGGTGACCGCGTTAGTACTGGCTTTTTTGTTCAGGTTGGACATTATCAGGGCCAAGTCCGACGCATCCACCTTGCCGTCGCCGTTGATGTCATATTTAGAGTTTATTTTGACCGACAGCGCGCCTGTTTTGGCCGTGAACCCGCCGCAGGTTATCACGATTACCAGACCGTTATGGATTGCTGTTTTCAGCACGTCGCCCTGAGCGGCAGCTTTGCCGTTCGAGTAGGCCAGGGTGATGCCGTTGGCCGCGAAATCCGCGTAGCCGACCGTCTTCGTCATACCGCCGCTGTAGTTCAGTGTGACTCTGAGCCCGCTCAGATCCAGCGTATCAAGTTCTGTATAGGCCAGTTTCGGCTGCGTTTCGACCGAAACGCTGACCAGCGCGGCGACGGGAAGAGGAACCAGTCCCTTAATAGCGGCGCTCAAAGCCGCGGTGGCAGCGGCCAGATCACTCTCGGTCGCCGCGCCGTTATTTAAAACCGATTCGCCCAGTGCGATAGCCTCAAGCAAAGGTTTCACGCTGTCGGCGGTGTACTTGTTCTGATCCACGGCCTTTGCAACCAGCAACAGTTCCTCCAATTCCGACTTGTCCATGACCATGACTTTCTTTTCAAAGTTGACGATTTCTTTGAACAGGTATTCGCATATGCCGTCAACTTCCGACTGGTTCACCGATGTCAAGTAGCCGGCGGCTTCCGCTATCGCGGCGGACAGCCGGTTTTTGTTATACTCCGGATATCCCGGGTTTTGCGCAAGCATTGTTTCTGCGAGGGCAATTAGCCTCTCCAACTCACGAACATCAACGCCAGCTGCCTGTGTCGGTGAAGGTGAAACCACAATTTCCTTTTCGCACAAGTGCCCACGCTGGTTGCTGTCCCACACAGTCAACATCACTTTATAGGTTCCGGGCTTCGTATAACTATAAATGGCGTCTCTCGTTGTTACAGGCACTCCCTCGCCGAAATCCCATAGATAGTTTGTTATTGTTGCACCGTCATAAGCGGTTGCGTCTGATTTGAATTCTATTGGCTGCCCAACAACCGCAGTCGCAGGTATTATCATCCCTGAGTCAGGTCTTCTGGTAGCAAACCCGGTATGTTTGTCCGCGTTCGGAATAGAGTTGTCCCCGTTGCCCTGAATGAGCGTGTTTACGACTTCAAAACCTGTAAGCCAGCCGTTAATAACAAAGGCCGGACCCGCATTGTTTTCTATTGCACAGTTTTCTATACTAAGATAGTCGTTATAGTGATATTTATTCTGGTCAGGCAAATATCCCCAGATTTCAAACGCTTCCGCTCCATTGTTGGAAATATTGCAACTATCAAAAGTATAATACTGGCAATTTTGTTGAAATCTTACGCCTTTTCCCTGATAACCATCATAAAGAGCATAATTAGTATAAGGATTGTCTATGAAATTAACGTTGTAGAAATATTTTTCCATATTTTTAGTACTTGATCCGTCACCTAATGCGGCCTGCATACCCCATTGCGCATTGTTCTTATAGGTACTGTTTGCATAAACCACGCGTTCTCCGTATGATTCAGCTATTCCGGCATCATTTCCGCCATTTGACTCTAAGCCGGTTACAACAGAATCATAAAGCCCGCTTTCAAATGCACAATATCTAGTGAGCGTTCTGTCTGTTTCAATCTTTCCCGTTCCTACTATATTGTTCCTGACTGCATACAAAGTGCCTCCGGTCGATATAAAGTGGTCTATATAATTGTCTTCAATAATGATTCTCTGAGGCGTATAATCCATAGACTCATATATATTTCTGTCACCGCCATACCATAATTCTATACTCATCCCTTCTCCAACATCCTTGCCCATACCGATAAAAGTATTGCCGATAATAGCCAGATCCTCAATTTTGTCTACCGTGAGGACTCCTCCCCGACCGCAATCCTCAACACGATTATTGAGAAAGTTAATTCTGTAGCTTGGGCCATAAATCCTTACCGCACATCCATCTCCGCCAGATAAGTAATCATATAAGCCGACTGGCGCGTCCGGTCTTCTAGGCGCCGGTTCTACGCCAATATTTTTAACGATACATTCCGAAATTTCGGCGTCAGTAATAACAGCCGCATAAAGCGCTTCCGAGTTAACAGGGAAATTTTTAATAGTAAGGTGATTCAGGAAGATATTTTTTGAACCTGAGAACCGTATGGCGCTTACCGCCATGCCGTTAACTTGTGGAAGTTGCAATTTAGCGCCGGCATCAACAGTAAAGTTTTTCATCACCGCTCCAATTGTATTGTCCGCATCTATGATATATTTGTTAGCCGCGTTTATCGGAAACTTAAAAACAGTTCCGTCTTGGCTTTCGCCGCGCAGTTCAATTCCCGATTTCATTTTAAGCGTTGTAATCACATATTCACCGTTCGGAACGTAAACCGTGTCTCCAAACGAAGCGGCGTCGATTGCGCTTTGTATTTTTGCCGACATATCTTCGCCGGTGTTTGGAACAGCTCCAAAATCCATTGAAGAAATGCTCTTTCCATACGCCTTCTCGAATCTTATGATAGTAATGGCATATACTTTTTCTGACATACCCGACGTTACTTTGATATAGGCGGTGTTTGTCCCTACACTCAGGTTCATGGTTTTGTTTGATATTTCAGTGGTACAGGCTTTGTCGCTGTACAGTTTCCAGACAGCGCCCGGTTTAACTTCAACGTCAATAATCTGCGACATTACAGCATTTGCTACGCTTGCGGCAATCACTGCGGCAACGCTTGATTCAATGATTGCTGCGCCGCTTGGGTTTGTTACGCCTGCAATATCGCAATTGCCATCATCCTTTATGATAGTAACGGTATATATGCATGTTGTTGTTGTGCCAAGAACCGTCGCCGTTACTTTGATATATGCCGAATTTATCCCCGGGTTCAGGCTCATCGTGCTTCCAGATATTTCGGAGGTACAAGCTGAGTCACTGTATAGCTTCCATGCCGCGCCCGGTTTGACTTCAACCCCTATAACTTGTGAGGTTATGTTGACTGGAACGGTAAAGGTTATTGTTTTCAAATCGTTGTCCAATGCCGCGCCCAACGGCGATGTAACCAGTGTGATATCACAATCCCGGGACGCGTCGCGTTTTGATAGGAAATTTTTTTGAGCTGCGTCAATTGCTGATTCCAGCGCATAACATTCGGAGTTACTGCCGGTTGCAAAAAGAGAGGCAACCAAACCATCAAAATCTTCCAGCTCCTGCCTGTAATCAGCTATGTCGGCTACGCTATATTGATCGGTGTCTGCATTTTTAAAAAGCTGCAGCGCATTTTTGTAGGTTTCCGCTAACTTACTGGCCCCGCGGTCATATGTATAAACGCTTACATCGGAAATGGCCACAAAGTTAGCACAAACTTCAATTACATTGATTTGTAAATATTTTGCATATGTTTCAGGGATATTTATGGTAAATTCCCCTTCGTAGTAATCAGGGTAATCTTCTGATGGATCGGCGACATATGTGTATGTTCCGATGTATTTCAAGTCATTTTCATCAATACCGGCAAATATTTCTACCTTTTTCACTCTTCCATTCCACTGCCCTGTTAATGACCTGGATGGCGGTGAGATAGAAATTTTATTAAAAAGCAGGTTTCTGCCAAAATTTATCTTAAGAATATTTGGAGGATTAAACGCCCAATCAGGCAGCCAATAGGTATATGGCGAACCGTCAATCGCATTAGAGGACGGATATACTTCTGCGTTTGCCGTGGCGCTCATCATAGATTTCGGAGCCATGACCGTAAGTTCTTCTCCGTCCGATTTGTTGCTGGACAATAACGCATCAATTGCATCCGATACCGCTTGAATTGCCGCAGACACCGCGACGCCATCTGATGAACCCGCTAATGCCTCGGCATCAGCTTTTTTGGCTACAAGATCATCAACCTTATCCTGCTTAAATTGATGTGCGTCTGTTCCAACATCAGTACCGACATAGCTCAAGATCATATCAGCTTTTTGGACAATTTCGTCAATCTCTGCGTCTGTGCCGAAGTCTGAGTTGGCAAAAATAATGGAATTGCTTGTGAATACGATACAAATTACCAAAAAGAACGCTAAAAATCTGCCGTAAAATTTAAGTTTCACCTTAATCCCTCCTAATTTTAATTGTTTATTGGTTTTTACAAGTATTAAAAAAAGATACTATAAGCCATATCCTTGCAGATTCAAAACCGTAACACTATGTATCCGCCCCTCCGCTTACGGTTATAGTTACAGTTCCCTGCTATTAACTCACTAAGGCCCTCATAGGCTACACTCCCAATTTTTCATGAATTTATCTAACAAATCCATTGTTTAGTGTCTGTTATCTTTTGCTCATTTTCTCATACGCTTCATTATAATACATCACATTGTCTACAGGCGTATTTGACGGAATGTGGTTTCCGACCGCCATAAAAAAACCAGGATATTGTTTACCGATATCCATGCACCGTTTTACTTCGGCGTATATATCATCCCGGCTACCATTTAGCAGTACCCTTGTATCCGCGTTACCTACAAAGCAATGTGTCTTTCCATATTTCTCTGCGATATATTGCATATCCGTTAACGGCTCAAATACGAAACCATTTATTCCGCAGCCCGCCACATCGTCAATAAAGCGGGTATAATCGCCATCGGAAGTGTAAAGTATGATCTTTTTCGCCTCGATTAACGGTGCGAAGCATTTCCGATAATTAGGGAAGATAAACCTGCGATACCAGTCGGGATGCAAAAACGCCCCGGATGACCATACAATGTCATCGTGAACCATAACCACAGGCGAGTCACACTCCGCCAAAGCGTTAAAATACTGTAAAATCCATGAACTATAACGGTTGGTTACCTCTCCGAAGCCGTCAGGGTCAATTCCAGCTGCCGAAAGCAAAGTATCCCAACCAAAAATTTCAATCAGTCCGGACATGCAAGTGACATAAATTCCTGTCATGTTTACCAAATCCGGGTTGAGTGCGCAGGAATACTGATAATGACTGTTAAAATCCCCGACCAACTTGTGTTGATCCTTCTTACCATATAACGCCCACGGATCAAAACCCATTGAATCCTCCGGGTCGGCGTAAAGCTGCTCAATATGCGTGTCGAAATCCGTTCCACCCGAGGAATAAACGGCATGTCCCATTTTTGTACGCTTTTCACCAAAAATGCCGCCGCCAACCAGCACATTCCAATAAAGATCATAGTTCCACGCGCGAATAAACGCGGCGCTTGCCTTTATCTTGGTTTCATTTAGACTATCGGCTTTGATATCTACGCCCGTTACTTTCGACACCAGTTCCCAGTGCTCAGAGACGGAATACTCTGTCCGCGGCACTCGGTCAGGCATCTCCAAATTGATTGCCGCCCATCCGTCATGAAAAGACATACATTTCACTTCCATCTTATCGATTAACTTTCATATACAATATTAAGAAAAGCTAATTGCAAGACAGTTCGTATATTTCATCGGTAAGCTTTCAGGCAGCTTTACCGTAAGCACGCCAAAACTCTGCCCAAACTCCAGCTCCGCGCCGCCCATCAGCCGGACGCTTCTTACCTTTTCCTCCGGCGTCAGGTTCTTGATGACAGCCACGCCGTTTTCAGGTGCGCGCATCATAAAGGCATACAGAATATTTGTATTGCCATCATTCTTACATACAAAGCGGAAATCAGACGACGTCCAGTTTACCTGATCTTCTCTGAAACCTTCGATGATGACGCCCGAAGCGCCTTGTCCGAACATGTGCCACGGACGGGTCCCATAGACCGCTTCGCCGCATACCTCAAACCAAGAGGCAAGCTCCTTTAGCAAATACTGCGTTTCGTCGTCGATCGAGCCGTCCGGTAACTGCAAAATATTCAGGAGCATAGAACCATTCTTGGATATGATATCGATCAACATTTCGATTATATGCCCCGGCTGCTTAAATTTCTGACGCACATCGTAAAACCAATTGCCTATACAAGTATCGGTTTGCCATGGCTTTGGGTTGATTTCAGAAAGCTGGCTCATCTCAATATCCAGTATGCCGACATCGTGTATCTTGGGATTCTTATCTTTATTGGTATAAATGGCTCTGTTTTCACCATATCTTTTGATTGAGCTGTTATAAAGATAGGCTACCGCTTCAAGGCCTTCCTGATGATAGCGTGTATCCTCAGGCAACACAAACGGCAGTTCGCCATCAGAATACAGCAAATCGGGCGAATACAAATCGATAATTTCTTTCATGACGTTTAACCAATAGCTATGAAATTCCTTGTTTTCGGTATACCACCGGAAAGGCATATGAGGGTCGTCCGTCTTCACGTGTTCGTAATTATTATAGTAGAAATCCCTATACTCAGGATCGTTACCGTCATAGGGTACGCCCGCGTATGGTCCGCTGCGGTCAGCGCCTTTGTTTGTGTTGAACCATGAGAAGGAAGCGCCCAAATGCTCTGTCAGGCCAAAAGGCATTCCCATGTTATCGGCGGCCGATTTCCACATGCCGCATATGTCCTTCATCGGGCCGATTTGCGTGGAATTAAACCGGTTATATTTCGACGGAAAATTAAAAAAATGATCGTGATGCATAGCCTGGCCAACAAAATAGCGAGCGCCGGCCTTGTAGTAGAGCGACATTAACGCGTCCGGGTCGAAATGCTCGGCTTTCCAAAGTTTTACCAGATCCTTATAACCGAATTTGGATGGATGTCCGTAATGGCGGACGTGGTACAGGTATTGAGGGGTACCCTCAATGTACATGTTTCTCGCGTACCAATCGCCATACATGGGAACGCTCTGTGGACCCCAGTGGCTCCAAATGCCGAATTTCGCGTCCCGAAACCAGCTCGGGCATTCAACTTGGTACAACGATTCAAATGTTGGCTCGAATCTCTTATTGATTACTTTTTCCATATCTTTCTTATCTCCTACAATCGATTAATGTTTAGCGTAACAACAATTTCATCGTTGCCTCGGCAAGTGACGTAATACTTACCTTTTCAAATCCTTGAACCCCGGATAGAATGGTATCGTTCAACGGAGAAATCCACTTATCCGGCAGGTTTTTATATCCGAGAAGCATACCGATTACAGAACCGACCGTCGCTCCGTTACAATCAGTGTCAAATCCGCTCATGACAGCGATACCGATGGCTTTTTCCAAATCACAATCACTGTACATCAATGCGGCTGCCACTACCATCGCGTTGGAAATAGTATGACACCATTGATGGCCGTTGTTTTCGTTATATTTTTTATGTATATTATCTATCGCCATTTCCCAGCTAAGTGATTGTTTTTTCCATTCGACGACTTGCAAGATATCTTCCGCCAGACGGCAATTTGCGGGAATTTGCGCAAGTCCGCCAAGAATAATCTTTTCCATTACATGTTCTGTGTTTTTATTCATTCCAACAGCAACCGACAACATCGCCGCCACCCACATTTCACCGTAGATACCGTTTTTGATATGGCTGATGGAAGCGTCTCTAAAAGCGAGTTCAGCGCCAAGTTCCGGATTGACGGGGGTGATGTAGCCGAAGAAGTCCGCGCGTATCTGCGCGCCTATCCACTCGCGGAACGGATTACAATATGAGGCGCTGTTTGGCGGCGATATGAGGCTGACAAAATTTCTATAAGCTACTCTTTCAGCCGTACATAGGCTCAAAATCGGCAGATTAGCAAGCCAGCATACCGCTACATCTTCAGACGTAAAATCTTTTCCATACGATTGGAGTAATTTTATTCCCATGATCGTATAGTTCGTGTCATCATCCGAAGGCATACACTCAACATTATTTATCCATGTTATCCATGTTAAGCTTTTATCTATATCGTACTTTTTCAGCAATTCATCGGATATGTCGCTGGATGCATAGTAATTAATCGGATAGTTATCAGTATCACGCAGTAATCCATTAATTTTGCTTCTGTTCCAGCTCTCGAAGGGCTTGCCGAGCAGACAACCGACGCAGCGGGCGAACCATGCGCCTTTTAAACGATTGAACAATTCGTCTTTATCACTTAGGATGGAGCTATCCAGATAAATATCATATTTTGGGCGCAATGCTTTTATTAAATGTAAATCACTTGGTTCACCATAAGGATAATCTTTTTTGTATGGTAAAGACTGTATTTTTGCATAAAACTCACGCGCAAGTCTCTGCTTATCCTCGCAATTTTCCATTCCCAGAAGCGATTTATATTCTTCAATTAGCTCTTCGGGTATTTCTCGCCCTTCCTCGTCGGCTTGTTGTAATTCCGAATCAAGTCCATCGGTATATGCCAGCCATGCTTGTTTTGATAACATAGCAGTCTCCTTTCTCCTTTAAAGTCTATAGGTTGAAAGCTCTTACCATGAAAATTTATCAGCTTCTCCGAAAGCCTCTTGCCGCACTTGGCGGCAAGAGGCTTCTCGTAAGAGCTTAGTTCGCTTATTCACTACCAGCTTACATTATTGACGCGCACATACTCGTCAATCTGCCTTTGCATTTCTGCCATATACGCGGCCAAACCGGCGTCTTTAAGCTTTTGGTTGAACTCGTTAAAAGTATCTTCCCAACCTGCGCCCATATAGCCCTTTTGCAGAATGGGCTCATACACGCCGACCACCGCGCTGATTTGCGCCGACTCGGTTTGTACGAGTGTGTCGTCAAAAGCGAATCCGCTTAAGGGTCCAATATACGCGGTGCTTTCAAGGGCCTTTAGTTCTCTAAAATAATCCAGGCTTACGCCCTGAACGCCGTTTAAGCTGTGCGTGGCGGTGCCCAAGGTCCAGAAAGGTATGCCGTAGGCCCAGTCCGCCTGCGGATTGTCGCCTCCAAATAACGTGCCGGAGCCGTCGCCGTTGTTGGCCCAATGCTTGCCTTCGATGCCGTACATATAGGTTCTCCATATATCGGCACCGTTGTCGGAGTAAAGCAGGTTAAGGAATTGAACGGCTTCGGCAGGATACTTCGCGGTAGTGGGCACTACCATGCCGCCCCTGTCGATGCTGTAATCCAAATGAGGTTTAATGGCAGCCGCCACGCCTTCAAATCCCCATGTATTGGAGTATCTTTCTATCGAATCGTCCGTATATAAATTGCCGGCCATGAAGATGAATGAGTCTCTCCAACCGGTACCCTGGCTCCATGTATTGCCGCCGTCGAAGCTGGCGATATCGCGGCGGATATAGCCCTTTTGATACCATTCCGCGCTGTATTGGTAATCCAGTTTTGCCAGGTCCGAATTGGTTACAAAATGAGCGGTATATGTTGGGTCGCCGTACTCTACATAGGCTTTCCAGGCAATATTCGGATAAATGGTGTTCCATATGTTGCTGTTAATATTTCCTGGGGCAGCGCCTCCGGCAAGCATGTCATTGGCGGCCGCCGCAGCAAGATATTCATCAAATTTTTCGTAAACCCTTTTTCTGGATTCAACATCATACTTGTTCCATACATCATAATTGATGGCCTGCAAATCCTGGGCGAAGGTGGGGCTTACTAAATCGGCGATTTCCTTCGGGAAGAAATAACCCGTTCTTCCCGTTACCAATCCCTGCCATTCCGGAACATTATACAGCTGGCCGTTGATCGCTATCGCATCCAAATAAGTCTGAGAGAAGAACTTGGTAATATCTTTGCCGTATTCCGCCACATAACCGGTAATAGGCTGAACAGAACCCATGCTCACTTCACTTGTGAGATTCAGCATCCAACCCATCCAGGCAAGGTCGAAATGCTCTTGCGCCGCCATAGCCGTAGCCCATTGCTGGCCGTACGAGTCCCAATTGACCATTACAAAATCAACGGACAAATTGGGTAGGAACGCTTTAATTTTTTCGTTTACCGCGTTCCATACTTCGTCGGAATCTTTTTGTTTGCCGAAACCGGTGACCATTGCCCTGATTGTAACCGGACCGTCGGTAGGCGGGGCCGGTTCGTTGGTTGGGGCCGGGCTGGCGACAGTGGTTGGCGTCTCGGTGGCTTGATTGGCCTGTGTGCCGGTATCAGCGATGTTGTTGTCGCGATTGTCGCTGCGGCAGCTTGCCA
>Ga0209629_10003667_pt1 | contig 11101 bp, 7 predicted proteins | sample TergutCu122P5_FD_187286 | JGI IMG/M metagenome (GOLD analysis project Ga0209629, IMG submission 187286) | Cubitermes ugandensis P5 segment gut microbial communities from Kakamega Forest, Kenya - Cu122 P5 (SPAdes) (version 2) | ecosystem: Host-associated > Arthropoda: Insects > Digestive system >...
TAAAGGTGTATTCTGAAACTCTGCAATGGATGAGATCATTTGTGAACCTCATGCCCCGGCATTGCATGCAATATTTTAGTCTGCAAATTCTGGTTTATCGAATTTCCATTTCACCATTTTATTTCGACCCGACCGAGCATTACCCGTTTCCATGCTCTTCTTCCAATTGATCATCTATATTGCAACTTGCCAATGTACTTATCTGGACACTAATCACCAGCCTGTCTCTAGTCTCAGATTAGTTACAAACACTCCAAACCCTGCACATATCAATACATCACATCAAGGTAGGGTCATGAGCCCACTGAAACTGGAAGTCAGTAACAACACTGCTGATCAGTAGGACAGTAATTTCTACTTTCTTTTTCCTCTACTCCGATTTAAAACCTGAACTATCTCACTTCTTCCTCTTTTGATTCATATTTTGCCAGTTTTTGTCTTCCATGTATGAATCCTTCAGTAGTTAGCCAACGCATTTGAAATCCATTATCCAGTGTAATTTTTCTCATTTTGGGAAATGTCCTGGTAGTACCATTCACCATACTTATCAGAGAAGGCTGCTTTGTTTACAAGGAAAAATTCAAATTTGAATACAAAGAATGAAGTTTCATATATGTTACACCACATAGAAATGCACAAAGAAGTTAGCTCCTGTACAATTTCGCTGCAATTATTCGCTTTTTCATTGCCTAGATCGTTTCTGCAGACTATTTCGAATGTCCTTCAGACTCTCCTTTCTGTAGAATTTTGGTTTTTACTAACGTCTTTTTTTCGAACCGAATTTTAATTTGTGTACCATCGAAAACTCTTATTTCACCTTGGCCTTACAGGGGTGCTGATAAGTCCTTAGCCCGACCTACTTCCGGTTATATTTTTTTCTTATGGTGAGAATATTTCATTTGATGCTATTCTTATTATATATAAATAGTAATAATATTCATCCAATTATGATTATAAATAGGATATATGAAAATCAAGTTCTTCTGTCGCTGTAGCTTGTTTCGTTCCTGGTCGGGCTAAGGACCTATCAGCACCCCTTAATTTGGGAAATTTTTTCATGAAAATCATAACCATATTTTTGGTTTAAAATCAAATAATTCTTTGAGCTGATGCAACAGAAGTGAAATGAACATTCAGAGTGAGTGAATTTTTAGGTAACCAGAAACGATTAATAAAGGGTTGTGTTTTATTGCATTACGTATTTCCAAGATTAAAAAGACACGTGCACGATTTAAACTTTTTTAATAAACATTGTAATAAAAGGGAGCTATGAATAGAAAAGAGTTGCTCATTTCCTCCAGGTGTAAGCGGAAAATCATGGACAAGGAAAAACTTTATTAAATCACATATTCTGAGTTGTAATGATAGAATGCGTTGATGATACTGATATATATCATATTACTAATTCAGAGTTTGTCTCTGAAGGATGCAGCTGCGTTCTTAGTATCATTGTAGACACACACATACATTCCCTGTGGAATATAACAGGCGGTTACCGTAAGAAGCTGAAACAAATATTTTACCGTGATGGCAGAGAGGGGGTCAAAACACATTGCTGGTAAGTTTATTGGCAGCCTTCCACACAGTGGAATATTTATCGTGTCTCCTAATACTTGCGTGAATCTGAAAGGAAAGTTGAAGTCCATAAACTCCCACCGGTAGAAACAAAACACGCATTTTGTTCAGTATTGGACTCGTAACCGCACCGACATAACTCATGGAGGTGACGTATGCAGTAGTTCAGTTTCATCTGCAAGTGAATGAAAATTTCCTCAGAATGTAGATTCTGTACGCCACTACAATGCTGATCAGCTTCTCACATCCTCCGCCCCACATTTCTGCTCTGATATGACGTGTGTCTGTCTGATATCCAGCAGGGCTGCCCTGAGCTTCTCCAGCTGACTGCAGGCTACTCATACTAGAGTAGCGTACAGCTTTGGGAAGCCAAAATATACACTTAGTATGTATACTGATGCTGTGGCCTGTGAAAGGCAGAGACTTTGATTATTCCGAACCAGTGACTGAGTTATTGAATTCTGAAGTATATGAAAATGCTTTGTTAAGTTTCTTGAATATTATAACACTGTAATAAATTAGCGACAGAATTTGTTCTTTGTTTAGGCTATTTTGTTTATTTAAGCGTCGTACAATTTTTTTTATTCAAGTCTTTTGATACACTACATTGTCATAGACAACTCATCCATCTTTTTCGTCATATATCTCTGAGCTGATATCACTCATAACACTTTAGGATCTTATCAGAAATTAAGCTCCATATATCAGCCCTCTTTCAAGCCGCACGCTGCTTCCAGTTTTTTAAAAAATTAGTATCCTGTAATTAACATGGAGTCTTGTGTGAGGCAATGTGATTTCTTCGGCTACTGCAACTAGGTCAGTTCTAGGTCATTAGCACAGGTCGAAAAGAGAATGAATTTTTAACTGAGTGTAAAGTTTATTTATATCAATATTGGAACCGTTATTCTGAATTTTGATCCACGAATATATATTAAAAATCAGAAAGAGCTGGCGTGACTAGATAGACATGTAATACTTAGACGAGCACAAGTGTGTTTTAACCTACCCAGAAAGCTGAAATTCATTTTAGATTCCGAGATTATTTTATTGATATTTCACAATTCCTTATCAATTTGCATGTTTCGTTTGTGTAGTTGCTCTGTAAACTACGTACAGATTGTAACTGAGAGTTTTGCAGTTGACCTCTTCTGTGGTTTACTCTGGGAAAACTTTGCGTCATTTGCTTGTGACGAGTAACGATGTATTCCAGATAAAGTACACTGGACTGAAGTGCAGTCTAGTTTTGAATGTCTAACATAATACGGTCTACAGTCACGTGTTCTGTGCGGTTAGCGCTCTGCTTAATGTTGGTCTAGGTTTGTTGCAAGCTAAACACCTAGCAAATGGCGACCTGTGGAAAGACGGTAATGCAGGATAGAGAGAAACAAATATTTTGACAGAAGCTCCCTCGTATGTGTTTTCTCAATGCCGTCGTAGATAGTGTTATCGGACTGCATCCAAGGTGTACAGGTCAACTGCATCACATTCCGCAAAAGACGGTACTTTTCCACTACAGACAAAACGTCCTACTACAGAGCAGCCGAACACCATGCAATGCAAGAGTCCAAACCCAAACAGAATGTGTCCACCCTACTGGAAAGCTTTACTCCAGCAGGGCTGAACAACGGTTGGAGTAAGAGTCTCAAGTCAATAATGTGTTTTATTAACAAATAAACACAACCATTCAGATCTAATATATTCGTTTTTTCCTCAACAATACTACACGTTTCGGCTATCTACATCAGACATCATCAGGCCTACGATATGATGGCTGATGTTGATTGCCGAATCATGTGGTATTGTTGAAGAAAAACCAATCTATTAGATTTGTATGATTGTGTTTATTGGTTAATACAGCACTTTAATGATAAGTATACACATGGTGATGATGTCACCTGAGGTCTCCAACGCTGTCTAGATATCTGCCTATCCTAGAATCTCTAGACCACCACCTTGACAGTGGTGACTAAATAGAGTTTTGCGACCTCACAGTGTTATGAAGACGCAGAAAATTCATTTGAATATGAGATAAGAAATTTACGCTGTGTGTTGTTCACGTGATGTACAGATTTTGGTGACCCTACCAATATTGCAGAAGGACAGTCACCTCCAACTGTAATAAACATGTTCATACTTTATCTTTACAATATGACTGTCAAATACTTTTCTCAGCGAAACTTTATATTCAAGAAGTGAGATAATGTGATGGTGTGAAGATACCGACGTACAGCACTTTCTGTTTGAAAGGTTGGTGAACTGAATGAGTGGCGAATTTGTCGGTGAATCTAGTATAACTCCGGTATACACTTAAACGGGAAAAATTACTTCTTTCTTCTATTCTAAGGTAGAAATCCCGTAAAAGTTTTCCATAAAATGGGTACCTTGTGTTACATACAAATTGTATGCGGTATTTGCTAAAATACTTAAAGCGGATATTCGGTGCTAACGCAGCTACTTGAAGTGTGTGTTGGAGGGAGACAGGGAAAGAAAGAACCGATGTGAAATATGTTCCACAGCATCCATTTAAATGTAAGTTCAAATTAACAAAGTTTAATGTGACCATCCCGTTGTGTGCCGTATTCCTGTATAACGCGACTAATTTTTTGTGCTCTTAAAGCTACATGTTTTGACCCACATGGCTCAGCTTCAGGCAAAATACGAGTACATGTAACACTATTGAATGGCAGATTACATTGTTTTCTGTGAATACTCAGATCTGAGTCAACAAATTATTACATTATGTGTTAAAATTCTTGTTACAGAAATAATTAAAAATAAGTGATGTTTTGTAGTGTCACCACCCGCTAAAGCTGAATTGGAAAACATGAAGTTGCCTGCTGTTATACCCCAAAGATGTAGCAAATTCGTTATCAGGCTGCAGGTATCTGTTCTTGTTGCTGCAAGTGTGACAGCCGACTGCATTGAGTCTGTTTGTTTTACTTAAATTATGTATTTGACTTATTTCCTTATTCCCTGCACTTTAATTAGATTATTGTGTTTCACAAGTTGTCATTTGCAAACGAAACTCATCTTGCATTACAGACACATGAAAATACGAAAAAATAAATATATTTTGTTTTAACTTGGGTCAAGTAATGTAGGACAGTTTTAAATGTCCATGCATAAAATGCATACATAAAACGCCGAAACGTCCGAACAAAGGCGTTATTATGAAACTGATTTTATTTTGAATTTCTTAGATTTACAGGGTGGTTCGAAGAGGTCGTGACCTCGACCGACTATAGCAGGCTTGCTTTTCCATATCCCTAAATTTGGAAGATCGCCACGCTTATTCCTCTTCTTCTTAGTTACGGCACTAAAACCTTCGACACAGAATCCAGCAAGATAAAACTAATTGTTAGCAGGAATCACGTGCAATGCTCCATGGGTACAATGATTAACTGGAGGTGGGATAAGAGAATCGGGGCCAGTAGCAAGCACAGCCCTTTTGAATTTTTAACTGCGTTGACCTCAGGAACAGCAGGCAGGGGGCTTCACGGGAGGTCGCCCTGGTGTAGGGTACGCACAGCAGCGACACTCACCAGCAAAGACAGGATCCACATTTTCCAGTTGGATGTTTAAATTTTCTTTATTATTTCATAATATCCTAATTTTATCAAGTCATTTTTGTGTAATGCCGACCAATTTTTTCAACCTATTTCTTAATGTCCCTATATTCTTCAAGTTTTTTACTCAGAATTCTGTTCTCATTAGAACCGGAGTGTATATCCTTCAATTTATTATGAGATAATAAATTGCACACATTTAAAAAAAACGTAACTATTGCACTCCCTTTTGTACCTCTATTATTTTGTGTTCACTTTTTGGGCGAAAAGTGACGGATTGTGAAGCAAATGTTACAACGGAAAGAATGTTACGTATTAGATCTATTTTTCCAAGAACTCTGAAAAATTCCTTTCTTATTGGAGGTCCTCCATATATTCGCATCTTGCGGTGCGAGACTTATTTTTCCGCACCGCGTTCGCAGAATTGCGAAGAGCAAACATCAGTTTCGTAATGTATGTCCGTCCGCCTCTGTCCCTGCTCCATATTCTCATGAACTAACTCGGCTTCAACAGAAAGGATTTTCTTGATATTTGAAATTGGATTTTTTTTTTAATTTGACAATGAATTTAGAATTTTATTAACACATGACAAGTATAATGGACAGATTTATGTGCGTGTTTGATAATATATCGCTCAGATCTTCTTAGAATGAGAAATATTTCAGATGAAGTTGTAGAGAAAATAAAAAGAAAAAACTCTTTTATTTTCAATATATTCACGAAACGTTTGATTTGTATGAGATAAGATGGAAAGATGTGGTATAGTCAGACAGTTCACAGATGAAAACATAGTACAGCACATACGCTTTATATACCGGATAAGTAAGGCGGAGAGAATCATATTTGATAATTATTAGCTTTTTCACAGCACCAGTTGTTATGCCCACACGTTTCACTATTTCGTTACATGTACTATACATAACGCAGGTCGTTATCGCTTTCTGCAACATACGCTTACGTTGTGCGATGGTGAATAAAAATATTTAGTTATGTAATGTTTCGTAGCTCACAAATGCATGTTGCTTACATTCTGTGGGGCAAGTGTTATTGATGTGCCAACAACACTGAGAATATTCAGTGGGCTTGATTTCAGGCACATCGCTGTTAACGGTGGACTGACTTTTATGTAACAATTTAGAATTTCATGAAGTGACGTTAGCTAAATTAAATGATACACTTATGGAAGATAAAAATGTTGAGAGACAGAAATGGATGAGTACGTATTGTTACTTTTTTAAATTCATTAATACATTTAAGTCCAAGAAACACACGTCTGTTTCACGTATACTCTATTAATAAAAGACTCTAAAGAAGACAGTCACTGTAATCTGTCTGAAGAAGCCAAATTATTCTCACCTGCTGTGACAGCCCATCTCCAAACCAGGAATATACGAATATGGCCAACATCATAAAAACATACACGACTGCAACCTGTAATACATCTGTGTGATCTCCCCAACTCTGCCAAATGAAGCACATTATCATTAGTGATTACAGCGTGACGTCTACTGTTTTTGAAAGTAATCGACAGTCTCATGCTGCTTCTAATTCCGTTGAAGGAGTCTTATAGCTTACAAAGGCAAATGCTTCACAGAACTTTATTGAAACTAATCACATTCTGTGTTATGTTTGGGAGATAAGAAAATAGACCTCGATTTTAAGAACGTGCCTGGCATCACGTCATGGCGCGTCCTCAGGTTGGAAGAAAGAACGGCTTCCAATATGGTGGGTAGCTGCGAATATTTTGAATAAGCATTCGCTATCATTTAACAAGGGGTAGTCCTCCAGCTTGGTGTTTGTGTGAGGTGCTAAGAACTGCTCACCGTGAAACTGACCTTGTTACGAAGCGTTACAATGGCTTCGGCCTTGTACTGATTTGGTACAAACTAAGCTATGGAAAAAGAACATGAAATTTGGTACGTGGAATGTGAGGAGCCAGTAAAATTCAGGGTCACTTACGAGAGTAACCGGATAATGAGCGATATAAAATTAGATATATTGGGTGTACTTGAGGTTGGTTGGGAAAAATGTGGCACAGTAAGAACAGGGGATTATATTTTTTCTCTGGAACAGGAAAAGAAAGTCATCAATTGGGTGCAGAACATTTGGTACAACATAGAATAGATAGGCAGTTAAGAGAGTAGTGTTTGTTAGTGGTAGGATACCATATATAGTTTGAAAGGTCGCTGGTATAATATCATTGTTTTGAATGAGCATGCAAGAACTGGGGAGAAAATTGGTGATTAAGGTGACAGTTTTTATGAAGAATTGGAACAATTTTTCTACCATTTTCCTAAATACTGTATGAAAATTCTCTTAGGATATTTAATGCAAAATTGGGAAAGAGGATATTTTCAAACCGAAAATTAGGAATGAGAATCTACATCAGGATAGTGATGATAATGGTGTTAAAATAGGATCCTTTGCCGCATAAGAATATCTAATTGTTATAATCACATTGTTCCGGCAATTAATTGTTAAGAGCACGATGTTCCCGCACCGAAATATTCATAATACACCTGGACCTCTGCAGACGGGAAGACTAAAAAACAGAATGAACACATACTGATATAGGAGATGATATTCGAATATACTCAAGTACGATATTTCAGAACAGCTCGCTGTGATGCTAATTAATATCTTGTAATTGCAAATTTACGGAAACCTGGTAGTAAGGAAAAAAGCAGAACCGAAGTGTGGGGTTGAGTGTTTTAATGAAAGGTGTTAAATTAGCTGGGGGTTAGAAAGCAGTATCAGATTAAGTTCTCAAGCAGGTTTGTTTTTTCGGAGAACACAAATCATAGCGAGGCCAAAAATAGGGCTTGATTGATTGATTTACATTGGTTTCGAGCCCTTATGGTCCCAATACACCTAGGCATTATAGACGGGCCATTTATGCCCCATAAACTGGCATCAGCTCACGCGAGTCCTGTCCCTTTACCCAAGTTGCAGATGGCCCCGAGACTGAAAATCTTAATGTCCTCTGTGTTAAAGAAAGGAACCCATTATATACTATCCTTTTCTCTCAAAAGTCTGGACAAGCGAATCCCCTCCATGTTCCCCAACGAGGCCTCTATGGGGAGAGATGCCCGCATCCGGAGCCTTTCTTAACATATCTCTCAGTGTCCCCAGCAATGGAGCCCTCCCTCCAGGTTCCCTTCACAGAGCTCCCATAGAGGGAGACGATACACCTCCAGAGCCCCTTTCAGTCATCTCTCAAAGTCCCCAGTAAACGACCACTCTTGAGTTTCCATGAAAAGAGATACCCGTCTCCAGAGAATTTCTTTCATAACCCAGGGTCCTTAGTAAAGGAGACCTCATTCGAAGCCCTCCCCAGTGAGCCTCTTCAAAAAGAGACCCCATTCCTAGAGCCCCTTCATCCAATTCTGAAAGTCCCCGGTAGAAGAGCCCATTTCCAGGTTCCCCAGCGGGACCGCTATGGAAATAGATACCCGTCTCCAGAGCCTTTTCTCCCTATTCTTCAGGGTTCCCAACAATGGAACCCTCCCTACAGTTTCCCTTCAAAGATCCCCCATAGAGAGATGCTTCACCTGCAGAGCCCCTTCCAGCTATCTCTCAAAGTCCCCGGTAGATGAGCTCAATCCAGGTTGCCCAGCTGAGCCCCAATTAAGAGAGATGCCCGTCTCCAGAGTCTTCCTTTCATAACCTACAGGGTCCAGAAAAAAAGGAACCCCGCTCCAGGTTCCCCTAACAGACCTTCCATAGAGTAAGTTGCTCTGTAGCTAGAGTCCTCCTTCAGCTAAATTTCAGTGTTCTCGATAGACGGACCCCCCCTCCCCAGGTTTCCAAATGGGGCCCCTATATGGAAAGAATCCGTACCAGAACCTTCTTCCACACATAAGCCCCTGGCATATGAGCCGTCTCCAGGTTTTCCAGCGAGGCTTCCATGGAAAGAGGTGCCCATCTCCAGAGCCTTATTTTACGCCTCCAGGTTCCCCTAACAGGGCTCCCATAAAGAGAGATGCTCCATTTCCGGAGCACTCCTTCCACTATCTCTCATAATTCCCTGTAAACGGACCCCCTCCCCAGGTTCCCCAACGGGACCCCTACGAAGAGAGACAGCCATCTACAGAACTGTCTGTACAACAAATTATAGTTTCCAAACCTCGACACAATTTTCTGAATTTTATATCCATCGGACGTTGTGTAATGTAACAGGCTGAATGTTTTGTTCTGTGGGGGTTAAAAATATCGTTAGTTTTGCTTTCTGCAGTGAAGTGAAGTGCTGAATAAACGTACTTTGCTTCTTTGAATTGTGCGTTTAAAAACTCAGCAGAGACGCTGCTTACAGTCAATTTCAGCGCAAAAAAAGCTGTATTGAAAGAAATTTCAATAACTGAATGATAAACACCAACCATTTCACTTAACATTCAACAATATATTAGTCTAGAATGCAGATTTCTGTACCAGGCCCACATCAAATGTGCACATCGTTACTACGATATGTGGCAGCGTATACAAACATTGATAAATCGGCAATTAAAACAAATCATGGAAAATCAATATCAAAAGCATAATAAAAAACTAGATACCCTAACTAAGAATAATCTCAAACAACATCATATGCAAAAAACAACTAAGTTTCTACACAAAGTAATTAAACTTTCGTACAAACACTTTACGAAAGAGCAAATTAACATATTATCTTTAGGCCATAGAAAAAGAGCCCAAGAAATATATCAATGAACTAATAGTGGACACGAAAATTGCCATACGCCATTTAGACCCTAAATTACAAAGCACTTTTTCGATACTTGGCAGCCAAACAAATGAAACACATACTGAAGTCAAAGAGACATAATGTTTTCCACAAAAGTCTACAATACAGCGTCAATAAAATAAAGAAAATAATGGAAAAACAACTGTACTAGACCCATATCAAACGTTAAAATTTCAAGAAATTGAATGTGTTTAAATTCTTGCATGTGGATTAAGTTTTGTCGCCTACAAACAAGGAGAAGTGTTACTACAAATAGAATTTTTACAGGATTTTTTTATATATGACAAAGAATTTTGTAAAGGAGGAAGATGGCTGATATTTTGTTGGTTTAGTGTTGTGGTTTCTTTTACTTCTGTACTTCTTGAAACAAATGAGGAATGTGTCAGGTAGTTTGTACTTTCCTTAAGTAAGGAGAAATATGAGATGCGAGCCAAACGTTTCTGGGCCGGGGCAGTACAAAATTAACAAAATATTTTTGTTGCGGGCCTGTAAATCCTCCCTTCAAAATACTCCCCTGTACAGTTTACACACCGGTCCTACCATCTGTCCTACCGTTAGAACCATCTACAGATCTCTCGTTTCGTGGCGCTGTCTAAACCTCGCGTGCGATTAGGATTTAATCTTTGAAATAAACCTGAATCTTCCGGTTAGCTGTATTTTCATATTTGGGAACAATAAAAAGTCAGAAGTAGATAGGGTGGAGTGTATAGGACCTCCACAAAGTTGATTTCATTTACGAACTGCTGAAGGCAACAAGCCGTGCCTGCTGTTACCTTGTGATGCAGAAGACAGTCCTGATTGCACCATATTTATGGGCGTTTCCCCTGTCATTCTCCAACAAATGCGTCAGGGCATCCTTTATCGTATGGAGCCCGTCTCGCGGATTGCTTGACACACTTTTTCTACATTTTCGTCAGTCCGAATTAACGACGGGGGACCTGAATTCTTAAAATCCGCAACCGGTGTTTCTCCGCCTCTCTGAAGCCTGAATTTCCATGAAGAGTTTGCGTGTTGTATACTTATGGATTTCTCGAAATATATTTAACATGTCGTGAGCGTGAGAAGCAGCTTTTGAATTTTTAAACAGGATTTGAGGCAAATCCTCTGTTTCGTATTATGACCCTATTCGCTTGTCTTCGGCGATACTAAAACGCAATCAAAACAACACACTTACATGGAAACATTAGTTGATAAAAATTTCCGCGATCTCTTACAGGGA
>Ga0209629_10003668_pt1 | contig 11101 bp, 10 predicted proteins | sample TergutCu122P5_FD_187286 | JGI IMG/M metagenome (GOLD analysis project Ga0209629, IMG submission 187286) | Cubitermes ugandensis P5 segment gut microbial communities from Kakamega Forest, Kenya - Cu122 P5 (SPAdes) (version 2) | ecosystem: Host-associated > Arthropoda: Insects > Digestive system...
CAAATCTTTTGTTTTTTTAATGTCATAAACCATCGCTTCGTCGGCGGGAGCGGTGTAAAGTCCATCGGGCCACCAACCCTGATCGAGCGGTCCGTAATTAAAATAATTTTTGTTATTCAATTGTATGCGCATAATTCCGTTTTCGTCGCGAGCCGTAGAAATTTTACGCATAGCCGTATAAGACGAAACTTCGTCGATGGGTCTGCCGGAACGTAGAACCGACACTTTCAAAGAATATAAGAACGGCGATTCCGGACTCCATAGCTTGGGATTTTTCACCGGAATGCGCAAGGTTTTACCGGACAATCCTTTGGCGGAAGCAACCGGCGTTCCGTTATCCGATAATTTGACTCCGATTACGTCTGAACTTTGATTATCGGATGTTTGCACTGTTATTTCAACAGTTTCCGTATCAATATTAGGAATACTTTTAATCGACGTAATATGGTTTTCTGCAACGGGTTCTATCCAAACCGTCTGCCAGATGCCGGTTACTGCCGTGTACCAGATACTGTTAGGATCTAAGACCTGTTTTCCGCGCGGCTGGAAACCACGATTGGTCGGATCCCAAACGCGAACGACTAATTTCTGAACGCTTCCGCTGTTCAAAAACGGAGTGATGTTGAACGTAAACGGCGTATATCCGCCTTGATGCGAACCGATGAAGATATCGTTCACAAAGACGTCTGTTCGCCAGTCCACAGCGCCGAAATTCAAGAGAACCTGTTTGCCTTTCCAAGTGGAAGGTACGGTAAAAGTACGTTTATACCAAAGTTCCTGCTTTTCATTTACCGGTTTTTGAACTCCGGATAAAGAGGATTCTACGGCAAAAGGAACTAAGATTTTTCCGTCGAATGAAGCCGGTTCGGCTTTGCCTTTTTCCTGAATGGCATATTCCCATTCTCCATTCAGATTCAACCAAGATTGACGTTCCAACAAAGGACGCGGATATTCGGGTAAAACCGCAGAAGGGTTAATCTGTTCCGCCCAGGCGGTTTTCATCCGGTCGCCGGCGGGTCTCCACTGTGCATAAGCGCTTGCGGTCGAAATAAGAGCGCAAGCAATGAGCCAAAATTTTTGCATGTTTCGCATATATTAAGAATTATAAATTTAAATCGGAAATTCTCTACCAATATTTTCTAATTCTTTCTCAATAGTCGATATAAAATCTTCAGATTTTTGATGAAGCGATGATACCTTATTATAATCGTAAAGCAGAAAATCATCATAATCTCCACTTATTCTATCGTTAAACAACTGCGAATAAAATTTCATAATTATTGCAGTTTTTGTCCTTCATTCATTACGTTTACGTAGAAAGGTGTTTGAAAAGGACGGTTATTCCATTGTTTTCGACTATATACTAATGGACTTATATTGATTTGATAATCAAATGACGCTTCTAAATCATATAACGGATAAGTAATATCGGTAATATCCTGATTAGTCGGTTTTTCTTTATCTATTAATATCAGTAAATCAATATCGCTGTTGTACAGGGCATCACCGCGAGCTTCGCTACCATAGAGAATCACCGTTGCCATGGGAGCTACTTGCTGCAAAACTGTTTTAACTGCTTGTACTATTTCAGGACGTTTCATAATTTATGTAAACAATATACAAAGATACAACTTCTTTTCAATATCTAAGATTTTTGATAATAAAAACGTAGAGACGCTGCCTAAAAAATAAAGCGCCTTATTAAAATGGCAAATATTTCAACAATTAGCGTATTGCTCTTTTTGCCTTTCCCTGTGGATACGGGCAGGTTATTTTTTATAAATCAAAACCGTAGCATAAACAGCGATTCCTTCTTCACGACCGACGTAACCCATTTTTTCAGATGTGGTCGCTTTAATGGAAATAGCATCGGGAGCAACTTGCATTGTTTCCGCCAAACAAGCTGTCATCGAAGGAATGTACGGATTCAATCGCGGCGCTTCCGCACAAACGGTTATATCTGCGTTTCCAAATTCGTAGGATTGGGAACGTAATAATTCCATGGTGCTTTTCAGTAAAATCTTACTGTCAATATTTTTATAGCTTGCATCCGTGTCGGGAAAGTGAAAACCGATGTCCCGTAAAGCGGCAGCGCCTAAAAGGGCATCGCAAAGCGCGTGAATTAAAGCGTCGGCATCGGAATGTCCCAACAATCCTTTTTCGTGTTCAATTTTAATTCCGCCCAGCCACAAGGCTCGTCCCTGAGCGAAACGGTGAACGTCGAAACCCATGCCGACACGAATTGCCTGCATGAGTCTATTTCATTAAGTTTCTTAAGCCATCCATATCGAAACTGAGTGAAAAACGAAGCGTTTGGTCCAAAGGATTCGACGGAACCGTAGAAATCAAATAAGCGACATCTAACTGGAAAGCAGTTAATTTAAATCCGGCGCCTACCGAAAAATATTGCCGGTTTCCTTTCATCGGATTTTCATAAAAATAACCGCCACGCAGAAAAAACTGATCCGTATAGGAATATTCCGTTCCTACCGACCACATAATTTCTTTAAATTTTTCAGACGCTCCTCCCGGAGCATCGGTGAAAGATTTGAATATACCTGAAATAGGTGAAGTTGCAAAATATTGTTGTTGGGCGTTTTGTTTATCTTCAGCGCTCATACCTTCTGTGTTGGGAGGAGTAGGTATCATGTATTTATTTACATCAAAATTGAATGCAATTTTATTATAATCATCCATTGGAAAAAGCAAGGAACCACCCAATCTTAAATTAGTCGGCAAAAAGTTGCTCTGATTTCCCAGATCGTATGAAATTTTGCTGCCTATATTGGAAGCGTTTATTCCCAATCCTAACAAACTTTCAGCGTTTCCAATCATTACGTATTTATGATAATAAGCGCCTACATCGACCGCCCAGGCAGAACCGGGGTAAAGCTCATCTACGCCGCTTCCCATATCGGAGTATATAAAACGCATAGCGGCGCCGATAGAAAAGGATTCCGACGCTTTGAGCGAATAACCGACATCCACTGCCATTTCATACGGATTAACGGCTTGGATGAGAGCGCCATTCCAATCTCTCATATCTATTTTACCTATAGAAAAGTAGCGTAAAGAAGCGCTAATCGCTGAACGGTCGGAATTGCCCGGTTTAAAATATCCGGCGAGATAAACCAAATCCATATCACTAACCAAACGTTGCAACCATGGCGTATAGGATAAACCAATTCCCGCTTTACTGTATGCAAACGGATATTTAGCCATATTCCAATATTGTGAATAAATGTCAGGTTCGGTAGCTACTCCAAGATCGCCCATAGCGCCTCCTCTTGCATCCGGAGCGATAGTCAGAGAAGGGACGCCAACAATCAAAGGATTGAAAGATTCTTTTTGCGCTTCAAGCGCTAATGTTGCAGTAAAAAATAAAAAAAGCGCTGTTAGAATTTTTATTTTATTCATCGATTATTTTTTTAGTATGGAGTTTGTAATTTTCTCCAAAGACCTATTGTATAAACTATCTTTATCGGTATTTTATTGTCCTGAGACTATAATTTTTTTCGCTTTAGTTGTTGTTGCACTGTTTGCTGTCCGAATGGTTGCCCTGTAAATATAGATTCCGGGAGGAACCCTGTTGCCCGCGCTACTGACTAAATTCCATTGAACCGGGTACTGCTGCAAAAATCCGGATGAACCGGATGCAGTATAAATCCAAACGGTTCTGCCGGTTAAATCATAAACGCCGATTTCAATATTCATCACAGTGCCCGGAAGATTATTAGTAAAATAAAACGTGATGGTACGATCCTGGTTTAAAGTCGCCTGCAAATCCAAGATAACCGGCTTATAGCCTTTAACTACTACAAAATTCAGCGTATCCACCGATGAATTATTTAAAATATTCCACACCCGGAACAATAGCGTATGGTTGCCTGCCGGCAATTCGGGAATAGAGAACCCGACGGTTCCCTGAGTAATATCAATAGATTGATAATAATTATTCAGGGAATAGGTCCAATTCGGTTTGTTGTCGATAGTGATTGTTATATCGTGTCCATTATTGTTTCCCGACAGATTGATGCCATTATCGTCCGCTACATGGGCATAGAAGAAAGGGGTTTCGTTTACCCTGTCGCCATCTTTGAAATTTTCGGAATTTAGATACATGGCTAAAATAGTAGGGGCTTCGCCGGTAATGTCATTACCCGTACCCGATAAATTGTATTGCATAAAACTGCCGACGGCGTCTTTTCCCTGTGTTGCATCATAAGCATACATACCAATTTTTCCATTGCCGGTCGAATAAGATATATCCAACGGAATATTGAATGAAAGATTGAAAACGCCGTTTTGTACGGTGGTATTTCCCGAATAAATCATTCTGGGATAATCAGTGTAAGTAAAAGGGTTGCCATATCTATCCACACCGCTTACTGATTGTAAAGTTTGTTGGCTATCGAAAATATTTGCATTCAACATTCCTGAAAAATTATCCACAGTAGCACCGCTTTCGTCGGTAATCACTCCCGACAGGGTAACTTTATCCAATGCTTTCCATGTATAAGTTTCATCGTCAGAGATTGGATTTCCATTAATTGAATCCAAGCGGATAGACCATTCCGGATAGTTCAGCGTCAATGCAGGATCACCTAATAAAACATAATTTAGTTTATTATCATTGTAACCCATTTGAATTTTACTTAATCTTATAATATCCCCCAGACAGAGGCGCTTTCCTCCATTTTTTCCAAACATGTTACGAATAAATTTAGAATTAAGGTACGCATTATTTGAAGATTCAACCACCCGACTGGTAGTAAACAGAGCGATTGCTCCGCTGGTTTTATTTAAGAAAGCTTCTTCTCCTCCGGAAGTATCAAACCCGTCGAACCAACCGAAATCGCAAGTCGCCGTAATCCAAAGCGGTAGATTTTTGAAATTCATTTGCCGGACATCCGCAATATTCAGCAAATCTTCGGCAGACCAACCGGTAGTGCTCCCATGACCGGTGTAATTCAAAAGAAAACAACCGGCATCCAATTGATTGAGCAAGGCTTTTTTTGCATCCGGAGCAACTTTTTTTCCATTTACGCTAACCAAATTATAAGCATCGACATAATATTTATACAGCATGTATTCCGGATAATTTTGATCGATGTATTGAGAGATTGTATCGGCTTGAGTAGCATGCACTGCATATCCTGAAGGATAATCATCGGTATTGTCTGCCGTAAAAATCAGCTTACTTTTCCAAATCCCGTACTGTTTATTATCCATGTAGGAAGTCACTTTATTTATTGCATCTGTCGCCTGCTGCACAGAACTGACAGGAAACCTGCCAATGCCTATATCCAAACCATCGGAAGCAATATTTACCCCCTCTTTGTCGTCTAAAAACCCGAAATAGTCATCTGTACCGTAAGAACCATTTTCATCCAAGGATTCTTTTACTTGATAAGATAATAAATAATATTTAGAATCCATTTTTGAGCCGGCGCTCGTAATATGCCGGTTATCAAACAGTCCGTCTCCAAACAAAAGCAAATATTTAGGTTTATCCGCATTAGAAACCGCCCTGTCGTAAAACATTTTCATGAAACGCCGGTAAGCAGTTGCATCCGGAGTGCCTGAAGAAAATTCGTTGAAAACCGTTTTCTCATCTACAACTGCCACTCTCAGCCCTGACTGCTGTTGATGCTTATCGGCTAATACCTGCGCTTGCTGCAAATAAACGGATGGAGCTATAATAACCATATCGGTCGGCGGAAGCGCATGTAAATTCTGATTAGCAATCGTTCCGGCAAATTCGGGCGTCGGAAATGATTTACTCGGATCGACCATTGCAAATTCCCGCAAAGTATCGGAAGTTGGGGTTGTAAACTGCATCTGTCCATTCTGCAAAGTTGTTCCCATCAAATGGGTATTATAATTTTGCGTAACATCCCATATTTGACAGGAAGCAGCCGGACTGCCGATGGAATAAGTTACCGGATTTGAAAGGCTTTGACTGCTGCGGAAAAAAGTGTAACCGACCGGATAGAATTGTAAGTTCCGCTTCATGTTCAATGCAATAAAATTCAAATAAGCAGCTGTTTGACCGGCTGAATTGTATGAAACAGTTGCAGTTACTTTCTCATTCTTTGTTCCTGTCCAACTGCCCCAACCATCTTTTAGATAAGCCTTCAGGCTGGTATTTCCGGGGCTAATGGCATCGATTTGCAAACTTAAAATGTCTTGCCCTTCGATCGACAATTTTACAGGAGTAGCAATTTGTGGCGCTCCGGCAAACGACAGGCGGGCTTTTCCCTGATCGGATGTTATTCCCGGAATAGTAAAAGTGAAGGATTGTTTTCCTCCGTTGACAATAAAATTTTCACCAAACAGTTCCCGTCCGCTATTAAGGAGTGATATAGAATCTTTTTCATACACGGCATAATCGTCAAAGGCAGTCAAAACAGCAGGGTTTGAACCTATTGATTGGACAGTATCCATCTCTTTGGGACCTGTGCCGCTTTCGGTCATAAAATAAGAACTATAAGTAGAATACGGATTGTTTTCATGTTGGTATGTGGCGCTTGCCCGATTATAAGTCCATTTGGTTGTTCCACGTCCATAAAAAAGCAGGTAGTCGCCTGAATTGAAAACGCCGTCGCTACCTTTATTTATATATACGGAAACTTCCGGAAGGTCGTCGATATAGGGCTGAGTAAAATCTTCGGGCAGAATCCAACCGCCATAACCGTAAATTTTTACTTTAGTCGGATCGTTAATACCTTGTTTTTTAATATCGTCATACGTTAATTTATAAATACCGGTTTCTTTAATTTTCAACTGCACCCATTTTCCTGTAGCTAATACGGAATTTTCTGCATACCGGCTTCCATCGTTCACCGTTTGAGCCGAAAGAAACGAAGTAAATCCTAACAGTAAAAATATTGATATTACAAATTTTCTATATTTTATATATTCTATCATTTTAAATTTATCAATTGTTGCAGGGGGATTGCGGGTCAAGCTCGCAATGACAAAAAAAATTAATTACTTTATCCGAAAATCGAGCAATTTCTTATCATTAATATACCCTTGCAACTGATTGTTTATTTCCACTTTTCCGACTCCAGCCGGCGTTCCGGTAAAAATTAAATCTCCCATTTTCAAAGTAATAAACCGGCTGATATATTCAATGATTTCATCAACTTTGAAAATCATATCTGCCGTATTGCCTTGCTGAACGGTTTTTCCGTTGATATCCAACCGGAAAGGAATCTCGTTGATACTCCAGCCTTCTTCTTTCAAAGAAACAAATTTACCGATCACTGCCGAATTATCGAACGATTTACAAATTTCCCATGGTAAACCGTCTTTCTTTAGTTTTCGCTGTAAATCTCTCGCTGTCATATCAATTCCTACGGTGATTTCATCGTAGTACCGCGATGCAAATCTCCGGTCGATACTTTTACCCAACCGGTTAATCTTTACAACTATTTCTGTTTCATACTGCATATCCGACGAAAAATCGGGGATATAAAACGGCTTTCCGTCTTTCAGCAGCGATGCGTCCGATTTCATAAAAATCGTAGGCTCACTCAATAATAACGTATTTTGCATCTCTTTATTGTGAGCGGCATAATTCATTCCAACACATACTATTTTCATAAGATTCCTTATTTTATTTTACGCAAAGGTAGGCATTTTTAAAAAAATGACGTATCTTTGTGTCTTGAAAATGCAATAAAGCATGAAAATTCATAAAGAAGGGAAAAATATCGTTGTTTACACATTCATTACCTTGCTGTTACTAAACTGGATACTCTTCAGGTTAGCGAATCATTCGTTGTGGTTTTATTTGATTTTACTTCTGTCGATTGGCGTTTTTCTTCTTATTTTGAATTTTTTCAGATGTCCTGAACGGGTATTCAACGACAATAAAGCGGGAATAATTGTGGCTCCCGCCGATGGAACGGTAGTAGTTATTGAAGAAGTGATGGAAAATGAATATTTACAAGAGAAACGATTGCAGGTTTCCATATTTATGAGTCTGTTTAACGCCCATGTCAATTGGGTGCCTTGCGATGGAAAAGTCGTTTATGCCTCTCACCAAAACGGACGTTTTTGGGCGGCATATCTTCCCAAATCAAGTACGGAAAACGAACGTTCAACGATTGTAATCGAACGGGAAAACGGCGAGCAGATTTTAGTCCGGCAGATTGCCGGCGCTATGGCTAAGCGTATCGCAACTTATGTTAAGCCGGGACACGATTGTCATATTAACCAGCAATTGGGTTTCATAAAATTTGGTTCAAGGGTGGACGTATTTTTACCTTTGTCTGCAAAAGTCGAAGTGAAATTAGGCGATTGCACAAAAGGGAATGAAACGGTAATCGCCCAATTATAAAGCGATTTTAAAATGAAAAATCTTCCGAACATCATCACCTGTTTGAATCTTTATGCCGGATGTTTATCCTGTATAATGTCATTGGTGTATGGTAATTACATAGGAGCTTTTATTTTTATTCTAATGGCTGCCTGCTTCGATTTTATCGACGGATTCGTTGCCCGCTTGATAAAAGCCTATTCTTCGCTTGGAGCGCAATTAGACTCATTAGCCGATCTAATCAGTTTTGGTTTAGCGCCCGGATTTATTGTATATTCTTTTTTGGTAAGTTCTTCTATTGGGGTTTCTCATGTTGCGAACATTCAGTTCATTGCTTTATTAATTCCGATTTTTGCCGCTTTGCGATTAGCTAAATTTAATGTTGATAGCAGGCAAACTACTTCGTTTCTGGGATTGCCCGTTCCTGCCAACGGTTTATTCTGGGGAGCTTTGATTCCGTCTATTCCGCTTTCGGAAACCAATCATACTTTTTTTACATGCTTTGTTGTGGCGCTTATTATCATTTTTTGTTTGTTAATGGTTTCCGAATTGCCGATGTTTTCCCTGAAATTCACTCATTACAAGTGGGGAGGAAATCAATATCCTTATATTATCATTTTAACAACGCTGATTTTAACCGCTTTCTTTCAACTTTTGGGAATTTGTCTGGCAATCGTTTGCTACATATTTCTTTCTCTGTTCCGCTACGTTTTTTCCATTAATAAAAAAACATCATAACGCTAAACTTCGCATATATTTTTTCTCACTGAATCGATAATAAAATTCCTAAAATTTGGGTTACTGATTTCAAAATTGTATATTTGCACTCGATTCGAAAAGAATAATTGAGATGATTAAGCAACAACTCACACAAAAGCAACAACAGAAACTTTCTCCTTTACAGATTCAGCAAATTAAACTGCTGGAACTTACGGGGCTTGAAATTGAAGATCGAATCACCCGGGAATTGGAAGAAAATCCTGCATTGGAAGAACTATCGGAAGCTTCAGCAAACAAACAAGATGAAGATTCTCTTTCCGAATTTGAGCCGGAAGATAACATCAGCCAGGAAGATATGTCATTAGGAGATTATCGCACCGAAGATGATATTCCGGATTACAGATTGCAGCAAAATTATTATACGGAAAAAACCACGCGGGAAGAAATTCCCTATTCCGAATCGGAATCATTTCAGGAATTTTTGTTAGATCAATTGCATCTCAAAGATTTGCCGGAAGTAAAAATGAGAGTTGGCGAATATTTAATCGGCAATATTGATGAAGACGGATATATTCGCCGCGACACCGAAGTTATTGCGGATGATTTACTGTTTCAATACCAGTTGGAAATTTCCGATCACACCATTCAAGAGATATTGAATATTATTCATGAAATGGATCCGCCGGGAGTCGGCGCCGCAAATTTAAGGGAATGCCTGATAATTCAACTAAAAAGAAAAGAACAGACAAAAGTAAGAACTTGGGCTATCCGAATTTTGGAGCGCTTTTTCGACGCTTTTTCAAAAAAACAATATGATAAAATTCTTCGGAGATTAAATATAAATGAAGAAGAATTAAAAGAAATAATCAAAGAGATTACGCTGCTGAATCCCAAACCCGGAAATACTTGGGAAAGTAATATGGTAACGAAAATGGCTCATATAACTCCTGATTTTTTTGTTGAGGTAATTAACGGCGAATTATTCTTCACCATGCAGGAACAATATATTCCCGAATTACGTATCAGCAAAGAATACAGCGATATGCTTAACAGTTATTCGAATACGAAAGAAAAACAAAATTCCGGGAAAACAGAAGCGCTCGAATTTGTCAAACAAAAAGTAGATTCAGCTAAATGGTTCATCGACGCCATTAAGCAAAGAAATATCACCTTAAAAAAAACCATGGAAGCAATAATCAGAATCCAAAAAGAGTTTTTCCTGACGGGTGATGAATCGAAATTGAAACCGATGATTTTAAAAGATGTTTCCGAACTGTGCGGTTACGATAAATCTACGGTTTCAAGAGTCAGTAACAGTAAATACGTACAAACCGGTTTTGGAATATATTCATTAAAATATTTCTTTTCCGAAGCAATGTTCAATGAAGAAGGCGAAGAAATTTCAACTCGCGAAATCAAATCCATTCTGAAAAGTTGCATTGAAGAAGAAGATAAATCCAAGCCTTTAACCGACGATTTATTGGTAAAAGAATTGAAAATAAAAGGGTATGAAGTCGCCCGGAGAACGGTTGCAAAATACAGGGAACAGTTAAATATTCCGGTAGCGAGATTACGAAAGGAGATATAATATTTAAAGATTTAAAGATTTAATAATTCATAATTCATAATTCATAATTCATAATTAACATCATGGTTTTTCCCGAAAATTTAAAGTACACAAACGATCACGAATGGATTCGTGTCGAAGGAGACGAAGCGTATACAGGTATTACTGATTACGCTCAAAGCGAATTGGGTGAAATTGTTTATATCGATATTCCAACCGTCGGCGAAACGCTTAACAAAGCCGACACTTTCGGTTCGATAGAAGCGGTAAAGACAGTTTCCGACTTACTGATGCCCGTTGACGGCAAAGTATCGGAGATAAATCCGGATTTAGAAGAACATCCCGATCTGGTAAATTCCGATCCTTACGGAAAAGGTTGGATAATTAAAATAGAGATTTCAAATAAAGAGGCATTGGACGAGTTAATGGATGCAGAAAAATATAAATCATTTTTAGGAAAATAATGAAACCGGCAGTAAGTATAA
>Ga0209629_10003669_pt1 | contig 11100 bp, 13 predicted proteins | sample TergutCu122P5_FD_187286 | JGI IMG/M metagenome (GOLD analysis project Ga0209629, IMG submission 187286) | Cubitermes ugandensis P5 segment gut microbial communities from Kakamega Forest, Kenya - Cu122 P5 (SPAdes) (version 2) | ecosystem: Host-associated > Arthropoda: Insects > Digestive system...
TTCCATTCGCGGCGGTCATCCGGTGGAACAGCGCAAAATGAAACAGTGGAGTTTGCGCGTTTCGGCTTATGCCCAACGATTGCTCGACGGTTTGGACGCCATCGATTGGACGGAATCACTGAAAGAAACGCAACGCAACTGGATAGGACGGAGCGAAGGTGCGGAAATAAAGTTCCACCTCATGCAAGGCGGGGAATTCACCGTCTTCACCACACGCCCCGATACCATTTTCGGCGTTACTTTCATGGTATTGGCTCCCGAAAGCGAATTGGTACAACAGTTTACTATCCCGGAACAGAAATCTGCCGTCAATGAATATATCCGCTCTACCAAAAAAAGGACGGAACGCGAACGAATTGCCGACAGGAAAGTAACAGGGGTTTTCTCCGGATCGTATGCCTTGAATCCCGTGAGCAAAGAAACAATCCCGGTCTGGATTTCGGATTATGTATTGGCAGGTTACGGAACAGGAGCGATTATGGCTGTTCCCGGACACGACAGTCGCGACTACGCTTTTGCCAAACATTTCAATCTGCCGATTACTCCCGTGATCGAGGGCGCCGATATCAGTGAAGAAAGTTTTGACGCTAAAGAAGGAATCATGGCGAACTCCGGCTTTTTGAACGGCTTGAATGTCAAGGAAGCGATTGAGAAAGCAAAAGAATATATCGTAGAACACAAATTAGGGAAAGTCAAAGTTAATTTCCGTCTGCGCGATGCGATTTTCAGCCGTCAGCGCTATTGGGGCGAACCCTTTCCGATTTATTACAAAGACGGGATGCCTTATCCCGTCGATGAAAAAGATCTGCCGATAGAACTTCCCGAAGTGGATAAGTTCCTGCCTACCGAAACGGGAGAACCGCCGCTGGGACGAGCAAAAAAATGGACATACAAAGGTTATCCATTGGAATTGGCGACCATGCCGGGTTTCGCCGGTTCGTCGGCATATTATATAAGGTATCAAGACCCGCATAATAATGAAGGTTTGGTTTCAAAAGTAGCTAACGAATATTGGCGCAATGTCGATTTGTACATCGGAGGAACGGAACATGCCACCGGTCATTTAATTTACAGCCGTTTCTGGAATAAGTTCCTTTTTGATTCGGGAATTGTTTGTAAAGAAGAACCATTCAAAAAACTGATTAATCAGGGAATGATTCAGGGACGAAGCAATTTTGTGTATCGTATTAAAAACAGCAATACTTTCGTTTCTCACGGTTTGAAAGATCAATGCGATGTGATGCAGATTCACGTGGACGTAAATATAGTTTCTAATGATATACTTGATATTGAAGCATTCAAAAAATGGAATCCGGAATACAAGACTGCGGAATTTATTCTTGAAAACGGAAAATATATTTGCGGATGGGCGATAGAAAAAATGTCGAAGTCGATGTACAATGTAGTCAATCCCGACGACATCGTAGAAAAATACGGAGCCGACACTTTGCGTCTGTACGAAATGTTTTTAGGTCCGTTGGAACAATCCAAACCTTGGGATACCAATGGAATTGACGGCGTTTCACGTTTCCTGCGCAAGTTGTGGAACCTGTTTTTCCAAGGCGATGTATTCACGGTTTCTGACGAGCCGGCTACTATCGAAGAGTTGAGATCGCTTCATAAATTAATCAAAAAAATCGGATGGGATATCGAAAACTTTTCGTTCAACACCTCGGTAGCCGCTTTTATGATTTGCGTAAACGAATTGACTGCTTTGAAATGCAATAAACGCTCCGTATTGACCGATTTCGTCGCAACGCTGGCTCCTTTTGCCCCGTTTATTTCCGAGGAATTATGGCATCGTTTGGGTAATCAAACTACGGTTTGCGACGCTCGTTTTCCCGATTACAACGAAGAGTATTTGAAAGAAAATACCGTAAAATATACTGTTTCTTTTAATGGTAAAGCCCGCTTCACGCTTGATTTTCCGGTCGGCTCCCCTGTATCGGAAGTAGAGCAAACTGCTTTGGCAAACGAAATCTCAAAGAAATGGATGGAAGGGAAAACACCTAAAAAAGTTATTGTTATCCTTGATAAAATAATCAATATTGTTATTTGATTTTGAAAGAAAATATATTACTTTTGTTGCAATTATTTAACCATGGCCGATCATAATGTGTTGGGAAAAGACGGCGAAGCAGCCGCCCTTAATTATTTGAAAGAAAAAGGCTATCGTATTTTACATACGAATTGGCGCCTTGGCAGTTTAGAACTTGACATTGTCGCTCAAACCGACGACGAGTTAGTGATTATCGAAGTAAAAACGCGCTCGGCGGGAAGCATCACGAATCCTGAAGATGCGATTACCAATCAAAAGATGAAGAATATTATTAATGCGACAGATTCTTATATTCGGTATTTTGATATAGAACTGCCCGCGCGATTCGATATTATTTCCATCATCGGAAATCCTCCGAATTTTGAAATCGAGCACATCGAAGATGCATTTTATCCTCCCGTAACGGTTAGGCGGTGGTAAGGGTTTGTTTTATAAACTCTTAATCACTTCCTCCATAAGAAAAGCCAGTTTCGGCTGAGCGATTTCGGCAGCTTTCAGCACTTCCTCGTGAGATACTTCAACGGTTTTTCCGTAAACACCCAAGTCGGTGATAACCGAAAATGCCAGGACTTTCATGCCGGCGTGCCGGGCGACTATCACTTCCGGAACGGTTGACATGCCTACCGAGTCGCCTCCTATGATTTTGAAAAAATGATATTCCGCAGGAGTTTCAAAAGTCGGTCCTTGCGTACCGATATAAATGCCGAATTGTAATTTGATTTTATTCTTTTCAGCGATTTCGGTAGCTGATTTTCTTAAATTGAGGTCGTATGCTTCGCTCATGTCGGGGAAACGAGTTCCGAGCGCCGGGTCGTTTTTACCGCGCAAGGGGTGTTCGGGAAAAAGATTGATGTGGTCTTCAATCAGCATAATATCGCCTACTTTGAACGAACCGTTCATTCCTCCGGCGGCATTGGATACGAATAAATATTCTATTCCGAGCAACTGCATCACCCGAACCGGATAAGTTACTTGTTTCATATCATAGCCTTCGTAAAAATGAAATCTTCCCTGCAAAGCGATTACCGGCTTTCCTCCCAATTTACCGATAATCAATTTTCCGCTGTGTCCTTCCACTGTTGAAACCGGGAAATTAGGGATATTTTCATAAGGAATTTCTTTTTTATCGGTAATGCGATCGGCTAATGCGCCTAATCCGGTGCCGAGGATAATTCCTATTTTTGTTTCTTGAGGTATTTCCGGTCTAAGCCGGGATACCGTTTCATTTAAATTTTCTGACATGGGTTTCTATATTTTGTGTAAATAATTCTTCATTAAAACGAATAAACACCTCAATAGGTAAATAATAAATAAACGTTTTTATCTCAACGGGAACAAACAGATTATTTACCAATCGCATCGCGTCCTTTTCGGAGGTAATTATACATTTATTTTTCCCGGAAGTTGTTTTTATAAAATCCGTCATCGCCCGGATATCATTTCGCGTGAAATCGTGATGATCGGGATAAATGATTGTTTGTAAATCCTGTATATATTTTTTTACGTATTCAGTCAAACCGGAAGGATCAGCTAATCCGGCAACTAATAAAACAGTATAATTCTCAAGATTTTCTATTGATTCTTCTTTGACGGGATTCGCTTCGGGAAAAACCGGCAGAAGATTTTTATATCGGTAGGAACTGAAAAACAGTTGCTGTTGCGGCTGAGGATTAATCTTTTCCGTTAAGATTCGGTAATCTTCAGGAGTGAACGAATCGGGGCATTTGGTGCAAACAATCCAATCGGCACGCTTGTAATTCTTTGCCGGCTCACGCAATCGTCCGGCAGGCAGCAGATAATCGTCGTAAAACGGTCGATTGCTGTCGGTCAATAAAATGGATAAAGACAGTTTCACATACCGATGCTGAAAGGCGTCATCCAATAAAATTACATCCGGCTTTTGATTTTCGGGAAGCTGCAATAATTTGCGAATACCTCTTCTTCGGTTAGCATCGACGGCAACCGAAACCGCCGGGAATTTCCGATAGACTTGCAGCGGTTCGTCGCCGATTTGAGAAGCGGTTGAGTTCTTGTCTGCTAAAATGAATTCGCGTGTTTTCCGTTTGTAGCCTCGACTGAGAAATGCTACACTGTATTTTTTATATAATAAATTGATTAAGTATTCCGTATGGGGCGTTTTCCCTGTACCTCCCACAGCAATATTCCCTATTGAAATAACAGAAACAGAAAATGTTTCTTCGGAAAGTATTCCCCAATCAAAAAGTTTGTTTCTGAACGACACAACTAAACCGTAAAGCCAAGCAAAAGGGTATAAACATAGGAAATTTGAGGTAGCGCGACTCATTTATCGTTGAAAATAAAATCCGGTTTTAACAGATTCCATAATTACTGATTTTTAAAATTACAGGTACAAAAATAAACAATATTTTTTGTATTAGGATAAGATTCGAAAATAAAAACTTTTTTGTACATTTGCATATATATTATTTCGGGAATATATTTATTGTAAAGGTAATTTTTATGAAAAGTAAAAGACAAGCACTTAGCCAAAGTATCCGGAAATATGCTTTATTACCGATTATTGTAACGCTTCCGCTTTTCTGCAGCGCATTTCAAGAAACGGCTGATAAATCAGCGGATATATTTTTTGCTTATTCAAATCAATATCAAAATAAGTATTCATTACCAACCGTTTGGTCATTCGCAATTGTTGAAATTGAATATAGGTTTTTATAAAATTGATTTCTTTGGAAACAGCCACTTTTTCTTCCATACTGTACAAGTTGATAGCGCAGCAGTTCCAATGGGAACAATCAATCCGCAAAGCTTAATCCATTCGGGTATTTTAAAAACATTGTAATTAATCAAATAGGTTACAAACGTATATATCAAAGTAACAGAGAATATTATGAAAAAGAGCATAATGACGTACTCCACGCCTATTTTTATTCTGTTCTCTTTACCTGTAAAATATCGGATTGCAATCATATCAACAACATACATAAGAGGTTCATAATTACTTTTTTTACAAAGATACAATATATTTTTCTATTTTATTCCTCCAAAAGCTGCAAAGCAAATATTTTTATGTAAGATTTCAACGCTTTTGAATCCTACGGTTTTCATCAAATTCAATTGGTAGGTAACCGGTCGCGGCGTATCTTCACGGTCGGTATCATAAAGAACTTTTTGCCGATATTCTTTACCTCCGATTCCTTCCAGATAATTGCCCCATTTCCCTCGAAAATAGTCGGTTAACAAATCGTTTTCCGCCGTTACCAAATCGGAAATCATCAAGCATCCGCCCGGTTTAAGAAGTTGATAGAGTTTCTTGAACGTATGCTCCCAATCGGCATCGTCCCGGAGGTGGTGAAGCACGGCGCCTGCCAAAATAATGTCGAACCGGTTCAGTGGCAATACAACTTCTCGTATATCTCCTTGAACAGCGGTTACTTTCTCTGTTTGCACGCTGACTCTTTCCAATGCTTTGTTCAACATTTCACGGCTTAAATCAACCAACGTACAATGTAAACGAGGATTTTCGGATAGCATTTTTAAGGTGTAATTTCCTGCTCCGCAGCCTATATCTAACAGGTTTTCTGCTTGAGGTACAAGTACGTTGGCAGTTTCCGTCAGGAGTTCCAATGAGATAGTTGCATCAACGGTTGCCACTTGTCCTGTTTCCAAATTTGAGAATCGTTCAACCTCTTTATCAAAGCGGTTTTTAATTTCCTGTACGGTTAATTTATCCATATTTATAAAATTTTTTAATTATTTGCTGCAAAAGTACGTTTTTTCTATAACCGGTCATACATTTATTTCGCCGATTAAAAATAATTCAGCTTGTCCGCTGATTTCTATTCTGTCGCTTGAATAACGGCATTTCAAATAGCCTTTTCTTTTTGATAATTGGATGGCTGATAATTCATCTTTGTTCAAAATGTTTTTCCAGTAAGGCGTCAAAGTGGTGTGAGCGGAACCTGTAACGGGGTCTTCGTTTATGCCTATTTGCGGAGCAAAGAATCGAGAGACAAAATCGACCGTATCGCCTTTGGCGGTAACGATTACGCCGCGAGCGGACAGTTGAGCGATTGCATTCAAATCGGGCAGGATATTTTTAATTGTTTCTTCGTTTTCAAATACAAAAAGATAATCCGTCTTTCCTTTAAATACTTTTAAGGGAGTAATGTCGAAGCAGTCGATGAATTGCTTCGTAATATTAACAGAAATAATAGTATCCGCAGGAAAGTTTAAGGATAATAAATCATTACTTTTCGTAACCGTTAATTCGCCGCTTCTCGGAGAATGAAACTGAATAATATGCCTGTTGCAACATTCATAATTAAACAGCACGAATGCGGCGGCAAGCGTGGCATGTCCACATAAATCTACTTCAGCGCCCGCAGGAGTGAACCAACGAATTTCATATCTGTCGTTTTGTTTCACATAAAATGCAGTCTCCGGAACACAGAGTTCCATAGCAATTTTTTGCAATAGTTCATCTTGCAACCAACCGTTTAACGGACAGACAACCGCAGGATTCCCGGCAAATACCTTATCGGTAAATGCGTCAACATGATAAATTGTTATTTTCATAAATCCAAAATCAGTTTGTTAATAAATTTATACTCAACAGTTATTTCAATCAATCATTGCAATAATTCGTGCAGGGGCTCCGTCGGCATTTTTGGTATGCAGAGGTAGCGCGCAAAGCGTGAATAATTTATTACCGATTTCTTCCAAATTGCACAGATTTTCAAGGAAAACAGTGCTGTTTGTTTTTAGAATCGTCTTATGATTAAGCAGTTCATCAACTGCTCCGACAGGATCGAGCGATGATGCATCAGTGCCGACTCCTTTCAACTTGCGGCGGTTTATCCATTCTGCTGCTTCGCATGACAATACCGGAAAGTTAACAAAATAGTCGGGACTTCCCCACAAAGCACTGCATCCGGTAAGGAACAGTAAAAATTCGGCTTCATATAAATTGCTTCCTTTTTCTTCTAACAAACGCATCGAAATATTTTCTCCTTTTTCAAGTTTTCGGCAATCTATTACCAATGCCTTACCCACAAACCGGTCTATAGCAATTTTGTCAAGCGTCAATCCGTTTGCGTAGAAGTGCGCCGGAGCATCTATATGCGTTCCCGTGTGAGAGTAAAGGCTGATCAATGTTTCCATAAACCCGGACTCTTCGTGGCGGTATGCAACATGCAGTTTCGGAGCGTCGGTACCCGGATACATAGGCATGTCTTCAGCGATAAGTCGTGTAAGATCAATAATTTTCATTATTCTGAATATTTTTTATCATGAATTGTTTTCCTCTGTCAGCTACATATTATATTTTTCTCTAAATAAACAAACTCAATTCCCGCATCATCAATCTCTTTCCGAAAGCGTTTGTATCCTGCCGCTTCATATAAATGCAGATTTCTGTCGCTTTTACGGCTGGTAAACAGTTCGTATCGCTTGTTTGAAAATGCTCGCTCAATCTCATCGAGCAATCGTTTTCCCAGACCTTTTCCCTGATGATTCGGATGAACCATCAGTTTTCCGATATATACCGTATTTCCTTCAGTATATGCCCTTACAGATCCGACAATTTCATTATCATATACCGCTTTCAATACAATGCCTTTATTATATTCAGCAATAGTTTCGTCTAAGGTCTGTTTCAAAGGTTGAATAGTGAAATCGCCATGTATCAGCGCTTCGCTTTGATAAGCGATATATTGCAACTTTAGAATTTCTTTCATGTCGACAACATCAGCGCGCGTTATCCATATTTTTATCATTTCAGCAATTCTTCTATTTCTCCAAGATGTAATTTGAAATGTCTTAAATAGTCGATAATCATATTTTTCAGCGATACATATTCTCCCGTTGCCGATATCCATTGGTTCTCTGATTTATCTTCATTTACATTATTTATAACGTGAACAAGGTGGAGATTGACGTATTTCCAGAGTTGAACCAAATTCGTCCAATTTTCGGATTCGTAATTCTGTATTGCAATCCAACGGTCGTTATTACCAAAACTTGCATAATTGGGAAAAGCAAAGGGACTCGGCTGATATTGCAGATGAACAATTCTGTGCGTATTGTTTGAAGCCGAATCAACCAAATGCCCTACAATTTGTTTGATGGTTCGGTTTTGTTTATTACGTCTGTTTGTAATCACATCATTCGACAAAGCCGCTAATCTCGGCTCCCATTCATCGATCAACCGCAATATTTCGCGGTTGTTTTCCTTTAATTGATTCATTTCTGTTTTCATAAATTATTAATTATTACAATTTGTCATTGCTGCAAACAGTATTGTATAATCGGCTCTATCATTTTTTTGTCCGAAAAATCAATTTTCTGTCCGTAAGTTGCCAAAAAATCCCTGTTTTCATCAGTCAGTTCACTATCGGGCTTTTTTGATAATTGCGAGTAAAGCCATTTCAACATTATTTTATGCAGAAAGCTCAAATGATCGTAATCTACGCCGCCTCTGACATGAAAAATCCTAATCTTACTTCTGATTTCCGGAGTGATGACTTTGTCCAAGGCTTTATTTATGCCGATAATATTTGATTCGCTGCTGACATCTGTCAGTCCGCAAGTGAATAACACCACTTTTTTATCTTTTATTTGATCAAAATGTTTGACAATTAATCGGGCTGCCTTATTCGTGCCTGCATACAAACTGCTTCCGAATAATATTGTGGAATATTCGTCTAAATTAAATTCTTTCAAATATTTACTATTGCTGATGTCGGCATTTAATTCTCCTGCCAGCCATCGGGCATACGTTCTTGTATGTCCGTATTTTGAATTGTAAATTACTAATGTTTTATCCATATTTTTTCTTTTTCTCTTTAGTCATTTTTTAAAGAAGCCGCAAAAGTACAACAAATATTGTAATTTTGCGACTAAAAACAAAACACAATTATCAATGTAGGCATATATTCTATACGGTGCAGAACCTTTTTATCCGTGAAAAAGCGGATGAAATACTATAAATCACTAAAATCCGAATTAATAATCAGTTCAACAATAAACAATTTTTCATCCTGTTTGATATTCAGTTGATGGCAGTCGGGATAGAGCAAAAACAGTAGCGAGAGGCGCTGTGCTGCTTACTCCGAAATTAAATTTATCTGCTGCTTGTTTTATATTCATATCACTACTTTATAAAATTATTCAAATGTTAAATTTCCAAAGTTTTGTCGGACTTCATACCCATGAAACGACATATTTAAATGAATCGCTATCCGGAAAATCTTTCAATATCTCAAATTTACCTCCGATACCAAGTTCTCTGCAAGTCAGTTCAAAATGACAAAGCGCAATTCCCATATCAATGGCATCAAACCTCGGATAGGGCTTTTTATAAAAGTGCAACACTTTCCATTTCGTGTCATAACACGGATTTTGTGCTTTGACTACAACAGCGTTCATCATTAAAATGTGTGGTATCAGTGTGTTAAAATTAATTAGACGACCGGCGGGATTTTCTTGACAAATGGTAGAAAAGGTTTGCAACTTTCCGTAAATTCATCTAATTTTGCATCGATTTTAATTTTACATTATGGCAACCGTAAAACCGTTCAGAGGAATACGCCCTCCAAAAAAATACGCAGTCGAAGTCGCATCGCGTCCCTACGATGTGCTGAACTCCGAAGAAGCGCGCGAAGAAGCGCGGGGAAATGAGAAATCCCTGTATCACATCATCAAGCCGGAAATTGATTTTCCCGTCGGAACCGACGAACATTCTCCCCAAGTCTATGAAAAAGCGGCGGAAAACTTTCGTAAATTCAAGGAAAAAGGATGGCTGGTTCAAGACGCAAAAGAATGTTATTATGTTTATGCTCAAACCATGAACGGGCGCACGCAATACGGTTTGGTTGTCTGCTCGTATGTGGATGATTATCTCAGCGGCAAAATCAAAAAGCATGAGTTGACCCGTAAAGATAAAGAAGAAGATCGGATGAAGCATGTCCGTATCAACAACGCTAACCTGGAACCGGTATTTTTTGCTTATCCCGATAACACAAGGCTGGATAAAATAGTATTGGAAACGGTTATATTTCCTCCCGAATATGATTTTATTTCCGACGATAAAATCGAACATCATTTTTGGGTTATCGATGATCCGGCGACTATCAGGGAAATTACAGAACTGTTTGCCGAAATTCCTCATTTATATATTGCCGACGGTCATCACCGTTCTGCTGCTGCTGCTTTGGTCGGAGCAGAAAAAGCAAAACAAAATCCGAATCATACCGGCAAGGAAGAATACAACTGCTTTATGGCGGTCTGTTTTCCCGCAAGTCAATTAAGAATCATGGATTACAACCGCGTAGTGAAAGACTTGAACAGTTTGAGCAAAGATGAGTTTCTTCAAAAGTTGAGCGAAAATTTCCAAGTTACGCCTAAAGGTGAAACCGTTTATCATCCGGCTAAATTGCATAACTTTTCTTTGTATCTCGATAAACAATGGTATTCGCTCGACGCCAATCCGGGAACGTATAACGATCAAGACCCGATCGGCGTTTTGGACGTTACGATTTCTTCCGACTTGATTCTCGATCGAATTTTGGGAATCAAGGATTTACGTACCGACAAACGAATTGATTTCGTCGGCGGTTTGCGTGGATTGGAAGAACTGAAACGCCGGGTCGATAGCGGCGAAATGGCGGTTGCTTTAGCGCTCTATCCGGTTTCGATGAAACAACTGATCGATATTGCCGATACGGGAAATATTATGCCCCCGAAAACTACCTGGTTCGAACCCAAACTGCGTTCGGGGCTGGTGGTTCATGAATTGGATTGACCGGATTTCGCAATAAACCATTCAAAAACCGATTGCATAATCAAAACATCTGAATCGTCGAACAGCGAAACCTCAACTTTCAACAACGCCCTGTTCGTTTGATTCAACACTTCCAAAATTTCGGTCTTACCGGTTTCTTGAAATTTTGCCTTGGAATAAACCGCGCCGGTTGCCGGTTTTTTGTATTTGGTTTCTACCCTTCGCACTACGGGAACAATATCGGTTAATTCGGAAAATTCGTTTAATAAAAAATAGCCGC
>Ga0209629_10003670_pt1 | contig 11100 bp, 9 predicted proteins | sample TergutCu122P5_FD_187286 | JGI IMG/M metagenome (GOLD analysis project Ga0209629, IMG submission 187286) | Cubitermes ugandensis P5 segment gut microbial communities from Kakamega Forest, Kenya - Cu122 P5 (SPAdes) (version 2) | ecosystem: Host-associated > Arthropoda: Insects > Digestive system >...
TGTATTTGTATATAGTTGCTTGTTTATACTTATATTGATGACAAATCATTTATACTTATACTTGATGACAAATTCCACATCTGTATGATCTATGGAATGTGAATAAATGAATGAATGAATGAATCCACAGGGCATTACATTTAATGTTGTCATATCTATACAAGCAGTTATACGAGTATAAATAGGAGCAATAATGTTTTAGTCTCTAACAGCTATATGCTAGCAACCTGTAAAAATCTTTGATAGGGAACTTGAAGCAGTTTTAAGGTATTCATGATAGTGTTGCTGATGATCTGAGTCTTCTGTGATATCACACTCTGTCAGTCAAGTAGGGTCCAACATTTCGGAGGAATGTAGTGCTATCATCTCCAGGGCCACTGTGGTTCTTTGAAATGTGAGAAACCACTTATCTGACACAGTGTGGCACCACAGACAACTTGAATGTTCAAACTTTAAGTGCCTACAAGATTTGATATATTAAGAGCAAGTGATGATAAGAGTTCTGACAGACAAATATGTTTTGTGTTCATTCCAAAACCAATTCAGTGCACCTGAGGAAGTATATTTAAGTATTTAAGCTCTAAACATCAACAATTTTAACTCCCCAGATTTTAATCAATACCCACTTTTGACCTACATTCATTTTACTTATATAATTTTTAACTTAAATTATGATAATTTTTAAATAGTTATGGAGTGAAAATGACACAACTAACCGCATATGCAGATTTGTATTCTTGTGACAGTATCATTCTGAAGATGGCCGCAATAGCAGCTGGAAGACGTTGGTTAAAAAACTGTAGATAAAATACACAATAAATATTGAAGTGCATTCTCTTGGTTATTTATATATTATGGACCTGATGAATGCACAGGAGGAGGGACATATTAAAATAAAAATCTGCACATCAACTTTACCTACCAAAGGCAATAACAATATACATATGTAGTGAAAGTAGTGACACTGATAATATATATCAATACAGCAAGTATTGTGAGGTGAAGATAAATAAGTTTAATAAAATATATTTAAAATGACAGTTGGTTAGGGAGTAAAAACATTATGTCACTGTATGCCTGATACATGTGTGAGGATACTTGTTTTGTTACTCAATAATTACCTTCTTTACTCCATAAGTCAAGACCTAATATAAATCACAGCCAGTCAAGTGTTCAACTTTTCTTCATTGGAGGGTATCCAGCTCATTGTGGGGTATTTTGTTTACAGATATCTGGGTGCTCTGATCTAAGCTTGTCATTTAGCAGTGTATATAAATCTCCTAGCAGGAAATAAATAGTTCAAAGTACATTAATATGATGGATGCTGAAATTATATTGGAGTCCAATGCACCTGTGCAGAGAACTTTAGCCATAATTAAACCAGAAGCTCTGCCTTATGCCAATGAAATAGAAGAAAAGATTAAAGATGGCAACTATACTATCATTCAGGTACAGAAGCCAGAAATTTGAGGTTGTCACTTTGTGTAAAGATTATGGTCCTCTGGGATGTGATTCCGTGTATTTGTTTTGAATATAACATTATACATTTTCTGTGCAACTGTCCAATATACACAAATTCTCAAGTTTGAAGTAAGAGTTTATATATCCATGTAGTTTGTTAGATCGGTATGAACATATGCTCTCTCCTTTCTGAAGATGAAGGCAGCAGGGTTCCACCAAATCCTTGTTACCATTCTACCCAATTACACAATGGCACATCTCAGAAGACCACATTTCCAAAACACAGCAGCTTTCAGAACTGTAACTCAAGCCACATGTTCTAATTTTGGCCTGGGAACTGGCAACGAAGAACCCCCTTTTTATAGCTTTTCTTATTCACTTCAGACAAGTACTGAAATAGTAGCTTAAAATAGGTATGACTAGTTCTTTCTGTATCCACTCCACTTATTTATGTTAGTCACAGGGGTCTTAAACATGCAGCCTGTAACAGCCACACAAGGCCTGCCAGTTCTTTTTAAGAGGCCCCAATTCTGATTTTATTCTAATTACAGAATGTGTCCTGACACAGTATCATATAATTTAGTGGAATTTAAAGAATAAGTTCTTCATCATGGCCATTATGACTCTTTAAGAAGTGTGCTGTCCCTGGATGATAATGTACAACATATATCAACAAAAAGAAAACAATACAGTTGGTTTAACTGCAGTAACTGCTATATTTCAGCCTTGTTATTAAATGTATGATAGCCTATCATACATTATGTATCCTATATAGTTGACATGTGTCGTTACATAACCACAGAATGAGTTTTTTAAGTGTGGCTGTTATTTGCCCCATTGATGAAGTACACCCAGTGTTTACAACTTCTGCCTTACCATCATTATTTGGAATTACATTTTCACCATTAAAACAACCTGCTATATTCAAATACATGAACATAAGAAATGTAACGGCATGTGGTGTAACACAGCACCAAGATGCTGGACATACATCATGTCCTGATGTTTTTGTTCCTTGTATTCCTTTAGAAGAGAATAGTGACTCTGACAGGAGAACAAGTAACTCAGTTTTACAGTAAGCAGTATGACAGTCCCAGATTTCCAGTGCTTATGGCACACATGTCCAGCGGACCAATCATTGTGCTGTGCCTCTCTAAGAAAAATGCCATTGAAGAGTGGAAAAAACTGATTGGTCCACCTAATGTATCGGAAGCCAATGACCTTTCTCCTGGCTGTCTCCGAGCCAAGTATGGAGACGCCAGGGAAGATACATTTAATGGTCTTCATGGAAGTGAGAATGAAGAAATGGCTGAGAAGGAAATACGTTTCTTTTTCCCAGAAAGTAAGTAAGTAAGAGATATTAACCCAGCACATTTCAATTTCCCACTGGTGTATGAAAACCAAAAGTACACTCACAAAATGATGTATGGCACTATGTGATGATGACACAACTCCAAAGGAGTCTGAGACAGAGTTTATCACAACACGCAGTGCCACAGTTTGAATGTTCACAAATGTGAGAACCTAGACCTAACATTAATTATAAATTTTTATTCTTATTTTGAAAGGTAATCAATTTCATCAGTACAGCCAGATCACGTGGGCTATAAGTACACCTGTTGTATTTATATTCATGGCTGCTTTGTAGAATTTGTTAAGAAATGACAAAAATGGCATGTTATTCCATACATAACTTCTCCATGCCTACCATTTTGTTTCAAGTTACAAGAGAATACCTCTAAAATAACTTTTCAAATTAATTTTTGTTGTTGGGAAACTGTTATTAAATTTTATAGTACTGTAGCAACTTCATATGACATTACACTGCATCAAGTTTCACAGAAATATGTGACAAGTTCTTTAAGTTACGAGATAAAATATATTCATCGAAGTAACTATTATACAAGTGTCCCATTACCCTTTAGTTTTCGATCCATAAATATTCAGTTTTAGATCATACAAAACTGACTCCAAGAACGGATTGAACTGAAGATGTTGAAATTATTGGCAGCTGAACATAAATTTACATGTCACATAGCTTGAAGCTGGGATATGCAAGAAATGGAACACTACCTAAATACAACATTAATTTAGAGCAAAGTCTGAACATACAAGTATAAGGTGGTTGTTTTCTCATATTAGAGAGCATTTCCATCTTTGTTATAGAGCACATACAAAAACACAACACTGCTGTTTATGGTGCAGATTACAAGAGGAATTTATAATTGCATGTAATAGTCAAAAGTCAACCTCCACTTGTCATTCTTTGTTGTAAGGTATGATTGCTACACCTGACTCAAACAGAAGGAAAAGAATGAGAAACAAATAATGAGCAAGAATTGAAATAAAGAAAGAAAAGAATATTATTGGCACAAAGAAAAGTAAAAATATTGTAGGAGAAATCATGTTTCAATTAGGTGCAAAATTTCTGTTAGTACAAATTGTGACTACACAAAACCTGGTAGCTATAATGCTAAGGCTTCAACTGTAGTCTCATTTCTAATAAAAGCTGACAATGTTCAACATAAAATCTATCTTCAAATTTAACTTGCCTAGCTCACATAGCTCACAAGTTATTGCGAAAAATTTACAGATAAATACAGATTTCATGGCTGCCATGTTACCACAAAAATTACCTTAAATAGTTTATGTCTTGGAGATACATTATCACCCAAATTTTCATGAGCCAATGGTGAGTGGTACTTGTCTTACTTCCACCTTATACATTTACCACGTTGGTGTCATTGTTTTAAGTGTATTATTACACAATGCTGTGAATCGCTGAGATTACACAGCACTGTTGATATAAATGCATGAAATAATGGAGCACTGGAGGACTGACACTTACAGAGGACAGATGAAGTACATGGAAAAGAACCTGCCCCATTACCACTTTGCCCAACCCAAATCCCACACTGAGTGCCATGGACTTCAAACCTGGACTTCTGCACTGACAAGCTAATGACTAACAGCTTAAGCCATGGCAATGATCGAGAAAAATGACAAAGTACGAATTGGAGAGGTCTCTAATGGCATTATATTTAAACCAAGTTCTCTTAAAATCTGCCAAATGGCTCTAAAGTTTGGGTAGGGGGAGGCTGACATGAATGAACACAGAGACTGATAAAACTGTGAATGTCTCTTTCCTTTTAAATGATGAAGTAAAGCCATAAATTTTGGAAAACAAGATACTGCTGTTTTTGGCAGAAATTACCTATGTGGCCCAAAACGTTGAAGATAATTTGGTAGTGCTTTCCTCAAGTGTGGTTTATCTAGTCTAGCTATATTTTGCAGACAGCCTACTGAGTGCTGACCCCTTATTATTTCTTGATACCTTATTAGCCCTTTAGTAACATTTCCAGTTGCCACAGTGATTACTGGTATAACAAAGCATTTCATGTTCCACATGCATTGAATTTCTACATGCAAATTTGACATCTGAGTTTCCTGTCAGCTTACATCTGTATCACATTCTTATCAAATACTAATGCTACACCTATCAGTAAGCAGATCTGGTATTGTTGTTGCTGTTTATTATTATTATATCACATTTATACAGTGTATTTACAATTCTATACTTAGAACAAACAATGTCCCTAGGGTGTCGAATTTTACAGCTATTTTGTCATTAAAATGTATGATACCTGTAATGTTATTTTGCATGATGAAAGTTATGTATGTATTATTAATTTTTTTTAAATTATTTCCTGCTAGTCTAAAGCATTTCAAGGGATAGAAGAATCCTAAGCCCTTCCCAGTACTTCACAGCAGCAGTGCTCCAAAGCATTTAAGATGTGAAACACTTTAAATTGATTTAATCGCCAGGCTTTTTATCACTGTTACAGATTCTGGTTGTGTGACATGCTTATTTACTTAATTTTATACATATGTGAGACCAATTTCACTATTGGAATGTAAAGGAATTTCTATTATTCTCTTTTGATATTCTGTCCCTCCATAAGATCAACAACACAAGTTCCTCTTCAATTCTTTCTGATTCTAACTGATTTTCTTGATATCTATTTATATCAAGAGAAACATGAATACACTCTTATGTAAACTACGCAACTTCCTAAAGACTGAAGTCTTCTGGGATAAAAAGGCATCTTGATTTACCAAGCGACATTTGTCTTATTCCAGAAAACTTCAATCTTCACCAGTAGTGTCCTCAGAACCTAAAATCATGCCATGTAATTTTCCACTTGCTTTTCATATCAAACCTCAGTATATCACACCCATCTTCTTTCAACTTTTGCCTGTCCAATATGAATACTGCATTCTAGAGACGAGTTCCCCCCCAATCATTGGCACAGTTAGGATTTTTGCAACCAGGGCAGGTCATCACAATGGCCACCCATACGAAAAATTACAAACATTAAAATAATCACAATTATTTATTGATTTTCCACCTATTTGGCCAAATGATTTAAAATTTGTTAAGAGCAGAAAATAAATTTTCTTCATATGCAATATTTATTTTGCCGCCCATTTTACTGCCCCTTGGACTTCGCTGCCCATGGCAGCCACACCACATGCCCCTCCCTTGCTATGCCTCTGCCCCAGTGCTATCTACATGTTATGAATTTACTTTCAGTGATTCTGGAACCTCTGGTGATTGGAGAAGCAGTGACAGATTACTTAGCAGAAAGTGTGAAACCCACTTTGCTCGAAGGGTTGGCTCAACTATGTAAAGTGAAACCTGTTGACCCTGTAGTTTGGCTTGCTGACTGGTTACTAATGAACAATCCTAACAAACCCAAGACAGCAGAGATAACTGCAGCAACTGTAACATAATACAATGCTTTTCGGCAGTCTCATATATCAGTAGGTTAGTGCACTTCATATTCAGAATAAAATGTAAATGCAAAAACACAGTTTCTGTTAAATGTTAATAGAATAAAATTCAAAAGAAGTATGAAATGTGTTTCATATTTTGATTTGTAAGATGTAAATGGGATGAATGAAGGAGATTCTGTGGAATGGGGCTAATAGAATAACACATGAGACAGTTCATTCACACTGAAAGTAATTTTCTGATTTGGATAAATCACTTTAAATTTTTGGGTTTGTTCTCTGTTATGTGCGCCTTGGTTGCTTGACCATCCCATTCTACACACATCTTTAATTACATGATTTATTCTTGTATAATTGTAACGCTGTCTCATTACATAACACTGATATCACATGTTGTTTATAAGAGAACAGAAACATTTCATGCAAGTGACATACACAATGTAGAATACAACAGAACAGCAGGCACTGAGTAATCTGCACTTCAACAATTATCAATCTTTTGTGTAGCCATTTAGCTCATTCATTCAGCAGTCCTGCACCTTGAACAAAGTGCAGTATCCTGCTGATAGAGATGTCTTCAAAGTTACCTGGTTTCAAAGAACAACAACCCAGGTGCCTGAATCTTATTGTGGCTGAAGCCTCACAGTGACAATAGAATGTGTGTGGCTGTTTCAGATGCCTGCTTGCATCCGTCACACTTGGGACTGTTTACCAGCCCCAGTTTAAATAGGTGTCCTTGTAAATGACATACACAATGTAACTTTGTTCTACAGTTTATGAAATGGGTATTGTAATGTATTTGTATACACAGACTTACACCACTACTGGACTACCCAGGATTTGAGAGAAGAGCAGATTTACAGTCTAGTGATGTGTATGGAACTATGAAATAACAATTTCTTTTGTCTCTGTATCTTCATGTCTTACATTTTTTCTGTTAAGACTTGGGGGGTTGGAGGGAGGGAGACTGTTGCTTATTTTAAAAGGTGATCATAGCTTTCATCTGAAGGAACTAAAGAAACAATGAAAACCCTCAAGCAAGCTACTGCTCTGGAAGCAAAATACACACCAAATGTTCACTGATTAGGGAACAAGTGATACTATATGAAGAAGGAAGAGATATCCAGTGTTCTAACAGCTATATAGTACCAGCTTAGAATTCAAAGACATGAAGCTGTTTGAATACTTACACTGTGTATCAGGACTTGGAAAAATAATATGACATATTATTGGTCTGATATGTTAAACAAATACAAACTGTCATATCTTGCAGTTTTTGATAGTATTAAAACTAGACCACATTCTGTGAATAAACAAATTCAAAAGTAAAGGTAAAGGTAAAGTTCACCCTAGAACAGGCCAGGAAGGTCCAAATGGGAAGCAGAGGTATAGCTTTACTCTTTCTTTAACCTCAGTGCTAGATGGGGGTGGGTGGTCAATGCCAAGCTCTGGCCACTTTACTCCCAGGAAAGACCTGGTACCCATTGTATAGGAGGCTGAGTGGGCCAAAGGGTTGGTCTAGAGAGGTGTGGAAAATCTTGCCTCCACTGGGATTCGATCCCTGGACCGTCCAGCCCATAGTGAGTCGCTATACCAACTACGCTATCCTGGCCCACTCACAAATTCAGGAGTACTAGTAATAAAATTAAGTTGTTTGTACAAAATGCAACTCAAGCTGCTGACATAAACACAGATGCAATATACAGCAGCTGTACGACAACAAGCGGAACTGTGAACACATATCCAAATTTCTCCCATTACAAGCTCAAATGTTCGTATTATTTTTGAGGCTGTAGTTCAGTGTTGCTGTTTTTTCTTCTAGCAATTTCAACAAATGAAAGCTGTTATTATTGCTTTGTGATATGAATGTTATCAGGAAAACATAAATTTCCTAAGTTACCATTGATCCCCTTTTTCTCCAAAAGCAAACAACTAAGCCTATCTCCCAACACTAAATATGTAGGTCGGCTGATAAGTAATGCACACAGTGAAATATTTTGCCAACGGAGCATAGTAGCGATGCGCACGCAGTGTGTCCTTGTAGCCACAACCCTCCTGCACAGCGATGCAAAGTTTCATTCCTTTTTCTACACCAGTTCTAAAACAGCGCATGTTAACATGGAGTCGTGTTATGTGGTATGTCAACGAGATTGAAGCAACGTGCGGTGACTGAATTTTTAAGTGCTGAAAACGTAATGCCAGCTGAAATTCATCGCTGTTTACAGGCTGTGTATGGTGAAAACACTGTTAACAGAACTACAGTAAATTGTTGGGTCATTAAATTTCGTGAATGTGAACCAGGTCGTGCCAATATTGTTGACCAACCTCGCAGTGGAAGGTCGGTTTCCGTGACAGATGACAAGCATCAAAAACAGGTTGATGAACTGATCAAGCATGACTGCCGTATCACCCAGAAGCAGATAGCAGGTAGGCTAGGAATGTCTAAAGAAAGAGTGGGCTATATCACTGGTTTACTTGGCTACACAAAAGTCTGTTGTCAATGGGTGCCACGCAAGACTGCACACTGCTCGCACAATTGATGCTCTGGAGATGCTGAAGTTTGAGATTCTCTCCCATCCGCCCTACAGCCCTGACTTGGCATCAAGCAATTTCCATTTCTTTCCTCACCTCAAGAGGAATCTCAAGGGGACTCATTTGACCTCAGATGATGAAGTGAAGCAAGCTGTGATGTCATGGATCAAACAAAGAACTCCTGAATTCTTCATTGACGGCGTGCATAAACTTGTTTTATGTTGGGAAAAATGTATTGAATGACAAGGCGACTAAGTCGAAAAATAAGTATGTCAATTTGTAGCTAAAATATTGTACTTTACCTCCTATTTTCGTTTGTTTAAATACATGGTTTCGTTTTCTAGATATTTCACTGTGTGCATTACTTATCAGCTGCCCCTCGTACATATACAACAAAAAATGAATATGCTACAAGGTTGCCTTTTTAAAAGAAAATAGAAGCCACAAAATTTTCAATTCTGTTATCCTTTCCAAGTTAAATTTCCCTACCTACCCTAAAATGTGTGACTCATGTTTATTAACCACTACAAAGATGAGGCTTATGGAATACTTTTCTTGGTGTGTGAATTGAATGTTTTAACCTTGAAGGGGCAAAAGGGAAAATGATGTCCCTTTAAACGAATGTCATCTTGGCTGACAGGAAAAACAGTGTCCTACTATGTCATGAGGATTTTAAAATTTTCGGTATCTACAAGACAGGTCTTTTACTCATCACGTTGGTCTTAAATTCTTGTATAAGTTACAAAAATTGTCTGTAATTTATTTTTGTTTAAAATATCCACATCTGAGGGGCATGTTCCTTACTAACAACGGTATAATTTTTGTAAATGTCAAATTACATATAAAAGTCTCCAAGCAGCTTTCTTATTTTCTTGTTCCTTAATGTATAAAAATTAAACATGTACATAGATAAAGGCCCTTCCCCAAACCTTTGCTTCTTTCATGAAACCCTTTATAAAATCCACACCTTCTGGCCCTGGTATTTCATCAAGACAATGGTACTGAAAACTGTCCACACAGTAAACCTAGGTGCATGAATGCATTTTTTGTATTCCCCTACAACAACTGCTTTCTTTCTGAGACAGGACAGGATATGAATTGCAGAAAGGAAGATAAACATAAACATGAAATGACAGCAGCCAAAAATAACAGAAAATCCTTACAATTAAAACTAAGAAATATTGAAATTTGCAATTTTCTGCAATTATTTATGCTTCTCTTGGTTATGAATACTGAAAACAAAATTTGGAGAGTAGAAAAAATATTTTTTTTGTGGTTTATCAGCATGTAGGATATTTGCTTGGTTCCACTTTGCACTAATACATTTGTGAATGGACAGCAGCAATCTTGCATCCCACCAACTTCTGTTCTAGAAAGTCATACAAGAAACATTAAAAAATCTTATGTTTAGGTCTGACCATTAACACTCGACCAACTGGTAACAAATTTTGATTACATGTAACCAGAAACAGAAAACAATGCGTAAAGTTAAGCCCAAATTTAGTATCAGATACTGTGTATATTCTACATCAAATGCAGTAAAAATTTTCTGTAATGAATATTTTTCAGCAACTGAAACATAAATTTAAAACTAGAAATTTTAAAACTGTCATAAACTGATGTGTATCAAAACAGGTGGAGTGTTTTGAAGCTTTGGGCACAGGTAGGTACAGTCATTATCAAGAACATACTTTTATTTGAACTGTTAAGCTTAAAATACAACACCAATATAAACAGTTACAGAAATGGGCATTTCAACTGAAAAGTGCTTTGGCCACAAGCCAGAACACGGGTTTTAAAAGGCCACATGATAAAGGTTAAAATGCTGAAACAAGAATACACTTAAATATAATGCATATTACACATAAATCTGCTTCAGAAAAGTCCACATTACTTTCATAAGTTATATACCCACTGAAATACTACAGGCACATCACATTTCTCACAAACTGCCATCAATACATGTATGACATAACATCACATAATATTTCCTGACCCAGTCTAAAGAGGACGCAAACCTTTCAATCTTTTACAGCTGAAAGACCTGTTAACTTTGTCAACTTAAATTTACCTCCTGAATACACAGCAGCAATTGATGAGATTCTTTTATATAAAAACAATAAATAGCAGTCCTGGATATTAAACATACAGCATCACTTCATGATAGTAAGGCATTCAAAAGAAACCCAACAATGCTACGAGGGTTGGAACTTTAATAGTGGCAACTATTTATTTACAACTGATACAAAATAGATACATGTTTCGAAGTTTTACTGTCCTTCAATGTAGTCACCGGCATTGTGTACAACCCGT
>Ga0209629_10003671_pt1 | contig 11097 bp, 4 predicted proteins | sample TergutCu122P5_FD_187286 | JGI IMG/M metagenome (GOLD analysis project Ga0209629, IMG submission 187286) | Cubitermes ugandensis P5 segment gut microbial communities from Kakamega Forest, Kenya - Cu122 P5 (SPAdes) (version 2) | ecosystem: Host-associated > Arthropoda: Insects > Digestive system >...
GTCGTTATTTTGTGTCGAATTTTCAATTTCAGAATCTTCTTCAAATTGAAATTCCCCAACTTTCTCCTCTGAAGGTACAAAGTCAACAAGCTTATTCTTTTCCATCCCGCTCACTGCAAATATATCAGGATAAGTATCTCGGTTCTTCAGGATATCCAAGGAGAACCATATATTTTTCTTTAATATCCTGTGTGTATAACGCTCTGGTTTTCGTTGCAGGCAACCGCCTATACTGACGGTAGTTCCCTCTGTTATCAGGTCTGTGACCAGTTCCGGTCCCAAAACATGCTGCACATTACCGTGTCGCTGTAACACACTTCTCATCGTCACTTCACAACCTTGAAATTCTATCTTCTTTTCCAGCAACGTTTCCTGTAACTTCTTTGACAGCTGCTCAAACTTAAATTTATGTTCTACACGATCAAAATCTTTTATCTTCGGAACCGAACATTTTGTAAGAATTATTACACGTTTGGTCGAATGGTCAGTTTTAATAATTTCAAGGCATGTGTCTGAAATGTCACTTTGCTGAACTATAGAATCACAGAACACAATGAGGTATTCCCACATACCTTCAAGCCAAGCACGAAACAGCATGTTTTTGTTACTCTGCAGTAATTCGAAAGTAACAAAGATGCCTTTTGATTTTGTCACACATTCCATCAGCAGTATACTGCAGAGTGTGAGTGCATCTGACGTCAAGTGAACAGCACGGTTGTTGGATAGTTTGGCCTGAAGGCTTGAGACTCCTTCGTCGAAACACTTATTATTGGTCTTGAGAAACTTTTCCTTGTAGATTTGATACAAACAATTAATACTAGGAGTAAAATACTCCGTTTTGGCTTTCTGCAAAAAAAATTCTAACATTTTCGGCGTCATAATTTCTGTTTTCTGTTTCCTCCACCAATTTTCTACCCGCGTTTTGAAATGATGTAATATTGTCCTGTATTGTACTGTGTTACCTTGACAATTATCATTAGCTTTTAGTTCATTAACAATTACAGTGTCAATTTCCCGATGGCCTTTCTGACCTGTGGCCATTATCAACTTATTGAGAAAATCACTAACCTTGTCTTTTTTGCTTTCCTCCACTGAATTCCTTAGGAGTGTATATACGTCAGGATTCTCGTTATTGTCAGGACTGAAAATGAAGACTTTACTTTCGCACGTTTTAAAGAAGATGTCCACGTGCGTCTTTTTCTTTTTATGCAGGGATAAGGCTTTTCCAAGTTCTCTGTTCGTGTAAATTATGAACTCCGACTTAATTGGATCGTCTGGGAAGTCCTTGCGAATGTCGCAGTAGGAATGGAAACATTTCGTCAGAAGTTCTGTCAGTTCATCTACTTCCAGACAACTACCCACATCACTGTGTTTCAGTTGCAGGAAGTACCGCCGATCACCTGCTTTATACATGATGTCATCAAAGTTGCCAGCACCTTGGATGTTGGAGGAGAGTTCAAAATCGTCACCCTTATACAGCCCCCGTAGACCAATGAGGGCCGCCATTTTGATCTCGAATTGGAACCCCCCTTCAATCGCAATTGCCCTTTTGGTTTGCGGTTGTGTGTTGCTGTTTTGCTTCGCGAAGTTCGCCATATTCACTGTCGGTTCTTCTTCTCCATCAAGTGTCTACAAGGAACATAAAAATGTTGGTCGGAATGACATGACGACATGGATAGTAACGATACAAAGTGAGATTCAGAATTTCAGTGTAGGCATCTTGTGATTTTCTGTGCTTGTTCAAGACCTGTTCAGTGCTACTAATCATGGTGCATAGAAATCATAGAATATTAGATTATAGGGATACTAAACACCTTCATGGGGGCGACAAATTTAAGCTTTTTGCCGAAATTTAAATTGCGTTAAACTAAATGTTTTCTCCAGGACAAAGAACTGTTAGCAGGTTATGAGTAACAGTAGGTTCAGCAAAATGCAGTGTAGCATGCAGAGACAATATAAATAAAAATAAAAAGCCAGGCAATGTACGTATGACGTAAAAATGAGCCGTGTTCTTGCAACCATTGTTGTAGTGGGAAAGCAATGAATATTACATATTGTGAGTGTGTGTTTGTAGCCGTAGTTATCCAGCATGCAATACGCATGCACCATATTGTCACCAGCTGTACAATATTTTTTCACGTTATCTCATAAACAGCACGATTTTCGAAAAACGGTATTGAACATAAAATGTGTTTTGATTTTGTCTACAACGTTTGTCCAAAGCATTTCTGATTCTAAGAAGAACTGAGCGAAGTGTGATCAGATATGTACATTGACCTTCATGTAAATTGCCCATTATTTTTGTCCGATGTTAATGAAGGCTGAATTTCGTCAAGAGGTTTTCTAAAAATACTGAAATATTAATTTTCATGAAAATCCATCCAGTGGTAGCGTAGTTGTTCCGTACGGACAGGCATGACTAATCTAAAATGCTTTTTATTTCGAAAATTTTCGAACTCGCCTAAAAATAAACATGGAAGTTCAATATAGTTACAGATCCGATTATTACCATCGCAGTCAAAGTTAATGAAAGCTGACATTGCATCTTATCGCATACCATACACCCGTCTGACGAGGGTGTAGGACACATGAACTCATTAAATTTAGGGGCTTTTCCCATCGAACCTATTTAAATTCAACTTACTGCTTTTCGGAAACAGGATCGATCCTCTTCTTCTAGCTTGCTTTTTCCAGATAAGATGTTACTACACAGTAACTACTGGCATTCTGGTTAAACACTGACTTGAGTCACGTTAGTGAATGCAGCATGTTCCAGTAGCAGTTTACAAAATATTGTTAAGCAGATCTCGCAGAATATCAGATACACGAAATACGTCACGGTCACTCTAGATATTTTCTCCATCTAAAGAACGACAAAGAAAACCCTAACCTCAAACATTAACTTGGTCTCTACCCATACAACCGCTTACCTTACCTTTGGGTACCTCACCGAATCACCTTATAAATTAGTTTTATTCTCGGTTTCTGTATGTTGGTAACAATGACTGCGACAATAATCTGTTATGACGACAGTTTTGTAACTTGCAAAAGGGAAGTAATAGAATTGTATAAAGTATAATATATAATAAACCCGTCTTATGAAATTGGAAAACCAAGAAAAACCTGGAACACATTTTGGGTGTAAATACCCCAGGAAAATTCCAATTGATTTATTCGTAGTGATACTTCTTCCGAATGGGACTCAGATACTACCACGTATTCAGACAGTCTGTAGACCACTGTGCAAGTGATTCCACTTGTTGCTGGCACTCTGCTGACAGCATTGAAGTCAGATAAAAGGTACTTCAGATAGAATTCACAGAAGTTTGTTTCTGCTAGAAAAACAATACACAGTTGTTGGTGTTAAGAAACACGAATTTCGTTCTGCTTCAAAACTTCATATAGTAAATAAGCCATAAATAAAATTATGCAGCATTGTATTCTATTAATAATGGCGTAACGCTAACTACTTCACTTAACCCAAACCTCCGGAATAACGTAGACTCTCGGAATACTGTAGTTCGCTCGCACGTTAGCAATGTTAATTTTTCAATCAAAATGGCGAGATGGTAACACCTTACCAAGTTTCGGTTTCCGGGACCCTAACCGAAAACAGTAGCTTCACCTCCTACTAACATATGGAAATCCCGCTTCTTGGGAAAATTGTTGGCAACATCGGGAATATTGTATTGCGAATTTTACTCGATAACAATTTATATGACGAATATCATTTGTCATTTCTTGTCGGCTAGCTTATCGCGTAGACATGGAACTGTTCAACCGTGCGCTATTCTCACTCTATGGCAGTGAGTTTATGTCTGCAGTCGTCATAAAGTTGCCAGTGTGCATAGGAATTCCGTTTGGAATATCGCGTGTTTGTTTGTGCTAAAAATGCTAAACATATTTCCTACAAACTGCGAACTTTGTTAACCGATACATCCATTGGCAACATGATGGAGCGATAGACCATACGTTTGGACTGTCTAACCATTCAGCTTGGTTAGGTTTCATTGCATATATGATTATCCAGAGGAATAGGAATTGATGTGCAGAAAATATCATTTGCATCCATGAAGTGACATTAAATGACATGAAGTTTGGCTTATGTTGTGCTGTGATTGCTACTCAATTATTGGGGCTGTTTTTCTGAGATCATAAATTCACTGCAATATGCACATTCAGACTGTCTTCTTAACTTCGTCTCCAATTACAACTAAACCTATACCTTTTCCAGCAACACATTACAAAAATTTCAAGACGTCAAGATAGCGTTTTGGTGGCAGTATTCTAAACAGAGAACTGTAGGCGTCTCGGTCTCCAGATCTGTGCGTTTTCCATTTCCAGGTGTGGTGAATGTTAGTATGGTACGTAGTAATAATCCTCCTTCAGACGACAGTCTAAAAATTGTTAACGACGTAGTGTGTTTACTGTCAGCAGCAGAACTGCAACGTGTATTGAACGATATTTTTGTTACATGTGGCGTGCCTACTAGCCAGGAGGAGCTATTTCCAGTACCTTCTTTAAATTATTGTGAATAAGGTCATAACATTTACTTCAGTAAACTGAACAGCAACACGTCCAAACGGACTCACGACAAATGGAAACAGAGGCGATCGCTAGGTTGTAATTGTTCTACCGTACACTCGTAAGACGAAATTTCGTAAAAGTCTGTTTATTGAAAGCTTAAGGTGGCTGCACTCAAATTAGAGCTTTTTCCGCGATTTTTGGTTTAGCGCGTTTGTTTAAACTTCTAAAAATTCCGGCTTATTTGGAACAGCAAAATTCACGTTTCGGCCAGTGAGAGTGTTTAAGAATTTTGAGGGGGATTTATTTGTAGGGTAGGTCGAGGACGCGAACTTGGATGCAAAATACTCTTTATGGGACATGGGAGCCAGAAGGACGCATTTTTTGATCTTTTGTACAAAATTTATATTTCACACTACAAAAATTTATATTCCAAATTAAGATAATAATACAAGAAAGTGTCGCGAAGTGTTTATCATATTCCATGGGCTTACAAGAAAAATTTTGAATTTCGAAATTAGTAAATCAAAGAGTCTTACGTGTGAATTTAAACTAAAGTTACCTAATACACGACTGAAGTGATCGCTCTCACTTGCCGCGCTCAACCATGACTGTCAGCACAGTGTATTGAATTTATGACATTGTCTGTTTACCTGAAGTATATCAACAAAAGTCAGTGAAACGTATTTCTTTGGGGACGTATTGGTGAAGCGAATGCTGGCGCTAGGATATCTCCACGCAATTTTCCAATTGAGGGTCAGAGCTTTAATTAATGCCATTCCTTTTCATAAATAAGATAAGGGAAATTATTAAAGAACTGCCTGAAACAGAATGCTGTAACATATACAGGGACAGTGAAATTCACATCTACGCGTTGTGCTTATTCGAGAAGTGAGGGGAAAGAACGAGATCTCAGAGGAGACGACGGGATAGAAAACCAATTTGCAAGAGAGAGGAGCTCGTAAAGGCGACAGTTTTCTCGTAAATTGCCAGAAGCTATTACTTTGTGCGTCTCGTATAAGCGACGACCTGTAAACCAATTGTTCTTGTACCGATGGATGACATTTTGCTATTTTTCGTGAGAAGAATTATGAGATTTTCAAAAATTTATGTGATTTTGTTCGTTTTGTATACTTCAGTCTCATATATCTGATGATTATGTACGGCCGTCCTGAGGATACACCTGACGTGATAGTAATGTAAAGAACGCCACGTTTGCCTGACGCACGTCGTTAGCAGTTAAGCGGTCCCAAAAAATACCCCTTCCGTCCTTCGCCCATCTCAGTTCGTCAAACCGTACCTCTCCAGTTCCACCCACCCAGTTCTCTGTTCACAGTCATGCTGTCAGTTCCCACTGACATTCTGCATTCCTCACATTTATTCACCTTCGTTCAACCAACAAACGACAGTTGACACTTCATACCTCAAACTCCATTTAACAGTACTGTCGCTGTTACTGCGGCGAAAGTAACTGCATGCGGACCGCCAAGAGAACACTTTACTTTCAAACAATGGCCACAATATCTTGCATCGTCGGCAGTCGGACCGTCCATATGGACAGTTCCAAGGTGCTGCTGAAATGGTTAGTGGGTTTGTTGTGCCACAGAACAAAGTAAGTTTGTTGTGACACAGAACAAAGTAAGTTTGTTGTGCTGCAGAACAAAGTAAGTTTGTTGTGCCACAGAACAAAGTAAGTTTGTTGTACCACAGAACAAAGTAAGTTTCTCCTGATGACCCGCTCTTAGTGTTTAATATTTGTAAATAATTTTTAATAGTGAAACAAACACACGAGCCGTCAGTTATGTTTTGAAAAAATTGGGGATTGGGTTTTAAATAATGCCTGTCATTTGTGTGTGGACGGTTTATGAAAGGGAACTTTTGATTATCTTTTTTAACTGTTGAATTGCACCACAATTTAGCCAAAGATATAATATTTATTTTAATTTATAATACATTGCAGCGTTCTGGTGTACTGGATGACGGTATGAAAAGATAATCCTAGAAGGTGGCCTATTAACTAAATTCAGACCTTGAAAGCTAAACTAGCCGTTAAAATCTCCCCCCGATATAAATATAAGTTTTTACTCAAAAGTAACTTCTGAAATTATTTGAAGTGCCTTCGCTGATTACATATAAGTTAGCAATCATATATTTAACAAAATATCCAGGCAATTACAGTTATGAGATTGTGTACTGTAACGTGTACCCGCCACAGTTAGTTAACACCAAACCTCCATTCACAATTACTAATTTCCATTTCATATGTACCTACTCTTACATTTTTCCTGCCTGCCTCTAACATCTACCTAGAACAAACTACCTAAACAATTCACAAAGTAATTCCGCCACACCCTACTGCGGAAAGTGCCTGGTGCCACAATAGTGCTGTGTTTCAATACGTGTCCATAAGTTCTTACAACCACAACAAATGTTTCATAGTGCCACCATCTTTTATACAGCGCGAAGCTTTACCAGTGTCTACCGTACAACAAGAAAATCAACGTCTCCCAAGTCTGAATAAGTAATACTCACTAACCAACAAATTTGACATAGACTGCACAGTCCGCAGTAACTCGACTCAACGGACCCCACCATGCTACAAGACATTCACCACCACGCTGACACTTTAAGCCATCTGCATCTTGAAAGAATTCCGCTCAACACGTCTAACACCAAAACATTGAGCCATATAAGGCACACAACTGCTAGAAAACAAAACAACTACTACGTCAACCCGAGGTAAAACGGTTTGGCCTAGTGCCTGTAACATATTTATTATCTCATTATAATGGCTATGTACAGTCGCTTCGTTCAGTGTTTTTGCACACCCGATAATTAATCCTATTTCTAACTTGTATTTTAATATACCAACTATAAAATCCTCTGTATGTACACATATCCAATGGTTTATTTTACCAAGCTTTACTTCACATACACTGTAAGCAACTGGGATCCCAACTTGCATTTTATGAGTTAATTTATATAAGATCTGTATTCTTAAATGGGGGCCTGATGATGACCTAGGCGAGGTCGAAACATGTCGCCAATGTAAACTCAAAAATTAAAATAAATAAGATGTGTTTGACTGAAGTAAACCTGGTATCTTATCTTTAAACACATCGGGATGCCTACCGTTACGTTTCTAGAACAAAATACCTGCTTCATACCACCCTCTACCCTTCCTTCCTGGAACTGAAATTTCTGTCCACCTGCTCATCTACAAAACTGCTACTCTCTTAAACTGACTTATCTCTCGAATGCTACTAATACAGTCCTACAACTTTCTTATATACAGAAAAGCTGTGCTATTGAATTTAAATACCTCAGCTGTAAAAGCTATTCATACTTATGGAATCTGTAAAAGTTAACCGTACGGATCCTACAGGATCATGGTATCAATATAATCAACCGAATGGATCAGACTTTAATGAGTGAATGCACAAAACACAAGCATAAACTCTAGAATGATCCTGCCATATACAAAACGCTGAATCAAGTTTGCTGGTAATAACATGAAACCTTAATGTAGCATGCATGAGCTGAACTAAACAATAATAATCAAACACAAACACAAAACTTGGTAATCAAAAGTCACATCAGTCAATTTAATCAAACATAACTAATTGGAGACACACAGGCATACTGTTCAAACTTACACATTACTATCAATAATGTTATAACCCTATAATAACAGAAAGTTATGCTATGAATATAAGTCTTCAGCAATGACTGGGTTTGTTTTTGTGTTCACATTACACACTTTGTCAATTCTTCATTCACTTTTATTTCCTTATCATTCAGTTCCTCTTAGCTTCACTGATCATAAATTTAAGGTAGTGTTCCTGTGGTCTTTGCACTCACTTGACTCACCATACTACACTGATTACTACATATATTACTGCATACATAACTACTGGTTAATCATGAGGGGCTTAAATACATCAACCAAATTGTAATACTGGTATTATTATTCGGCCTAATGTCTGGTACGTCTTGCACACATTCCTGCAGTCACTCGCAATATACGTAAGTACCTATTATGAAGTCCTCAACTATTACTACTCTAGAATTCTTAACCTACCGTTACATTTTTCATATATTAACTTATGACATATTGTGTGCATTTCTTGGATCACTGGCATAATAGAATTGTAAACGATAAATTAAATCTGTAATTTCTAATATGTTCTTCATTTCTTTACGTTTGTTCTTTGTTCCCTTTCCTTGTTCATAACTTGTGTGTAGCTCTACTACAAGCTTTCACTGAAATGACTCTTAATCTCTCCCCTTTAATCTGTTACCTTCAATGCAGACGGCGGTACTATTTTTTCTAAGAGTGTGTGTAGCACTTCAAATGTTTTACTATAATCAGTTTACTTCTCGTCTAAATCAGCCTCCTTTGTGTTGTGACGCTTGTCTCGCGCCTGGATTTCCTTTCAGCAGGTTTTCCCCTTCTAAACCCTCCGCTGTAAGATTCAAGCAACTGACCTCTCTGTCACTAAAAATATTAGCTTCCCAGCGCCCTTCGTTTTACGGTTCTTTGGAGTTAAACTCATTACTACCTTTGTTTTGGCTACATCGGCCTCTACACTTGTATACATATTCATCGTATATATATATATATATATATATAAAATGTATACCAACAAAATTCATCTCTGCAAATAATATTTTCTTTGTCACATTATCTTCCACATGTACACGTTTCGAAACCGAGGACCTATTTCCAGGAAGACAGTTGCAACAAATATACCTACGTTATAATATGTGTCTACATGTACATTACACTTTGTTTCATGTTGATGTGGTTTTGCAACGGTATAGGCGCTTCTGTATGTGGAAGAGTGTTTTCAGTACAAATCATAAAGTAAACATAAAATTTATCATAAATGATGCCGCCGATTGATGGAATGGTGTCTTCAAAATGGTATCTTGTCCTCTGGGCTCTGTTCATGGTGGAGGAAATGCATGGGTCTTCGCGGAATTTTGGAAGAGGTGAAGTGAATAGGGTCAAGTCATTGCCTGGGCTTCTTGAGGGTGTGTGTAGATGGATGGGTCTGCTGGTTACTGGGTCTTTGCCTCTGCCTACAAGATTGCCAAATTGTGCCTCAATGTATTTATATTCTTGTACGAAGGATAATTCAACTGAAACCTGGGTCTCATTTGCGTTGAATATAAACTTTCTCAACGGCAAGTCAAATGACTAAGCTATCATGAACACAAAAATCTATTCCCAACAACAAATTTGTCACTGATTGAGGAGTAATGTGGAAGATTTAATCAATTATAACTCCCTTGCAATCCAATTCTGTAATGGCTTGCATTATTACACATTTAGTTCTGCCCGTAAATGCACTCTGTAAAACAAAATTTTGTGAAGGTAGTTCGAGGCTGCTTAATACCTTGTTTTTAACTCGTTGAATAACTCCTCTGAAATCACTGGCATCCTGTGTCCATGAGGGCAGTACATATTTTGCTCTGTATTAAAATCTCTATTTGTGAACACTCTGCGCGCTTACCCAGTGGACGTTTTGTGTCCTGTCTAGCTCAGTATAGTAAGTGAGACTTTTTCAGGATAAGAGTGAAGTTCGTCGAAGCTGATGAATTTTTTTATTACATCTGAATTTTTGTTTTATTACACTGTCTTTTCGTTTACATAATCTAGTTAACGGATTATGAATTAGATGTTGCATTTTTATTTCAGCATCTTACGCAGCGACTTAAGTTGGGCAGATCAAGTCAACTACACAGATAAAAAGGCGTGGAAGGCACTATATTCCACAATGCGAATACTCAAAAGGGAAATAGTAATACCAAAAGTTTAGCCTACATATCACTAGTACGTCCGATACTTGAATATGGGTCCGCGTGCTGGGATCCGTACAGGGAGGGACAAATAATTGCGTTAGACAGGGTGCGAAAGAAAGCAGCCAAATTTGCACATCATACGAACAGTTCGAACTGAGAAACTTTGGCGTCGCTTAGAAAGTTGTCACGCATATGTGCTCTCTTCAAAGCGTACTCTGGAGAACGGGCGTGGAAGGCTATAGGTGATAAATTACAACGACCAAACTATCTGAGCAGGATAGATCATGAACGGAAAATTAGGAGTAGGAGGCAAAGAACGGATATAGGGAAATATTCCTTTGTGAATACGACCTTTCAAGACTGGAACCAGCTAACTGTAGAAGTGTTAGGAACTCTCCCCTCTAAACTAAAGACCTTGAAAAAGAAGGTAAAGAAAGAGATTATTGAGGTGAGTTAAAGAAAAATGAAGTGTGCGGAAAATCATTGAAAAGTATAGTGAAAATCATCTAAAAGTGTAAAAAATTGTAGTAAAATGAAGTGAAGGGAAATGTAGTGAAGTTCAGCGTAGGGAAGAGGTGAAAGCGGGGTATAATGGGAAGGATATACGTGTATATGGGTGGTGAAGTGGTGAGAATCGAAAGACTGGGGTAAAAGCGTGTGTGCAATATGGCGGGAAAAATATTAGAAACTATACACGTTACTTTCTTTGTTTCCCTTATGCACATTTTTGTTAACTGTATTTGTCTTGCGTGTATTGTTGTCCTC
>Ga0209629_10003673_pt1 | contig 11095 bp, 7 predicted proteins | sample TergutCu122P5_FD_187286 | JGI IMG/M metagenome (GOLD analysis project Ga0209629, IMG submission 187286) | Cubitermes ugandensis P5 segment gut microbial communities from Kakamega Forest, Kenya - Cu122 P5 (SPAdes) (version 2) | ecosystem: Host-associated > Arthropoda: Insects > Digestive system >...
AGAACAATTCGACGCACTCATTCGAATCTCTGCGTTGAAATCGCCGGCCGACGAACCTCTCCGCGCTCGAATCCTGCAGAAGCTTAACCAAGATGGTGATCAAGTGCGTTTCGACGACATTATTACTGACTGCGTGGACTTCCTCACCACAAAGACCGACTGTCGAGTTTTCGCCAACGAAAACGTCCATCTGAACGCCGCACAGAAGCCACCGCAGGAACGTCGGCAACGCCGCAAGCATCCACCACCTCAAAAGCGCCAGCCATCCTAGCCAACGGCGTAGAATGATCCTCCGCGTCCATGTTTCCGCTGTGGAGACCTCCACTGGTGCAAAGATTGTCCACATTTGAATCCCCAGTGTAGCAAGTGCAAACGCACCGGACATATCGAGCGCCAATGTAATCACATTCGCAATCGTCGCTCCAATCTCACACACAGTAAGGTTGGCCTCAAACAGATTAGGTACTGTGCGTCAGTCACCGAAGTCGAACGACTTGTTGAAGATGGAAGTCGACGTTAACGGCGTACAGGTCCAATTCTACCTTGACACTGGGGCGGAAGTAAATATCATCAGCAAAGAGACATTTGACTACATTGGTGCTCCTAGTCTTTAGAAATGTGACAAAGTGACAAGCATGTATAATGGTCAGACGGCGACATTCCTCTGTAAAGGATGTGCTATGTTCAAACGTCGCGACCACGTTACAGAAGATGTGTTCTATATCGCGCCATGAGGATCCCTTAACCTACTCAGCTCAGCGTCTAGGGCTCTATATCGCTGACACAGAAGCTTCTGTGTCAGCGGTTAATACAATTTCAACGAAGAACCCGTCGACATCCAGTGTAAAATCAGACACAGTTGCCTCGCTGAAAAATTCCTTTCTTGACGTTTCCAAGGACGGGCTCGGCCAGTGCACAGTGACGAAGGCGACGCTCACTCTCACCCTACGTCTATCTACCGATTGTGGAGCAAGAGCTTGACAATCTTCTCAACTTGGGCGTCATTAAACCTCTAAGGCACGCAGATTGGGCGGCCCCAGTTATGGTTGTCAAAAAGCCTGATGGATCAGCCCGGCTTTGTGTTGACTACTCAACAGGGCTCAACGATGCCCTCCAGCTGCATCAGCATCCTTTGCCTCTACCGGATAATATTTTCGCTACCCTTAATGGGGGTAATGTATTCTCATAAATCGACTTCTCTGGTGCATATCTGCAGGTGGAACTCGATGACGACTCGAAGCAGCTGTGCAACATCAACGCACACCGGGGTGTTTATGAATACCAGCGTTTGCCATTTGGCGTCAAAAAAGCACTGGGTATCTTCCAGGCAATCATGGACAATATGATCGCAGGACTGCAATTTGTAACGGCCTCTCTGGACATTATAGTTGTGAGTCGCAGCCCGGACGATCACAGGCGCCACTTACATGCTCTATTCGATAGAATCAGCGAATATGGGTTTGGCGTGTGCCTCGGGAAGTGCTCCTTCCAGCCATCAGTAAAGTACCTCGGGTTCATCTTCGACAAAGACGGACGCCGCCCGGACCCTCAAAAGATCACTGCTGTAGCCGACATGCCGGCACCCACCAACATAACTGCACTCCGCTCCTTCCTTGGGCTGGTCAATTACTTCCAGTCTTTCGTCCCTAACATGCGCTCTATCCGCCAGCCCCTTGAAGAGCTCCTCAAGAAGGATAACGAATGGATACAGTCAGCTCGCTGCCAACGAGCGTTGGAGAGCATTAAAGGCGTTCTTAATTCGGACCTCCTCCTCACTCACTATGACATGTCGCTTGAAGTGATAGTCGCTGCGGACGTGTCAGAACACGGACTGGGCGCCGTCATACAACACCGGTGGCCAGATGGCTCAGTCAAGGCCATTGCTCATGCTTCATTTTCACTGAAACCGGCAGAACAGAACTAAAGCCAGATTGAGGAAGGTCTGGCACTAATTTTTGCCATAAAGAAATTCCACAAGTATATTTATGGACGGCATTTCACACTTCTTACGGATCATCGACCTCTTTTGTCGATATTGGAAACCGCAAGGGTGACCAGTTTATTCAGCCAATCGCCTACAATGCTGGGCCGCAACCCTTCTTGGCTATGACTTAAGGATCGAGTATAGGAAGTCAACAAATTTTGGTCAGCTGATGAACTCGCTCGTCTTAGTTCGTCACACTCGAAGTAGTCGTCGTCGCTGCTCTGCAAGCCGCGTTCGACATGGGCGTACTGACCAGTTACCTTCCGGTGACCTCAGACTTCTCCGCCAGCACGCTGACTGGTCACAGCTCGAAGGGTTCTACCGACACCGATAGTTGTTCGCGGTCGAGCAAGGATGTATTCTGTTCAGGGAACATGTGGTTAATCCAAGCGTGCTGCGGACCAAAGTTATCAAACTCCTTCACCAAGGACATCCGGGGATCCTACGAATGAAGTCACTCGCACGCAAATACGCGTACTAGCCGGGCATGGACCATGAAATTGAAGAAATGGTTCGTATATGCAGGCCTTGCGTAGCAGCAGCAAAGCAGCCTCTCAAGGCAACACTGCACTCGTGGCCTCCAGCAACAAAACCTTGGGAGCGCATTCATATAGACTTTGCTGGTCCACATCTGGGAAGGCACCTCCTCTTCGTCGTGGACGCCTACTCACAGTAACCCATTGTTATTTCAGTGTCCAGCACGACGTCCCGGCAGACAGTGGCAATACTTTGTAAACTGTGTGCCCAACATGATGTTCCAGAGACAATTATCAGTGACAACGGGACGCACTTTACCTCACACAAGTTCAGGGAGTTCTGTAAGGCTAACAACATCAATCACATTCTGTCACCACCGTACCACCCCCAAACAAATGGATGGACCGAATGCTTTGTCGACACCTTCAAGCGCGGCCTCCTCAAACTGAGAGGGGAGGGAGATATGGATAAAATCTTGCATATATTCCTGCTGGCTTACAGGACGACATCCAGCTCCACTCTTCCACAACAACGTTGTCCTGCTGAACTGTTCTTCGGACATAAGCCCCGGACGACACTGGACCTTCTTCCGACCAAGCAACCAACAGGACGTGACATTAAAAATGGAACAACAATTCAACCGCTGACATGGAGCAGTCGCCCACAACTTTGACGGGGGAGACTCTATGTTCGATAATGCCAATCTCATGACTGGAAGGCAGGATCAGTCGCTACACAAATTGGCGGCCGTCTCTACGACGTGACACTGGCCGATGGATCGACCTGCGGGTTTCATGCCAACCAAATGCGGCTGAGATCCACACAACTGATGGACTATGTCTTCACAGCATTTGCAGACGCTTTCAACCTGCCCATTCAACCCCCGCAAGTTGCCAAAGGGGATGAACAAACAGTGGACCACAACCAACAGACAAGCAATTAGGGGACTCCAGCTTTGGACGACATAAAACCGGAGCAGTCAAGCAACGCATTGTTGGAACCCCGCCGTTCTACATGAGGTCACATTCCAAAGAAACAATTTGAGTTGGACCCAAGAAGGAAAACATACAAGTATCCATAAATTGGTTCCAATGGTACAAGTACTTTTCCTTTGATTTTTCTAAACAGGGGAGGTGTTGGGACCCCTGGTTATAACATCTCAGCTGTCCCGTGGAATGTTCGGTAGTGTCTGGTTATGTTCAGGACACTTCATCAAAAGCTTTCAGTTTGCAAGCACGTGGGCCAAGCTGGTAGACAAAGGAGTCTGATTCTAAACGCCGTGCAGTGCAGCAAGTGAGACGCATGTGATTGCAAGTTTAGTGATGGTACAAGTAACAAGCGGGGTAGTGTAGAATAAGCACAACAGTGGGGTTAACTTGTAGGAAATGTACAAATACAACACACACACACACACACACACACACACACACACACACACACACACACACACACATACCTTGACTCCTGTCTCCTTTTCTTCCACAATTCTCTTCACAGTGGATGGAAACAGCATCACAAAACTGAGAACTGTGATTACTGGTAGGAGGGCAGAGAAGATTGGTGTGGAGAAATCTTGATTCTCTTCAATATATGGGAATGCCTGGACTGAAAACTATAAAGAAATGATCATGTCTATTGAAACTGCCTTGTCTGCATCATGCTATAAAAAGGTACTGCTTTTTGACTGTACATTTCCTGTGATAATGTAGGTGGCTCTAACACACTATGTGTCAGTCTTTACACTGGTACGTTTGAAAGAATATGATTCTAATGTAGTAACACAACATGGACTTTATATAATCAGTTACAGAAGGGGCCTTTTGTGTTATTAAATACTATAGGGCTCAAAGCTTTACCATTACCTAGAACTGTTTTTATCAAAATATAGTTAGGAAATTTATACAGTCTCTTTGTCTCACTCAAAAGAATGATTATGACTGGACACACATGTATTGTCAGGTGTCAAGTCAGTGCCACATAGTCTACTGATAAAAATGTGTGCCTGATGTATGAAGAATTCAGTAGGAGATGGGCAGTCATGTTACCAATGCACATGCTACTCAACGTAGACACATTCCCAGTTCAAAGTGCAGGATTGACCTAAGGGCTGCGGTTTTGTGTGTTCTTCAAACACAACAACATTTCAGTAAGCTGTAATATGCAGTTACACTAGCCAGTGGAGAATCTCTTAATTTGGATATGTGTCCATATGTCCTCCTTTATTTGACTTACTTCTCTGAGTTTATTCAAACTACAGAGTTTAGTAACTGAACATTGTGAACATAATTCATTAATTACATTCCAGTATCTTAATCTGCATGTAATAAATACTTTGTAGTACATCAATTCTATTGAAGGGCCCAGCATTACTTGGCATAAGCATTATTACCTGAAATATTAGAAAATCCTGTGCCAACATATTTTCATACACTTGTTTTCTGTGGGAGAATGTTTAAAGAAATGATAATTACAATATTACACATGAAAAAACGAAGAATAATTTAGAACAATATAACACCTACATACTTTAAATTTTATGTTGTTATTTATTATATTGTGTTGTAAGGATATCCATATATTATAAGTTGTGTTATAATATATAAATTGTAATCTGTAATTGACATGTCCAGTGTTGCATGTGTGACTGAATGGATGAACAAATAATCCAAACCAAATCAAACCAACCACAATGTATTAGTACAGAAAAATCCCCCAGAGCATCAATATGCAGAATTTGCCCATCATCCATCAGCATACCTTGAAATGTCACTTAATAGTAACTTGTATTTTAAAAAACGGAGTTCTATGCAGATTTCAATGCCAATATAGATTTTGAACAACAACAATGACAACTACTACTACTACTACTACTATTGCTGCTGCTACTATTACTACTCCTTCAGACAACTACCACCTCCATCCAACCCCATTATTCAGCTTAATATACAACACAGCTGATAAAGAACCCTAAAAAGTAATTATGACATTTATATCTGAATAGGGATAACTAAAGAATATGTAGCATGAACATTAAACTTACCTGAAATTCAGACATATTTACTCCTTGCAGTGTCATGAATGCTTTATCTATTAGCAACTGGAGGCCCAGAAATGCAGATGAAATATACAAATCTGTAAGAAGATTATTTCATAACTTTGCTTGTTTCATCAAGGTGTTTATGGTTTTGCTGAAGTCTAAGTAACAAATCATTATAATTACAATACCAATTACCAATTTAAAATTTCATGCTACTCCACTCATTAAAACAGCATGAAATATTACTCACAATCTCAAAGGGTTTGAGCCACATTGAGCTGTGAAAACTATACGGTGTATTTGTTACATATATTATCAGCCTTACCTTCAAATGTTAGCCCAGAGAAAGCAGGAAACAACTGTGCAGTAGAGAAACTGTTTGAAATCCGTATCTTATACTTCAAATCATATACATCTCCATCTTGGCGCAAGTCTTCAAATACAACTGCACAAGTGGATTTCCAAGTTGTATTTAGGGAAACATAGTAGTCGAGCAATTTATTTTCACTGTCAAAAGCTTGGGCACCTGAAACAGAAGCAAGCTTACATGCATGACATAGTATTCTTATCTCCATCATCACTGATACGGCACACATACTGCAGATAGTCAGAGAGGTAGTTACTAACATTATGGAGGAACCTGCCATTGGCATAATCTGTCCTGAAGATGGAAGCAGCAAGTTCCTCCGAAGCATTTGTAATAGAATGCATGGATTCACATTCCAGAAAAGAGTGGTCTTATAGTCACTATCATGAGAACTAAATTTCACCTTTTCTCACCTCTTTCAGAGAAGTGGTATTCTGTTATGATTTTTGGTAGAAATTAAGATGCTAATGAGAAAATAACAACAACATTAATTAATGAAGAAAAGGATTCTTTGTTTAAACCTGCAAGTAATGTTGATATAGTGTGATATTTGTGATGGTGGCAGTGTGTCAGTTAAAATAAACACATTAATTTTAATCTTGGTAGAGGACATCCAGTTGCGTTTAAAGTACAATATTAAAATGAAATAAAATACGTACTCCATCTGACACAACTATCATTTTACATTATTTTATTATTTCAATTTAATTATATTACCTGCACTATTCTGCTCTGGTCAGCTCATGTTCACTCAGCCACTATATGTACCTTTGACCTCTACTCACTGTTATCATTCATCGATGCTGTATACAAAAAAAAACTATAACATGTCAACCTGTATCATCACAATCATCATCCTTTGCAGGATTCGGCCTGCTGAGATCATTGATGTTACAAAACACAATTCTTCCATTATTTGAGAGGGCTTTCCAGAGTTATTTTTCCTTTCAACATGTCTTTTAGAATCAATTTTGGAATCCTGCTAAGTTTATCCTTGTAACATATCCTTATTTAATTTTTTATAGTTTCCATAAAATCTGTTATTTGTGAAATTTATTGTCTCATGTTTTTTAAAATTTCTTTTACAGTCTCAAAGGGCTGTACCATGCAACTGTCCATATCAAACACAGCTCTGCTGACATTAATCTTACTCACAATTTATTATTACAATTTACCATGGAAAATTACCAAATGTACAATCCATAGCTACGAGTATATTATTCGGTATTAGGTCAGAAAAAGAGCTAATACACGCCTAAAATAACAGGCCTCATTAAATGTTTAAACACTTTTAAGTCAGACGGCAATGCAGTAGAAATAGATCGTGGTCTATGCAAACATATCATATAAGTGCATACTGTTTCTAGGTAGGGTGTGGATAACAACACTTGGTGACAGAGGTACTGGAAGACTGGTTATTCTGAATTAATAATTCAGCACTGCGTATCTAGCACATACAAAACAGAACTGGTGTACTACAACATTCACTGAATGAATAGCGAAATCATACATAGAAAAGCCACTGTTGTTGCTTATGTAGTTAATGGTATCTGAAAAAATTATACCAAAATTTGTAACTAGAATGTCTTATTAAAGCGAACAAATCCAAAGGCTGATTGGGAAGAACCACACTTATTGTTGCATGATTTTATCCATTAATCCACATTTTATGTGGTTTTAACAAATACAGCCTGTTCAAGAGGACCCATATTTCAGTCTGAAGTGAGGTAAAAGCCAAAAGGGAGCTTCTTGATTTTAAGGATAGAAAAAGTCGAGACAATTTAATACGCTTCAAATAGGTAAAATTATTCCTGTGCATAATGAAGGAATACGGTGGAATGGAGGTACAGCACCACTCATTTTTAACCTTAGCACTAGATACAGGTAAGTTGTCAGCTTTGGGCCCTGGCCAATTTACTATCAATGAAAAAGAGCCCCTGGCACCCATTCAATGGGAGACATGATTGGCCTCACAGCTGGTCCAGGTGCCTTCATGAAGATAAATGGCTTTTGGACCTGTCAGGAATTAAATCATGACTCCTAAGACATCCAGTCTGTAGCCTAGTCATAGATTTCCTTTTGATATTACATATCTTTCTTGGGCCTAGAATATGGACTCTACACATCCATATTTTTAAAATCAGAAATGGTTAATGAAACATCATTCGTAAAACAAATTTTCATGTTCCAGGTATTTAATACATACTATGCCTGGTTAAAGGGGAGGAAATGAACTCCATCTCACCAGACCCTGCCCAAAAAAGTCCAAATAATAACCAAAGTTCCAACTACAAAATTTCAACATCCAAGCCATAACAACAAGGTCACATCACCTGTTCAATCTGACAAAACAGTTAAAATACCAAAAGCTTACTTACCAAGAAATGTACCATTAGATGTAACATTACCCATTATACAGCTTGTAAAATCAGTATTTGGAGCATAGAGAACAGGGTTGTTACAAACATGTAAGTAATTTGTCATGTTACTTTCATTTTGAATTGGAAAATACTTAGCTGAATTAACAGCATTTTGTGAACTTATCTGTGACCGTAACACAGCAGCCAGAATGAAAAGTAAAACAGGAATCACAATCTCAAATGATGTTACAATCCAATGTCTTTTGCGAAGTAGAAGATTCTTCCACACAATAAGACCAAACTTCCTTAGCAACATGATTTTAGACCTATTAAAGAAACGTCAAAACTGAGTACAAGTTGGTGTTTCACAGGCAGCCTAAAGGAAAATGCATGTTGCCTTTGTAACTTATGTTATCTTATCTCTTAATTCCACAATCACCCTTCTGACGTGTGTGTGTGTGTGTGTGTGTGACATGTTAAAACCCATTTTTTTACAAAGCCAATCTGACTAATCTGATAAGGCTTTCCAGTGATATATTTGAAGATAAATATGCAACAGTATTTCACAGTACTGCATTTGTAGAACTACCATCTGGATACTGTGGCATGCTAGGATCATGATAAATATGATGCACATTTATTACAGGGAATTTCTGAAGGCTTGTTAAAGCACATGGAACTGTTAAATTGTATGCTACAAATGTGCATTTTTCACTAATCTGAACTGAAAGGATGGGCACTCAGATGTCATAACAGATTGGGTGTGTGGGGCAAACACAAAATAAGAAATCTAGTTTTTGAATGGCATTGCAGCTATGTAGTATTATAAAAATCAACACTCATTTCAGATGAGTTACAATATTACAGATTACTTTTTATAAGGTTGGCTCTTATATTTTAAAATAAATTTTATGTAACATATGATGCAATTGAACTTAAGCGGACCTTCATGATAAAACTTGCGTAACTTTTCCATCTAAATTATATATACAAAAATCTAGTCTGCAGCTCAAAGAAAACATAGTGTGCACCTATTGCAAAGGCAAATGAACTGATTAACTGATGTTGTTTAGGGCAATCACTACGTGCTGTGAGAATCATATGACAAAATTACACTGTGACAATGTAGAGTTTCTTAATATTGCACCAAGTGGTACATAAGGTACCACCATTTAAAAGTTGATGATCACTGAAGGCTCCAAACACTTCATCCCAGACTTGAACAATTGAGTTTGTAAACCAAAGCAAAGTGAAATCACATTTTCAAAGCGTTCAGAACATCCATGCTGCCCTGTAGAATTGCAGTCCTGCACCAGAGATACTAAGATTCAGCAGTATAAACTAAAAAGTTAATTTTAGTGTCCTGTTGACATTTGTCATGGCATCACCACAAGACACAACCTGAAAGACTCTGTTCACTTCCAAGGAAGCAGTTTAAAAATTACACTTTAGCTTAAAAATCATATAAAATTCATAGTCACTTTGTCTAGCCCAGAAATCTTCATGGTGCATCTGCCCATTTAAACTTCTGGTACACAGATATTCACAAAATGTATTACAAAAACTAGTTTCAAGCTTACGTCATAACAAGTACTGGATTTTTAATACAGGATCTTTTTATTGGTACACAAATTTGTAATTATCTATTATGTCAGTCTTCATTAAATTTTATCTTTCCACATTTACTTGCAGCATCTTTTTCCTGTTTGTCTTGAGTCTTAATAAGAAATTCACATACATTAGGGCATCTACACTGCCATACAAGTTTGACTGTAACTTTACACTGCAGGCAAGTGCGATCAATTTTACAATTTACGATCCCAAACTTCTGGCTTCCAGTTTGTGCATTTATAAATAGGCCTTCATTGTTTTTCTACAGCTAGACTATGTGAAGAAAGCATATCAGTGACCACACACTTTACAGGCCTAAGGATAAGCTAGACATTTGAATTCCAAGATGCAAGGCATGCAAGAGGCCATGTTTTGGAGCCTCTATTTGGCCCAGAATCTGAGCAGGAATTTGTAGGAGCTGAATACATAGTTCTACCCTGTCAGAGTATAGAAATGAGGGTGTACAAGGATACAAAATGTATGACAGTTCCATCAATATTAGTATTCATCAGCTGACTGGTGGAATAAGAAAACACCTCACCAAATACATACATAGCAGAAAAGATTTTGCTGCATTTCCTGCAGCACACTATAGATGAAGCCTGTACAGAACAACATATGGTCTCTAAGGATGATTACAGGTTAATATTGAGGAGTGTTGGACCACATCCTGGCTGAAACTATTTAATGTTTCCTCCAGTACCTCTGAAGACAAATGACACTTGAGAATGTACAAGAATGATATATTTGTGCCACTTGGCATGAATATATCATTTATGTATTGAATGCCACTTGATGGATCAAGAAGACCATCGTCTCAACAACACTACTGCACAGAATGAACAGGGTGCAGGGTATGATTATGAAGCTTATAATATAAAGAGAAAGTTGTAGTAACCTCACTATCATCATTGTGTGGCAATGTGTACAGTTTCATGTAATTCTTTCAGTGGTTTTCTTAAATTTCACTTTCCCCTAGGCGTGTATGTTATAAAATGCTTCACTGCTGTTGTTTTCAATTCTCGTTTGACATTCTTGCATAGAAGGTACGTACGATGGGGTGCTGATAAGTCCTTAGCCGGACCTACTTCCCGATGTCGGACAGAATCAATAGTGTCGTTGGAAAGAGGGGCCTGTTCATGCGCCGAATTGTTAGTCTTTTCTTGTTACAGAGGCTGAAAGGAAGCATGTCGGGGCAGGCGCGCGATTTCAACAACATCGAGACACGAGCTGTCATCAATTTTTTTTTCCCCCCTGCA
>Ga0209629_10003675_pt1 | contig 11094 bp, 8 predicted proteins | sample TergutCu122P5_FD_187286 | JGI IMG/M metagenome (GOLD analysis project Ga0209629, IMG submission 187286) | Cubitermes ugandensis P5 segment gut microbial communities from Kakamega Forest, Kenya - Cu122 P5 (SPAdes) (version 2) | ecosystem: Host-associated > Arthropoda: Insects > Digestive system >...
GCGGGGGAGGATGGATAGGAGACCAGGAAGTCAAAAGACAGCAGTTGGAAATTGGGGAGGTGTACAGAAGGTTCATGTAGAGGGAATGAAATGAGAACGGGGGTGCCAGCCAGTTAGTTACCGCGTAGCATCACACAAGGATAGTAATGGTTCAGTTGGAAAAACAATTAAGACAGTAATTGGGTGACCACGAACAGTGAAGTGTTAAAAGTTCCCGCGCCATGACCATACATTATACAAATCACCTGTTTGAAATTAGTTTGTACAAAGTAACATAAAAAAAAAATTAAAGAGGATCATCAGATTAGTGACCAGATTAACCTGTTCGTGTACAGTGATTGGTTCTCCTCAATATTTCGGGTCTTCTACAGAAACACTTAGAATCCCTTTAATAAAGAGTCCAACTATCTTTCTGAGCTAGAACGGGTATGGGTGTTACTAACTTATTAGGCACTGTAATTTTATGTTGTGTTGTACTTTTTGTAATGTATTGTTTAACTTAAATATTTATATTCCATATAGTTTGGAGAAATAGTTTACTCATTTTTGAGTGGAGAAATGCTTGCTGTATGTATAATCTTTTTGCAAGTGCAGGTGCAGTTTTGTATTTATGTTTTAGGTGTCGCTGTGGGGAGGAGATGTCTCATTTCATAGCCTGGATCTTAGGTTGGAAGTACTGGAGCAGGAGCTGCAGCTACCATTCAGTTTTATTAGTGGCCGAATTCATGAGTTGCTGATACACGTGCCATGGACGAAGTTGGCTTCGGAACCTATTACCATCACTATAAACACTATAGGTCTGATGTGACTGTAATAAGAAAAATGTAGTTGCAACATAGTATTTGTTTACAGAAAAGGATATTTAGGGTCGAGCTACTCAGGTGGAAGATTGGGCTTGGGCTCTTCTCTCTTCAGGAGATGCTGGAACTACAGATGTAGTCTGAACACATTTCTTATAATACTTCCTCAAATTACAGTGGATGCTGGAAATGCATTCTGATGCTGTTAATGGGAACGTTAAATCTTCAAGGAAATTTGATTAAATTTTTCTTAAGTTTTGCCCCAACCAGTAATTGAGCAACTGCTTTATCATTTGCCTGCCAACTCATCACTGGGACAGTTTTGCATTGACTCCTGCTGCAGTTCTTAACCTGTGTGGTAAGCGGTCATTCACTCAGCTCTGTTATTTCCTGTTGTGTGATTCCACATGTAGATTACACATTGGAACAATGAGTATTCATTTTCAGTGCCTGTGTGAAACATAGGTTCTGTAAGAGAAGTAAAGAGATTACTCTTGTGTAAATTTCTAGATGTTACAACTGCAGATAGAAGAATTGTTCATAGAAATACATGTAAATAAATTAAGGCAGTGTGTCAGCATTGGAACCCAAACAGAAAAGAGACTAAGTGCAGAATTAAAAAGGTCCCTAGATTTGCATAAGTAACTGGAATTCTAAGGAAGAAATTTGTGGCAGGAATGTAAATGTTTTCATAGGGTTACTGTAACAGAGAATTTCTGATATTTGCTGTAATCTGAGTAAATTTTATTTTTAATGTGTTTAGTTTGTTTGTTTGTTGATTGTCTTGAAGTCCAGTTTTCCAGTTGTTACACTTGAGTAGTTCATTGATTTACTGGGCGCTCTTAAAAAATTGGGCTGCTTTTACATCTGTATACTTTAAGTTATCTGGGACCAGTATAAAGAAAAACACAAAAGTACTGTCATATATTAGCAAGAAGATTGGTCTAGAAATAAATGTTGAGGAAACTAAGTTCACAAATTCTCACTGTGAGAATACAAATCAAGGTTATCACCTCAGTGTTACATTCTTGAAGGATACTGTCCTTTGGGATGTGATGCTATGAATTCTAGTGAAAATTGTCTGACTTCTACCAGACTACATCATGTCACATTACAGACAACTTTGATCTTCATAGCCACTATCTTGAGAATATACATGCATAAAATTAAGAGCAGATTAAATTTGGCAACCACTCACTGCATTCAGTTTGGAACATTTTATTCCCCATTTAAACATATAAAAATTAAAATATGCTAACTATAATTTTGCCTATTTTGGTGTGAAATATCTTTCATCTTAAGAGAGGTGTGCTTATTTGTTAACTTTCACAGTCCATTAAATTCAAAGAGCGAAAATGAGTAACAGATGTTGACAAGGCACTAACATGTATAAAATGACAAAGCGTGCACGTGGACCAAAATAACATTGACGGATTTTGAAGGAAAGTGTGCCTTTCTACTGTTGAGGTTATGTACCTCTTAATGAGATAAAGTTTAAGGATTTTAAAGGGAATTATGGCCCATGTCAAGGTACAACTTATGTGCAGAGACAGTTAAACCATGAAAACCCACATTCAGAATAACCAGTAACCAGCACGTGTCTGCTTGAGAGCAGTGCAATATTCCTTTCATTATTCTGAAGACAGATATGCTGAGGACTATATGTTATGAAAAGTGCATGGTTATTTACACAGGAACAGGATGGTGCTGTGAGATTTGGAGGTGTATTAGGCAGAAAACAATAAGAATATATATAAAAAAACACACATAGCTTGACATGTTTCACATACATAAATTCCCCCCACCTGAGGGGAGACAAGAAGTGTGCAGATTGGAAGAGGAGTTAGACAAGGATACTGTTTGTCACCAGTTCTGTTCAACTTGTACAGTGAATGCCTTACCAAGGAAGCTCTGGATGGGCCTGGAGACTTCAACATCGGAGGGCAAATTATTCAAACTGTGAAATATGAAGATGACCTTGTTCTAACGGCTAAGGAAGAAACGGTGCTACAGGGCATGATTGATAAACTAAATGAAATTGGAAGATTCTATGACATGGAAATGAATGTGGAAAAAACAAAAGTAATGAGAATTTCAAGACAACCATCCCCAGTAACAATTATGATAGACCACAAACAACTGGGGAATGTGGAATGTTTTAAATATTTGGGTAGCATCTTAACAAATGATGGAAGATGTACGTGTGAAATTCAATCCAGGATTGCCGTGGCAAAAACTGCATTCAGCAAGAAGAAGACTCTTTTTACCAGCAAATTGGACTTAAATTTGAGGAAGAAACTAGTAGAATTCTACATTTGGAGCATGGCTTTGTATGGTGCTGAAACTTGGACCCTTCAGGCAGCAGATCAGAAATACCTGGAAAGTTTTGAAATGTGGTGCTGGAGAAGGATGGAGAAGATCAGTTGGACTGATCATGTGAGAAATGAAGAAGTGTCACTTAGAGTCAATGAGCAGAGGGATATCCTACACGAAATAAGAAAACGGAAGGCTAATTGGATTGGTCACGCCTTATGTAGAAACTGCCTTCTAAAACAAGTTATCGAAGGAAAGATGGAAGTGACAAGACGATGAGGAAGAAGACGTAAGAAGCTACTGGATGACCTTAAGGACAGGAGAGGATACTCTCATTTGAAGGGGGAAGCTCTAGATCGCACTATGTGGAGGAATCGTTTTGGAGGAGGCTTCGGACCTGTTGTCAGAATACTGAATGAATGTATGCCATTTTACATATCTTGTTAACCTTAATGTTTGTGTACAACAGTACCCTCTCTCCCTTGTTCCTGGGTTTGCACTTTACACTAATTGTTTATTTGTGGAACAGTTGTTGAGGCAGGGCTTTGCATCAAGTTGCAGGTTTCCTACTCATTTTTTGTCATGCTTGCATAGGCATGTAGAGTAATACTTTTCACAATTTTTGGAACTAATTGTTGCCCTTGTGTTCTAATTATGTCAGGAAAGGTTATTGTGTGTGCTGATGAAGGGCCTAAGGAAAAGAAGGCAAGAAAAGTGAGTCAAAGTCCATTTCTAGAAGTGGCTGCTGAAAAAGCTTTGGTCTGAAGCAGTTAATCACTTTTGGGCATACTATTACCAGCAGGATGGGGTAACGAACATCCTCGTGTTAGCATGTGTTGTTCCAGAGAAAGATACCCAGATTTCGACAAGTCTGATACCAAGGAAATTCTTGAGTCTTTACGTGCAGGTTAACTTGAGGAGGACCATGAATAGCTGACAGTGCCCAGTGAATCATAAGATGAAGAAGGTTGTTCTGCCATTGTGGAGAGCCCTCAGCTGGCTACCACTGCTTTGGAAGAAGGCCTTCAGGTGGTGGAAAACTTAATTGATAATTTCTTTGAGGTTGCCAGTTCTGTGGATTGGTACTTGAAATTCAGGCCGAAGGTGGAGGCTGTAATGGCACCTTGCCAGGATTTGTACAAGTACATGGCAAAGAATGCGGAGCAATAAACATGATGTCTTTCTTCACTGTGTCATCTGTCTTGCCCCTCCACCTTGCAGTCTGTGTCATTCAATCACTGTGACATCTTTCAACTAGGAACACTGACATCATTTCAGTGTACACCATCACAAAATATTTTGTTTTTATTAATCATGAATTTACGCATTGGCATTTTGTTGTTCCTCTGACCACATTTTCCTGTGTAATGTTGTAACTTCACTTTGCAATGTTACCATTGATGGGATTTTTTTAAGAACATAACTCCTGTGAACAGCAAGGCTTTGCTTTACTGATTTAAATGTTTTAGATTTCTGTGAATTGTATTTAACTTCTTAACTTTAACAGTCTTGGTTGCTGTATTGTGTATGTTTCATGCATTTTGACTTGCAAATCTTGATATGTATCCCGTACATACATATCACCTCATTAACTTTAAGTGTTGCTCATCTTGGTAAATTGTGTGTAGAATTTCAAACCCTTATTTAGTATGTAACATCTCTAATGGAAAGAAGAACAAATTGGATTCTGTTATTTTGTAGGTGTCAAATTTTAGTCATTTTGAGTTGAGATGTACTCCTTTTTTGCAGTAGTTTTGCTTCATGGGAAGGATTTACAGAATACTTATTTTCAGGTAGTACATGCTGCACTTAATGTGAATGTGGAGTATTGTGTTCACCAGTAGAGTGGAGTGGAACAGAAAGGAACCATTCTGTACATTGTAGAAATTTATCACAAATGATTTGAAGTGCTGTTAGTTGCAACACATTTGTTTCATTATTTGTACTCTTACAATCTTGAAATACAGATATTTGGTTTCTGTGGATGTTGTTTAATTAAAGTTTTCTTAATTTTGTATGAAAATGATTTCAAAGTGGTTGGTATATACGGATACTGTAATTTTATCTTCTAAATTTGCAGTGTATAAAATTAACATATTCAAATATCATGTCTTATTTGCCTCTTAATCTGCATGTTCCAACTCTGGAAGTACTGAAGATGGAATCTGGTATAGGCGTTCATAGCAAATGCTGTTGGGAACATTTAATTTTTGCTTATATCGGTGCAGAGTATATCCTACAATACATGAAGTTCAAATCATATTTTATTGTCTTGAATTAATATCATTGCCATTGATGCTGTACACATTTAGTGAAATAAGTAGACTGTCAGTCACATTAGGTTGTGCTTCTATTCAATAAAACCTCCAATACATCCCTGATGTGTTTCAGCCACCAAGTGATCACCCTCAGGGTAAACACCTTTATCATCATTTGCCATGTAATTATGTAGGTTAAAATGTCTGATTTACATGGCAGATCAAATTAACAGTTTCTGTGTATGATTTGTGAAAAACTATAATTTGTGTGTGTAGCCAAGCACATGCTTTTTAACATAAAACACAGGTTGGTCCAGCTTTGCTGTCCATTTGGTAAAGCAGCCATATCAATTTTAGAGAGTAATAGTTATCTTGATGAAGCAGTATGTAGTGGATGTGCTGGTTATCTATCCTGCCATCCACTAGCACACCTCCACCCCCCAACTTGATTCTTTTAGTTTTGTAATAAAAAAAACTGGACACAAATAATGGTCATGACATAAATATCTACAGTTGTTTTATTTGAGACTTTTTCTAGCATGGAAAATACATGACTCACTGTGGGGAAAAATAATTTATTGTTCATATATTGAATGCGATTGGTTCTCCAGCAGAGGTTTCTTGATTTAATAAATGAATGTTAAGACCCATGATGTGTACAGAACTGCAGGGAATGCCTTTTGGAAATGTGTGTGTGCTGTTTGTTGTTACAATATTGTATGTTGCATTGTCGCTGTAGCATTCATGAAGTTCCAGAGGAGGTTTTATTTTCAGCTTTGGTATTTGTTTCTCCTTTGAAGGTGTTTTGTTGTGGATGTGGAATGGATTTCAGTGCAATTAATCACATTATGTTTAAAGGTTATTCATTTAAAATGGCTGTGTGAAATTAAACATGTGCCATTTCTTTTCAGAATGCATACTTAAGTTGCGTGGTGAAGATTCAGTAGCTTCTGACTCTGCAAGTCATGCAAGTGCAGCTACAAGTACCTCGAGGGACAGTCGCAGGAAGGGCAACAAGCGGTATGTTTCTTGAAAGGGTCACTGATGCATGCACAGTGTTGAGGGACTAGACACAGACCCTACAGTTACCTCTTATTCATAAGCAGCCTGCCATGGCAAATAAATTCATCCTGAACAGTTACATTTTTCCATTATGTGTTTCAGTAGATGTCTGTGCTACACCGTCAAGGCTAGAAATGTGAGGGATGTTGATTTTTTTGTTACATTTCCATAATCTGTTGTTACAGAAATTGGCATTATTATTTAAAGACTTCACATTCCAATGTGACAGTAGACAAAACAATTTTATTTGGAGAGAGCATACTTTAGAAGTATTGTTTGTTTCTTCAAGTATACCACTTAGAGTAAAGTACAGGAGTCCTGCAATAGACCGAGGTGGCCCAAGGGGTTCCGGGTAGGTTAAGGCCCCAGATTTTCTTGATGTTTCGGTACTACAAGGGTGGTAGGTCGTCAGCCAAATGCACCGGCCGCCTTTACCCAAGGAGAAATCCCTGGTACTCACTTTTAGCAAGTATACCACTTACTTACACAAAATGTGAATTAGTGTGTTGGCCTTTACCAGAATTTAAACATATGCAAAAAAAGGTGGGTGTGTGGTGGATGAAGAAACAGAAAATGAAGCACACACATGTGTGCTGGTATCACAACTTGAATTGATATATCTGGCAACTGCATCATAGCTAGTCTGTTACTTGTGTACCAGTGTATATGCATGTTCACACACAGTATAGGCCATACCAACAATGGCCTCAGACACAGTCACACATCTCTGAATTTCAGTCATTCACATTAATCTGTGTTTTTCTTCAAATTAAGCAATCGTATTGCTTATGTTTGCTTAAAAGATATCTGGCATAAGTGACTGTAATCGATGGAAGACAGAGAAAAGTCACACACTGAGAAACATGAGGAAGCTATGACTGAATGGGATTGGGATACATCATGATGAGCTTTGGACTAAAAAATTTTAAGTACTCTATTTTTGTTGCATAAAGCAATGAGGAGGTTGGACAACAGCTAATACCACAAATTTTGCCAGTGGGAAAGCTGCAGGAATCAGTGACTGCTTAATTATTCAACATGTTTGACCTCTTACATCTCTGGAGCTCTCATTGCCTGATTTTTGTCTTGGGGATTTTTAAATTGTCATGTGTACAAAACTAGTTCTTAACACATTAGCACAGCAGAAACAAACTATTGACCCTCCTTGCTCTTAGAAAATTTTGCAAGAAGCTGCCTGTTGCATCTCATCAACTACACAGATGCATGACTGTTGGTGGTTGTAATTTTCATTATTTTCTGTAATTGTAATAATAATTTTCTGTACAAATAAAACTGTTTACTATCCTAAATGCACATGTTCCATTGCACTTACTAAAGTAAACGTATGTGTACGTAAGGATAACACTGTTGGTGTTTATAAGATCTTACAAGTAATGCATGTTTTCCATTTGATATAGGATATTTTTTGTGGCTTCATAATCCATTTGGAATTTCATTTGTTTGGTAAAATTGTAATACAGCAATGTGTCACCAGTTTTCAACATATAACACTTGTTTATACGTAACTTTGTAAATTACAGCATGACAAACACCAGTGGCTGCTATTACAGTTTATAGTGCTCCTGAAGATGGACTCAAAGGGCATCCGAAACATGTAGAGCATACTTGTAGTTTTTAATAAACACAATACTGCCAGAGTTGCATCTTGTTGGTTTATTATATATTATATTATAGTTTTCAACAGTTTGTCCCTATAAGGACCATAGTATGCTGTGGGTGCTGTAATGAATACTGGAGCATTAGAGAAGTGGCTATATAAATACAACAGAACTGCTGCTATGGAAGTTTGATTTAGCCTCCATTATACAGTTTTTTTTGGGGGGGAGGGTGTAACCTAGCATTCTGAAGAGCACATGTTGAGAAACACAGACATGGGAAGACAGTGGCACTTGCATTAGCTGATGAAGCAAATTGCCAGGTACATCATGATTTTTTGGTCTATTGATTTACTGTTTTCAATTATAAGAGGTGCAGGTATATACAGTAGGTTGGTGGTGGTGAGTACAAACACAGTAATGCATATTGGAATGTAAAGTGTGAACATAAACAAACTGAGGTTTTTGTGCCTACAGGCAAGATGTGGTTGCACCTCCAGGGTATGTGCAGAGTTTAGTGAACAAGATTGTGAGCAACATCACCATCATCTGCAGCAATCTTATCCTCAAGTATGTGGAAGAGGATATTGTACTGTCTGTCAATGTGAAAACTGTGACCCTGCAGTCAGCTAATGAATCATGGCAACCAGCATTCACAGGTGAGTACTTCAACGCTTTCTTCCAGGCTCTGAAGGTCCCTTATGTTGGAATGACAGCTTGTGAAGTGTTTGAAATAGTTTTTAGTCTTGTTAGTGCTGTATTTGTTTGCTTTGTCTTGGGGAATATTAAACCTCATTTTTTTTATTTTTAATGTGGTTTTTAAAGACTCCTGTTAGCAGATATTTAAACTTATTCCTAGTCAGCACTTAACAAGTTGAATATTGTCTTATCTCCATAATTGTAGCAGCATAGTTGCTGTGTAGGACTGCAGTATTGTTCATAATAGTGGTACGTGCTAGTGTGACTATTGTCAGAACCACTTTAGAGTAAACTATACTGTGGTAACTGGGTATTTGCAGTATGTATGTGATGATAACATGTCCTTAGCCTGAATCATGTAACCCTCCCATGGTTCAAAGTCCTAATTAAGCTGTAGAGCTCCTCTGGCAGTTGTTATTCTCCGGATAATTTCTGGACCTGAGAAGCAGGTGGCTGAAAGTCCAATTTTATTTTGTTTCAGTTAATACACCATTTTTCTTAGAATTTCAGGCTCCTTCAGCTGCAGATGGTTGTAAGTCCAAATACTGTCCCAGTTTAGCTGGACCAAGAACTAACAGCAGGAAGTCACATATTGGTCTAAGAAAAATCATGTATTATCTCAAATGCTCTTCTGCTTCTCAGATCCAGATTTATTGTATTATTTGGGTTACAGAAATATCCATATTGGTGCTAACACCTCAGAAATGGATTCTGTACTTTTTCTAGGTGGGCATAGGCCAGAAAAGTTAATTAAGAGCATAAGTATAGGAATGAGACAAATAATACTTCCTTTACTGTGCAGAAAGTAATAATAATTACTTGCTGTCATTTTCCTGCTGAAGTTTCAAGTTGTGAGGTGTTTCTGTTCTACAATTGATGTAATGATAAATGTCATTGTTCATAAATATTTGTCATTTCAGACCTGTCACCAACACAAATAATGTTGCGGAAACTGGTCAATCTTGCCGATGTTACTATTTGTTTAGACAAGAGGAATGCCTCTGGAAAGATAGAGATGTATCAGGTAAGGAATGCTTACTGTGTGTGAGTACACTTCAGTTTCTTTGATCAACTTAGATCTTGAAATTGTGTTTCATGGCTTACTTGGTATCAGAGGACAGAGGACAGTTTACAAAGAATTATTGCTTTTCTGGATGGTACCTCTCTGTTGTCACCACTTGGGAAACATGTGGCAATATATTCATTGGTGTCCATGTACAGTACTTAACAAGACAGGCAATGCACATATATATGTAACATCTGGGCACATTCACATAACCATTCTTGGCATGGAAATTCAGTAAGTATTACATATTCTGAATGGTTGTCTGTGGTCTCACTGGCTGTAACATATTTTTCCACATTATCTCATAACTGTTGAATGTAAAACATGCGTTTTGATTTCTTGTACAAATTTTGCTTGAAACATTTCTCATTCTGATAAGAATTGAATGAGATATGAGGGGTGCTGATAAGTCCTTAGCCCAACCAGGAAGGAAACAAGCTGCAGGGACCAAACTCAGGATTTATTCAACATACTCCCCACGAAGCTCAATAAACTTCTTAGCCCATTGCTCTAACTTTTGCAAGCCACTCAAAAAAATTCAGAAGGTTGTCCGTCCAACCAGGTCTCCACGGCAGCAATGACCTCCATGTCAGATGAAAAATGACGACCATTCAATTGTTTTTTTCAGTCCAGGGAACAGGTGGTAGTCCGAAGGGGCCAGATCCGGAGAATAGGGTGGGTGATCAAGACATTAGAATCCCATGTAGGCCAGTTTCTTCTGGGTTGCAAGTGCCCAGTGAGCCGGGGCGTTGTCGTGCAAGAACAAGACCCCCTTGGTGAACTACCCACAGGTTTTTTCCTTCAAAATGTCCTTCATTTGCACCAGCAAAGATAAGGAATACTCCACATTGATAGTTTGGCCCTTTGGAAAATAATCAATGGGAGAATGCTGTCTTGATCCCAAAAAATCGAGACGAGAACTTTTCCAGCGGATTTTTGCACTTGGAATTTTCGGGGCGGGGTGAGCCGCTATGCCGCCACTCCAGTGATATTGATTGTTGCTTTGTCTCCAGGTCATAGTGATATAACCAGGTTTCGTCCATGGTCACCATTTGCACCCGACAGGAAATCATTTGGATCGCTCCGAAAAAATTCCAAAAGTTGCTCAGACGACTGGCACCATTGACGTTTTTGATCTGCATTCAGGCATTTCAGGACCCACTTCACGGAGAGCTTCCGCATGTCCAAATCTTCATGAATGATGGACCCAGCCCGCTCACATGAGATGCCCAGTTGCTCAGCTATTGATTTAACCGAAATCCGGCGGTCTTCCAAGATTA
>Ga0209629_10003676_pt1 | contig 11092 bp, 10 predicted proteins | sample TergutCu122P5_FD_187286 | JGI IMG/M metagenome (GOLD analysis project Ga0209629, IMG submission 187286) | Cubitermes ugandensis P5 segment gut microbial communities from Kakamega Forest, Kenya - Cu122 P5 (SPAdes) (version 2) | ecosystem: Host-associated > Arthropoda: Insects > Digestive system...
TAAATTTATTTCTGCACCAGCATAGTTACTTTGTGATGGCGCAGGTGCAAAAAAAAAAGTTTTCGTATTTTAGTAGAACTGACATTTCCATTTGTTTGGGTAGGAGATGACATTTCAGCGGGCTAATGGCAGCCATGGTGTGTGCGTCAGCTTATAGCCTATGCACTATGCCGGAGAACCCCATTTCGCGTTGTTGATTTGGTTATTGACTACTAAATTCATTTCCCTGTTTCCCCTTTACCTTCATCCGCAGGGAATTGTGCCATCACACAGTAAAAGGACTCTGTCCAACTGGATTTTTTTTTGTCGTGAGAAAAATAATCCTGGAAACTAATTCCAATGATAGAGGAACTCTGTAAAGGAATGGGGGGAAAAAACTCATCGAGGAATTAAAATTTAGAAACACCGACAACTGTTGCATCTTTTATCAGATTAGTTCTTCTGAAGAAAATTGCTTTTCTACTCACATTTGCCTTTGTTTCGCCGGTATCTATCAGGAGAGGCGAAGCCGATGTGACCACCACTTTGTCTGTTGAACTCGGCCTGAATCGCCGGCCCCGGGGCCCGAATAAGGAGCACTGCTTTATTGAAAGGTCGGCGGGCTGCAGGTCCCCACTCATGAGTTTTGACAACCAACACGGATCCATTCACGACGGATTCGGCGGGAAAGCCGTTCTTGAGCAGGCTGTAATCTTTGTACACGGACCCAGTGTATATGCCTGCACGACAATGTGATAAGAAGCTACTGGATCAGACGGCAAGGCATGGATAAATAATGAGTTCCGGGAGTAACTTTCCCATGTCTCAGACTTCTTTTGCAACAATGCGTTATTTCAGAGGTGCACAATTTTTTTCAGAAATCTAGGAGCTATCTCAAAATTATAGGCGTTAGATGGATAATAGGAAGCAAGATCCATACGGAGAATCTAGAAATTTAAGCCCACCATAGAAAGTTTAGTCGCAATGGCGACTTGGTCCCGGAAATTGTGCACCTCTGTGTTATTTTAATATTATGTAAGGGAAATTTATGGTCGATCAACGACATGAAACTTTAGACCATGGGTTCGAGTGACGGATTTGTATGACTATTTCCAGACAATGAAATCGTACTCTAATCAGAATTATTATTTTTGCAATGTGTGATTATTATTATTATTATTATTATCATCATCATCATCATCATTATTACCACCACCACCACCACCATTATCTGAGGAAGAACTGATGTACAGTTTTTGTATGCGAAGGTAAGCACTTATACCTACAAGACTACACAGCTTCACACTCCATAATGTAAATTTTCATACCTACCCGACTACTCAGCTTCACATTCCAGAACATAAATTTTCATACATACCAAACTACGCAGCTTCACATTCCAGAATATAAATTTTCACACATACCAAACTACACAGCTTCACATCCCAGAATAAGAAAATTTGTTCCTACCGGACTACACACATTCACATTCCGGAATACAAATTTTCATACTTACCAGGCCACACAGTTTCACATGCCAGAATATAAATATTCATATCTACCAGACTACACAACCTCACATTCCAGAATGTAAATTATCGTACCTCCGAAACTACACATCTTCATGTACCAGAATATAAATTGTTATACCTACCTGACAACAGAGCTTCACATGCCACAATATAAAAGTTCACACCTACTAGTCAACACAGCTGTACATGCCGCAATAAAAAATTGCATACCTACCTGAATACACAGATTCACATGCCAGAATATCAATTTTCGTATCTACCAGGCTACACAGCTTCATATGCCAGAATATATATTTTCACACCTACCAGACTACACAGCGTCACATGCCAGATTATAAATTTTCGTACCTACAATACTACACAGCTTCATATGCCAGAATATCAATTTTCGTATCTACCAGGCTACACAGCCTTATATGCCAGAATATATATTTTCATACCTACCAGACTACACAGCTTCACATGCCAGATTATAAAATTTCGTACCTACAATACTACACAGCTTCATATGCCAGAATATCAATTTTCGTACCTACCAGGCTACAAAGCTTTATATGCCAGAATATATATTTTCATACCAAGCAGAATAAAGAGTTTCACATGTCAGAATACAAAATTTCCTACCTACAATCTACACAGCTTCATACGCCAGAACATGATTATTTACCGTCACACTAATAATTACAGCTGCGAAAGAATATTAGTGCCTCACTTAGTTTCAGTTTAAACCAAAGTTAAATTTTTCGGCGGTGACACACATAATTCTCGCGGTCGCAACTTTTGTGACTGTTACCTTACAAAAAAAAAAAAAGTCACGCACTATTTGAAGGTATGAATGGCATGTCTTATATTTATTAAATTTAAAATAGTTCATTTCGTTGCAATATTCCCTAAATGCTATATTTCATTCATATTCTCGCAGACTTTCCCTTTCAAAAGGTACAATATTTTTATACACTACATAAAATTTAGCTGTATCGAGGTTATCTAGATAATTCTGATGTCTGAAATGAGAGAAAGGACCAATTTAGGAATAGACTGTCGGGACTAAAATATATGTATAAAAGAATGTTCTTTAAGAATTTTGCTTAATAAAATTTAGGAACCCACTTAAGCACCTCTTTTCTCCCGCGTATATATGGCAGGTACGAGAGAGTGTAGAAGTGAATACAGAACGTTGGTGGGGAAACCTACAGGAAAGTGGCCACTCGAAGACTTGGGCATAATCGTAGATGCGAGGAGGATGATGATGGTGCTTAAAATGATGTGATAAAATTCCGTTGGGAGCACGTGGACTGGCTTGATATGGCACGGAATAGGGCAAGGAGCGGTCTGTTGTAAAGGCGATAATATACTTTCCGATTTCATAAAACAGAGCAATTAATTGATTACTCGACGACTTATTAGTTTTTCAAGAATGACTCCGCTCCATGGAGTTAGTTGATAAGCCTAAAAATAAAATAATTTCTGCGATTTCATTAAACTTCTGAATAAAATAATATGAATTAGTGGCAAAAACAGAGTCCTACAAGAAATAAAAATGTTTCTGTAATTCCCACCTGTGACCTGCTGCAGCAGGTAGCGAACCCACGTGTTCCCACTGCCAGGAAAAGAAGCCAGTGCCACGACGGGTCCCGGCTGTTCGAGAAAGCGCAGCGCCTGACACCACTGCAACCGGTTGCGTCTCGTTGCGGCTCTTATGCCCACCCCTAGAGGGACTCCTCCTCGAGACCGACTCCCGCTTCCTTGGGAACCCTGAAAAACTCCAGTTCAGTAATAATAGAATCTGACATAATATGTGCAGGTTCCTTTTGCTCTTTGTGGCAAAAGATTGATTTCTTAACTAACAGTATATAAAGAGTGATATCAGGTAGTCATAAACACAACTGTATAAAATTTATTAGCTATATGATGGAGGTAGCTAGCAACTACATGTTTCGGCCTTTATGGTGGCCATCATCAGGTTGTACATAGTAGAGTAAGAGTAACTGAGTACAATGTGCAAACTATCTTAACTTTGATGTGAAACTCTCGAGCACCTGAACAGTATACATACACATATCAGATGACTGGATAATGTCTGTGTGATGATGAACAAGAGTCAGTGACGACAGAGCGGTGCCAAGTCCGTGGAAGCCAGTGTTACGTGGTAGAATGGAGCGTCGTAATATGATGGTTGTTCTTCTTAACAGGTGTGACCCAGTTCTTGGTGGGTCTGTCTTCCCAAGGAGAAGGGATTCTACGAGTATTCTGTGAACAGGTGGTGCGTATAAATAATGGGCTGTTATTGTGTAGTGACGGGGAGGACTCGATGGTTGAATGACAGCTCAGTACTTACGTGTGTGATGTAGTGTCTTCGTCAGGTGTGGTGTTTGGTGTCCGTAGCAAATGGTGTGCGGTGTAGGGTGGGGCTTGTGCCTCCCCCTTGTTTCGCTGTGTATAGATGGGCGCGCCGCTGGATGGTGCAGTAGAGGAAACACCCTGTGTAATATACTGTTAATGTGCTCGAGATCTCGATATCAAAGTTACGAAATTTTGCACATTGTACTCAGTTAGTCTTACTCTACTATGTACAACTTGATGATGGCGAACATAAAGGCCGAAACATGTAGTTGCTAGCTACTTCCATCATACAGCTAATAAATTTAATATAGTTCTGTTTATGACTACCTGGGGCCTGGGGGTGGCGTAGTGGTTAAGGCGCTAGGCTACTAGTCGGACGGTCCCGGGATCGATTCCCGGTGGTCACTGGATTTTTCAGTGACATATTCCTTCCGACCGTACCATGGCCCTGGGGTCGACTCATCCCCTAGTGGAAATGAGTACCAGGAACATTTCCTGGAGGTAAAGGCGGCCGGTGCGTGAGGCTGACAACCTCACCACCTTCATGTACCGAATGTCATAAAATATGGGAGCTTAAATCTCCTGGAAACATGTGGGCCTGTTACGGGACTGTTTTACTCCTTTACCCTTATGACTACCTGATATTACTCTTTATATAAAGTAAAGTAAAAGTCAAGGTGTCCCTCGACAGGCCGAGGTGGCCCTAGGGGTTCCGGGTAGGTTAAGGTCCCGGATTTTCTTGACTTTTCGGCAGTGCAAGGGTGGTAGGTCGTCAGCCAAACGCACCGGCCGCCTTTACCCCGAGAGAAATCCCTGGTACTCACTTTCAGAGGTTGAGTCGGCCTCAGGGCACATGGTTCTGTCGGGGGTACCACGGAAAAAATCCCCAGTGACACCACCGGGACCGTCCGACTAGTAGGGCAGCTCCTTAACCACTACGCTACCCCAGGCTCCATCACTCTTTATACACTGTGATTAATATACAAGGGGGATGCCACAACTCAAAAAAAATTCTTAGCTAACTCCAGCTCATTGTTTCCTGTTTTTGGCAGAGAAGTTCCTTGTTAACTACCCAAAGAATCATAAAAGTTGTTACAAAAGCCCGCCACTGAACGCAACCTTTGTTCTGTTAAGTACAATTCACATAGTGACAACATGTTTATCTGTGAGGAACTTAAAGGTGACTTGTCTTCAGTTACTAGATTTCACAAGCTAGCTGCAAAAATGTTTCTACTGACGATTTTTTATTACTCCATTGATTCTACATTCTACGTGCAACTTAACGTATTGTTCGTACATTTATTACTATCAATGCCTTTCGACATACTCAAGAAAATGTGGAAAAAATCACGAAACCCCTCAGTTATGTTAGCTGATAACTCGATCGAGTACGAAAGCAATTTTTTTCGAATCAAGTTTGTCCTTAGGACGTTATAAATATACCACTGTACTAAGTAACTGGGACTGGAAACGTCTCCGTTGTAAAGAGTGTGTGGTATGGTTGGGTTGGTATTGTTTGTTCAATAAAACTCTTTGCCAGTATCTACTAAGATTTATTATAATAATCAACAAATATTTTGGAACAGGTGTTTTAGTTTCTATGACTGCTTGTGATATTGCTCCGCTCGTGCGTGTAGTTTTCGAAGTGCTGTATTTTAAGCGGAGGGGCAGAGGTGCCGACAAACAAGCGGTGTTACTGCCTTCAGTGCAACCCGATTTGCCGTTGCTGATCCTTCACGGCAGAATGTGTGGTTGTAGTGCTGCAGTGGTGCGCGGTGGGACTACTGAAATTTTACTCCTCTGACACGACTTGCTATTAATCCTTTGATACGACAGTTTCCTCCTTTGGAATGAATTAATTAATGAATGAATGTACGTCAACCAACCACCAACCAAAGAGATAACTTAGGGCGGGGACTAGCTCAAAAGCGCAAGTTGATGTCCCTCGGTCTGTTTTGCCCTTCCTGCGTTTAACCGCATCGCTGGGCTGTGTAACAGACACCTTAAACTACGACTGAATTGCGCCTACGCTAACGATTTTCCCATCGCGGTTGAAAACTTCGACGTGGACAAACTGACCACAATTGCTCAAGAGGCAATAGATCTTTATGAAGGGGCGTAACTTGGGCTGGAATGGTCTCTGAGTTTCGAACCCAGATTGGTCATGTCTAAGGTTATGCTCGTGGCGAAAATAAAGCACTCACGTGGAGCCGCCATGCCTGGGAAGAGTGCTGGCCGTGCCCTGCTTTTGCGTGTTACACCCCGGCATTCGCCTTACGACTGAGAAAAAAAACATGTATGAAACCTTAGTCAGGATAGTCAAAGAGTGCCAGTTGGGAACGATTCATTACATCAACACGGCCACGATTTGACGGGTAGCCACGACAAGTTTGTTGATCCCTGCTTTTAATGAGACGTTTAAGAAGACAGAGGTCAAAATTCGGCCACTGTAGATATCTACCGAGTTGCCTAACTAAGGTGTTCTCCACATCAGGTAATTTTGGGTCGAACTACTCCGTTAGAGGTCTGATGTGTTGGTAAAGAATGAAACCTCCAAATCCTCGTGAATTTGCCTGTCACCAAAATACAAAGGTGCACTGGCAACAATGCAAAACACTTCGATTAAAGAGTCCACAATTACCAAATACGAGTGCGGGCGGTAAACCTCCAATTGGGTCACACCTAGTCCATTTTCGGACGGACTAACTGTCTATAGAGTAGAACTTCAACTCTCATGGAGAGAGCACTCCTCCTGCTTCAGAAAGGTCCCAAAACTCCCAGTGTCTGTGCCACTTACTTCTCACGTGATCGATATAAGTAGACCAGGTCAGCCGTCCCCCCATGTTAAAGGGTGATATCGACCCAGTGGTTTGGCTTCCCGAATATCTGAACAGTTCGTGGTATCGAGAAATGCCCACTGACCCTAGCGAAGTGCATCTCCGTGCTATTCGAGACGTTGATGGAAGTCCTCCATTCTTTCAGCAACTGCTCTAAATCGTTTAGATGTGACTCCAGGTAGATGAGGATCAGCGATGGCTGGTCAGAGGTGCCAGCGTATACAGCCAAATCAACGTGGTGGGAATGCAAATGCATGTCCATGACATACAGACCGAGAACGACGGGGGAAATTATTTCACCCCGAAACACATTTGCCTGCAAGCAACGACAAATGGATTTGTCGGTTTGGAAAGACGCTTCGAACGTCCGACCATGCAGAGAGGAAGAGATAGTTTTCGCAACGTACAAGGTGAAATTAAAGGCTGTTAGCTTTTCGAGGAGACAATCGACCCATATATTATAAAACACAGTAGCCACATCGGGGAAACCCCCGCCTATGAGCCTCTTCTCATCAAAATTCCTGGCCACTCTCTCATCGAGGCAGGTTACCTGTATTGCAGAACTATGTTTGGTTCTGAAACCAAACTTCTTTTTGCGCAGAAGCCACCGACCGCTTACTTCGCTTAGGATCCTTGTAAGTAGGATATTTTTAAACAACTGGTTAGTCTCGTCTAGCAGACTTATAATTCGATAAGACGAGGGTAATGCCGGATCCTTCGCGCGTTTCAGGATTGAAAAAATTAAGTGGTGTCTCCATGCTGGTGGGAAGTACAGCATTCGGACAGTCGCGTTAAGTAATATGACGAGGAGGGATTCGACGCTCGGTTGAAGATGCTTCAGGGCCCTATTTGGTATGCCATTACACCTGGCGTCTTGTCTACCTTGAGTTCACGGATGGCATCTTGGACAACCATGTAGTTGCTAAACGTAGGCTTATATACGGGAGCAAAACAGTATGCCTTCAGCACCTTGTCAACCACTTCAATGACTGCCGGTTCCGACGTTTCCTTTACTGGAAGAAATTGAGCCTACAGAATATCCGTAAGAGCTTCGCTTTTCTCGGAGTCCGAGAGAGCAATTCTCCCTGTTGTGACCTCGGGAACTGAAGGAGGGAGAATTCTCATCAGTCTTCTATTGATCTTAGACAGTGACTGGTCCTACGGATCAAGGTTCTACAGCGCCGACATCAAATGATCTTGCCTCCAATCGTTTGGTGGATCAACGGCCTCCGTAAGCGATTGGCCTAAGCTTTCTGAACGTGGCTCCTATTGGCTTGCCACTTTCTCCTTAACCGTTACTTAAATCGTAATGATGAATTGGCGCTTGAAATTTATCTTTTTTATTCCGTATGACCGAGCAGCTGGCCGCTGTCATTGTCCGGTAAGCACAGCATGACCCAGTGATGGTGCAAGCGACTACCAGTGTGTTACCATGTAGAAGGGCCAGCTGTTTTTGTGGGTTAGTCATTAGGATTGGCGGATTGCTGAATGTTTCTTAGGACTCATTCCACATTAGTAAGAGCAAGCGGTTCTGTCAAGCTGTAAGAGGAGAGCGCGAAGAAGGAGATTTATTTTTCTACGTGCCTCTGTCCCACTTGTGGATCGGAGTGAACAGTATTTCAGAATGGACAGCACCTGTCTAGGCCCCATGCTGACACAGTACCAATTCATCAATGCTCTCTCGACGCTGTTGTTCTCCAAAGACCTGCGAGAGCTAACTAAAATTATGGCTTCAAGACCGATGAGGAATACCTCCCAACCAGGAAAGCCCAACGGCTACTCCGGTATACCAAAGGGGAACCTAAACATCGCACCTGGTTCTGGAGGTGAAATTTTACACTCCAAGAATAGAAGAAGCAGTTCTTAGGCAAGAGCAAGGCTAACGTGCGAACAAGCTTGGCAGATATAATGGATTTCGCCAACAATCATCCAGTATTCGGTCCAATATCCGGTGCTACGTCCGCACCTATAGACGCACCAGCTGTTAACCCACGGAAGAACTAGCTGCTGATTTCAGTCGTAAATTAGGGCTCCACAGGTTAAGGCGAAGGTCGCAGTTGCTGTAGTTGGGCTTGTTGTTCCAACTGATACAAGTAGCCTCATGCCCGAGGCCAAGGGTTCAGACGGTCAGACCTGCCCTCTCTTTCGAGACAGCACCTAGACGCAAGTCAGTCTGCGATATGTCCGGGTCTGTGAGAGGCACGCCAAGCGGCACCACTAACACAAGCCCACACGTGGTTGACAATGACGTACCTGCTATGGATAAACTCAAGAAATACTACAATATTCGTTTAAGGTGTAATATACCCGTGTGGTTTCTTTGCGTGGCTTAGAGCTTCGTACCCATTTGGACTATCGGCACAACTGAAGGATTGTGTAGATCCCGTGAACGGTTGATGGATTCCGAGCCAAATAAGCGCTGTATCGTAGCTTTATGGGAGTAGGGATTTGGCCTGTCACGCCTTGTCGCTCCCGGATGATCACAGATGTGTCTGCTATTGAAAAGCCTAGGAACACTTATGCCTGAGAGCGTCATTTGGGAAAATATGGAAACTCTGGGCTTTGTCGCGTCCAAGAAGTCACGCAACTCCACTCGGAGATTCGTGATCAAGACCCCACTGAGAAACGTTCCTTCGCCCCTCACTTCATGGTGACGGTAGCGCCGGGACCCCAGCTGTCGAGGTTCGTTCTTTCACTGAGCTCTGCGGCATTTGGTTAATGGTGGGGAGGAGTGATAGCTTTGGCAGCACATTGACGCACACAGCGAAACTGGATACACACACCGCTGCCTTTGTTGTTGTTGGTCTCACCTCTCCGGTAAGTGCCAAACTCAAAAGAGGGCCCGAATACTGCAGCGGCGTGGGTGACCGCACAGCCAAATATCTGAGACCTGTCAAGTGGAAACAATTGAAATCGGTGCTTACGAAACCTACACTAGAATGCATGTAACGGAGTGGCGCAGTAAGACAACATGCTGCGCCAAAGCAGTGCAGGCTCGGCCTTCTCTTGAGCAGGACAAACTTCCCGCAGGGTGGAACCACGCGGTTCGAATGGTTCTCGCTTTCTAGGCCAATAACGGGAATACACCAAACCCCTCCCCTGCACCGTTCTTCGAGGCCCTCGAGCATGCACAAACAACAAAGAAGAAGAAGAAGTGCAAGACTAACAAACATGCGCCAAAACACACAACTCTCCCCAAACCGTCTCCTGTGACTACTCTTAGGCAATTGGGCAAGAGTGTCAATCCCAATTTCGATAACTTGAAACCCACTTACGTTGTGGTCCCACCACACTGCGTGCATTCACCTCTCGAATGTATATCTGATTTACTCAGCAATTTTTTTCTTGGCGCATGTGTAATCAAACCCTTCCCAACCATTACTACTAGGGCTGATCGCTTGCAGGCTTTCCTGAGAACCTTTGTTCTTTTGTGACTGCATAGCAGAGAGGCCAAGAAGGACTTGGAAGAATCCCTGAGTGTTTGCTGTTGGGAAGCGGAAGAAATCCGCGGCAGGGAGATTGAATTGGATATTTTTGTCAGCTAACACTTTGTCCATATATGCCTCCTAAGTGAGACAATTCTCAGTCCAGGAAAATACTTCGGGCTTCTTAAGTACGTCTTCCACCATACAGACCGAATAAAAGATGGAGACAGTACATTTGTGCTGGTCCACTTCACCGAGTTGTAACCGTCGCGTGCCTGACTCATCTGGAGAAAACTGCCGTACGCATCACATGGCCGGCAGAGCTGTGAAAAACTTTGCGCCTTACCTCTCAACCTACCATCGTCTGATCGAATCGAAACAGTCTGTTTTCGCGGTAGATTACGCATGCTAATTCACTGTGATCTGAACGCTAGGCACATGTGCTGGAATTCCAGGCCAATCAAGAAAAGGGACTCTTGCATAATTACACCAACGGCTTGTCCTGTTTGATATATAGTCCCAAAACACCACCCCATAAATCTTTCTGCCATACCTGATGCACTCTTCATCGTAATAACAAGGGAACTTGTATCCCCATTGTATCCGAACATGTGCTCTGCACTGATTTCGGATAACTTACCTGCTCTTTCCGACACGACCTGTCGTTCTTTCTTTTCCACTCGCCGGACACCCCTGATTTCGGGCCCAACGGATCTGTCACATTCTAAACTCGCCTGGAGAATGGACAATCGACACATGTGTTGAGGAAGAATTCGGCGCCATGCTGCAGGCTTTTTAACTTTCAACTACCAAGAGAAATCTGCGTGATGACACATGGCCACCGATGCCGACTTGTATTCGGGTTGAAATATGCCTGATGTTTCGGCTAAGGAGGCAGTGTGAAATCACTTGACACACCATTCTTAAAGCTGAGGTCAACCGCCAACCGTAGTCGTTGACTTGCTATATGAACTAA
>Ga0209629_10003677_pt1 | contig 11091 bp, 5 predicted proteins | sample TergutCu122P5_FD_187286 | JGI IMG/M metagenome (GOLD analysis project Ga0209629, IMG submission 187286) | Cubitermes ugandensis P5 segment gut microbial communities from Kakamega Forest, Kenya - Cu122 P5 (SPAdes) (version 2) | ecosystem: Host-associated > Arthropoda: Insects > Digestive system >...
CGAACTATCAACACAACAGGCGCTGCTAAAGGACTCCTACGACTTCCACATCGCTGGCAACGGGTTGTACACAATGCTGGTGACTACATTGAAGGACAGTAAAACTTCGAAACATGTATCTATTTTGTATCAGTTGTAAATTAATAGTTGCCACTATTAAGTTCCTACCCTCGTATGTCCCAGACTGGAAACATTTTGGAGATATGGTATGGCTGCAGAGGGCACCATGCCTCAGAGACAATTTTTGCCAGCAGTGGTTCAACTGTGCACTCTTTTTAAAACTATTTAACTTAACTGAAATTAATTTATTTGTATTTATGAATTCAAAACAGGTTAGTACCTTGGATATAGAAAAGCCAGGAAAACTATGCCCAATACATTTTCTATCAAAATCTTGGTAACATTTTGTATTAACACAATCATTAAACTGATGCCCATTAATACCCATTAAAAAGAATATGTTTTAATTTGGATAATGGTGATGCTAAAAGAAGAAAAATTATAAATATATACTGCATCTGAAGTCAACAGAATTAACTGCTCTAGAACAATGCTGTTACCAAATATCACAGAACAGTGAAGATTATTGTCTTCCATTATGTGACACCAAGTAGCTTGGCAGTTACATATCCAGCAAAATTACATGGCATCACATTCCAGAAGGATGCTGTGAGAACCTGACACATAACAACATAGTGGTTAACACTTTTTGTATTGAGGGGTTCCCACGTTATATTCTTGGCACTGAGATCACCTGCTCTCACTGAGGTCTTTTGTGATTTTCCTCAGAACCTTGATGGAACTGTTGGGGTAATATCCAACAGGCAGTAATCACTTCTTTCCCCTTCCTACACAATTCATCATTTGCACTCACTCTACTATTCAATGTTGTATTAATTTATGCAGCTGACATATCATTGTTAAATAAATTGATAAACAACTCTGGCATTCTTTTGTAACATGAAATATGCTCTTCAGACTGCTGTGTACTGACCAATATGATTCTTGGTATAGCAATGATAATTGCTGCATCATACATGAACAGTCAGTACAAGGACAGCAATCAATCAATAAATCAATCAATGTGGTTACAAAGCTTAAACTAAGCTGTGGAAATACTGCAGTGTCTTCAAGCATTACTTTTGTGAAATCACGAACTGTTCAATAACAAAGGAATAAAAAAGAGATGTTTTCATAAATTAGTTCTTCTTACATGTAACATATATAAAAAAACATACATTCAATATTTCAGACATAAACGCCACACAGTGATATGAACAAAGAAGTATTTTATTGGGTACTAATGTAATACACACACTTTATAAGCTACATAAGAATTATCACAGAAGGTTACTGTATGTTAGGGGTTCAGTCAGGCTTGCATAACCTTTCCACAATATGAACATAAAAGGGTGACAAGTCATTATTATTATACCAACGCATATTGTCTTACTGTTTTTCATTTTTAATATCTGTGGTGAATGTTGTTGTTACAACCACACTTAGGTTAATTCCTGTCATGCTGTAAGCTATATGGAGATCAAGTCTTGGCAGTGGACCTGTTCTATTTTTGTAGAATACTAGATTCTCCATGTTCCTGGTGATCTTAAAATCTTCTTCATTGAGGACTTCTGCTTTATCAAGCTTTATATGTTAACCTTCATTCAGTGGAGTTCTGCAGTTTTTGACTTGGATGTTTCCCATTTTTATGTCCCAGTAATGTTCAATGTATCAGTAAATCAATATTCAAAAGGGCCTGCAATCAGCCCTTAACATCACTAATAATAAAAATAAAAATATATCTCACAATAATAACAATCACTCACTTGAAGAAGGAATTGGAACAAACACTAAAAATGCTGAGCATATAAAGACCAGAAACACTCTCCAAACTATCAGTATAACAGCATATGGTTTATAACTGCTTTAACTATATGCGTGTGTGTTTTATTGACTCACATAGGATGTAATTACTCTCTATGACTGGGAAATGGCACTGTCTGTCAGACAGCCTTGGCAGTACTTCCATACTACAGATTCTCAGTGGGCGAACATACCATCTGATGATTAATGAAATTATATGGAGATATGCGTATTTTTTCATCTACAAGAACATTCTGTAGGAGTCTCAATGGGCCTTTTCCACTAGCACTGGTACACTCATGTCAACAAAAATCCATCGGCCTGAAATTTTCTAAGTCCCAAACCGGAAGTGACTTGCGGTACAGTTGCCATCATAATTTGAGTCGTTTTACTATCCCCATATTTGCGCATTCGTGCCGTTTCTCTGTCCTCCAGTTATTACAATCAATCACACCGCGTATATATTAACAGAAGATGACAATACATTTGCTTAATTTGAAATTAAAACATTAATTAAACTTCGTTAACATTCCCAGACATGAGGCTAGCTAGCTAGCCTCACGTAAATGTATTGTCGTCTTCTGTTAATATATACGCGGTGTGATTGATTGTAATAAATGGAGGACAGAGAAACGGCATGAATGCGCAAATATTGGGAAAGTAAAATGACTCGAATTATGATGGCAACTGTACCGCACGTCACTTCCGGTTTGGGACCTAGAAAATTTCAGGCCGATGGATTTTTGTTGACACGAGTGTACAACATATCCAATATCCTGTGCCAAAGTTGAATACAATCATTCTAGAAAATTGAAACTTATTACATAATGTCAGAAATTAGGTACAAATCAGGATAAATAAATAAATAAAATCAAAACAATAAAAATTGAGTAAAACCATAAACACATCACTTGCGTACTCCATGCAATACAATGAATACACCCACAACATGCAACCAAACATGAAACTCTATCACAGCTACAAAATGGGATGTCTCTGGAACAGATATAAAAATCATAATTATATCCATGAAACATGTACATAAAGCACCACACTTCTGAATATAATAAAAATTCTTGTACATTATACAAATAATTCAAAGGCCTGTAATACTTTCACATCTAGAACACAAACATCTCAACCTGTTTCCTAAGAAATGCAAAGCACACAGTGGAATGTGAACTTCATCTGGCACACTGGACCCAGAAATATTCACTGATTATGAATAATAATTCCAAACAAATTAATGCTGGAGTTTTGAAGTCACACATTCTTTTTCAGCATTAAAAACACTTACATCCACTCTAAAATTTGAACAATATTGCAACCAACAAAAATCCAAGAATTCTCTTCTCACTTATGTGCATTTATGATCCTAGGCCTCATTTATTTGTACACCACACAAAGTCTCTACTCATTGTCTGTACTTATTGTCAGAGCAAACACAACATTTACAACACTATACATTCAATTCTCATCTCCTACATGTTTCAGCCGTTTTTGGTCATCATCAGGTAGATTTTACAACAAGCACGGAAGAGAATACTGAGGTGCAGGCCCCCCTTCACAGTTAATACATTACAATACATCAAATTTAGACTATTATTCCCTATGTAAAATTCCATATATAAAATTTAGACTATTATTCCCTACAAGGTAATAATAGTCTAAATTTTATGTACTTAAATGTGTTAACTGTGAAGGGGAGGCCTCCACCTCGTATTTTTTCCCATGTACGTTATTACAAAATCTACCTGATGAACGCCAAAAGTGGGCAAAATGTGTAGTAGATGACAACTGAATGTATAGTGTTGTAAAAATTGTGTCCGTTATGACAATAAATACACACATTGATTAACAAACACAAAGGGATGATGATATTAAAAAAAAGTCTCTACTGCCAAAGGATGATAAAGACATCCAGAAAACAATCCTGTGTTTCAATGTGGTACAAATTTCCATTTTCACTTTCACCATGACATAACGGTTTTAGTGCAGTAACGCTTTACAAATACCCAGTACCATAATTAATGTCAGACATGTAACAAATAGGCCTAATGAAAGACAAATGAGGTTTGGATATTGATAGTGACATGCATTCCACAAATCAGTAACTAAGCTATCATAAACAGACAGGTAGTTCACAACTCCAAAAATTACATATGTTTCAAAGGAAAGTCTGTGGACTACGATGCTCAGTGTCTTTAAAATATCTTCAGTACCCTCTCCCTGTCCCCACTCCCGCAAAAAACTGTAGTTGCAGTATTAAAGAGACAATAAAGGAAGAGAAATCAGAAGATGTATCAAATACAGTTCTATTAAACAGAGAAAGTGAAGAATGTGTAAGATATTACTGTAATACCCACACATATGCAACAGAAAATGATGCCAAATCTGATCCCTTAAGTTTCCACAGATAATCCTTTTGTTGATCTACATACAACATTTAACGACCACTCTGATGACACAGTTTCACTAAATATGCATGCAGTGAACTCCGCACGTAATACAGCAAGCAATGTAGTAAGTCTAGAAGCACCTTACTTTTGGAGGGTGGGGGAAAGAATGCAGCTGTTCTCTTCAATACCATTTGATCTGCATATTACACACTCTGCATCAAAATACACCAACAGACAGTGCCATTATTCTTCGACTGTTGCCTCATTACAGGACAAGTGTCCAGGCACATTTTCAAGAATGAGACTAACTACTTGCATTTCTTCTTCAGAAGTTGATCTAAAGCCATACTTATGTTACAGACTGTTTGGAACTGAAAATGTTTAACAAGAATTTCAACTGAATAATTTGATTTTTTTTGACTGTGCATCATAGTATAGACTTTTTCAAATTACCAACTTAATGCACAATTCCTTTATTCTTCAACAATACGTACGTTACAATATGATCCTCAACATGTTTCGAGCAGCACCCTGCTCAAACATGTTGAGGATCGTAATGTAACATACATATTGTTGAAAAATAAAGGAATTGTGCATTAAGTTGGTAATATGAAAAAGAATCTCAACACTCTTTCATCTTCTTAATGCAAGATGCTGGTGGACATATTCTTAAGCTGTCAGACCCTTCCTACTACTACTCATCTCTTCCTAGTTTCATGAGTATCAGCCACATGCTTCTTAAGCACAAGGGATACAGGAACAAATTTCAATACATAAAATTTTATGAGCTCAATGGAGTAACATCTTTTGATATTTATATAAAAATGTCATTGTGCTGCTGACGTTTGTTCTACATACACAGCAAAAGTTTAGGCTAATAACTAGAGGAAGAGGTTTGCTTTTCAATATGTTACAACGAAATGGATTTACAATCTTGCTCGTACACCAGAGTGGTCAAGACTGCCCAAATTTGATAACAACAAAGTGTACAACCATCCTAACAATGGAATTAGATATCAGTATCAAGTATTAAGGACCTTCAAAATATGTGCCATCTACTGCATACACAAAGAAAACCTACTCAGAATAATAAGTGTTCCAGATGATGGTATGCCTTGGTGTTTCATTTTTTTTAACAGAATGGCATGCTCTTTTCACTATTCTGTTGTTTGTACTGAAATATACTCAGTACCTTCAAGTAAAGTTATGAAATGTTCAATAACATCAGTTCATTACTTATAGGGCCAGTTTTAAAACAGGCATACCAAGTGGCTGCCTGGGGTGACATATTTTACGACCATTTTGAAGTGTTTTTGCAGGCATTTCCAAAACTGCAAAAAGTGGCTATTAGTTCCGTCACATCTGTCCATCTGCATAGAACATCTTGGCTCACACTGGACAGATTTTCATGAAAGTTGATATTTGAATATTTTTAAAAAAATATGTCAAGAAAATTCCAGTTTGATTACAATCTAATAAGAATAACGGGTACCATACATGAAGACATACATGCATTTATAATAATATCTTGCTCAGTTCTTCTTAGAATGAGAAATGTTTCTGACAAAGGCGTAGAGTAAATAAAAACACACGTTTTATGTCCAATAACTCCCACCCCCACCCCAAAAATCATGCCACTTATGAGATAATGTGGAAAAACATGGCACAGTCAAACAAGCCAAAGATGACAATACAATATGGCACATGTGCTTTGTATATAGGGTAATTAAAGCTACACCACACACTCAAAATTAATACTTCTTGCTTTTTCACAGTGACAATGTTTACACAAACATGCCTCAATGTTATGTTTATACGTACAATGGCTCTCTTGTTCAAATACTTTCATTAGAGTAGGTCTGGAAATTTCACATAATTATGTGACATTTGAGGTTTCAACAGTGGTGCTGTTGGGGATTCATGGCTTTTGGGACATGACACTGTGTTGCCAGGTGAGTGTTTCCAAGACAAAGATTCTTCTTGGACTCCTCAACCCTTGAAGGTTAATTCACTACATTCTTTTGGAATGGTGGGCAAAACTAATCCACTGACAAAATATCACATACCAGAAGACCTAAATCCTTCATGCAATTAATTTCTTACGACAAAAGTTTGAGAAAATCCAGCAGTTTTTAACTGAATGAGAGTGAGCCATGGAATTTCTCAGAGCCTGGGGCAGCCCTAAGGGTTTGTGCCAGTCTTATTTATTAAAGAACTGTGTCTAATTACAATACCACTAAGTTAAAAAATTTTAGCTTACCAGCATCTTTTGGAAATGCTGCCAACTGATGGGTGAAAAGTGAAATGACTAAAATATATTACATTCATAAAAGCAGATGAAAACAGTAATGATGCATAAAAGGAAAATTAAAATAAAAACATATTTGATTTGCCTCATAAAAATAAATTTATACTGGTTTATCACAGCTGATTTTTCCTTTCCAATCTTTTACATAAGAGAAATACTTTATAAACTTTTAACACTCAGACAATTAAAATACATTTCATCTGTCTTGCAAGCAATGTATGGCACAATTATAAGAGGGTTTATCAGGGAAAGAATACATTATTAAAATATCTTTCAAGTTCTTGTTGCAGAGAATATATCATAGTGCATTTAAACTTTTCAGATGTGGTATATCACATTAGATTTTAGCGTTGCTAAATGCAGCTTTACAAAAAATAATTTCTACACGCCAATGGCAAGGCTGAATAGCCACGACAATTAATAATTTTACATATATATTAAATGTCTCACTTATGTCACCTGTCATGCAATAAATAACATTGAATGAAATTATACAGGAAAATTATTTTATTTGACAACTGCTATAATCACTTCCTGCTGACTCACTTCAATTATTAAACTTTGATGTGCAATGAACAAAATGTTTGTTAGATCTGATATGTATCTGCAACCAAAGGAAAACATTTCCAGCACCTGCTTTAAATATGATGAGTAAAAACTTAATACTAACCGCATTACTTAAAACTAAAACATGTGGACCCTGACTCAAGGCAAAATGTAACAGCAGTACTAAGTGCTCTGCTGCCTACTGTAAGAAGAAATGGTCCTAGCGAGGAGTGATGCCAAGTTGTCATATAAAATAAGTCCCTGTATAATGCATATGTAATAATTTAATAAAAGAAACATTTTTGATATAGTTTTCTGAGGACAGTTCCAACTGAAAAATTCCAAATTAGAATAGTGTTTTCTGAAAGGCACAGAGGGTTCAGTTTTCTTCTCAACCAATCACAGTATGCTGCCCTAAACGTAATACAACATAAGAATTCCGAAGCGAAACAAAGAGCATGCAACTTTGTATATTAAAGTATTTATAAACCCACTTTTTATTCATTCTAAGAAACAAGGTTTCACCAAAAAAATTAAAACTGAAGATTACTGTCTTCTAGGATGTTATGCCCTGTGGTCTGGGAGCTGGTTACCAACATTTTGGAGGAACATATTGCTTCCATCTTCACATTACACCCTGAAGATAGTAATCTTCGTTAAGTGTGGTATGGTTGACAAAAATTTTAGCTTCCAATTACAAGCATATTAAGACGGTAAAACGCTCCTAAGACATTTCTGAAAAAATTAAGTGAATATGGCTTATTAAGTAGGAAAATTTATTACAAAGGTAGCCCAAATATGATATCGCTTGTACTTGTGTACTGAAATTTACATTTCCTTTACTAGAATATTATTCTGCATAAAAAATGCTGTGTTACATAATTCACTTTCATCCTCAAACTAAAAACAAGTCTTAGTTATGATTTGGTTGTGACACACTTGAACATAAGACAAGATTATGTTTAATAAGTACAGCTAGTAGATCAGAAGCTTCTTCTTGCCAAACTCTTCTATAAATACCGACTCCACCTTACTATATATTCTGTCTTCACACTTTTCCCGGCTCAGCTGCATACATAAAGGCTCTGTACAGTGTCTCACATTTTGACAAAAAAGTGTGAATTTCTTAGATCTTTCGCAAGTAAAATTTTAAGCAGCAACCATTGTGTTTATAACACCCAGCTTTTCTTGAACTGACAGCTTATGCTTTGTGCTGCTGTCTGAGGAAGTAGTCATGCTACTCATGTGTTCAGTAACTAATGGCACTACAGAACAAAAACTGAAAAACTGTACTCACACAAGCAATCTGAAGTACACACACAGTATGTAAATTTTACACACAAAATACTCCAAATTACTGAAATTAAAGTAACGCAGTTATTCACAAAGCGCAAGTGTAGTAATAGATGGCAGTGCATGTGGAATGTGACACCATTTACCATCATGTTGCCACAGATTAACATTGAGTTGTCTGTCTGTACCACTGAAATATTGTGGAAACTATGATGGAGATGAACCTTTACAAACTGAGAGCACTGTTAATGTTTTTGTACTTCCTGGGCATGAAATCTTTTTAAGTGGGAAACTCATTCAAATGTATAGGTTAATCATTATGGTACATGTAGGCATCAACTTTTCTGAATTTTTAGGCATGAAAACGCTTTCGAAGCTGGGATGTCATATCTGGGTTTCACTGCAACTGTAGAATTCTGTATACTACCCACACATACACACTTCATTTACATTCTTGTCTTTGGCTTGTATTATATAAAAGTACGATTTACATAACTGTGTGACAATTATACGTTACTGGATGGTATTATTTTTAAAAGCCAATAAACATGACAAAGGCTAACTGTACTTGTGTATTTTAATCACAAACCATTTTCAAATTTGGCAAATTTTAAAGGCAGATAAAACATTACCTACAAAACACATCAATCAGCACAAAACCAAAAGGATGTTGCAATTTATTACATTAAATGAATAATGTCCCAACAAGTTGTTGCACACACAACACTAGGAAAAGCATTCTTAAGGAGGTGATCGAAAATGTAGTCCTATTTTTGATGAATCTTTTGTGCGTCCTAAATGATGATAGTGGTTGCCTCGTCCAAGGGCACTTCCAGCCTGAAATATGGTGAATTATAAACATCAAAGGAAATAAAATAAACATAAGCATGTCCAACAACTGAATTTGGGTGGGCATGGAACAAGAGAAAGGTTCAGTTCAATGTGAAATATAACAAGTGTGCATGCACATGCACAAACACACACACACATCAGAGCAGATAACAGACCACAGTATTTTGAAACAAGATGTGTTCAGAATCCTCTACCTTTGACTCTATCTACAACCTGAAAACAAATTAATAATACATATTCATACAATACTTTACCTGAAGTTTTATATCGGTGAGAACCAGTTCCTCTCACCTTACAGGAATAGCACTAAAAAAGATGGTGTGAGAACAGTGTGATAAGCAAAGTGGGAATGATGCATATCAAATTGTATTTAGAAAACCCAAAAAAGGATGAAATACTTTGGGAGAAAAAGGAATGGATGCAATAATAATTTAAAATAGATCTCAAAAAAAATAAGGTGTGGGATGTAGACTGGATTTCCCTAGCTCAGGATGAAGTTCTGAAGCAGGCTTTTGCGGACTTGATAACAGACCCTTATGCTACAGAAAAGACAGGGTGCTTTCTGACCAGCCCAGGGACAATCACCTTCTCAAAAATGTCTGCTTGTTAATGCAGAAAGGGGAGTTGTAACTTTGTAATTCCAAATTAATGATGGTCTGGTACAGGTTTCCAAAGCATGTGCTATGGACAGTGCTAAGTGTGAATGAACATTCAATGTAATGATGTAGTCTCTGGCTTCAACAGCACATCTGTGTGTGTCATAAACAATTAGTATATATGAATCTGAAGTACTTGCAGGTTCAACAGTGTTTCCAAGAATCAACCACAGAATCCCACATCTTCACAATAACAATAACTGGCTCAAAATCATCTTCCCTCCTATGCCACATCTCTGTTAACCCTTTGGTCTCATATGCTGGATGATGTCTGGTCCAACAGATTTCCCTATACTGTCATCTGTGAAGCTGGTCCCAACATGATCTAATCTTCAAATTTAGCACAAATGTCTGCTGCTAAGTGCTTTACATTGTAAGCTTCAGTAGCTTGAAGAAAAAAGTTGTATTCTTCTACTAAAATATACAACTACCTCAATTCCTATACATGCTCCAAAGAGACAAAAAGGGAACCACTTCATATAAGTACTCAGTCACTGATACAAATTTTAATGTTTCACCACTCAGCATTATTCAGCATGCCAATCTGTCATGTAGTGTTAATATACTAATGTCATCTTCATACCTTAAATTTTGCATTTAAAACTTATATACAGAACCCAAATATATTAACCAACTTAAGAGGAAACACCCTTGTCCTTGAGGCTGCCAGGGTTTGTCAGGGGCAAGAAGAATGCTAGGTATATGTGTATGTACAGTATGACCAAGGTTATCACTGCATATCACCTGTCAACAAACCACAGATTTGTGATGCACCAACACACATTCTATAATAGAATGCAGCCTCATAGCATAATCTTTATTTAATAAAGAAAAGTTAATGAATGAAGTACTTCAAAACTACACTAAAGGGTCTTGTACCTTTACATGTGCATAGGCCGTCACTCCAAGCACAGTCAGTATGATCCCAACACCCTGGTTCACATGGAATGGGTCTTCAAACAAGAGCACACCGCCCAGCACAGTAAGACAAAACTTGATGTGTCCCATCATGTTGTATCTTGTTGCATAGTAAAGGATACAAACACTTACGTTTTTGTTCAAAGTACACCACATTTCATGAAATATAAATACAAGTAAAAAATTATACCTTTTATTTATTACTATTCTATACAATGGAAAATTCAGCTCATACAGCCTCTTCATGTTTGTGTTA
>Ga0209629_10003678_pt1 | contig 11091 bp, 7 predicted proteins | sample TergutCu122P5_FD_187286 | JGI IMG/M metagenome (GOLD analysis project Ga0209629, IMG submission 187286) | Cubitermes ugandensis P5 segment gut microbial communities from Kakamega Forest, Kenya - Cu122 P5 (SPAdes) (version 2) | ecosystem: Host-associated > Arthropoda: Insects > Digestive system >...
TGGTTTTATTTACAAGATTATACATAGATGCATGGTCAACAGAACATAAAAAACTAATTCTGTGCCTGTAAAAAATTATTAAATTACTGTAATAAGAGTCTTATAGAATACATGTTGAAAAAAAAAACTGTATCTCCCAGCAATATCCTGTCATGTACGTCTAATTCTTCCACCGTTTAATTTAATTTTTAGGTCAACACCCAGTAATATTATATTACAACAAATTTAAAGTCTCAATCATACACACTTTGGCTGCATATATATCGACACAGACTACAGTGGGCATTGTTACCGTTGGCACCTCTAAATGATCATATATCAACTCTACTTAAACACCACTTCAGCTCTACTGAGATGTGATCAGACTGACTGTGCACTTTCCCAACACAAAGAGTCCAAGTATATTTACAAATGTTGTGATGAGGGAGTATGATGTGGAAAAGTTTACTATTATTACTTTCATGTAAACTCCCAATTCCAATAGTCAATTTCAAAACATGTTCTATCCTACATTTGTACTGAACTATCTTTGTGGAATTTTCATGTTTTACACAGGTAACTGATGCAATATGTAGCCCAAGTCCTAGTAAAAGTTTCCACTTTTATCGTCACTTTTATCCTAAGATGACATAAATATTCCGAAGAAATCACACAAATGCTGGGAACTAAAAGCATCCCGACAAGCTGCAGCAGAGAAGTGTTAAGTACAGTGTACAAGTAATTCAATGGAAAAGCTCATGTCAGTATAGCAATAATGCTGTAAAATTAATACAGGAATATCCATCAATAATTACTTGTCCTTATAAGAAATTATATGAAACTTGTGCTGAGTGCTGTCACTTCTTACACACTTGCCTTACAAGTTACGCTTGTTGATTTGTGGTTATAGAACATGCCTGCAATACTTGGTATTAAAACAACATAGAGGAATTCTAGGAACAAACAAATCTTCAGACTGATTATCTTAATAGAGAGAATGAAATGTGGTCCACCTAAAGAATAAGCAAGAAAGGTAAACAAAACATGTTTAGAACCTCTGCATTTCTGAACTTTGACCACCATTTAGTGTCCCAAAGGCAACACATTTTACAAACTGTGTCTGTTTTTAGCCACATATACTAGGATCTTCCAGTAAAATTTGAACTGCCTCAAATGATTATGAAAGTCATCAGTATGTTGTAAACTGCAACTAACAGCAGGTACAGGAGATACAAGAAATCACCTCACACTGGTTGTTTGACAAGTCCAGTCAACTAACCTAATTCACTATTGCGGATTTCCCTCATCAGTAAGGCCGGTGTTATCTAGTAAGTTCTTCATGTTTGTCTGCCACAATATCATTTTGTGGGTTCCAGTGTTGTTCCACACACAGTGCAAGCTGTAGGCAGGTAACATATTTACCTGTGTGTCTGTGTGTGTGTTTGGGGGTGGGATTATTGGTTTCATTTGATAGTCTCATTTTCAACATCTTTACATATAACTTTTTATTTTGGCACACTTTCCATTATTTCCCAATGACAAAACCTGATGCTAAGGTACTGAAGGTGACAGTGGCTGTCCAGAGATTGAGAATAGCGCTTTCTGTCAACTGAAATGAGTGGCACTTCCCTACCTTCCTATCTGAGGCCAAACAAATGCAGTATCTAAAACACTGTCTTGTTTTCAGAACAAAATATGGTGGACAAGAGTAACTTTAAGTGTAACACACCAGTGTCAGACCTCCACAGAACACTACATACGTTTAGTGTGTTCATCAGGGAATATTCCATTCCTTAATTCATGCCACAGTGGCCCTCCAGATGGCAAATCCAGATCAGATGCTAGTTCTAACATTGTTATTCCCACACTGAATATGTCAGCAGCTTTTGTGAAATGTCCAGTCATCAGTTCGAGAGCAAGGTACTTGGGATCACCTTCTACAGCATTTTCCAAGTCCTCCTACAACATAAACAAAGTTCTTGTTGGCTTTTCAACAAGAGTGTAAGTGTTAAGGAAATCAAAGTTACTACAGTAATCCCTGCTCACAGTGTCCCCAGATAAGAAATTTTCCTGCCTAAGAAGACCAAATAATTTAGTACCAAAATTTTCCCACACAATTAACACACATGCTACCATTTAATATTTTGTTGCATCCGCCAAAGAAATGACGCTGATTGGATGTATCTCAGATAATGTCTGGTCAGGGCGTGGACCCGGCTTCGTTGCTTAGAAGGGGCGAGGGACAGGCGATGGCTATGCAGTGAAACTTCAACACACTTCCTTTGATAGCCTTTACCAATAATCAATAGTAAAATACAAGAAAGAGGAGACTAATTAGGCACCATTGCTACCGACAGACTTGCCAGATGATGTTGGGACGTCTTGTCCCAGAGACTGCTTGATTGAGAGTCTCTGCCTAATGCAATGTAAGTTTGCAAAACAAAATACAAATGATTCACCATCAACTGACGGGCCCCACGACTGCTAGGCGCCTTGAGTGCCCAACCCTGCAATTCAGGCTGCTCTCCTATTGCAGTGAACATAAGCGTGAACAGAATTCTCGTGGCCGGCGACTTGAGCTCTAGAGTTACAGGACAATACACATCAATAGAAATGGTTAGGAGGAGGAGAAGGAGGATGGGGGGGGGGGGGGGGGAGATTGAGAAGATACTATCTAAACTGGCATAACTATACAACAATACAACAATTTCCCTGCTTAAGAAGTATGAAAGTTTCACACTGCAGCAAATTTTTCACCCACTGAATACATTTTGCACCAAAACCTTAAAAACTCCCCATTTGTTCAATTTGTTATCAAGATACAATGAAGAAAAAGTATTCTCACTTTGGAAGGACTCATGTCCAAGGTCTTTTCCACCATGGATAAGAGGTACAGATAAACAACTCAATGTTAATCTGTGGAAACGTGGTGAAAATAACATCACATTCTGACTGTGCTGCCATTTTGCACACATGCATTTCCCAAGGCATGGTGCAACGTTATGGCCCATGTATAATTTACATTTATTATCAACGTGGGTTTAACAAAGCGTGTTGTGACTGTAAATCTTGTAGTCTAATTTCAATATAGAGATACATTCCATTTACATAATTTTTTAGACATTCTGTGTTTACTTCAAATTGCTTGCATATGCACAATTTCCATCTTGTAAAGCCACTGATTACTAAATATGTGATCAGAATGACTATCACATTAGATACCAGCACACAACATAAGCTGCTGTCAGTTCATGAAGAGCTGGATATGATAAAATGGCAGATGTTGCTTAAAATTTTCCTTGTGAAATGAAAATTACCACCGTTGTACTGCTGTGTCAACTTAATATATGAGACACAGTACCCAGTCAATAAGTGAAAAATTGAGCCAGAAAAAGGCAAAAACAGCAAAACATTTTACTGTAGAATTGGTATTTATGGAATAGTTCCAACAAGAATGAGTTCTTAATCTACCAATTATGCTTCTAAAAATGTCTTATATTCCAAAATGTATCAAAATCACTAAACAAGGTAAGGCTTGAAATGTTGTTTGATGGTGAAAATGAATCATACAATGTGGAATTTATACAAAATAATGACTTAATAAATGGAATGTCAATTTCAATACAGAATTAGAAAACAAATCATTGTCAGGTTTACTCTTCTTAAGACACTGTCCCAATTAATAAGACTAATTTATTGAATTTTTTTTAAATGCCTGTAGAAGGTTTCACTGTATGTTATATTCCTTTATCATGACCTAATTATATCATTTTCCACTTCCACTACACTTACTGACCACCTACTACAGTGAAACTTCGATTTTATGTTCTCTGAATTTACATTTTCCTTGAATTTACATGTCCTCACTTTTTGCATTCTGCAATTGTACATTCAAATTTTGAAGTCACATTGGCAGAAATTCCCTCAATTTTACGTGCATTTCCATTTACGAAGCTTGCAACTAACAAGTGTTATGACTGGTCCAGCGAAATTAACTGATAAAACATGCAATGCCTCTGTTGCCACAATGGGAGTCCCGTAACAGGCCCGGTGTGGCCCAGAGGGTTTCAGAAGGTTTAGGCTCCCAGATTTCCATGGCATTCAGCACATGGAGGTGATGAGGTTGTCAGCCTCACGCACCGTCTGCCTTTACCCCTAGGAAATGTTCCTGGTACTCATTTTCACTAGGTGTTGCCACAGTGAATTCAGCCAATAAAACAAGCATTGGAAGCAAGCAAGCCAAGCCATACTATTTTTGTTTGAACTCTTGCAGGGAAAGAAAGCGCAGAATTGTTTAGTGTCCAACGATCGTCGCAAGTGAAGCCGAAAACTTTCCATTTATTGTGAAAATGTCCTCAAATGAGAAGAAAATGAAGAAAAAAGTAAAGTATTTTCTATAGATGAAAAAATGCAAATATTATCTGAAGTTGACACCAACGTGGGAACTCGGGTGGATCTAGCAGCAATGCTTAGTTGGTTGGTGTCGACATTAAACACAGTAGTGAGTAAATGGTCTGATATAAAGAAAAGTTACTCGTGTTGTGGGCCATCGTTTTCTAAGGAACCCAAATCTCCGAAGACTTCACAATTGGAAGAACTTAAAACCATCCTCTCCATGTGATTCAAGCAAGCCTGTACTGCCAATGCATCCATCAGTGGACCCCACCTGAAGGAAAAGGCTCTAAATGTAGCTACTCATCTAGGTGTCAACAGTTTTCACGCTTCAAACAGCTGGTTCAAGTGTTTTAAGAAGAGACTCAACCTGGTATACAAGTCAATGTTGGGAGAAAGTGCCATTGTAAATCCCAAAACATTAATGGACTACAAAAGTGAAGAACTGCCCAAAATAATCGACAGATACCAGCCAAAGGACATACTTAATGTTGATGAAACTGGACTCTTCTATAATCTCCAGCCCAGTAAGACAATGACACACAAAGAAGATTCTCACCATGGTGGCATAGGGACATTACCGCCACTGGTGAATGGCAAGTACAACAAACCCTACTGCTACAGAATTGTAAAAAAAGCTTCCCACCAAATATACAGCAAATTCCAATTCATGGATGACTTCAGCAATTTTTGAGGAGTTTCTTGTTCTATTGGATTGCCCGGGGGGGGGGGGGGGGGGGGGCCAAAACACAAAAAATCTTGCTATTTATGGACCAATGTGTTGCACACCAAAGAGATACCACTGCTCTGAAAAATATTAAAGTTATATTTTTAACCCCAAATTGCACAAGCCATTTGCAGCCACTGGATATTGGGATCATCCATACTTTCAAATGCCAGTACAGTAAGCAACTCATACGGAAGGCAGTAGCAGTGATCAATGAAGGATGACTTGGTGATGCACGATCAACTGACCTGTGAGGATGAAGAAAAACGAGGAGAAAAAGAGGAGGAAGAGCTTATTGAGAGCACAGTAAGTTTGTTTGATGTTCTTCAAGGACTAGAGACGGCAAGAAAATACATCCAACAGTTCAATGTGGACATATTACATACTAGCACCATGTAGTACACTTGAAAACAAGCTCTATGCATTGAAGCATCAAGAAAAATGTAAACAAATAACAATATTGGACTGGTTAAAAAAATGAAATTTATTGCTTGGACTTTGCAAATGATTGTTATTTAATTAACTTTACTTTAAACAGTTAATTAAAAAGTGGGTTTTACTGTTTGGAAAGTTTGCAAAAAATTAAGTATTATTATATTGTGTAAACTTTATTTTAAAAATGGACGAGACCAAGGCAGTGAGAAATACCAATCTTCTGTTTTTCTCTGTTTTCCCTGATTTTACACTTCCTTCAGTAAGGTCTACATGATGACGTAAAATAGGAGTTTCATTGTACATGGAAAAGACATACCTTTGAGACATCAATCACCAAACCAAAGTCTCCAAGTTTATATCGGCCATCCAAAGCTACCAGGATGTTTTCCAGTTTAATGTCCAGGTGAATCAAGTTATGATCATGCAGATGTTTCACAGACTGTTAAAAGAGGAGGCATCTTCAATATGCACACTTGCAAAAGCATTACATTTAAAATACACACATATACACAAAATCAAAACAAAACTCTGAACTACCATATTTACCTGAATATAAGACTAGAATTTTTTCCTTATTCCATCACCTGAAAATGGGGAGGGGGGAGGTTCCCTTATAATCGCACACACAGTTGAACATATCACTCATTTGCGACAAGAGTGTCACAACTCAAAATTGGGCATTTTTGAGTTACCAGTACAGAAAGAAACATTTGCAGATGCACTTTTAACAGGAACAGTGTCATAACACAGTTTGTAAAACTCGCCACTAGAGAGCAGATGTGTCGTCGTTACACACATAGAAAAGTATAGCACTTCAAAACCTTTAAAAGCTTCTCCTGAAAAATCACTAATTTTGAGTTGTGACATGTCGCAAATGAGCAATATTCTGTCCACATATTTTCTTGAAAACCGAAGACTGTGAACAGGGTTGTCTTACATACAGGTCATCATATATCCAGGTACATACAGTAGTCACACAGACAGAACTATAGTTGTGGCTAGAGCAACTGAAACTTGGGCTGATCCCCCATGTTGCCAGATGTACACTGCTAATAGTACATGCTATAAACTATGGCAGGATGAAACAATCATGAACAGAACTGAAACAACAATGGAGAGAAGCACTTCTCCCAACTGCTCTTCAATTTCTTTCGCCTGCAAGCTAAATATGACCTGCCACACATTTTTTTTCTTGTCCATCAGTATATGTGAATCAAAGGTAATAAACAAACTGTATCACTGCTCTCAAATTTCATTTCACCTGGTCTGCAGTCATTATTAATAAAACACAGGAAAAATCTTACTGGTGTGCTAAGGCACATCACCACATCAAACGTTAATATAACAAAAATCTGAATTTGTAATGTTACTGTATTTTAAATGTAAATTCTGCATAACTTGCATGACTGACCACCAAGAGGTGACACGTACTGCAGTCTTCAGGCTTTCATAAGAGCTGTAACACAAAACGCATCTCATCTGGAAGGACGGTCAACATACTGTGTGGCAATTGAATGTTTAAATTAAGGGGGGGGGGATGAAAGTACTTAAGCAACATAAAAAATTGGATGGACTAATTTTTGCTTACAATTTCGCTTACAAAAGGTACAGGTGCTAGAGCTTCCACACTCACAACATGATTGTGTGGATAACGATATCGAAGGAGGAAGGCCAGAAGAAAAGAAAGCTATAAATGGAAGTCCTTGACACTATCTCCATTCTTACACTATCAAAAAAAGCATTAGTCCACAAAAAATTGACTTCCAATTACTTGAATCTGTAATGATACAATGAAAAGAATTATAACATACCAATAAAACATCAAGAAGAATATTCCACAACATGTCCTGGGTAATTTCATGATTCACTTCTGTATATTTATCCAAGCTTGTTCTGCACAGTTCCAGTTGGATGTACAGATAGTCATCCTCTTCCCATGCTCCAATAAATTGGACACAATTTTCATGCTTTGGAATAAGTTCATGCTTTCTAACTTCTTCAAGTTTCAACCTTCTGTAATTACAAACAACTTCCAATTACAACTGTGTACAGCATTATTGCTAAGACAAGCGTAACAGTCTGTGTGTCTGTCTGTACCCTCAACTGTTTGGCAAGTTTGCAATGGAGATGGAAAACAAAAGACTATTAGCTTCATTGCATATGTCCATCCATCAGTTTGTCTGTCCACGTGGAATAATTTGGTTCCTGTCACACAAATATTTGTGGAATTTAAGTTGGAAACTTCTACTGATATCTGTCAGCAATTCCAATTTTGGTTGAAATTAAAAAAAATTACAGCCATTTTATATGGATACATACATACAATTATGACAATACCAAACCATTTACAAGATATCAATATGCCAATACGTCCCCATTTATGAGACACATACAAGAAATACGTGGCAGAGTATAACATTTTACCATAACTAAAGCAAGGCATCATATGACAGGCACACATCTTTTGTCTCAAATCAGAAAATGTTACTTATTTTGCAAAAGAACACTTCAGGTGCTACCTTTATTTACTCTGTCTACATGATACATGAAACATGTCGTGTTCTTACTTCAACATGACTTTATTCACAATTCATTTCTAGTGTTATTCTTGGACAAGATTTAAAAACATCTCATCACAAATATGATGTGATTTTGACCGTGCAACGTCATTCATATGTGGAAATAAAATGCCAACTAGATGCAACAGAGGTTTTTATTGCAGATCTTATTGTTTGCTCAACATGTTTCGGGCACCACTATGCCCATCATCAGGAGCTCGAGGGTATTATACAGTGGCTGCTGCCTGTGGTATTTCGTGCTGTGGTTTTCAAGTTGCTGGTGAACCAGCAAGCATCATGCAAACCAGACACATAACCCTCAGCTCCACACCAGACCAGCAACTTGGAAACCACAGCACTTAATACCACAGGCAGCAACCACCGTATAATACTCTTGAGCTCCTGATGATGGGCATAGTGGTGCCCAAAACACGTTGAGCAAGCAATAAGATCTGCAATAAAAACCCCTGTTGCATCTAGTTGGCATTTTATTTCCACATATTATCTCATCACACTTTAAATGGTTGGGAAAAGAATTGCATACCCCTGCCAGAAAACTGCATTACCAAGTGACCCATCATATTTAATTAAGTAATAATCTTAATGCTAATATAAAGTGGTATACATACCAGTTTCGTACACAGTCCTTTGTTTATCACCATGATAAAATACAAGGGGCATTTCACAAATAATGCACACTATTTTTTTACTTACGCGCATATTTTATTTTAGGCAGTATCTCTTTACAATCCTTCTATGTAGTCCCCCTGCTTCTCAATGACCGCATTCCAACGTTTCGGAAGATTTTCTATTCCATTTAGGGTGCCACTTTTGTTCAGTCCTCGGATGGCTCGGGTAACCGCTGCAGAAACCTCTTCCAGGGAGGAAAAAACGGCGTCCACGCATGGGCTCTTTTAACTTAGGAAATAAGTCGAAGTCCGGTGGACCCATGTCTGGACTGTATGGTGCAGGAGGTAACACTTCCCACTCGTATTTACTCAGCAAATCGGTCACAACCTTCCCCAGGTGCGGGCATGGGTTGTCGTGCAAAATGAGTGGCCCATCCCTGGGCAAGTCAGGTGGGTTTTTGTGCATTTTTCTGCGCAATTCTTGCATCCAGTCATGATAATATGCTGCTGTCACACTTGTTCCACATGGAACTCTATCTGCCATGATGATTCCTTGGTGATCATAAGCAAAGATCATCATTTGCTTGACCTTTGATTGTACTCGTCGAAATTTTTTGGGTCATGAGCTGGATGGACTTCTCCATTCGTTTGACTGCGATTTCAACTCCGGTTCAAAGTCTCTAACCCACGTTTCGTCAATAGCAACAATTCGATACAGGAATGCTTGACCTTCAACGTTAAATCTTTGTTTCAGTAATGTAATATAGGGACTAAATGTAACAGTCTAACACAACATAAAATTCAATTTGTTTCAGTAATGTTACAATTTCCAGGCGTTTCTGTTTCTGTTCAGCAGTCAAGAAGTGAGGGACCCATTGGGCACAAATTTTTCTTTTCTGCAAATCATTAGTCAAAATATGGAATAGTGATGTTGGTGAAATCCCAGTACCTCGTGATATTTCCTCACACGTCGCTCGATGATCTTCTGCAAGAAAGTCCACCACAAGTTTCACACTTCGTTCATCTGTTGATGTTTTCGGCCTTCCTGGCCTTGATTCATCGTTTATGGTGACACGTCCTTCACTAAAACGGGTTGCCCAACGGGAAACTGTACTATGGTCCACTGTCTGCTCACCACAAACTTCACGCAAAGCACTGTAAATTTTTGTAGGGGTTTTGCCACGTGAAGTTTCAATCTTGATGTATGATCTTTGATCTTCACCCGTCACAGTACCCGAGGCGCCTGCAGACGCCATGTCTAACACTCGTCAATTCAAAACGGTGTACACTAGGGAAGTAACAAACACACATGCTGCTTCCTCAAGTATTCAACTGTAACTGACATAACTTTCACTGGGATTGCATCATCCACTCCGCAGTTTTGCCACCTTGTGCATTATTTATGAAATGACCCATGTATGTGCACCTATTTACTCACCTGTCTAAGTCACTACGAAAACGTTCCTTTGATCTCTTCACCGCATAATATAGTCCTGTTTCTTTATATCGTGCTTTGAACACTTCTCCAAATGAACCTTCCCCAATCTGACACACATCATCAAACTTCTCTCTGAAATAGGTAAGATGGCGTGTCTGTTTGTGCAGCTTGCTCAATGATGGAGCTGAAACCAGAATGAAGGTTCTACATATCAACAACTGCATTGTACAAGTGATTAAAATGCGTAAGAGGTATTAAGAGTTGATGTACATTAAAAATTCACAGTTCTAGAACAAAGCGTTTCTGGAATCAGGAAACAAAAATGTCAAATGTACAGCACATTAGATATAAACTCCTCCCTACAAAGATTAAAGTCTTCTAAGTTCAGACTATCTGTTATGGGTACCTGGTGTTTCTTTACTGTGAGATGGTTCTTGAGTGGTTTTCAAAATACAAAATATTATTATCCATCTAAGCATCTTACTCTGTAGTACATAAAAGCTAAGCAATCAGTTTAGTTCAATGCACAGGATCATACAGGAAGGTTAATGTGGGATCTTCTGGCATGCAGCAAAGACTTACAGTAGGAGATACTGAGCATCGCCAAGATAAATGCTGTGGAAGAAAGTTGATAAGAAAAATAATGTAAAGTAATACAGATGAACCAACTAGATGCAACAATGATTTATTGATCTATAAGATCAGTTCAACATGTTTCGGGCAATATTTTGCCCATCATCAGGAGCGTGAGACTGAGATATTTACAGCATATGGTATCCTGTTGTTGTGGTGGGCAGGGAGACGGTAAGCGTCAGCGTGGCACTATGTGTACTCTAAGAAGGGAGTTGCTTGGCTTGTTTTACATACCACTTGAAGAAACAAGCCAAGCAACTCTCTTCTTACAGTACACAGTGCCATGCTGACACTCCCTGT
>Ga0209629_10003680_pt1 | contig 11089 bp, 7 predicted proteins | sample TergutCu122P5_FD_187286 | JGI IMG/M metagenome (GOLD analysis project Ga0209629, IMG submission 187286) | Cubitermes ugandensis P5 segment gut microbial communities from Kakamega Forest, Kenya - Cu122 P5 (SPAdes) (version 2) | ecosystem: Host-associated > Arthropoda: Insects > Digestive system >...
TTTCAAATTTTTTTTCTGTACTCTTAATAAAATGGCCGGGCACGGGGGATTTTAATGTTTAAAACCCGCCCTGGAAGGTGCGACATGGTAATAATAAACTCGCCACTGAAGGGGTTAAAGCACGCAGAGATGAAGGGGTCTCCGGTCACAGTGATTATGTACATGACGATACATTTTCAGAAATGGAAGAAGAAGGAGTGGAAGAAATACCAAAAGAGATCTTATACGTGATTGATTCTTTCAATGTAGAGTCCGATGAAGAATTTCTTGAATTTGAATAGTGTTATGTTTAATAACGCAACGGAATGGATAGAACAAACAAGCTTCAATTGAAAGTTATGTTTAATACATAATACCGTATTTTCCGATACCTTTTTTTGTACAGATAACGCGCGCTTTATCGGTCGGAAATCTTTCTAACATATACCGCGCATGTTCATTTTTTACGATTTCAGATCCTTTTTGTATAGATAACGCGCGCGTTATAGGCCGGAAAATACGGTAATTGTATCTTGACAGAACTGATGAGGGAGAGAGCAACATGCTGTGAACAACAGGTGACAGTAACAGGTAGTTCATGTTGTATAATTTCAGATCAGAATCTATTTCCATTTTAGTGATAATGCACAGTAACGAATTTCACCTTTTCTGATGAAATTTTTTTTATGTGGAAAGATGTGCTTGACAGATGAAATAGTTGTATTTATCGCAACAAAATGTGCTTGGTGAGTTGGATTTTGTTTGTATATTTTCACAGCAACTTTATAATAGTGCTGCAGGATGAGCATTCGGGGGCAGAATTTTTGTTGTGTTGCTACTGCAATATCTGGATAAATACAGACAGGAATGGTTTGTGTTACAAAGTGTGATATGTGTGTGACACTCATTACATAAGAGCCGTGAGTTCTACTACAATCTGGTTAGTGAAAAATCAATACAAATTAAAATACAATTCCCAAGGTTTCTGGTCATGAGACATTACACTTAATATAATGTGGCTTTGGTACCAACACTAGTCTAGGGCCACATGAGACTTGAGGGCTGAGTAATGCTGCACAGTATGAAAGGTAAATGTTATTTGAAGTTAATTCAAGTATGCTTTCTGACAACATTACAGCAATACCCCCATCAAGCAGAGTTCACTGCTGATGTGTTGGTGAAGTGGATTTTTGCAAGTATGCATCAAATCTCTGTATGGGTGACGCCACCAGGAGTGAAGAGCCTGACCCTTTCTCCTTATGTAGAAGAGGGGTCTGTGCTTATCCTTTTCACCCCACGAAACCCCCTGCAGGACTGGAACTATAACTACAATATGGTGAGTGTTGCCAATTGACTGTTATCACTGTGTAGTTCTGAAGGGATGTGAAATAAATGTATACATGATATGACAATAACGTTCACGAACTCATCGCCGTAAAAGTGCTACATACCTCATTGCTGAATACCACTGTGGTCGCCTTCAAAGTACTCCCTTGCGAAGCTATGCACCGATGCCAGTGCCTAGTCCACCCTTCAAAACAATTTTGGAACTGGTTTTGTGGAATGGCCTTCAGAGCTGCCATTGTATTACTCCTGATGTCATCAGTGTCATCAAAATGCCTTCATTTCAAAATTTCCTTTATCTTCGGGAACAGTAAAAAGTCACTGGGGGCTAGAACCAGTGAATAGGCAGGGTGTTCCAACACAGTTATTTGTTTAGTAGCTAAAAACTCTTCTTTGCTCTTGTTCTTCGGTGAGCTCCTTTGGGACCATTTTTGCACACACCTGCTTCATGTCAAGATCTTCAGTTAAGATTTTCCTAACTCTTTCTCTGTCGATGTTCACTTACTCTGCTATGCTGCTGACAGTCAGCCGATGATTTTCACACACAATTTGACGAACTTCTGCAATGTTTTATTTAGTTCTGCTTGTTGCTGGCTGTCCTGATCTCTCTTCGTCAGTGACACTTTCTCTTCCCTCACAAAAATGTTTCACCCACTTGTAAACTGCTGTTTATGTCATAGCATTATCCCTGTAAACTTGCACTAACATCAACATCAACTAACAACAAGAAATTTAATGTTTGTTGCTCTAATTCAAGCTCCAACATTCTCGTGGCAGCACACCAAAACACACGCAAACAGTAATAGATGCCACTCAGAAAGAGACTGCCATAGATCAACAACAACACAGCTGTGAAACACTGATATGTAACGTCATCAAACCATATTAAGGCTTTTGTCCAGTGCTGCAACGGCAAGCAGACAGTGGCGAGTTTGCGAACTTTATTGTCCAACGACGTAGATCACTGTTGATCAAAGTCCGATTCTTGTGGCGACCTTTGCCATATCTTAGCAGTATTAATTTATTTCAGATCTGGAAATGGCTTAAAAAGAGGTCAAAACATGTAGCAGTGAAACATTTTTATCTTTATTTATGTCACTGTTGAATTGTTGTGACTTGAAACAAGATGTGCATGATATGTAGCGTATGAATACATGCACGAAACATTATCCAAGGCAATCACTTTTATTATCTGACTACTGCACTCAATTATATAAAACTTAGAGATTAAAATCTACGTTGTGTAAGTTTTAAAAGACAATTAAAACTTACACAATGTAGATTTTAATCTCTAAGTTTTATATAATTGAGTGCATTAGTCAGATAATAAAAGTGATTGATTGTAAGAATGCATGGTGAAAACCTGAAATTATTATCCAAGGCAGTTCAGTCACATCTGAATAGACACACATGCATATGTAGAACAGTGCTAAACACAATTTTGAGACTTCTTTGAAAACTTGACTGCAGCCACTTCTCCCTGATCCCTTGGAATTTTAGCAATCATGTGTCATGCTGAACGCTCACAGCTGCATAACCTCATGAACTGATATGTTGGTGTTCTCAGTGTCAGTCTTCTTCACCTTATCCTTACCAGTATTGCCATATGTGAACACACATAGGAAAAAACCCCAAGAAATTTACTGTATATAGTTAGGCAACAAGGAAATCCACTACATTTTTGAAACATGCTGCATAATCTCTGTTGTCTTTTCCACAAATTGCCATTTATTTTATGAATCAATTGGTATTTAACGTTTTACGTGAAACATTTGCTAAGATTTAAGTGTCCACCCTGGTCGACCAGAGGTTAAAGTATACCATGCAGCAAACTGTTCCAAGCATTAAGACTGTCAGTTTGATTACCTGCCGTGTATAAAACATTATTTATATATCTGTCCGCTGTTTATGTAAATGCAGCCATCCTCCACAAGATGCATCAAAGTCAGTCAGTCTACCTCACTGTTCTCACCCTATGATGGGTTGGCAGTGTATTATGCATAATTTATCAAAAGCATTTAATTATATTTACAAGAGCATTAATTGTTAAATGTGCATGCACCTGAAAAGAACATTTTGTCATTATTGAGAGTGCATTGACCCAAGCAGTTTTACCTGTGCAGATTCCCCTCCTTGTATGCACCTGAAAAGAACATTTGGTCATTATTGACAGTGCATTGACCCAAGCAGTTTTACCTGTGCAGATTCCCCTCCTTCTTGTGTGCACCTGAAAAGAACATTTGGTCATTATTGAGAGTGCATTGACCCAAGTAGTTTTACCTGCGCAGATTCCCCTCCTTCTTGTATGCACCTGAAAAGAACATTTGGTCATTATTGAGAGTGCATTGACCCAAGCAGTTTTACCCGTGCAGATTCCCCTCCTTCTTGTATGCACCTGAAATAACATTTGGTCGTTATTGAGAGTGCATTGACCCAAGCAGTTTTACCTGCGCAGATTCCCCTCCTTCTTAATTTATGTTGCAAAGGCAGGAAAGTTGTGTATGCAAAGGTATTCGTTAATATCTGTCTTAAGCCAGACTACATCCACTTTTCATTAACATCCACACTTAACATTTTAGTGTACACATTGGTCACAACAATAGTATTTTAATTTCTAAGAATTATAGCAGGCTTTTTCCACGGAAGTGACTTTTGCTGGCTTGTAACAGTTTGTTCTGCCTGTCTGGTTTAGTATTGTACAGGTTACTTGACAGTATAATCATGTCTAAACATCACTGTGATGTTTGCATTGTGCATGAATTTTCCTGTGTGGGATGCACATGTTGTTGCAGAGGGTCTCATGGCAAGGACAGTGTTGTGTTCCACCAGGGCTGATTTCTGCATTTGGTAAGATCAGATTTGACAGTGGTGTTTTATTAACCTTGGTCTCAATGGAGTGAACAGATTGTCCAGTATACACTTTGCAACATTTATGGAGAATACTATACGTGTCTGGTGATTTAGGCCCAGGTCATCTTTGAGGGAACAGAGCAGGCCATACTTTCCTCTATAGGAGGCCGTCCTTTGAAAACAACTGCTATGAAAACTGAAAAAAAACCTATACATCATATGTGCTCACAATGATGAGGTGGAAACAGGAATTTTGTTTGACAGACCTTAATAATTTAGTGACTTCAAAAGCTGTTTTTAAGAAAGGTTTCACTCAGTTTTTTAAGAATGTGGCATTGAATGGAAGAATTTATGTTGAGTTTTCACCAACGGAGGCCCCTTAATGTTCGGATGCAGAGCTGGGTTTCAAGTTTTATTAAAAACTGTAGCTTCAAGCGTCGGCGTGTGCATGATCAGTTGGCAGATACTGGCTAGAGGAGCTTTGTTTTAAGGTTTGCAACAAATCGTTTCCGTTGTCCTTGAAGCAGTAATTTCTGTACAATCCAGTGATCTAATTAAACAATTTTCAAGAGTCTGTCATCTGAAATGAGCACTGTGTTAACAGGACTGCTGCTTCCTACAGTGTTGTCCAGTGGTAGAGCTTGAAAATGTATGTGTGTGTGTGTGTGTGTGAGTATTCCGTGAAGAACTGAATACACTGACAAATGAAAATGAAATTACGGAATTTCGGCCAAGGTTAGAAGCTGAATGAAGTAGAATACTTGGATTGCTGGATTGTTGAATGAGTTGAATGTTTTTCTGCCAGGATGCAACTAACCTGGATAAGAGTTGTAGAACAAATTAAATCTTTAAGTTAAAAAGAGATTTTTGCCCGTATAACTTACTGAAAAGATGTACATGTTCCCAGTTCTTGTTGCTGTTCTCAAAGAGGAAAAAAAAATCATACTGGCTTGAATAACAGCTTGCTGTCAATAATGTTGGTGTTTTTGCTGAGTTTCAAAGAAGATTCTTCATATTTCATGGATATGTTAAAAAAAGAGACTCATTTTTTTTGTCGTATGCATTTTATGTTGTTGACATTCCGGCTTCGGCAGAAGAGGGATTTATCAAAATGCTGAGTGGCCCAGCCATCAAGTAAGGGTTATTGGTCCTTTTCAGAAACTCAGTTTTTGGTTCACAGGTTTGTGGATTATCCAACTGTTGCAAACTTTGTTTTGAAAACTCTTCTGCCTTTCACAGCAACTTACGAGAGTGAATTTTTTTTCTGAAATCTGCTTCATTTTAAGACTAAATACAGAACACTTAGTGTGGAAGGTGATCTGTGGTGCATTTGTAATTAGCAACTGCAAGAGGCACAGTTATAACAGCTTTCTCATTTGACGTTCAAGGGACCGTGTGTCGTTAGTGTATTCTTTCAAGTATACCAACAAGATGCAACTTTATACAGTATTCTTTATTACTGTCAATGCTCTCTACATGTTTCAGGCGGCCTCTCCGCCCATCATCAGAAGCTCAAAAACTGTACATACAGCATCTGGTTTAATGTCAAGCTTGCTGCTGCTTTTTGAGCTCCTGATGATGGGCGGAAAGGCCACCCAAAACATGTAGAGAGCATTGACAGTAATAAAGAATACTGTATAACGTTGCATCTTGTTGGTATACTTGAAAGAATAGCCTTCTCATTATTTGTGGCTTTGCAGGTGAATTTTCACTTTTCTGTATTCCTGTGCTTAGAGTAAGGAATGCACGGAATAAATAAAACAGATATATATATATGTATGTATGTATATGTATATATATATACATTGGTGGGGTTGGTTTGGGGTAAATGTACGTGAGGGGACCCAAAAAAACCCCGGATTTTCTTTAAAAAAGAATATTTATTTACATTTTGAACAAAAAACACTTAATTCCCTTCAAAATACTCTCCATTGGAGGCAATACACTTGTCCAATCTTTTTTCCCAATGTGTGAAGCATCTCTGGAACTGCTGAAGCTTGATGTTGTTGAGTGCCTCCTGCGAAGCTGTTTTCACCTCCTCCACGGTGGCAAATCTCTTTCCTTTCAGTGTTTTTTTCATTGTCAGGAATAAAAAGAAATCACTGGGGGCTAGGTCCAGTGAATAGGGTGGGTGGGGGATCACGGTCCATCCCAGAGAGGCCAAATACCGGGTCACAGACAAAGCTGTGTGAGCTGGGGCGTTGTCCTGATGGAGAAACCATTCACCCGATTTCCACAATTCTGGGTGTTTTTTTTTCGCACATTCTCTCTCAATCGCCTCAAAACCTCCAAGTAAAATTCCTGATTGACAGTCTGTCCAGGAGGAACGATTTCTCGAACATCAGAAAAAAAAAATTAATATCATTTTCACATTTGACCACACTTGTCTTGCTTTTGTCGGTCTCGGTGAAGTGGGCATCTTCCATTGGCTCGAAGCTTGTTTGGTCTCAGGGTTGTACCCATAGCACCAACTTTCGTCGCCCGTGATGACCTTAGAAAGAAAGTTTGGGTCACTTTCAATCTGATTTTTCAACTCCTGGCACAAAGTCAAATGAGTGTTTTTTTTGGTCCTGTGTGAGCAGGCGGGGAACAAACTTCGCGGCAACGCGTCTCATGTTCAAATCCACGGTCAAAATCCGCTGACAGGAAATCCAACTCACACCTGTAGCTTCTGAGATCTCGTCAATTGTGTACTGACGATCCTCGTTGATTTTTTCTCGAATTTTTCGACATTCTCCTCGGTAGAACTTGTTGACGGGCGCCCATAATGAAGATGACCTTCAACGCTCGTTTCACCTCTTTTGAACAGCGCAAACCACTCGAAAACTTGTGTACGGCTCAGTGCTTCCTCCTTAAAGGCATTTTGAAGCATTTAATGTGCTTCTGTGGCCTTTTTTCCGAGACGGAAACAAAATCTCAAGCAGATTCGCTGTTTGGTACGGTCATACATCGCGATTTCGCAAGAGGAGCTTGACAACACTTGGGAGAATTGACAACACAAGCCCGTACAACATTCTACGGTGACATCCGCCGGGCTGCGGACTCGTGTAGGGTGCAACTACGCTCACCTAGTGGGGGAACACTCACCTACGATTAGGAAGAGCTCCCCGAAGCCAGTCCGGTTTTTTTTTGGGTCCCCCCACGTAGGTATGTTTTGTTGTCCATCTGAACACAATCTCAGGGTTTTAGGAAATGATATTTTCTTGTGCATGGGGGTGCAAGTTTAAGGAATTTAAAAATGGGGGTCAGAGTTGCAAAGGGTTGAGAATCACTTATCTAAATTACACTGGAACACTGTGCCCTTTGTATTGTTGTCAGTGAAATTAGTATTGACACTGTAATTGTTACATAGCCTAAATATAAATCAGTTGAGGAATCATACAGCTTGGCATTTCAGCAACCATAACTGTAAGTGGCATGTCTTTTATGCTTGCAGCTGCGAGAAATCGGACTAGAATATTATAACTGTGATACAAACCCGTGGGTCTCTAACCTTGCCAACCATCTTGCCAGTGAACGAGCAGGTAATATTTTGAACACTTTACTTTTATATGATATATTTATTAACTGCAGTTGGGTTGTCACCCGGTGGCAGTAGTACAGTACACATTTACACACAAACAATACACAGAACAACACAAAACAAACAATACATAGAACAACACAACAATTTGGGAGAGTGAGGGCCGTGCCCCGTCTTGGCTAGATTTACCCTGGCATTTGCCTTACAAATGAGGAAAAAGCATGGTATGATTGTATGCTCAAAAGCCAAAAATAGTGTAGCTGATAAAATGTAACTGATTTAGTTTCCATTATAGTGTCCATTTGTAATGAAGCAGTGTAGATGGACATGGAATTTTATATGTTAGAAGATTATGCTGTGATTACAGATATGTGTCATCGAAACAAACACATATTAAATTTTGAAGGGTTATTTTCTTGACTAAAGTATTTAAACAATAGGATGCTGTGGTAATATGGTTCATATATTAATATATTTTACTCTTTTGTAACAGTTTACACTAAACAGTTGCAAAAATGTGCCTTTTAGCTTCACCATGTCCATCTATCCATATAAGATTGCAGAACCGACAAACAGATTTTCAGAAAAGAGTGATTGAGTGCTGTTTTCTGACAGGTATTTAGTACTACAAGTTAAGTCAATATTTTAATGAAGCTAATGCTGGGCGGTTTTACTAAAATCTATCTGCACATTGCAGCTTTATTTAAATTCTGACAGTAGTAATGGCCACTTCCCACCAATAGCTGTGAACATTACCACGCACATCCCACGCATAACTCTCAAAAATATTTGCTTCAGTGAATGATGTTTGGAACAAAACTTTCGGATATAAATGAACTAAACACCATACACACATTTGCACAGTTTTTGTGGCTTTTGAAATAATGATAAAACAACAGTAATTTTTACCTGTATCATTTGACTAATTTGGATTAGATTTTATGTAGTGTTTAGTTATACACAGGAAATTGTTGATTTTAGACACAGCAGTTTGGAGACAGTAACAATGAATGCCTCAGAAATTTTATGCCATCTTTACGTTTCCTAACCTGTTTACTTTGGTCAAAGAGAGAAATTACAAGGTCTGGGAACAAACTACATGCTGAAAATGTTCTTGAATATAGAAGAGTTGAAGAAAGTTAGGAATGGAGAAAAGTACGAAGTCATATTTATGTAGCTGTGCTTGAGCTGGACATGTAGCTTAGTTGGAGAAGTTTTTTTCAGTCAAATACACCAGGCTGTTTCAGGTGGCACAAAAATAACCTTTGCTTGAGTATAGTCACGTACATTTGGAGTTGCAACACGTTTTGATCTATCTTGGTCATTGTATGGTAAGAACATTCTTCCACAAAGCAAAGTCAGTGAGTACTTGCAGTGATGGGTATTTAATTTTGGTTTTTTGTTCTTAATATTGTGCTGACTGCAATAGACTTTGTATATTTTACTGAAAAAACATAACAAATCACAACAGTGTGTCAGCACAGAAGTTACCGGGGTGCTGATAAGTCCTTAGCCCGACCTACTTCCCGATGTATTTTGTTTGATAGTGAGAATATTTCATTTGATGCTAGTTTTGTTATATATATATATATATATATATATATATATAAATAGTACTAATGTTCCTCCCTCTGCGCTTCTAGTCAGACAGTCCCGGGATCAATTCCTGGTGGTGTCACTGGAGATTTTTTCCATGGTTCCTTCCGACAAAACCATGTGCCCTGGGTTTGACTCAGCCCCTGAAAATGAGTACCAGGGATTTCTCCTGTGGTAAAGGCGGCCAGTCCATATGGCTGACAACCTACCACCCTTGTAGTGCCGAAACATTAAGATAATCCAGGGCCTTAACCTACCTGGAACCCCTTGGGCCATCTCAGCCTGTCACAGGACACCTTTACTTACTTTTTTTACTAATATCCCTTCAATTATGATTATAAATAGGATATATGAACATCAAAATCTTCTGTTGCTGTAACTTGTTTCCTTCCTAGTTGGACTAAGGACTTATCAGCACCCCTGTAGATGGAAAAAGCAAGAACTTTTTGTGATACTCTTATTCTTTGTTTTTGATGCAGCACAGCAAAGAGTTGCATGGGTGATCTATGAAATGCATGTCTGAGTATTTTGTTTCAGTTCTTCTAATGTATGTTACCTTTGTACTTACTCTCTGTAAAAAAAGTACCCAGAGGTAATATTCAGGTGAGAACATGTCTGGATGTGTATGGCACCATTGTTTTGAATAACATGGTCCTCTGGGATTTCTAGCATTGTTTCACTTACTGGTTTTGCAGTTAAAGTTTTTGCTAACACCTATTGCACAGAGAAGGAACTTGACCTTTTTAGGTACACATCAGAGCACAGAATGTGTAGTAAATAGCTTGAAATATACCATCATCTCCCGACTTCTGTCATTCTGCGCTTACATCATTTGCCCCCAGACCCACATACTGGGCAAAGCACGCCAGTTCATACTTACAGTGATGAAGACATCTTCGTATTGCTGAACTGTCATCATCAGGAGCTCACACTTGGCGATCTTGATGAAATTTGGAAGCAAAGCACCCCTGAAGAAGCTGAGGAACCTGAGCCTGAGCCAAAGGAGGGAACCGTGATGATTGCAAAGTTGACTGAGGGGCTTGACACAGTGAAGCTGGCATCATATTGTTTGAGGATATTAATGTGAATAAGCAGTGACAATTAGAGAAGGAATTGCAAGGATATTTACCCACTATGAACAGATTCTGAAGTAGAGAAGAGGTTTTCATCTGACCTGAGTTTAGTACTGTATTCCATAATGTCATCTTCAGAGACTCCTGTATCACCACCTGTATTGTAGGAAGTTGGAGACAATGATCCAGACGAACCTACTTCAAGAGGAGGTGTCTTCTCCTTAAACTGTCACTTGTTTATCAGTTTACATTTTTTGTGAACTTTTTCATATATCATTTTACATGGATCAAAATAGATTGTCTGGAACCACCTGCTTCATTATAGCCTTTGTGTGTGTGTGTGTGGGAAAATCTGTCTTGACTAATGTCGCTAATGTATGTGCATACGAACACGTGCGCGACTGTGTGTGTGCGTGCGCACACGTGTTTGTGTGTGTGTGTGAAAATCTGTCTTGACTAATGTCGCTAATGTATGTGCATACGAACACATGCGTGACTGTGAGTGTGCATGCGCACGCGCGCGCGTTTGTGTGTGTGTGTGTGAAAATCTGTCTTGACTAATGTCGCTAATGTATGTACATACAAACACATGTGCGACTGTGTGTGCACGTGGGTGTGGGGGGGGAATCTGTCTTGACTAATGTCGCTAATGTATGTGCATACGAACACATGTGCGACTGTGTGTGCACGTTGGTGTGTGTGTGTGTGTGTGTGGGGGGGGGGG
>Ga0209629_10003681_pt1 | contig 11088 bp, 4 predicted proteins | sample TergutCu122P5_FD_187286 | JGI IMG/M metagenome (GOLD analysis project Ga0209629, IMG submission 187286) | Cubitermes ugandensis P5 segment gut microbial communities from Kakamega Forest, Kenya - Cu122 P5 (SPAdes) (version 2) | ecosystem: Host-associated > Arthropoda: Insects > Digestive system >...
CTGCTCCATAGCTACTGAAATGGCATTGTATAGCAAGGGTACTAATACCTGCATCCCCTCCCTACCTCCGCTAGCGGCTTCATACTAACCATTTCAAAAACGTCCGGTTCCCGTCGGTCACCCTGTATTAACATATAATGCATGTGTTTTTGCCTGTCATGTAAGAGTCATTGTATAGCGGTCATATTCATAATTGTTTATTACATTTATCAGTTACGTACCAAATTCGACAGTAACATTTAAATTCAAAATATGTTTGTATGTTGAGTGCATTTATTGCCAGAACTTCTACTTCTTTATGTGTTGTCTGCATCAAACTTTTAGATTCTACAAAGATTCTCTTTATGTTTCAGGGTGTTACATTTCCCTCTATGCATGCGATCTTGGCTCGTTGGATCCCTCCATTAGAGAGGAGTACTTTCTCATCATATATATATGCAGGTAAGTTGCAGTCTTAATGCAACTTGAGATTGAAGGTACATGCCAGTATATTGATTACCATACAGCTTTATCATGCAACTTAGAACTTTTTTTGTCATGTTGACAAAATGGTGTATCTGCCTTCACTGGTATCTGTACCCTTTGTGTTCAGATCAAATTATATGTGTAACGTGGTGCCGTAATTTGTAACATTTAGATATGTGTGCTTGTAATGAAGGGTAGGTTGGGCATTTCAGAATTAAGAGAGAGAGAGAGAGAGTGTGTGTGTGTGTGTGTGCGCGCGCGCATACGTGCGTGCACTTGTGTATACCACATTTTCTTCTTCTTCTAAATGCTGAACTTCCTTTAGTGATTGAAAGTTTTGGCCTTCTCAATGACATCTTTCCATTTCCCTTGATCCTGGACACAGGCTATCCAGTTCTTAATCTTCATTTGGCAAATATCCTGTTGGATGTTATCCTCCCATCTGTGCTTGGGTCTTCCTTGTGATCTTTTGGTTAGGGGTTTCCATTTAAATATCTTCTTAACTGTTCTGTTATCTGGCATTCTTTGTACGTTACCAAACCAGCTTAGTCTTTGAGCTTTAATACAGTTAACTATATTGTTATGTTTTATCAATTTATCTAGTTCTTCATTGTTTTGATTCTCCATATTTGATTTTCTTTTGTGGCCCCAAATATTCTTCTTAAAATTTTCCTCTCAAAGACTTAACAGTTTCTGAATTATAGTTTCTTCCAGCACCCATGTTTCTGAGGCGTAGGTCACTATTGGTCTTATTACTATTCTATATAATTTTAATTTTGAATACTTGGTGACCAGTCTACTTTTAAAGAACTTTTGGTTTGCATGGTATGCCTTAATACCTAGAGCTATCCTCTCTTTGATCTCTTCTTCGATTGAGTTACTATCACTTAGATGGACCCCAGGTATTTATATTGTTGAACTTGCTCTATATGTAAGTTGTTAATGTTTAAATTCTCGGTTCTGATATCTTTTTTTGTACATTTTAGATATTTAGTTTTCTTCTCATTTATTATTAATCCCACTTCCATAGAGTTATTCTGTAATTGTTACAATGTATCAATTAGTGACTGTTTGGTACATGCTGTTATCAATATGTCGTCTGCGTAAGCTGTAAGTTGTCTGAGTCGTGTAGAGATATTGCCCCTCAGATAAAGTTTTTTTAATACTGTGTCAATTACCAGACTGAATAGTGTGGGAGAGAGCAGATCACCTTGTTTTACTCCGCTTTCCACTCTGAATTCCATTGTATATGTGTTGTTTACTTTTGCTGTTGTGTTTTCAAGAGTTAGTTTGGTTAATCTTATTAATTTGGAGGGAATTTTGTTCTTGGTTAAAGAATCTAATATTTTATTCCTTTTTATTGAGTCAAAAGCGTATATGTAATCTATAAATATATTATGAATATCATCATTATATTCACAGCATTTTTCTATAATTTGCCTTATCATGAAAATATTATCAATCGTAGATCTGTTGGGTCTAAATCCAGACTGATAGTCACCTAATTCTGTTTCTACAGTATCTACTAGCCTGTGATTGAAGATTATTGCAAATATCTTATATGCAACATTTAACAATGTTATAAGTCTATAATTTGTGCAGTCCAGTCTGTCCCCCCTTTTTGTACAACATGCAGATTATTCCTTCATTCCATTGATGGGGTAACTGTTCTTTTTCCCAGATCATTGTTATAAGTTTATAAATTCTTTGTTTTAATGTTCTTTCTCCTTGTTTAATAAGCTCAGGGATTATATTGTCGGTACCTCCTGCTTTGTTACTTTTCAGTTTATTAATTATTGAACATACCTCATTGTAGGACGGAGATAATATTTCTGTATCAGTCTGGTTGGTATACCACATTTACTGGTATATAAAATGCCCCCCCCCCCCCCCCCCCACGCCTTTACAATCTTCAGTTTTCAGGAATATACCTGTAGGCACATTTGCCAGTTTCAGCATCTTTTGAAAAGTTAGGTCTATTTGTATGTTTTGTTCAGAATGTGATCTTCAGGGTCAGTTGTGTTGGGGACTTGGATTTATTACTAAATTGTATTGTAAACTTGCAGTATTGTAACTACACTTTACTTTTGAATTCTTCATTGCCAAGGGATGCACACACTGCATTGCAGAATGCTGGGTTCACTTCCTTAATGATGCAGTTAGGGATATTTTCCATTTTTCTATTTGTTTGTTTGTAAAGTGTTTGCATGAAAAATATTAAATCCTGTGATTTAAATGGGGGTTTTGCAGATTGCACCAGGAATTTAATTCGAGTGTTAAAGGGTTAATAATGATATTTTAGAAGTCCACATTTAAAAACAGTAGTATTTATCAGATGCTGAAGGAATTTCCAGTCTGCTTTAGGAAACCTATGACTATTACTGCATTCTCAAAATATGACCTGTTGTCTTTGTGTTGGTCTTCCAGATTTTAGTGTCTTGACATAAACTGGGCCTAAATTTGACGTGACAAAAACGTAGGTACCCAATTAAGAAATGGCAGTTCTAGGGCTCAGGCTTTCAGTAACTGGCTTCTCACCACACATGCCTGGAAGTAATGCCAGGCCACTCCATCTGGAATTTGTGGTGGACAGAGTGACATTGGGACAGGTTTTCCTCTGAGTACTTCAGTTTCCCCCTCTCAGTATGATTCCGCTAATGCACTATACTCGTTCACTCATCTGTAAGTGACATGATATTATCTCATAAATTCACAAGTCATTAAATAACACACTTATAAAAAACCTAGTTAAAAAATGAAGAAATAAAACAATTCTGTAACCATAGTAACTTGCAGTTAATGGTCACTGATGATGAGGCGTTTTGCAGCATTGAGTCATGTCCAGTTTCTGTAGTTCTTGTTCCTGTTCTTCCTTTGGTGTTTCCACTCTTTACATAGGTTATGCAGCAGCAGAGCTTCTCTGTGTCTCTTATCTTCTCAGAACTCAGTTCTTCATTCATTCTGTGTGAATTTCCCAAGCCTCTTCCCTCCGTCTTTAGCTCAGTCTTGCTGTTGTGTGTTCCAGTTCTTTTTGCAATGCTTTGTACATAATCATCTTCATTCATGCATAAAATATGCTCCTTCCATCTTTATTTGTTAATCAGTTATATATCTTTCAGTTCTCTTTAATTTTCTATTTATTATCGCTCATCCGGTCTTTCTGTGTTCTTTGTTGCAGGTTCAAATTTTGGAACAATAGTATCTTTGCCTTTCTCAGGGTATTTGTGTTCCCTGAAGTTCCTTGGAGGCTGGCCACTGTCATTTTATATATTTGGAGGTCTTGCAGTAGTTTGGTTTGTGGCGTGGATTTTTCTGGTTTATGATACCCCAGCATCACATCCACGTATCTCATTTGAAGAGAAGAACTACATAATTTCACAAATTGGAGACAATCAAGTGGTTAGTATTGCTCATAGCAAAACCCCCATTGCTTTCATTTGCTAGTTTTTTTCTTAAATTGATTTGTTTTTGCAGTAATGTATTTGGCTTCTTGTTCACACTTCTTTCATATTAGCCTTCTTTCTGTTTCTATCTAAAACAAATCTGTAGATGATTAAACCAGTAATTATGTTAGTGTCAAGCTTCCTCCTGTGTCACATCCTACATTAGGCTGTCAATGGCCTCTGTCAGTCAACATTTTCATCTTCTCTGGCATATTATTGCTAGGAAATACAGAGTGTATGTTCTTACATCAAAAAAAGAGAATTATCAGCTTCATTGTTACAGTTTGGGCGGAGAATAGGTTAGTCAGACACCTTTACCTAGAGGTGAAAACCACAGAACATCATGTGAATACATGGACAATTTACGCTTTTGACACACATAAATCAATAAGCACTCGGTATGTCGAATACGTAATTTCCAAACATCATACTTGTAGATGTGATACCATTTGTTCTGGGAGATGCATACAGTGATGATGGAAGTGGCATATTCTGCTGAAATGTTTGCACCTACCAACCTACCAACCACTGTATTTTTCAAAATGTAAGATGGCCCCTGAACCCAATCTACAATTTTCTGGAAATTATGTGTACAGAAGATGTTTTAACTTGCGCACAGTAAAAGGGCATCTGCCCATTTTTCTGATGATCAGTACAGAGAAAGTTCTCCTCTTATATTTAGGTAAATGCATCGTATGTCATCATATCCCAGAAGGTGGTAGTCTCCATAGCCACTGCTATGAGAACCTCAAATCTTACATGTTTTTTGTAGTTTTACATTCCCTGGAAGGCTTGATGCCTGCTTGCTTTGAATATAAGTCAAATGTTGACAGGTTTAAAAACAGTAAGAACAACACATCTTGTAATTGTGATTTTTGTTTATAAAGTTTGTGGATAGTATGTATATTGCCAGAGTGAAAAAGATGGTTGCGTAGTCACCAGTGGTGACAGAAATTTTTTCCTGTCGCATATTTCCCACTTGGCTGTCACAGTTCGGATAATTTTACTTGGGCACCCGGAGTACAGAGGAAATGTTAAACCACATCTGGTGAAGTACAGAGGAAATGTTAAACCACATCTGGTGAAGTACAGATAATCTGTTCCAATTTCATTATATTGCCATTCCTGTCAGTCCTACGTGTGTTGCGGACATACAGTACAACACAGGAAGAAGTGGATATATATTGTACCAAATGGAGGTAAGACACACAGATGTGCCAGAAAATGCTTCATGTCTTCTTCCTGTGATCAAAGTGTTTTTCTGGTTACCATATTTTTGAAGAGGCGGGATAGCATATCAATATAGTGCCTAGGGTATGGGCTGGAAGATTCAGGGTTCAATTCCCTGCAGGGACAAGAAATGTGTCTTTTCTCCTAAACATCCAGACTGGTTGTGGGGCCTACCCAGCCTCCTGGGTGGATGGGAGGGGGGGTGTGGAAGTGGCAGGGTCATGAAACTGACCACTCGCCTTCATACGGTGCTGAGGTTAAGAATCAGTGGAGCTGTACCTTATCTCCTCCCTAAATTTTCATTGCTTTTACAAGGAGAATTTCACCCCTATTGTTTTACCACATTTTCCACCTATTTTAAACCCCTCCTTGTCATGCTACATAGGCATTTTCATTAGATTTTTGTTAAATATGGGCCATTATTTGTTCACTAATCTTGGCTCATGTGGATTATGACTGTTCAGTTGATTGCTTTCATAATGCTGTCATGGTGTTTGAATGTATGATTTACTTGTGGAAATGCATGTAACACACAATATTAAATGAGAGTAGATCATATCTTCTACTATTGAGTCATGCATTGTCCTACTTATGACATTCTCTTTCCAGGGAGGAAGCAGAAATGTTCCCTGGAAGTCAATCTTGACGTGTGTTCCTGTGTGGGCTGTACTGGTAACCCAGTGTGGTACAGCTTGGATATTTTATACACAGTTAACAGAGATGCCAACATACATGAAGAATATTTTACAATTTGACATCACACAAGTAAGCATTTATAGTTCATGTGCCAAGACTGGTGGTTCCTCTAGTGCTTAGCTGATGTATTCTCTCTTACTTCTGTCAGAGAGATTCTGTTCATTGTCAGAGAGTAGACAATGTCTGAGGTGGCCATGACTTCAGGTTTCTGCCATTTGTTGCTATAATGTCCATGCAGGGAGGAGCTGGGAATTTTAAAACATCACATGATAAATAATCATGCCATAGCCAGCCTGGAACTATTATAGTATTTTTTTAGATCTGAGAATAAAAATATAACCTGATCATTCTAATTGATATGGAGGAGTTCCTTTGTACCTGCAGATGTACTTTAGCTGTACCATAATGTACTGGTTTATGCATTTTTTTTAATACTGCCTGGAGATAATTAAATCTGAAACCTGCAGCATAAATATCAGAAATAGAAAGGTGTGTAGACATGCCAACTGAATGTGTGTTTGCATATACTTTGAAATGTAATTATATTAATGTAATTAATTAAACAGAAATTTATATTTTGCAATTACAAGTCATTGTCTTTTCAAGGAATTGTTTGAAAAACTGTTGTCAGCGAGACATTGTAGTGCTACTTCCCCACCCCCAGTTTTGTATCTTTTAAATGGGAGGTTCTATATAATTTTATATTATATTTCTAGAATGTGCTGTTGATGTGTCTGTTTCAGACTGAATTATGGGTTAAAGAACTGTTTGTATGTAAGAACTGTAATCTGTTTCCCCTCATATTAGATGATATTTTACAGCGAAATTTGCTCAAGGTGTAGTCAGAATGCATTATAATGCATATGTAAAGGAATGACTGTACATACATGCCTGTTTTTTGATACATGGAACAGAAATTTAAATGTTGGCTAAGTGAAGTGACAGAAAGTAGTACAGATATAATTGGTACACACTCTAAAGAAACACAGATGAAGGGTAATGAATGAATGAATGGCATTTGGGTTCGAGCCCCTCCGGGCCTGTTGCACCTAGGCCTTAAGACAGGCCCTTTGTGCCCCATGTTCTGTACTAAATTAGAGGAAAGTACCAGATGGCCCCTATACTTAGTTTCCTAATATCCTCTGGGTCCAAAAAGAAGGAACCCAGATGTGTATGTCAGAGTGAGGCCAAGGCCTCACACTCACAAAATGTGGGCTGAGGTTTCCTCCTCAGTACCACATTTATTACAGGTGGGGTTATGACTCAGCCCCATTATATATTGATGTCTTCTCAAGGTGTTATGTCCACTAAGCAGGCCAGTAACAACCCTGGATTGTGTCCTATTAAAGGATAATAATTTGGTCCTTGTAGCCAGGTCAGGGCCAGAGAAGAAGGGTAAAGTCTCAAATCAGAACATATGTCAAGTCCTAAAAGCAGAAATACCACAGGAGAATGTATTTAAGTTGTTAAACATGAAATCATGTGGGTGTGCATTTGTTAGTAGGGTTTTTTCAGAATAGTGGATGAACATTCACGATGGCATTCGCTAGAGATTGTATGACCTTGACAAGGTGAGAGGGCTTGTATGCTCGTATGATCCTGAGTGGTATATCTGATACATAGCATGGAGTGGGGCTAATTGTATGTGTTCATAGCAGACAGTATGTTAATGTTGTGTTTTATGTTATTATAGTATTTCTGGATTGTGTGCGCTTCATATCACATCTGTAAATAATCATAGTGTCGGCCTTGTTTATTGTGTTCCAGAACAGTGTGCTCTCTGCGCTACCATATATAACATCCTGGTTGTTTGCAATAGGATTCAGCCACGTTGCTGACTGGTTGATCGCAAAAGGTTTTCTGTCTGTCGTCAGTTCCTATAAGATGTTTAATTCTCTAGGTATGCAGTGAACAGCATTATTTAGTTTGAAGTTGATTTTCTGTGGAAATGAAGTCACGCCATCTCCTAACCATGCAATTCCACAAAATAAAGCCATCCAAACAATAACAGTATTCATCATTCAAATAGGCATATTGTGTTTGCTCTTCTGCTTACCTTGCACAGAAGTGGGCCAGAGAAATGGGAGAAATAACTTCAGAATCAACAACTAAAATATTATTTAAACAAATATACAATATCAAGTACAAAACAAAAGTAGTTCAACATTAATAAAAAATGCAAAAGAATTCTCAGGCAATCCACTGGGTAACAACAAACATATACAGATTACATAAAGACCTTACTTGCCCATTTGTCACGTGGCCCTCAGGATGAGCCAATGCCCAACCCGCTGCCTATCAACCAAACCGAATTACAAAGAGAAACACAAGGGCTGAGAAAGAATTTACGTCACAACTCACCGGCTCTCCAGTTGACCACAGATTGCCTGTCCGACCACCAAGACAACCCTAACTTGGGTAAAAGGGTTTGAGATTCAAGGACAAATTCAAGGATAGTGGGACAAGGTTTTTCTCCACATGCAGGACTTCAAATAAGAGGTGTTTATCTTGATAATGTAAACATAAAAATGTCCCTTTGCATAAGTACCACACCATGAAGGCCGTACAGGGCTGAAGGAACAGATCTTCCATTCTTTGCTTCCAACTGAATGTTGCAATCAGGCAACACAACTTTATGTTCAGTAAGAAAAAGGCTAAACGCTTTGGCCAAAAAATGATTAACCATCGTCAGGCCCAACTACAAGAATACAAAAGGGGGTATATGTTACAACTGTATTTCAGGTTGGAGATGTAAACCTTCGCAATCTAAAATACACACATAGTGCAAAAGATATAGAATACCCGAAATATATGGTTTGAATTTTATAAAACGTTACAAATATATAGTATTATGTGAGATAAGCATTTAGATATAAAATTCTTTGGTAGCAACATGTATATATTGCAGTCAGATGATCGAAGTGTAGAAGAGGTCATACACTATTAGCACTTTTTCTACATTTCTGTGATCCATCTGCAATATATGCACGTTGCTTCCAAGAGTTTTATATCTAATTGCCCCTGTCAGATTATTGTATTTACTGTTTTTAACATTTTATAAATTTCAAATGATACATCTCAGACATTCTGTATCTTTTAAACTGTGTGTGTGTGTATTTTTAGATTATGAAGGTTGAGGTCTCCAACCTGAAATACAGTTGTAAAATATACCCCCTTTTGTATTCTTGTAATTGGGCCAGATGATGGCTAATCATTTTTAGCTGAAACATGTACCCCTATTCTTCCTGAATATAATGTTGTGTTGACTCATTGCAATATTCATATGAATTTCAAAACGCAGCCGGCCACCTTAAAGTAATGTTTTGCTTCATTCATCTCAGTGGTGGGTAGATATGCGTGATGAACCTTACACACCAGCCATTTTATCCCCATGGATATAGTCCTCAGTACCCATTGGAGAGGGAACTTGTTGGGCCCCAAACTTGGTCTTGGTGCTGTTCATAAGACAAAATTCTCAGTCTCTTCTGGGAATTGCACTGCCCACAGCCTAGTCACTTTACTGACTGAGCTACTGATTTGTTACTGTATCACAAGAGTTACAGGTTTAATTTCTTGCATCTGTCTTTTCTTTCAGGTACAGTAGTACCAGCGTTGGGTTTGGTGGCTGTAGGTTGGTTTGGGTGTGATCGTCTAGCCATCTTGCTCCTCCTGGTTATTACAGGAGGATTTACTGGAGCTACTTATGCTGGCAATCAGATGAATCACATTACCCTTAGTCCACATTATGCCGGGACACTCTTTGGCATCACTAATGCTGCAGCCAATGTTTGTGGATTTCTTGCTCCATATGCAGTTGGTTTGCTAATCAATGGAAATGTGAGTATTTACACACTGCATCAAGAACAAGATATGCTGCGACTCTCAATGTACTGCTCTTGAATATTTGTTTATTTAGGTTAGGCTGCCCTGCTATTTTACAACACTGTCAGTTAATGGCCATGGTGAATCTTAAGTACTTACAGAGAGCCCTTTTGCTTGTCGGCCTCATTTCTAACTGCAGGTGACTGTGTGCACAATTTGTGCTGGAGAAGGTAGCAGTGGAAATGGGATTTTGCTTTCCATCATCGTCCCACTGTTTCTCCGTATTCATATATCATCAATCTTTAAAGTGTACAAATAGCCTTGACCAAGCAGTGCACTGTGGCACGTGATTGGTCACAGCAGGGAAGTCAAAGCTGATTTGCATGTCCATTAACAAAATTATGTAATGTCAATTCAGGATGTGGTAATAACCATCATAGCTGTTATTGGACTGCAGATGAGAAGCTGGGTGGCTCAGTAATTATAGTGAGTAGGCTATGGATTGGATGATTTAGAGTATCAGGGTTAATTGCTGATGGAGGCATAGATTTTCTCCTTGTTTGTACTGAACTAGCTCTGAGGACCAGCCACCATCCTATATAATGTCTCTTTCTTGGGGATTCAGTGGCTGCAACATGATGTTAATCAGTCACCTACGTCCACTGCTGAAAGTCAAGAAAGGCTGGAACTTTACCTCCAAGAGAAGGCCAAGGATCATGGCTGTAGTTCTAATTCTGTGCCTTTCACATGCACACAGTGATATGCTTGCCTTTATGTTAGACACAATGGAACTTGTAATCTGTATTGCAAAAGGTAGAAATCTGGCCAGTAGTTCATAGATCGGCAATATAGCCCTTCGGTGTGGCTTTTGCACACCATGTGGTCTTTAATTTGTCTTTTGTCAATGACCTCTGTGTACCAAAATGTTTGAGTGCCTTGTGGGGTAATTTAAATTTAAAACTCCCCCATCCTGGCCCTGGTGTCACTGAAGGGTTCAGGTACACAGGATGAAGATTGAGGAAATATTCATATTCAGATTTTATTTAATACTCTCAGGATACCTTAGGACAGTGGCGTAAAGTATTCTACACCGCAGCAGCAGTGAGCACCATTGGCAATCTCTTCTACATTGTGTTTGCTTCAGCAACAGAGCAGCCTTGGAGTGTGGAAAGTTCAAGGAAAATTAAAGATGAAAAGGAAATTAACAGAACATGTGAGTGTATGACTGTATACAAGGGAATGAAAAATGTTGCTGTTGTAGTGGCCGAGGTTAGCCTGGCCGCTGCTATTTAGGTAGTGTGACCGGGTTTGAGGATTTTAAGGTAATTCGCTGCCACCAATAAATTAGACATATAAATTCCTTCCCTCTGATGGACTTGTAAGAGCGCTGTGATGAGAGATGGGTCTGGGATTATGATGTCAGCAGGTCGGA
>Ga0209629_10003683_pt1 | contig 11088 bp, 10 predicted proteins | sample TergutCu122P5_FD_187286 | JGI IMG/M metagenome (GOLD analysis project Ga0209629, IMG submission 187286) | Cubitermes ugandensis P5 segment gut microbial communities from Kakamega Forest, Kenya - Cu122 P5 (SPAdes) (version 2) | ecosystem: Host-associated > Arthropoda: Insects > Digestive system...
ACTACACTGAAGGACAGTAAAACTTCGAAACATGTATCTATTTTGTATCAGTTGTAAATAAATAGTTGCCACTATTAAAGTTCCAACCCTCGTATGTAGGTCAAATAAACATTTATCCCTTTTCTAGGAACCCTTTGAACAAATGTCAATCAAATCATATTTTTAGGGGGGGAAAAAAATTTAAGACCAAAGTTTAACAAATGTGAATTACTGTTTGCTGGCTTACACTTAGTATGTGTTTACAGACTGAACACAAGAAGGGAACTTTTGTTACTCAATTAAGCAAACATACCATAGCTTACAAAAATGTCAAGACAACCAACCACAAAGCAAGCATGTGTGTGCTGAAAAAACTGAATTATTCAGAACTGCAAAACCTGAAGCCTAATTTTCCCATCCCAAGCATTTTAAATTAACAATATCTTACTGTACCATGCAAATATGATGGAGGCATTAGGAAGGAAAGGTAATATAATGCAACTTGAATGTACTTACAAATATCAAACTATGAGCTGCTCTACAAACAGCAGAGAAATTTTGTTGTGCTGCAGAACTGAAAAATGCCAATATGCTTGTTGCACAAAGTAGCCATATGCTATTTAATTACATGGCAAAGGGGATGACATACTGGGGCCTTATATAATAAAATCGGTATGTATAACAGTAAACAATAACACATAACGAACTATTTGAATTAAATATTCTTCCTCAACTGTGTTCACAATGCCGTCTTTTTCAATGACTTGGAAGGTTTTAGGCTGATGCAGTACACATAGTTTTAAAATGTATTAGGGGGGGACCCAAAAATCCCTGGAATTGTTACAAAAAATTATTTAAAACATTCCTACAAGCTTGAAACTTTAGTCACCTTCAAAGTACTCCCTCTGTGGCTGGCTGCAACGATCCCAGTGCCAATCCCACTGCTGGAAACATTGTCTAAAATCTTCAATGGAAATGCTGTCAAAGGCTGCCAGCGATTCTCGTTGAACCTCTGCAATGTCAGCAAACTGCCTCTCCTTTTGGCTAAAAACAGAATGGTGGTTGTGTCTTATCCCTCCTACTTGTTCGACCTACTCCTTGCGACTTTTTTTTGTTCTCAGGGATGAATCGGGATTTAAAAGGGAGGTATTTGCTGACGTTGCAGAGGTTCAATGAGAATTGTTGGCAGCCCTTGACAGCATTTCCACTAAAGATTTTAGACAATATTTCCAGCAAAGGCAGCGGTGCTGGGATCACTGCATCCAGTCACTGGGGAAGTACTTTGAAGGGGACTAAAGTTTCAAACTTGTACAACTATTTTAAATAAATTTTTTAACAATTCCAGGAAATTTTTGGGTTCCCCTCATATTCCTTGAAATGTTGTATAACTAATTGTTCTTTAAGATTTATTTATGTAGTGAGGACATAGATTTACTGTTACAAGCCAACTGAAGCAGGGACACAAGAATTAGAATTCATGTCATAAAATATACACCATACTGAGATATGGTTTAGTTAAACATTATCTTGATAAAATGTATGTTTTCAGTCACATACCAATTTTCTTTATGACTGGCTGTCTCTAAGAAAATTTGTCATATGACTTCATTTGCACATGAAGCATGTGAATCTACATTAAATTAGTATAGTAGTTTTCAACATAGACTGTCAAAATATGTTAAACAGTTATGGAAATACAACATGTGAGCACGTACCTTTCTAGTAGACTACACGGCAAGACTTCCCAGAGGTCACTAATCCTTATATTCAGTACCATTAGAACCTCATACCCAACACATGTAAAATAGCTAATATACAGAGTAACATTCAACATAATAAAAAGGAACAGTGCATTGTGCTGCTCTACAGAAAGTTACAATCCAAAAACGAGTTTGAGAACAAGTAACACAACAGGTTATAGTCTCAGAACAGAGAAATTATCAGACTGTGATCTTCAGAGTTATGACACAGCACTGTCACTCAGGTAACTACTGACATTTCAGAACCCAGTACCTTATTTTTCAGGGCATAAGTGAAAACAGTGGCAGCAGGTTCCTCTAAAATGTTGGACTTTATGTAACAGCACTCCCAGCTGCTACCATTGCACAGCACTGGAAGTGAATGACAAATGAGTATGGAGCGCTGGTCAAATGTTACTGACAGAAAACAAAACTATTTGGCAGAAAACCTCTCTGCTCACCACAAACCTCACATGGAATGGCCTGGGAACCAACACAGGCCTTCATAGTAAGAAACGAACAACTAATAGCCTAAGCCATGGGGGAAGTGATGGTAATCGACTATAAATATGGTGTCTTAACCCAGAAGAATACTATCAAAATTTTTGCTGAAACCACAGATACCATAAACTCATACAATCAAGATATTAACCCACCTGAACTCCTTATCAACACGGCATCCTATTTTGGAATGGAGTTTATATGACTTCTTCTGTTTGAAAGTCTTTTTGCATTCCGAACATTCAAACTTCCGATCAGTATGAGACACCTGATGCTTCTTCACTAACTGACGAGTCTTAAAGTACTTCTCACAAAGCTCACATTGGAAGGGTTTCTCATCTGAATGACTGCGACGATGCACAAGAAGGTAGCTGCTTGTTGTGAAAGCCTTGCCACACTCAGGACACTGGTATGGCCTCTCTCCCGAGTGAGTGCGGTAATGTGTTACTAACGCTGACCTCGTTGTAAAACTTCGCGAACAGGCGTCACAAGTGTAAGGCCTTTCCCCTCTGTGACTGCGCATATGAACCTCAAACACGATACATACACAAAAACAGAATAAGACAGCATGTACAATGACAGCAACAAGCAAGTTTCTCAATGAAAAATCATATTGGATCTCCATACTGTAAGTGTCAAAACAGTGGCCTAGGACAGCACTGGGTAGTCCCCTACATGGAAAGTGCTACTTCCAATGTCTGTGTACACTTAATATCGTCTATACTTCCTTACTAGGTAACAAAATGTATAAAATCACATGTTTTTGAAACCCGGATGCTACTTGAAGCTCAAATATTAATTTGATTATCACATTTATATCAATTAATTAGACCATGAAATTCTACTTACATGAAAATTTAAGAATGCAAACATAATTTCAAAACCAAATTCTATTCTCACATTCAATTATATGAAGAACATTGGAAAGCAGGTTTAATGAATAAAATAAAGGAGGCTTCCACTCCATCAGGAGGTCTATTCATTTTATGAATTTTTTTGTGTAACTGCCAATAACCTTCAACACATGTCCATGCAACTGTCAGTGATGCAGGAGGGATAACTGAATCTGATACTATTTGCCAAGAATACAGAGTCACACAGGTACATGCAACTGAAGAAGGGAGTTAGCAGACGGGTAATTTTCTGAGCCATAAGCAATCCTCATGGTTCCAGCAGGTTGTAGAAAGTAACAAATGTGCTTATAGTTGTACATTATGAAGCTCATCTCTGACAATATATGAATCTAAAAAAATGAGGTTTCACTCCTTGTCACCATTATGTTTCATCCCGACAATGCCACATGGGTTAACACATGAAAGTAATGACCAATTCCAGTCTTGTAGCTGGGAAGGCAATAAGTTAAATCTGTTTGTGCAGCATCTAAGGCTATGTACAACATGCCAGTGTCCAGTGTCCAAGCAATTCCTTACACCCACTCACTTGCACAGACAAACACACACAAGTGGGTCTGCATTGTGTCACAGTGTTACGTACAAATGCTTCAAATGGACACTATGGTAGAAAGCAGAAATTAGAAATATTAAGCATGTTGACACCAAGTTTGCAATAACAGTGGCCCCAATTTCTGAAGAATTTTTGGCCACCTTTGGAATACGACACATTTTCTTTGCCTCTTTGTACCACTTATATGAAATTTTAAGGCATTACACTCCAGCAGGAGCAGACTGTACACTCTCTGTAATGCCACTATGCTACTGGGCAGTGCCTGCCACATGGGACATACAAACAAGTATCATGAACAAATGTATGCAAGCTGGACGTAGGCTTGCAAGACAAAGCCTAGAATAGATATGTCAGCAACTGTTCTGGATGTTGCTGCAAATGCAAAGTGAGTTCACACTGTTGGCTGGTATTGGTAAACAAAAGCAGAATCCATGAGCCACTGAAGACTCCCTGAACTATTACCAGGGTCACAGCACCTGAAACAAATCTGTGCTTTGGAGACCACCAACATCTCCATCATTTTAATGTTTGGCATCCTGTTGTATTATCTGTAATGATAAACAATACTACACATTGCCAGCACAACTTTTTATAAAAAGCTGCGCTGACAGTGTATAGTACTGCTTATTCACATCTCCATCATCTGGGGTATAATCCGAATCCAGAATATATTCCCCCCTACATGCATGTGTATACAAATAAACACATACATACACACACACACACACCTGCCCCAATTGGCAATTTACCAGCCACAAGCATTAGTTACAGGCTGGCACGTAGTAGGTATGGCTAACAAAAACAAGATTAGTTTAAGAAAGTTACTTTATTAATGAAAAGACTGTTTGTGCATGTTATCCCCTCCAAGGTAATGCTGAGCAGAAGCCACGCCAGTCCTCACAAGGCTAGCAGGTGTTGAAGCATGCCCTTATGTCATTCTGTGACCTTAATGTAGCGGTGTCACTGTATTATGGATGCGTTCAACTGACCAAAAACAAGTTCCTCTGAGCAAACATTTCAACTCTGGGAAAACAAGAAGTTGCGTGGGGAAAGATCTGGTGAATGCAGAGCATGTTCAAGTAGTGTTTGTTTTTAAGCTAAAAACAGGCAGCCCAAAATTGCTATGTATACTGTTGTGTTGTCCTAGAGAAGAATCAAACCATGCCTTTACAAATCCAGTTCCTTTTTCAGATACTTACTGTAATCCTGTAAACCCTGAACATAAAATTCTTGGTTCACTGACTGATTTGGTAATAAAAATTCAACCATGATCATTCATCTGCCACTGAAGAAAACCAGAATCATGGTGTTACTTTTAGATCTTCACATTCCAGCTTTTTTTACTCTCAGAAACTGAGTTTGCCAACTGCATGGATTGATGCTTTGTTGCTGGGTCATAATGATAAAGCCAAGTTTGGTTGTAGGTGACCACAAAGCTCAAAAAATCTGCATATTTCATTTTCTCCAAAGTTCAAAACATATGTACTTTCTTTCCAACTTCTCTGATCTTCACCCAGATTCCTTGAATCCATTTTCACACAAGCTGTCTTCATGTTAAGATTTGTTGTTAAAAATTTGTTGAAATATGTCTTTGACCATCTTCAGTTCATCTGCTATCATTCTGATGCCTAAATGATGAAGTTCTCACAAGAGTCCTCAGTTTTCTACATTTTGACCAACTGTCTGGACAGCCAGGTAGTTCATAGTCTTCCACATACGGTCTTCCCTCTGAAAACCTCGTGCCATTCAAAAATGTAAGCTCTTGACACAGCACCTTCTCCATTTGCCTCACATAAGAAACTGAAGGTTTCCATGGCAGTTTTCTTCAGTTTCACAAAAAAATTAACCGATTTACACGATGTCAATGTAACAGAACACAGTTTGCCACAAGATTGGAGGAAGGTTCAGCCATACTTACTATATATTTACTTTGGTGATCAACAGTCAGTCAGGACCTGCATGTTCAGTCTTGTTATTTAATAGCCACACCCTACATATGGGTCATTCTAGGAATCCAGTCATACCCCTGATAACAGAGATCATGATAGGTCTCAGCATGTAAGTTTCAACCACCTGATGTGGCTGATGGCCTGATAAGACTTGCATTTAGTCACCATGAAAGTTTCATATCACATTACATATATGTATATATACACACATATGAATTTTTATGGTCCAAATATCACACACCAATAAAACATGCACCCAATAATCTGCTTACCTGCAGGTTTTCATTCTGTGCAAAGTGCTTCTGACAAAGCTCACAGGTGAATGGTTTCTCTCCCGTGTGCGCACGCAGGTGTTTACGCAGCTTCTGTTCTTCACTAAAATTCTTGCCACAAAATGCACAGTTAAATTTGTGTATAACCTTAGTCTGCCCATGTTCACTGCGGCAATGTTTGTTGAACAATTTAGACTCAGTAAACCCAATTCTGCAGATTTTACAATGATATATTGGGATAGTGTGAATACTACCACTCACAGTGTTAGTTTGAACATACTGAACAGCAGATATCTGAGTAGATTCTCCATTGTCACTGAAAGAAAAACAAGTCAATATTTATAAACAGAAATTTTAAAATACCTATCATACTTCCCGGGCATATAAAATGTCCCCCTCTCTAAAAATTTCAGTACATTGTGTATTTCTTAATTTCTTCTTCCTAAATCATTATGGTTTTACATACTAGGAAATGCAGTACATGGTTCATAAATCCATGTAGCAGAACCTGGTAACCAGTTAATTTCATGTTCTCCAAATGAAACATTCTTTTTTAACAGATACAATATACAGTTAAATTTTCTAACTGCCAAACATTCTAAACTTCTGACTTCATACATTGCTTTACTTCTTTGTATAAAAGAATAATTACTACACAAAATAAATATTTTGAAACACAAATCTCACTACAAAAAAATATGAAGACACTCCTCAAAACATAATGTTTACCTTTCTGAAAAGTATAAACAAACTTTTCATTTTTATTGTTTAACATATTGCACACGCACCTCACAGAAGAAACAAATTAAACACTGAGAAAATTCAATGAATACAGGACACTAAAGGACACATGTCACAGCCCACTGTACAGTTCACCAGAGGGATGACAAAACACATGAAACACGTCAGTCACAATGGTCAGACTTCAAGCAAAGTTTTGAACCCACGACACCTCACAGGAATTCGGACACAAACCATCATAAATTTATGACACTCTACATCTGATGCCAGGTAATTATGAATAATAAGTGATAAGACAAGACAAACCAACTAAAGAACAAAAATTTTAGTGAACAGATTCCAAAAAGAACAGCACATAGAGAAAACACACGAAACTGGAAACAGCATGTTGACAGTACTCCAAACAAGAGAGGAATGTCTGCTGGGTGTAACATTTCTGGCACATTCACTGTTACAATCCAAGATGTTAAAACTGTAACTATTCTCAAGAGAAAAATTGAAGATTCAAGCATTTGAAACATGTGTCCCAGTTCAATCCCATGCCAGTCCACCTGCAATTTGTAGTGAACAAAGTGGCACTGGAACAGGTGTTTCTCTGAGTACTTCAGTTTTCCTGCCAGCATCATTCCACCAATTCTTCACACTAGGGATTCATACATTTTCCAAAAATAAAGAAGGTACCTTAAAATTCTAGCCACCACAAGGAACACATGAAGCAAACTGCAGCTCCACAAATATTAGGCACCACCACACAAAATTTAATTTCCACTGCAACCAGGCTCTCAAAATTTGTGTACCCCTGCTTCATACATATTTATTCACATATTCGCAACATTCAGAACCTGCCAGCACTGTTAAAATCACATGCTTAAAAAAGGGTGCCTTTCTATGTTCTACACACCACACACTGCTGCATAGGTTTTTCCCATATCTTAGCTACACATTGACAGTTGATCATGCTCATGTGCAATGCAGTTGCTAAAATGCAGAGAAAATGTACACCATACAGTATGCCTATGTGTAATAACAGTATAGTGAAGCTACATGTTCACATTTTAATAGAGCAGTAGATTAAAAATATGACTCAAATCAATGACAACTTTATTTTCCATTATTTTTACACAAAATAACAGTCATTTTATATCTATACCTGTAATTCAGAAAAACAGGAAAGGCTGTACAACTGACTGATACATATTGATAATATTTCCTATTACTGACTGCTCTATACAAGTACAGTTCACTCAAGTAACTCTGTTCACTCCCAATTTCAATCTGCAGGAAGAGTTATGGCCATTCTATGTCACGTGTTTGGGAGGGAGGGACCATGTCAAAAATAATTTCCACTGTCTTCACATGTTCATTTCAAGAAATATGATAATCACACTAAACAGAGATAAAACTGTAACCTTGATACCTATGTTAACCAAAGGAACATTGGTATCCTTGATAAACTTCATAACCATGATAACAGTCTTAACACCAACGGCAAATTTACTTGCAGTTCAGTCTAAACAGTCACTGCTTTCTTTTTTTATGTTGTATGATATTAAATGAAACAGATATACATATACAGGGTGTTTCACAACTTGTGGACATTACTGCAGGAGGTGATTTCCTAAGTCTTTGTGATCAAAAAAGTTCATATAAACATGTGTCCGATTTTGGACAGTTACGGAGTTATGACCGCTTGAAACTTAGAATAGAAGGTAACGATTATTGACAATAAATGGAACAAAATAGTAAACCAGCATAATACATGATACATTGAACGTATAAATGTAAAGTTAACTTCGTGAAATTACCTTTAATTTGAATTGATCTGTGATTGAAGCTGGTTTTCGAAAAATGCCACAACTGGCCGCAACACAGGCTGCCGCTCAGTTGTGAACTGCGCGAGTCAGGTGGCAAAAATAACGCTTGCAACGCAAACGATAATCCACCAAGTTGAGTACATCACCCGCCAGCTGGTTCCATAAGACGCGGTTCACACGAGGGCGTGTACAGGAATTAAAAAATGCCCATAACTCCATAACCGTCCAAAATCAGACACATGTTTATATGAACTTTTTTGATCACAAAGACCTAGAAAATCACCTCCTGCAGTACTGCCCACAAGTCGTGAAATACCCTGTATATGTAAAATTCCCTTTTAACAGACACTAAATACCTGCATCTCCTGAACTGTGCTGCTGTATACAATGGACTTAACTATATTATTGGTTTCCACTGAAAACAGAAAAGGCCAAAATGCCTAATTAATGAAGTCAACGATGATATTGATCTTATTACCTTGGATGTTCCAACAGATATTCCTGGTGTAGGGGTTCTATAAGCTGCTTAGCTATAATGTTATCCTCTGTTTCCACCTTTACCATCACTTCTGGCTCCTGTTCAACATATGCTTCTTCGTCCAACACTTCTTCCTTCACATATTCCTTTGTTTAAAAACAAATAACACATACTAAAGTTACAAGGTGTAGAACTAGCACATTCCACTTTTTAAGAAAAAGAAATTTGACTTGGCCATTTGCTGATGTTTCAAAACTTGTCCTATCCTGCATTGTGAAGCATTTTAAGTGAAATGAATTCAAAAGTGTCCTTATACATCAGTTACAAAAATCATAGTTTGACTTATTTTCAATGGACGAAACCATTTCTGCACTGACAGTATCTTATACAATATGTCTGCCACCTCCATGAAGGAATCACCGGGTTATTTTCAATGAAAAATGTATAAAAATGGGTCTGATTCCCAGGTGTTATTGAGACATTTCTGAAATCTGGAATAACACATAGATGACAATTTCATTTGCTTATATCTTATATCTTAACAGCTACACAGCAATTTTATTACTATTAGTTACCTAACTTACAACCATTCAGGAATTATAAAGGCTGCTGCTTCCCATATGATTGGGACCACAGGATAAGCTACCAGTTCTGTTATAAGAAGTTCCTTACAAGGCCAGATTAAACACTTAGCCACAATGCAATGGTTCTCCACCTAATTTCATCACCAACAGAACACTTTAATCAATGCTGTGTATATCAGTGGAATGGTCATGGTGGACTACATAGGTGTACTCCTCACTCTTCTAAACCTTTTCTTCTGGGCATAAATGAGTTTTCTTATGAACAGAAGTAAAAGGATGCTGCTGCTTCCATGTGGAAAAATCCTGATAGCATACAATATGCAACAAATTCTGTTGTAGAAGAGAAACCATTAGCACAGAAAACACTGGTTGTTATTTTGGACACCAAGCAGAGGTAACTAATACAATAAAACTGCTAAATGGATGAAAAGATAATAAAAATTGTGATCTTCAGTCCATTCTTCAGTTAAAAAAACATGTCTGTGACAGTCGACAACTAGGGCCATGTTTACCTAACACTTTTCACTCACAATAAACCCAAATAGTAATCTCTTGAAGAACTGACACATATCACATTTACCTTTACACAAGGCAAAAGTTTTTTTTCTAACTGATCATCTGAAAAACAGAGGCATCACCTTAAAACTGTACATAATGTTTAATATGCTCTATACAGATAATTTCCTAAACAGTAAAATTGAGAAGGGTGAGTCATCCCATATCTGGGCAAATATGGTACCTTGTGGCAACCTTCTACATGTAAACTGTTTATCAAAGTACAGTTTTTCCTGCCCATTGTTGTTTCACCAATGCTTCATCCTCATCTACCATCATCAGCTAGTACAAGAAGCAGATCTGAAACCACAATACCAAGGGACTCGGTCCCATCTCATTCCCGCAACTTAGAAGAAAACACTTCACCTGTTTGATCTACGAAATGCCATTTTTAAATTACAAAATTTTTTAAGTATTTTCATAAACATTTTAAAAAACCTGACAGAGTTTAGTTACACATCATTAAAGAGCTGCATATACAGGTACACTTGAAAGGGATCATTATGGTATCTTCATTGTAAGTGATGACATATTAAAGATGATGAACAAAATATATGGGCTTGTAAAAAAAGCCAACTTGGTGAACAATTTTTCTTAGTATGTTTATTTCTTAGTATATTTATCAGTCTCTACATGTTTCGGGCGACTATGTGCCCATCATCAGGAGAAACAACTGTATTTATGGAACACTTGGTACTTGTTATTCTATGGATGACTGTCTGGTATGCAGGATGGAATGTATACCAGACAGTTATCCATACAGAATAACAAGTACCAAGTGTCACATAAATATAGATGTTTCTCCTAATGATGGGCACATAGTCGCCTGAAACATGTAGAGAAAAGAAATAAGCATACTAAGAAAAATTATGCACTAACTTTTCGAAATACCAACTTAGTGCACAATTCTTTTAATCTTCAACAATATATGTTACACTACACTCCTCAACATGTTTCGAGCAGCACGCTGCTCATCATCAGGAGGACCAATTGTATCACCACAGCCTCTGGT
>Ga0209629_10003684_pt1 | contig 11088 bp, 4 predicted proteins | sample TergutCu122P5_FD_187286 | JGI IMG/M metagenome (GOLD analysis project Ga0209629, IMG submission 187286) | Cubitermes ugandensis P5 segment gut microbial communities from Kakamega Forest, Kenya - Cu122 P5 (SPAdes) (version 2) | ecosystem: Host-associated > Arthropoda: Insects > Digestive system >...
AGCGTTGCCAAACGTAGGTCCATATATATACGACGTTAGCATTTCTGGCTTTACTAGGAGCTCCATATATACACGACATTAGTAGCCTAAGGGTTAAAACCCAACCTATCCAATTTCCTTTCGACGTTGTCTCCTGCAGATCAGTACTTTCTTCAAACTGTGCTGTCGATATTGCCCTTACACAATCTCCAGTCGATAACACATGGCTTCACTGAACATACCAGTCGAGGCAGGGTCTGTTTGTTGTCGATAAACTCCGTCCGTACCCAGCTGTTCTGTCGATGTTTCTCTTGCAATATTTCGTATAAGTAGGTTTGGTTGTTACTGCGCATTTGCGTAGGCAAACTTTCAGGGGGAACAAGTTTGCATCGCTACAGACAGTTACGTCAGTGCCTACATGCCATAGTACTTATCAGATGAAAAGCCACGTGGATCGCTTAACATCTTCATACAGCGGCTATTTCTGCTTCTACGCTGAAGTCATTATGAGTGCCCTTTCTGTCCATTACGTTCAGCCTGTTTCAGCCTACTAATTTAACGACGGTTATGCCATGGCGTTTAAGAAACTTATCATTTCCCATCTCTCTCCTCTGACGAGGTTAAAATTGAGTGGGGCTACACCTCTACTCTCCCAGTACACCTTCATGGGATGAACAGGGATGACCTTTACCTTTACCTTTATCTTTCAGCTTCTCTGTTGTTTTTTGACAATTTAGTTTCTCTGCGCTCGATAATAAGGCTGTCAAAGTAATGGCCTGCTACTAGACATTCCAGTTGACATATTTCATTTTTTTATACGAATTGGTTTTTCCCAACTTGCCGATACATCTGAATTCTTACAAACACCACTTTTTTTTCGAATAATTTACATCTGAATATTTTCCAGAAGTTATGATCCGCTCGTATCCTGCGATATTTCCGTCCGACGTCAAATTCTGCTTCATTGTCCTTCAAGTCACGCCAATACCTCAGCTGCGCTGTTCCTTCGGTGGACTAAATCCACACATTCTTTTTCCGACCAAAAAAATTCAACTTGTCATTTAAAATTGAGATTTAAAAAAAATTGTAAATTGGTTTGTTCCAGCTCTTTCGCCTGTCAGTATTGTCATGTGCGTATTTGTCTTCTGTCATTCAATAACTCCCGCTCCTTATATCTTCACGAGCACCGTGTTCACTCTATTTCGAAAAGGTTTGACGCGATGTCATGTAAGTCCATGACGGAATAATCTTTACCATCTTCGTAACTATCTCAATGTCTGTTTGTTGTATCCCGAAAGCTGCTCAAACTTTTCGAAACATCCGATTTTGGCATCGAGAATTGTTAGAAGGATGCAGAATTATTTTATATCTATCCGATATATTCACACGTCAGCAGCTGCAACAACAACAACAACAACAACAACAACAACAACAACAACAACAACAACCACAATAAGCACTCCAAATTTTCTTTTAACAAAAGAGGACTCTTCATACCAAAAACTGTTGGTAAACTGAATGAAATAGGGACACAGATGAGCTGTATTAAGCTATCTGCTTGAAACTTAAGTGTCACATAAAGTTAAATTAATTAATTTAAAAGCTATGTGTCGGCAAATTCTGGGGTCGTTGAACTTGGCAACATAGGCAGTTTCAAGATGACACAACGACACAACCCAGAGGATTTAAATCTTCAGCGGCACTCCTATGATACCCTCTGACGTGGTGTATATCTGCTCTCAGTGTCATACGTCCTGTGTTTTCTTTCCTTCGCAACACAAATTACCTCTGTATTAGTCTAGTATGGAACCAAGAATCTTAGAAACGCAGAATGACAAAGGAGGCACTTATAAGGGTTTCCGCCTCCTCATTCATCAATACTCATTCTCAGCAACGATTTCTCTTGTCGGTTCCGGAAGTATCACTTTTGTCCCCTCTGCCGATCTGGACATCCTCAGATCCACAGCTGATGGTAATAACTTGCTCAGACGGCCGACGAATTTCTGTCATCGTTCATCACATCCCTCTTCTTTCGTTTTCATCACTTCCTTCTTCCACATGGATTCATTCGGCCTACCTTCCAGTAAACACCGATCCTGCCCCTTTGGATGGATGGACATGTTTTGAGTTTCACTGGTTTTCTGATGATCATGTTGTAATTCTAAATTTTGTGTAATAGACAACTCTGTGTGTTCACGACACAGTGGACTGTATTCTTTACATTTCAGGGGCTTCAGACGTTTCGGTATGAAGAGCAGTTCTACTATTTTGTGTTGACTTTAAGCCACTCCCAATACCGATTGATAACACTGTATTTCTGTGTTTTCTTCATTTCTTCAAAACTAACTTTCCTTCTGCCCATATTCAATTCTACTTGCAATTCACCACTTTCAAAATACATACAGTAATACAAGAACAGTCTGACTTGTATGCCAACCTAGTGGGTCTCTCGTCCCCTGTATAATACCTTCATAGCTTTATTTTGACCATTGCTACGTCTTCTTCGAAATCCTCCCTTCTACCGATGCCATCTTTCTAAAAGTTTATCCTTTCCTTTTTGGTTTTTGCTGGATTTTAATTTTGCTCGGCGGCATATTCCGTGATTTTTTTGCATCCCCGTGAGTTACGAAGTTAAGCGATACTTACAGCAGCATTATGAAATGTGACAGTAATCAAACATCAGCAGCCGCGTCAAATTACTGTCGTTTAAATGAACACTCTTCGTCCCACCACTTCCCTTACTATTGTTTGCACTTCAATGCCTAACAACCCCCTGTCTGTACCATCCAAACATAATCCTGCAATAATCACTTGTTGTGTGAACTTCCCTGCTATAAGTGCCCTTCTTGTAATATTTTCTTCTACAGTCACCCGCTGTATACACTTCCCTGCCATGATCACCCATTTTGTGCACTTTCCTGCTATAATCACTCGCTGTATGCACTTTTCTTCCATAATCACCCTCTGTATGCACTTTTCTTCCATAATCACCCTCTGTGTGCACTTTTCTTCCATAATTACCCTCTGTATGCACTTTTCTTCCATAATCACCCTCTGTATGCACTTTTCTTCCATAATCAGCCTCTGTATGCACTTTTCTTCCATAATCACCTTCTGTATGCACTTTTCTTCCATAATCACCCTCTGTATGCACTTTTCCATAATCACCCACTGTATGCACTTTTCTTCCATAATCACCCTCTGTATGCACTTTTCTTCCATAATCACCTTCTGTATGCACTTTTCTTCCATAATCACCCTCTATATACACTTTTCTTCCATAATCACCTTCTGTATGCACTTTTCTTCCATAATCACACTCTGTATGCACTTTTCTTCCATAATCACCCCCTGTATGCACTTTTCTTCCATAATCACCTTCTGTATGCACTTTTCTTCCATAATCGCCCTCTATATACACTTTTCTTCCATAATCACCTTCTGTATGCACTTTTCTTCCATAATCACCCTCTGTATGCACTTTTCTTCCATAATCACCCTCTGTATGCACTTTTCTTCCATAATCACCCTCTGTATGCACTTTTCTTCCATAATCACCCTCTGTGTGCACTTTTCTTCCATAATCACCTTCTGTGTGCACTTTTCCGCCATAATCACCCGTTGTGTGCATTTTCCCGTTGTAATCACCCACCCTTCCCTTTTCTTGCTGTAGTGCCCCGGTTCACGTCAACGAGCATTATCGTCTCCTAACCCCTTGTACCTGCCGTTTTAAAGTCGTTCCCCTTGTTACAGAATCGTTGCCCCACTTCTCTACCGGTTATCCTTGGTACCAGTAACTGCATCCTCTGGTCATCCAGTCATCACTCCCCTAACTTGTAATATTTCACACGTTCTACCAGACGTCATATGGACGCCATGTCCTGTTGCCTACCAGATCGACCAGTGGTCCTTTTCACTGTCACAACACATATCTTTAATTTCGTTATGTAAGAAAAACATATGTAGATCAAATCTTCGGGTATAACACTGATACACAGTGTAATAATAAATCAGACCAGGGTGGCGTCATCGCCCTTGTGTTTGCCGGTGCGTATCCAGTCTACTTTTCTGTGGTTGGAGGTAAGATATGCGTTCAATTTGGACGGTTTGGCGTTGTAGGTATTCACCACTGGCTGGTGATCTCCTGGCCAACTCGATGCTCCCAGGAAATGCCATGAACGGTTCTGGTTGGTGCATCTTCGTATACAACCTTGCTCCGGAGACCGAAGAGAACGTCTTGTGGCAACTGTTCGGGCCGTTCGGTGCGGTGCAGAGTGTGAAAGTCATTCGAGACCTGCAGACCAACAAGTGCAAAGGTTTTGGCTTTGTTACGATGACCAATTATGATGAGGCCGTCGTCGCAATCCAGTCTCTGAATGGCTATACCTTGGGCAACCGCGTCTTGCAGGTTTCCTTCAAAACCAACAAGAGTAAAGCCACATAAATATTGAGGAAGAAACTGTTACGGACCGCCGCCATATTGGCAGTGCGGTTGTTACTGTGACCATGCTAGTCAAGTGAGGCTGCATTTGTCTCCGCAATCTTTCTACGTACGTAATTTATCAGGAATCAAGAATCCTGAGAAAACAGCTCATTGCTGAGAAATGTGAAGACATCTTTCCCATGCTCCACATCTCAGACTGTAGTAAGTACAGTCATGTTCGTATCCCCTTGCAAATTCCCCCGACAATTCCGAGACAAATGCAGCCTTAAGAAAGAGGTATATCTTTCCATTTGTACTGTATCAGCAGTACATTGATTATAGTCTGGATCATACTGAGCCAAACCAAGAGCTAGTCAGCAACAAGAGTGCAAGTCATGTGGGTGTGCCACTTATTATGCACCCAGAAGGGAGTCCTCAAAATCTTGACTTAGACTTTTTTGTTCTGTTAACGTATTGCTAGTCATCAAGATGTTACCTTAGCCGCGGGCGGGGCCATTCCACAGTCTGCCCACGGACAGTATGAAGTTATTTTGTTTCAGTAGGCACGGCAAGATTTCTGGGTTTTGTGGCCGTCATTATGGTAAATTCATTTGATTATGTGTAACAATCAAGCTTAAACTTTTATGGCACTTAAATCTTTTGTTTCGTGTAGTTTTCGTTTAATCACTTGACGAAGTATGTTATTAACACTGCTTATATCATTATTATTATTATTATTATTATTGTCATTATCATTATGATTATTATTTTATTGTCACAAGTAGTGGCACGGAATACACCAACCGTAAATATATTCTTATTCTGAGTTGACACAGACATGCACGTAGCAATGGAACTGACTTATTTTGGCATAAGTGCAACGTTTATGGAGGTATTATTTATAACCTATTTTGAGTTTTCAACAATTAAACAAGTTGTTTTGTGTTGACCTCTTTCTATTTGGTTTCATTTGGTTACAGTGCAACCCTGACAAGTTTTCCACAACCCGACTACTAACAGCTTGTAACACCTTCATCCTTGGTTGTTTCTTTCTGTTTTGCTATCGAGTGGAAATCTCAGGCAACGTACAAATTCACAGTTAAGTTGCATTCTTTTTAGTTGAAAGGTTTTGGGGGGACCACACAGACTTGCACAGAACAATAATTCGTAATATTTAAATTAAGAGCTAAATAATATAAATAATGAAAATAAATCAGGTAACCTATCAAATATGCTGCCCAACTTGATATGTCAACTTCCACGAAAGAAATTTATTTTTGTAAGAACACTTATCAAATTTAACAAATGCATTCCTAGTGGGCAAAAGATTTTAAATGAAAGACATGAAAAAACTTACGCAGAAATTTAAATATCTAACGAAGGAGATTTTGTTATCTCTTCGTGTTCTTAAAGTTTCTATAGTGTCAGATAGTTCCCTTTGCAATAGGAGTTTCTGATCTAAGGTGTGCTTGAACGGGCATTGGGCGCTCCTACACTCGTCCTTTTCCTGCCCACCTGGGCTGGTGAGCGGGCATTTCGTGATCTCACGCTCCGTTGCTGAGTGGTAATTGTGCTGTTTTTCCAATCTGACTTCCGCGGTGGACAAAACTATGTTTGTGTACTGTGGGAGGGGCACTGCAGATGTCCCCTCACATGCAGTCTGCCGACATATTTATTACTTAATGACATGTATAATTGCAAGCAATATACTGGATGCCAGGACTCTCTCGCCATTACCCGGCGCTGCGTTAATTATCCAACGTCGAAACCCGCTCACCCGCTGATTGTTCGATCCCGCTAGACGGCCCGAATGACCGACCGAGGTTGCAGTGGAAGGAATCAGGACTCACGCAATATGTCAGGAGTTTTTGAATACAAAATTTTGATGGACTTTATCTTTCATGGTCACAATTGTAAAGATTTAAAAATGAGAAGTGTATATATATTATACTTTGCCTGAGATTAGGAAAGAGATAGAGAAACCTTTTTGATAAAAAAACTTTATCATGCTGTTGAGGATAAGAGTTTAACTACACAAGAGTAGATTATTAACTGAAATTTCAGGAAACTCAATGCACTTTTTCAGTGTTACTTGCCCCTTGACGAATCAACGAAGAAAGATGTACATTTAGTGTTACTTGTGAACATTCCTTGATCAATTTCTCACGGTTTGGCCCTTTATATAGTTAATGCCAATATAATTGCTTATGTGAGATCTATTATAGTTGCAGCTATAACTATGTTAAATTTCTGAAGAAACCAAGGGCCATATTTCTAAATGGTAATATTAGACTTGGTTTTTGCAGCCATTAGCATTTTGCCCCATTAGAGACTGCAATGCCACCTTAGATTTAAAAGTGGAATATTTTGTATGATACTCAAAACAATGGTGCATACATCTGTTAAGTTCTATGGAAAATGTACAGAGAGCTATTTCCGTGAGGACAGTTGACAAATGAAATACTGGAACCCCGATGTGATGGATGAAGCTGCATAGAGATAGTGATTCATTAAGGAGGTTCCAAGTATATTTTGGGTTGTGGAGACTAGTTTTGAAAACTGCTTCTGCATTTATCAAGATTGTGATTGATACCTGTTCTACAATTAAAAGTATAAGTAACTTTTGAAGCTTTATAGAACTCATTCACCTACTTAACGGATGCAATTTTGCCAAAGTGGTATTGACTAAATGTGAAAAACAAATGAGTTTGTTAACTTTGGTATTTTCCTCATTCTTCATACATAGTGGTTTGCTTGATTATATATTTAAATACTCTTTCTTAAATATTAATTATTATTATCCTTTTTATCTAGAAGCAAAGCCAATCAACTGCAGTCTATCTGATACGGGATTAGAGAGAGGATAAAATGACAGGATCTTGAACCGGAGATGACTCCGGAAATCAAAGCACAAACTGTATGTTGGTTTCTACGTGTCTTATCGGACAAGGCGTGTGTCGGGGACTGACCCTTTAACTGGCCTAATACAAAATAAAAGTGAAATAAATGTAGACTGCATTTGAAGGTTGTTGCTGGTACTCTAGGACTTGTATTCAACTTTGTGTGGTGTAGATCTAGGTTGTAAAACTTGATTTCTGAGGGCCAGACTCATGCTGTATGGATGTATCCTCATTTTCCAGCACTGGACAATATGCTCTGGTGTAGGACTGAAACTTTTGTGACTAAGCATTCCATAAACTTTTATAGAAGAGACAGGGGGTTTCTGTAATGCAGTACCTCAAACTTGTAATTGATGCAATAACTTATGAAGTTCTTAAAAGTGTAGCTTTAGATCGAGTGACGAACACATTAGATGCACGGATGACTGGCCTGATAGGAAGCCTCCCTCCTGTTCGAAGGTTTGCTCTCAGGCCACGACATTATGCACCAGTTTCCTATATTTTATTCCCTGCTCGCTGAAGTAACAAAACTAAAATTTTATGAATCTCGTTTTAGTATTTTGTGAAGTATTTGTTACTTCGTTTGTGAGCGGCCATTCTGGTTACATACTCCCCACCCCTCCCCATAGTTGTAGTCCTTTCCTCTCCTCGCATATTCTAGTACATACCATGGGCTGACAGGTAATGCTTTGAGCACAAGGACATTTGAAACAAGTGAGTTTGGTCTGTTAAGTACGGTAACTTCTGTATGTCACTGTGCGACCGCGGTTCGCAGAGGAGAGTCGCGCTGATGCTGCTTCAATCTCGCAGTGCATGTCTTTATTGCTTCTGTCTAGTGTCACATTGCATTTAGGTGTACGTATTGATGGGTTGTATTTATCCAATGAAATGATTCACTACTTAAATGATTTTTCATCTAGTTGTAGGTTTATATGGGTAGTTCAGGAAACGTTCTGAGTGTCAGGTGCCATATTTCTAGTTTGAGTATCTTAGCCAAGTGATGAGGAGGAGAATTGTCAGCACTAGAGCTAGAGCTTTTACCTTAGTTGTCTTTGTGTTTGCTGTAATTTATTGTATAACTTATTATAACACAGGATAATGGGTTGGACTTTGGTTATCTTTTGAGTTCCAGGAAACGGAAATAGCTAAAAGGCAGATGCAAGGGGCTTTGATTTTGAAAGTTAATCAGAAAAGCTGGAAAGATTGCTAACTAGAATGGCCAAATTCTATCCCATTTAATTTATTGTATTTATTGTTAAGTGTAAGAGACTAGTCAGTTCAAGCAATTTGTTTTTACAGTAATTATGAGAGTACTTAATTTGAAAGTCCAAGACGTAACATTATGCTATGCCACAGCTATTTCATCCCAAGGATCTCTTGTGATTGTGAGTCAGTTGGTAGTGTGAAGGAAGGCAGGCAGGCAGGCGACAGGTGTTGTTATCGTTAGTTTTGGTTGTATTGCCATATTTGTACTTTTCCATGTTGAAAACTCAATACAATAAATTATTGGAAAATAGTCTTTATTAATTTACAGCTCTGTACTTACTCGATTTGATTTGCAGCTTAACCATTCTTCGGCCTGGGGGAACGTGCACACCAAGAATGGCGTTTTGCCAGTCTCCTCTTCTAAAGAGGAGGCGCCCTTTGTTGTTATCTGAACGGTAAAACCGTTCGACGTAACCAGGAACAAGGCATCCTTGGTGTGAAATATGTCGCACGCATTTAACTAGATTGAACAGTCAGGGAATATCATACATAGGCCTAGACTATGTATATCTGTTTCGTTCTTGATTTTACGTTGACGTTTCTCTCTGTCTCTAAACTTCTTACCTGAAAATACTGTCAGATTTACTCTACATTTTTTAGACTTTATTATACTCATTGTCATGGCAGTGGCATTTCTAGTCATCTTTCTGATTCTCTATTTTTCCATGTTTACATCAATTGTTACAAATTGTTCAATTTTGTAAGCAAGGAATATATTGCCTATACGTAATGATATTTTAATAAATTAGTGTTGGACTAAATGCTAAGTGTCATGTGATTCACACATTCCTCATTGTCCAGGTGGCAGCAGCTGTCACAGCATTTACATCTGGACGTCATAGATCTTCGACCCCAAGGGACACATTTTGACCCTGAAGTTCATAGGGGAAAGTATTCGGCAAAAATTGGAGGATATTCTAAATTTACATATCGAAAAGAAATTAATAGAAGAGCTTCACGTTCCGGTCAGCATTTCGAATTTGTACCGGAACTACGTGACATGCTTGGTGCGGTAGCGCCATGTCTCTTGTTTCATTGTTTGGTTGTTTTCGGCCTTCCAACATAATTCTGCAGCATCTGTCGAAGTTTGGACGAGAGTGAATACCTACAAGAATGATTTTGCTTCGATGTCTAAATCTCGCTTTGATGATAATGATGCTGTGGCATACTGGTGCATATTTATGCCGACTTTCTTGCTAGGAACTAATGTTCCCTGTAATCAGTTGCTCAAGTCAGTAACAAACAAAAGAAGAGCTTTATCTGAACTAACGACCCAGAATCTCATTCCTGATGCAAATTTCTGGCTTTCACGTACAAAGAGAACGATATTTGATCGCAGTGAGGCAGAAGAATGGATAAAATCAACCTACCATATTACAATAAAATATCTTTATTTGTCGCTGGTAGAGTTATTTCATCATTTCATACATTTACTTGATAATAATAAAGTCTTAATTATCACTACTTCTATTTTAAAAATCAAAATTCCTTCTTTTCATTCACATTATGGCAATGAATTGAGGTGTTAGTGGTTAGGTAGGCAGTTGCATGGCCTACCTTCTAGATATGCACTAACACACACAACTGTATCCTCCTTACTGCTACAGGTAATGCTACTGCTACTTCTACTACTACTGCTACTGCTACTTCTGCTATTAGGCATCGATATTGCTATACAGTACAGGTGAGTCCCTTTAGTAGTGTCCTGCATCTGTAGTTTCTTAGAGGTATAACACTAGAATTAAGTTCTTTCTCTCCGAATAAGTAACCTGCCGCAATAAACACATGTACTAATATCTATCTTACTTATAAGGGTACCTTTCCGAACATTTCTGCTGTGTTATTTCATTACATACGCCTAACTATTCTCCTCTCTAAATTTTGTTAAGCATTTCTAGCCCACGTCTTCTCGGTACCGTTCCCTTAAACAGATACAGCACCCCTATTTATGGCACACGCACATATTTTGCACGCCATATCCACCAGTTCACTTTGGGTGACACTGAACTAGATATGTTTCAATGCATCACAGTGGGTCACGTCGCAAAAATTTGAGTTCATAAACAATCGTAACGTAAATATAGACTGGACTGAACTGGCAGTTCTGCTTATGTGACGAAGAAATTGTGTACTGCCCTGTAAAACTGCCAGGATCCTTGAAGCTGGCGTAGAGAGGAGTAAGTAATTTTGCATGCTTGTTTTGTTTTTCTCGTTTAGTCAGATAGTGGACGCCAACATAAGCTGACATTAACTAGTCTAGCATTTTATGTTGTTGATCCTCTGTACAACAGTTTCTAATACACACAAATTTTACTGCCAACTTGTTGCACAATGTTTTTATATGTATTATACTAAGTTTCTACAGGTTTCGGCCATATATCCTGGCCATTTTCGGAGAGATGCAAGTTACGCGTTACACGTTGATCAAATTTCTAACTCCCTGAAGATGGTAAGGATATATGGCCGAAACACGTAGGATGGAGTCTTGTGGCTCTTGCAGCAGTGAGATTGAAGACTTCA
>Ga0209629_10003685_pt1 | contig 11087 bp, 11 predicted proteins | sample TergutCu122P5_FD_187286 | JGI IMG/M metagenome (GOLD analysis project Ga0209629, IMG submission 187286) | Cubitermes ugandensis P5 segment gut microbial communities from Kakamega Forest, Kenya - Cu122 P5 (SPAdes) (version 2) | ecosystem: Host-associated > Arthropoda: Insects > Digestive system...
TCAAGCCAAGCGCCATTTGCGGAAATTCAATGGTATTCCCAAAGACCATTTCCACCTGTATTTGAAGGAATGCGAATGGCGATTTAACAATCCAAAAATTGAAAATCAATTAAAGACATTAAAACAACTAGTTAAGAATAATATGGGCTAGTTATCTAGGACAGCCCCTTTCATTTTGTTCTCCAAAAGCCGCGTGGAACAAACGCATCAGGATTATGGATGGCACAAGGAAAAAGTCAGATCGTAAAAGTTTTCTCGTCTGACGGAAGCTCTGTGCAAGCGTCAGATAATCCTTATCCTGTGAGTGAATCCGCGTTCTTAGAAAAATCTGCTGATATTTCATGGATTACTCCCGGTTTTTTACGGACTTTGGTTCCATAGGCATTGGCAACGGCGGAAACTCAAAACCAGGTTCAAGACTCTTGACGAGCTTGTTACCAAAGTCATAGAGAAAAACCGTTCTGAACTCACCAGGACTTTCTTCATACCCTGTGCCTTCAATTCCTGATCTTTTATCGAAATCAAATCCCTCAATCATTCTGACAAGTTCCGCAGCGGCGGCTTCGAGACTGGCGCTTTCAGCGTAGGCGTCTTCCCTGTTCTGAACAGCACAGGGCTGAATTGCAAAACGTTCGACAATCCAATAGTGAAACCGTTGGAAGAGCAGCGGCACGGTGTCCGCGTTTATAAATCTTGTGGCCCACACAATGACCGAAAGAAAGGTCTTTTCCTGGCAAGGAAACTGAAAAATATGTCCGTAGAAGAAATCAAAAGAGGGATCATCGGCATAAAGGCACGCCAGTATTTCAGGGCCAGACGAGGGGCCACACTCAATTCCATAAACAAAATTACGTGCAGCCAATCCCGCCGTACATTTCGGAGATTTCTGTAATGCCTGGCGGATGCGTTTGGTGGCTGACTCAAGTTCTTTAGCTATGTCGCTTTTCATAACTCACACTATCTGACGTTCTAATTAATCCGGAGGAAACACATGAACATTGTTAGTACATTCGTACAGCCTGCTCCTGATACCCTCGGGCATATCAAACAGATTCTCGGCTTTGACGCCGCCAGCCGCCAGACATTCCAGCTTTTTGTTTTCGACACCCTCGTAGACGATAAGAGTCTCGTAACTGGCCTCACCGTCGGCGAGGTAAGAGGGAATGCGATTGACGGCGTAAAAGTGACTCGCATCGGTCAGGCCATTATCCAGTTTATGCTCGAGCATCATGACCTCAATTACCCTGGGAAGCCCATTGTGGTTGCCGGGGTTCAGCATGTCGCCGGCGCGGTAGAGCGCGTTCGCCAAATACTGAAGGAAGCGCCGCAAGGGGCGGCTGTCTTGATCGTTTGCGCGGACGACGAGGTTTACGATGCGGCTGCCCCTAGCCTTGGCGTCGATTACAATTCCGCGAAACCAAATACGCACTAACCCGCTTGCCACTGCCATATCCCTGTCCTCTGTCCCCTATCTTCTGTCCTCTGAATCACACCGCCCCTCGTTCCACCAGCCAACGCTCGCGCCACTCATCGGGGTATTCCTCGATTAGCGTGCCGATTCTGGCCAGGCTTTCACGGTCGCTCGCGCCGATGAAAGAAAGGGTCTTTTTGCCTAAAGCAAGCTGTACCTTGCGCCGGCCTGACGGCTGTACGATGTAATAGTCGCATTTCGGCACCATCTGGCTGATGATGCCTATTTGCCGCTCGTTCAAGCCCATGGCCCGATACAGGGGGGCCGAGTTCTCGTCACCCGCGCTGTGGTTCGCGAGGAATATTTTTGTCGGCATAGATTCGGCCAGGACATCGACCATGCCCGATCTGCCGGTATCGCTCAGTGATTGGGTTGATAGCAATACAATGCAGTTCTTACGCCGGTATGTTTTCAGCCATTCACGGATTTTGTCCCTAAAGACCGGATGGCCAAGCATTATCCAGGCTTCATCGAGGATGAGCAGGCCGGGCTGGCCCCGCAGAGCCTTTTCAATGCGATGGAAGAGGTAGAGGAGGACCGGAAGCAGGTTGGCGTCGCCCATCTCCATCAGGCTTTCGATTTCAAAGACCACCATACGTGATAGCTCCAGGTTATCGGTTTTGGCGTCAAGTAAATGACCCATTGCCCCCATTTCCGTATAGTGACGTATGGCTTCCTTAAGTTCCTGATCCTGTAATGTGTGATAGAAATCGGTCAGACTGCGCATGTCAGCCGGGTTGGCTTTCAACGTCTCCAAGGCGTTATGGATGGCGTTTCGGTGTGCCGGGAGAACTGGCCGCTTCTGTAATTCCGCCAAGTTGGCAATCCAGTTGGCGGCAAAGGCGAATTCCTCTTCCGATTCATCAATCCGCTGCAAAGGCGCAAAGCTGAGGGCGCCACGCCCAATGTCGTAGTGGTCTCCGCCGCAACCGTGAGTAAGAGCGTAGAGAGAAAGGCCCTTGTCAAAAGCGAAGATAGAGGAATTCTCATAGCCCCGGAATTGTGCGGCTATCAACGCCAAGCACGTACTCTTGCCGCTGCCGGTTGGGCCGAGAATCAGAGTATGCCCTAAATCGCCCTCGTGCAGATTGAGCCGGTAAGGCGTGCTGCCGTCGGTAGTGAGAACGGCAAGGCAGCGCGAATCCGGCGGATAGAACGGGCAGGGGCTATAGGCTAAACCGGTCCAGGTCGAAGATAGTGGTAAGAGATCGGACAGGTTCATGGTATTTACCAGCGGCCGGCGAACGTTGGCGTAGCCGTTGCCCGGATGGCTGCCGAGCCAGGCTTCCATGGTATTGATCGACTCAATTCTGGCCGTGAAGCCTACCGCCTGGAGCTGGCGGCGGACTTCACGCGCCTGTTCCAAAAGCATCCTTTCATCCTCGTCCATGAGGATGACGCAAACTGTAAGGAAACCGGCGCCGACTCCGCCGGAACGAACCTCCTGTTCCGCGTTCTCCGCGTCCTCGTGCATTATGGCGGCGTCTCGGTTGATTCTCGGATTGGCCTTGCCGGTGAGTTGATCGATCAGTTTGACCATGCCCTGCTGCCAGCCTTTGCGGTATTTGTTGATTTCCTTGGTCGCATCCCATTGGTCGAGGAACAGGAAGCGCACGGAAAAGCGATAGGGCAGGCTGAGGCCGTCGAGCTTTGAGAGCATGGCCGGCCAGGACTCCATCGGAAAGCCGCCGAGAGCCACGGCCGCGATATACCGATTGCCAAGAATCGGGGTCGAGCCGTCCAGCATCAAATCCTCTTGGCCAAGAATTGCGTCCAGGTACATCGGTATTGGCGGCACGCGCACGGGCTGGTTTCTGCCGGTGACGCACTGGTGTAAGTGAGTGAGCAGATCGGATACCTTATATGTTTCCTCGTCACGGACGATTTCACGTTCGTGCAGCCGTTCCATTTTCAAGACCGATCCTAGAGTGTCTTCCATCTGTTGGAGAGTGGCCGTGTAGTAGTCGGTGGTTTCTTTGATCAGGTCGCTTTCGTGATTTCTGGTTTGTGCCGCGATTTTCGCGGCAGCGAGATCAGGTTTGTAGGTCAGAGATAAGACGGCTTCAGTCGAATAGCACCAGTCGGCGCCGAAGTAGGCGCGGCGCTCATCGTCAATCATTTGGCTGATAGCGTCAGGGAAGGGCGTCGGTTCGGGGTAGGCGCGGCTGTACTCGCGGATGGCGTCCATGTGAAGCATCCAGCCGTTACCAAGTTGTTTCATCGCCTCGTTGGCCTGGGCCGCTATCCAGGCCAGTTCGGAGAAAGTCGAACTGGCCGTGTCGCGGCCGCGTACACGCCAGGCGGCCAGCAGGCTGCCGTTTTTGTTCAGCACCACACCCGGCGCGATCAGCGCCGCATACGGCAACAAATCGGGTAACCCTTCGGTTGCTCTGCGGTAGTCTTTGAGAGTCAGCATAGTCATAACCTGGCAAATATCTCTGCTTATTCCACCTGACTTGTAGTGGAGAGAAGGACGGTTGACCTGGCGCCAGGCTCCGCCTTCTCTCCCGGCTGAACGGGAATCGAACCCACCGAAAACTTCTCCGCTCCGAGCGGCCAGCCGTTGTTTCTCGCTTCCTGTTTCCTGTCCATTGCTTACTTCTTCTTGTACATCTTCAAGCTCCAGTAGGGGCTGCCTGCCGGGTAAAAGTTTCGGTAGCCGATATGCCGGCGCCAGGTCTTGGTCATCGCCGGATCGGCCTTGGCCATGCGCCGCAAGAGAATCACGGCGCCGAAATAAAAGGCCAAAGCCAGACTGACAGTGATGTACTGGCCGCTTGCCGCGCCGGAGGTGCCGACGAGGATGGCAAATAGGGCCGAACACATCACCGGCTCGCGCTCGCCGCCCATCACCAGTTCCGGGCGCAACAGGCTTTGACGTATTGGCACCGAGCGCGGTTCATCCGATGAAATTGAATGCTTGTCTAACATCAGATCACCGCCCCGCTGAAGGTGCCGAACAACGAATCGACGATGGTTGCGGCAAAGCAGATGAAGCAGATACCGAAGACCACCTGTAACATCATCTTGAAGCCTTCGCCCATATCTTGCCTGTTAAAGATAAAGATCACACCGCAGATGGCCATGCCGGCGATTGAGACGATACGGCCCCAGGGACCGGTGATTGTGCCGATGACCTTTTCAAACGGGCCGGAAAAATCGCTGATACCTCCGGATGCAAACACCGCATCGGGGGCAAAGATCACGATGGCGGCCACAGCTACGATAGCAAGCGGCAAAAAATTGTTAGTTACAATCATCTTTCTTTTCATTGCATTCTCCTTTTATCTGTTGGTAATTTCGGGACTTCCCCGACTATCAGCTTCTTATCTACCGCGTTGATAGAGTGATTCCGTCCGGTAACATACGTTTTTCGCGTCATAACCGGTTACGCGCAGCACTTCCGAGATTTGCCGGCCGCCTGGGGCGCGTTCGATGAAGACGATAATGTCCACCGCATTGCCGATGAGCTGCTGTTTCGGCGCCTGGGTGGCTTCGGCAATGAGTTCTTCGAGTCGAAACAGCCCTTCCTCGGCGCCGTTGGCGTGTACGGTGGCGATGCCGCCGGGGTGGCCGGTATTCCAGGCTTTGAGCAAAGCCAGCGCCGCGCCGTCGCGAACCTCGCCGATCAGGATACGGTCGGGCCGGAGGCGCATCGTCATTCGCAAGAGACGGGTCATATCCACGTCTTCTGAAGTGCGGTAAAACTGCGTATTAATTGACAGGCTTTGCAGCTCCCTGGTGTCCTCGAGGATGACCAGGCGGTCGTCTGGGCAAATCACTGACAGCGCCCGGATGAGGGCGTTGACGAAAGTTGTTTTGCCGCTTCCGGTGCCACCGACCACGAGGATGTTTTCATGCTTGGCCAGGGACTTTTCCAGCACCGGCAAAAGTTCCGCCGGCATAATCCCCTGCTCGACGTAGTTTTCTAAGGGGAAAACCTTGCTGGCCTTTTTACGAATTGCAAAACTCGGAGTCGTGCAGATCGGCGGCAGGCTGCCCTCGAAGCGGCTGCCGTCAAGCGGCAGCTCGCCCTCGACAATCGGGTTTGAGTTTGTCACCACCGTTTCCAGAGCCGAGGCAATGAGAGAAATAACGAGCCGCCCTTGCGCCGCTTCCATGCGGCCGGCAATCTCCATTTTTTTTCCTAATTTCTCTATCCACAGATTGCCGTCCGAGTTCAGGATGATTTCAACCACATCCGGGTCCAGCAGCGCGTTCATCACCACTGGGCCGAGATTGTGTTTCAGATTATCTAATAGGCGGCTATTATCTTGGTTCACGGTCATGGCTGCCTCCGGTTGTTCCAAGCTAAAATTGTCGATTCCTCGTTCGGCGCGAATGGGCCACGGCAACCGCAAAATGAACAAGAAACTTGCCAGGCCAGGCCGTTGTTTGTATCCGTCGCCTCAAGGATTGCCCAGCGGTCACCCAAACCACTGGCATCACCGCAAAACGGGCAATCCTTAACCTCGATACCAAGCTCACCACTGATGTCCGCCAGAATTTTCATCGTCTTCATTGCTCATTTCAAAACGAACACTGCCACATTGACCAGGGCGCTGATCGCGGCGATAGCCGACAGCCACATGATGTTTCTTTTGTGGTTGTTGAGTACCAGGCTATGCTCGGCAAATGTCTTCTGCATCGCCGCGAGCGTTACATCCGACAGCGACCTTGACAGGCTGTCGGTCACGGTTTTGACCTGGCCGATGTACTCGCTGGTTTTATCAGCCATGACTTTTGCCACCGCTGTCTTGTGTCTTTCCATGAGGGCGTTTTCCTGGGCCAGAAAAGCGTTCATTACCGTGACCAGCATCAACACCGGGTCGTCGAGGCTGACGATGGTTTTGTGTTTCTCGGCGAGGAGACTCTGCACCTGGTCCAGGCTCATGCCCAAGCCGTCAGGCAGAAGCGGCATCGGCGGCATTTCACCTTCACCGAGTTGGCGCGGCTGCGGCGTTAAGGCTTGCCGGATCACCCGCTCGGTATTTGCCGCCAGCTCGCGCCGGTGACGTTCCAAGAGCGCCGATAAATCCTTCAGTAAGCTGATCGGCGAGCTGGGGGTTGCCGGCGTTGGCTCTGGCGCAGCCGTTACCTGTTCGTCCGTTTCCATGCCTTCGATGACGCCGCTGAAATTCTCAGGGTCAAAATCATCCGCCGGACCGTCGTCGGGTTCCATGTTGTCCTGCGCCTCGCGGATCGTCGCGTCGTCAAGATCGTCGCTGCTCATGGTTGTTCTCCAGGTTGCCCGTTTTCTGTCTTCGCAAATTTCTTCCTTTTATTCGTCGGCACTTTCCTTCTCCGCTTTCGCGACTATCCGAAAAAGAGCAAAACCGCCGCAGACCAAAAGAACACCTAACAAAATGATCATTTTAATGCTCATGGCTTGCCTCCTGTTTGGTTGCTTTCTACATTCGGTAATTTCTTCCGTTGTTCGTCCGCCTTCTTTGCCCGGCATTTGATTTGGTTGATTACGTCGGTTAGCACCTGATGCCCATGGAGGAGCTGATAGGCTACGTTGGCTATCCGCATCGCTTGGCTGCTGCTGGCCGTCAAAATTGTTTCAACGCTGATGCCGTAATCCGCGAGCAGCATTTCGTAGATATTTCTGTTCCGCGAGTAGCGGAGCTGGGCGCAGGCATCCACCAGGTATTTGATCGTCTGAATCTGCTGATCGCTTGCGGGTTCATTATCTTTGGCTGAGGAATTGGCGATAAGCCGCTCAACAAAATCTTCCATAGCCACATACTCGCCTTGATCTTTTTCAAAGCTGAAGTCGTCGAGTTGCTGGATTCTGCCCACGGCACAGACCGCCTTCTCCGCCACCGGTTGTGGCATTCCTTCGAGCATCGCCCAATAAGCAGTCAACGCCCGCAGCGTTTTCACCGCTCGCAGGCTTGAAACGCTGAGCGAATCTTTCGGCGGCGCTGGGCAGATACGTTCAAGCGCCTGGCTTAATCCTCCGACCCATAGCTGATCTTCGCGCAGCTTCGATTCCATGGCGTTGAAGGCGGCGATATATGCCACCTTGAATTGCATGGCTTTTGGTCCAGTGAAACCCATCGCCAGCAAAACAAAACCGTCGCGGGTCAGTTGATAGTATTCAGTGATGGCATTACTGCCGCTATTGATATAATCCTGACGATTAGTTGCAAGTGGCTGAAAATTCAGCCAGTTCTTATGATGGTCAGGTAATTGCGGAATGAGCTTTTGAATTGCTTGCAATACGTTTTTATGCCGCTTCCTGAAATACCTGGCGACATCCAGCGAGGTCGTCACCGCTTGACCGTTTTGGATTGCAACGACCGGGACTTGCTCTCTATTTTTTGAAACGGATGAACTTGCCATGACAGTTCTCTTGTCCACTAATGGCTACGCCGTCTCTATCACGCCGGCATTGTCGATTTCCTGGCACATTTCTTTCCAGAAAAGTTTAAGCCTCTGCTTGACCATGATTGGCAGGGCATCGTCGGTCTGCGCCTCATCAAACGTTTGATGACGCTTAAACAGTTCCTCCAAATCCTTGCCAAAAGTCTGCGGCGATTTCAGCGGTATCCGGATCAGCGCCATGAATCGGCCGCTGTTCTTTTTGTAAAGGTCGAAATCCTCGAAACCCAGCGTCTTGCCGGTTGTCGCGCTCGTATATTCAATCTCGCCGAGAAAGCTGTTGAGCCAGGCGACTATCGGCGCCTTGAAGTAGGTCATCAGCACTTCAAGACCATCGAGCGTATCATCTTGCCCCTGGCCGCCAGTGACAACGCTATGAAGCAACACCCTGACGCCCATCTCTTGCCACATATCTATCGTCTGGTTCTCTCGCATCCAGGCACACAGCGGCAAAAACGAACCGGAGCCGTTGTCTATCACAAACTGCCGGTCTCCATCCGGCTCGTTAATGATCGCATCCATCAGTTGGTCAAATATCCGTCTATTAATGTCGTCGTCTTTCGTCCTTATGTTCAAACGGATCGCTTTCAGCGATTCCATGGCTACCAACGACTGATTTACCGGGTCGGTGTCGAAAGCCGTCAACGTCATTCCTTTGGCCAGGATGTATTGACACAGCATCGAGGCAACGACAGATTTTCCGACGCCGCCTTTTCCTTGCAATACCAAATGGATAGTCTTCATTGACTTCCCTCTTTTCCTTTATCTTTCGGTAACGTTTCCGCCGGCGGCTTATTCGCTTCCGACGGCTGTTTCTCACTCACTAACAACGGCTCAATGAGAATGTTTGTGAGACCAAAGCTGTCTGTTATCCTATGAAAAGTAGCGTAAGTTATTGATAAATTTCCTTGTTCGGAAAGTGCCCTGTACACCTGCGACAACAAGTAACCGGCGTCGAGCATCGCGACAATTTCATCGCGGCAAGCCTTAACTTCTTCAGTGCCACGCCCTCTTTTTCCATATCGCCTCATCGGCTGGCGGACGAGAGAAGCAAATGTCCGGTGTGACATGGAAATTTTCCCAGCCATAAATAACCTGAAGTAGATGCTTTGCACGGCGACGCCTTCACCCAACAATCGTTTGATTTCGTCAAGACATGCAATGTATTGAACTCGTGCTTCGCCGCGCGGCAGATTCTTCCGCTTTGTCGCCACTGTTCCACCATGGTTTATTCCTCAACCATTTATTCAGGCCGGGAACGTAGCGCCAGTTGTCCCGTTGCCAGTCTAGTGAGGATGTTTGTTGATTGATTAGGCGCAAAAGTGTTGCCATATCGGGCAGTTCACCCTTTCTGCGAAGATGGCAAAATGTCTGCCACGCAAACCATTCTCCGCTGGTTTTACGTGGGTAGGCCGCTACCAAAACCTTAAACTGCTCGTTGTAAGGAAGACTGTTCAGCTTGCGCCAGTCTTCTTCTTGTTTTTCTTTTTGGATTTGCTGTTGCGCGATAACAGGCGCAAGGCGGTCTTCGACCAAAAGGTCTTGTTCGGAAAAGTCAGCAATTCCAAGTTGTTGAAATGCTACTTTTATCGCGCCGAGAAAGTGCCGCTCGACATAGGCAGTGAAATACGGGTCCGGGCAATAAAGGACAAAACGGCCGTCCTTTTTCTCTGCTTTTAGCGGCTCAAGCCAAAGGGCTAGGTCGCCTTCCGGAACTATTTTTTTCAGGATTTCGATTGCTTGCGGCCAGAGCGCTGACGCTTTTGCTTGGATTGGGTCAGCGATTCCTCGGCCAACAGCGCCTCCATCTCGCTTTCGGTCATCGGTTCGCTCCCGTCCGATGGGAAAGATGGACATATCTCGGCCATTCTCCCTTTCCATGCGTCCGAAATGACAACGTGAATCGGCATCTTGGCTTCCTCCCGCATCTGACGACGCTGTAACTGTCTGCGTAAGCCCATCTCTCTCTCCCGCCGCGTCAGCGGCTTCCACCACCATGGGGGTAAGGGGGGAAAAATCAGTGTCCATTCTCCCTATATCTAGGAGAGACGGCGAATCGCCGATTTTTTGCCGCTTTTCCTGACCGCTTAGTATTGCGATATTTGAATGAATCTTGTTGTATGTTATTGCATTTCTAGTCTCTGCATCATCTGTCGTTGGGTCGTTGGGTCGTCCCGATGCGCGTACCAGGTCATCCACATTTTGTCCTCTTTGGTCAAACTCTCCGGATGTTGCAGCAGAGTCCGGGTAATACGCGCCAACTTCTTCGCCAGTGCCTGCCGTTTCGCTCTCCGTTGTACCTGCATTGTTGTTACCCCTGTTCTGTTTGAGATTACGCCACATCTTCTTGGCCTCACGCCAGGCCACGATGGCCGGGTGTGCCAGAAAAAAGTAGCCCCAGCGTTGCAATTCCTCTTTGAAGCCCTCAACGATCAGCCCGATGTTTTTTGCCTGCTGTATAAACTTCTCTATTGTCCGAGGATGCAGGCCGGTAAGTCTCGCCAGTGTCGCTATGCTGACATAGGTAAAATTCTTGCCACGGGCACACCGAACCAAATGTTGGATAAAATTTCTGAACCCTTGTGATGGCTTGAAACCATATTTTTTTAGATTATCAAGCCAGCCTGTGTCGTAATTCATTGAAATTGTGATCATTGTAATTCTCTCCTTTTTGCCGGAGAAAACAAAAAAATCACCTGTTAGCTTGACGAACCCAATTTTTTTGGGTAACCTGTACTCGCATTGTAAATTTCTCCAAATGCAGTACAGGAGCCGTCAAGGCTTCTCGGAGGGCTTAGACGCTGGCCGGCGTCTAAGCCTTTTCTGTTTTCTGCGGCGGCTTCTAGCCGCTGGAGGTCTTTTCGCCCCGTTTCAGGGGATTGCGACTCACCATCAGCCGAATAATGGTTTGCCCTGGCGTGCCTCACCCCGATTAAGGGCGAAAACGCACATGAGCGCCAAAAAACCAAAAGCCCTCTGGAACTTTTTTTTCGTTCCAAGAGGGCTTTCGTTCGCGACGCTGGGCAACGCATTCAAGCGGCCAGTCTGGGGCTAAAACGAGAAAAGCCCCCTCGGAACGGTTTTCGTTCCAAGGGAGCTTTATGATGTAAGTACCTGTTTTCCTTGGCGTCCCCAACCGGATTTGAACCGGTGTTGCCGGCGTGAAAGGCCGGTGTCCTGGACCTGACTAGACGATGAGGACGTATCTGGTGGGTCGTGCGCGATT
>Ga0209629_10003686_pt1 | contig 11087 bp, 14 predicted proteins | sample TergutCu122P5_FD_187286 | JGI IMG/M metagenome (GOLD analysis project Ga0209629, IMG submission 187286) | Cubitermes ugandensis P5 segment gut microbial communities from Kakamega Forest, Kenya - Cu122 P5 (SPAdes) (version 2) | ecosystem: Host-associated > Arthropoda: Insects > Digestive system...
GTGGGCTCCGGGGCACCGTGCGATCTGATATTGCTAATATATTCACAGTGTAGCTTATCAGCTTTGCACAAAGAAGGATCTGCACACAGACCTTGCAAAATATCGTTGCCATAAAGTTCTGAACAGAAAGTTGTCTTACCAGAGTCGCAGAATAACATTTCTTGGACTGAAAACCCAAGGTCCTGAGAGCCACAACATTACACCCAACGATTCGAACATAATGCAACCGCAACTTTCTCTCGACCTCGTAAGTTGTTATTAGTTGTTATTTTTGCCCCATGTATGCACCATAAACTAGTGAGGTGAAGACGAAGAAAAAACACGAAGAAAATTTATAGTTTTCATGTATTCTGCACAATTTATAGTTCAAGAACCTGACCTAAAGATTTCTGCCTCATTTCTTTTTAATTAAACCTGAAAGTGCCTGCTTGTCAATGGGTTTCCCGCCACAGCGCATCCTGACTTACAGACAGTTGCGGCTGAAGGCGCTTTATTTCTTCTTAGGCCGCATGTGTTTTGAATCGCTGCCTGGTGAGCGGTTATCTTAAACTATCACACCTTATAATGATTGAAGGACTTCACAGCGGCTCAATATCGATATTGATCCCGTTCTTAGACACTGATAGCATGGAGATTTTAATCGTATTGCTGACGTTTTGTAGAGTAGAAAGTAGAAATGAACTCATTTGCATTTAATGCGAAAACCAAAAAACAAGATTAACAATCGGTGAGTTTGTCGCGTCTTTCCTCGGGCTCTCCAGGCGAATACGGAATGACAGTCCTACATTAAATAAACCATGCTCGATTCCTTCTACACCCTTCCCTAATGAATCCTCACTGTTATCACACAATTAGAGCAATTTTGTTCGTGAAACGTCGTTACGTGACCAAACAATCCACCAAGCAAACAACCAACGAACCAACAAACCAACGAACCAAAGAACGAACGAACGAACGAACGAACCAACCAATCAACCGACCGACCAACCGACCAACCGGTCAACCGGCCAACCGGCCAACCGGCCAACCGGCCAACCGGCCAACCGGCCAACGGGCCAACGGGCCAACCGGCCAAACGGCCAACCGGCCAACCGGCCAACCGGCCAACAGGCCAACCGGCCAACCGGCAAACCGGCCAAACGACAAACCAACGAACCGAAGAATCGACGAACAGCCCGACGAGTGAAGGAACAAATGAACGAAAGAACGAACAAACGAAACAACCAACTAACTAACTAACTAACTAACCAACCAACCAACCAACCATCTAACCAACTAACCAACTAACCAACCAACCAACCAACCAACCAACTACCCAACCAACCAACTAGCCTTCCAACTAACCAACCCACCAACAAACGAATGAACGAAGGAACGAACCAACCAACCAACCAGTGAATGAATGAATGAATGAATCAATCAATCAATGAACCAATCCATGAATCAATCAACCTTTCAGAATATTGTGTAATATATTCTCTAACTTACATTCCCTTTAACACAAGTTTCAATTTCAAGATCCTTAATAATCTCGGTCTCTTCCCTCGTTCCTTATGTACGAATTGGCATGATATCTTTAGATAGTGTCAATCGCAAGGGTACGCACGTTCCGAGCGCTAGGTCGCCGTGGCGACTAATTATTTTACGGTGTCGTCTATTACTTGCGGGTCTTCAGTACGGAACTTGCTTCATGACATCGGTCGGGTGCAAAGAATTTTGAGATGGCTCCCAGATTTTTGGAAATAATCGCACCCCTCTTGAATTGTACAGCACGTAACTGAGCTCATGTTTTCAAAATTTGTTTCGGAAATTTATTTGTTATATCTGGCCAGTTTGCACATGGCATTATCCTCCTGTTTTGTGCTGCGCTCTTACCGATGAAAATCTGTACACGTGATACGGACAAGATAATTTACTGATTATTTTTCACAGGATATGTTTAATTTACTTTCAGGTTGGTCAATGACAATGTCGACTTATAGATGACTAGACTCCAGAGAAATGAGAGGGAACAAGACAACCACTCTCACTCAGAATAGATTGTGCATCAGCCGAAAACGAAAAGGAAGAAATTCTGAGTAAAGATAAGACATATTACTGCTACATAACCCTGTGCAACAGAAACATCAAGTATGCTTACAATATTACATGGACATGATTAGAGTTTGGCTCCATGTACGTAAGGTCCCTTGCCTTTTTACTGGGTCTTCACTGAGATCTCCAGTTTGTTCTTTAAATCCTCCTCATTATCTTACCAGCTATATTTGTGTCTGGGATTAGCCGAGTTCACTCTCAGATAGGCAAATTTAGACTTAATGGTTTACGTGGTACAGCTTATCAATTAGGGTTACGCTTGTACTTGGGAGTACCGAGGTTGAATGTTAGACAGAACACAAGTTATACTGAGAGTTTCCGTGGTATTTCTCCGTACCTCCATGTTGAGTTGGCGCTATGTCTCAACCTGCGAGCTGCTGAAATGAATACAAGAGGCAGTACGGGAATGTGTAGGGTTTATGTAGTGTTTCTTAATTATGGTCTCTCATCTTACCATTCGTGTCAACTTAGTCATTCACGGATATCTCAAATAACATTGCACTTGATACAGCAACAATAAATAAAACTAAGCTGGGAACACTCATAAGTGCCTGTCATTGTGACTTCGGTCAGATCTTGCCCGATACTTTCTTTCTCCCTCCTTGCTTGATATAAGAGCCTCTGTCGCTCTCTTTCTCGCTGTCTCTCTCCAGTCACACAGAATTTTATGACACGATAAATACCTAGCCTGGAACTCACTAGATTAATTATTTATAGATTTGGAGGCGGTGTTCTGTATCGTAAACTCACACAGCCACCATGATGGGTTCGTCGAATTCAGTGACTCGAGCGAAGAGCTTAGAACGTAAAACGAGTGAAGGGATGCTCTGCAATAATGGACCTAAATCCAAAATACATGCACTCTTAAAGGTTGCAGTGACAAGTTTCACAACACTAGCTTAATGTCGAAAGTGTTGTTACTTCTTTTGACAAGAGTGTTGAAGTTAAAATGGTTTTAGGTTCAGTAGTTTCCTGCTACAGTATTCTGATTTTCTGTGTTGACACGTCCATATAATATAACATATACTGTCGTTATCTTATTTTCTTACGACAATAGCCTGTTTTTGAATGATCAACGATGCTCCTAATCAATATATCCTCTTGGAGCACTCTTCGTAATGATCATAATAAAGATAAAAATGTTTCCGTTCTTCATTCATGCAGAGTGAATAAGTACTATTGTTACCTCAAACCAGATTTAAAAGTAATATGACAGTTATTGGGCAGGAGAAAAATGAATTTTAAGAAGTCATAAATGTATCGTCTACAGGGGGGTACTTATGTTTTTTGGGCACCGGTTTAAGTAATCACAATGGCCGCTCCTAGGAGAAATAATGAACTTAAAAAGTCACGTTTTTTAGAGAGCTTTTATTTATTTTTTTTCAATAGTTTAAAGTTTCTTGAGTGCAAAAATCACATTTTTTAAAATTATAACATATTTAATTTTCTACCCATTTTGTTGCCCCATTGAACTCTGCCGCTATAGGGAACCGCACAACTCTTACCCCCTATGTACTCTTGTGTGTTTGTGTGTGTGTGTGTGTGTTAGTCACATTTTCGTCATATGATGGGCAAGTATCATATTCATGCGCCACGCCACGGCCCCTTTCATCGTTAAATTCCACCCTGATATTCAGGTAATATGAAATATTTAATTCCACCCTTTCATTCTGCATAAATATTTTTACGATCGTAAATTGAACAAGGACACACGAGAGTGCACTCTGTGGACAACTCGCTTTGAAAGACACGACGGACCTATCGCCAAACAGACTACATAATGCATGAATAAATTTCCATAATAATTAAGCGTCCTTCACAATATTATTACTTAAAATGTAGGTAGGTTTTATCCTTTCACAGGCCACGAAGGCCCTTAGAGAGAGTAGAGGTATAGCTCTACTCTATTTTAGACCTCTGCACTAGAAGGGGGTGAATGGTCAGCGTCACGCCCCGGCCACACCTTACCCCCGGGAAAGACCCGGTACCTATTGTACAGGAGGCTGGGTGGGCCTCAGGGCCGATCTGGACAGGTGCGGAAAATCTCGCCCCACCGGGATTCGATCCCGGGACCGTCCAGCCCGTAGGCAGTCGCTATACCGACTACGCTACCCGGCCCACTTACTTAAAATGTGTTTACTTGTATTGTGACAGTCAGTTTTTACAAATACACAAACCAAAAATTTCTTTGTGACTTGGGAACAGTTTAAAATTAATCACGCCTTTTTATTTTTGTATTTTTACAAGTAATGCTTTTGTTTTAATTCTCGGTGAGTCACACCCGGTAACCTTGACAATCACACTCGACGCTCAAATTTTTCTTCTTTCTCAGCGCGCAATTAACCAAGAACATGCCCCAAAATATGTCATATGAGAAACGCCATAATATTTATGCCTACTCGAACGGTCATATTATCGTTCACGTCTTTATTTTGAGAGCAAACTGCACGTTATTCTCTTGTATAAGGGGTCTTCCATCTCTTTTGCCTCAGCGCCTTCCTCTAGGGAATCGCCCGGTAAAACTGGCAAACATGCTTAATACTGAACTGTATCTTCTGTCTTAGCACGTACCTCACAGAAAACACAATAACAGTTGTAAGTATGGCAACCGGGTTGTGTCTCTTTTATCCCAGTGGTGTGTGCCAAGTGCTGTATTTTGCGTTCAGAATTATAAAACTTGGTTCATGTTTGCTTCAGACTTGTATTGCCATAATGCACTAATTTATAAAAGGAAAAGACCCGGAATCTGAATCCAGTGCAAAAAAAAACTTTCTTTTGTTTGGAGAATAAACTTTTTTATCGAAAGAAAATCTTTGATTTTTCATTATAGATTAGAAGCCCAGTTATCCTAAACCGGTGACAGGAAACGCCTCTTTATATGCCGTGGAAGGTTTTATCGAGGCTGCATTACAAATATCAATCTTCTTCATAAAAAAATCACTGTCTTTTTATCAACAATCAAGTCAACGTCCGACACAATGAATTAAATTCTTTGTTAAATTAATTTATTTACATTTTAATTGTCGAAGTTTATAAGTTTATCTACAATAGTTTCCACAAATTTGTCAGTATAAATTGTCAGTCGATTTAATGTTCTTCTGTATTTGATTCAACTACACGAGTGCAGTTGGGCTGTAATGTGTTGAAGAAATTAATCATTTCTCTTATGTGGTATTTCATCTCGTTAACATATCAAATGTAAAGAGAAAGGAAACTGTTATTGTTGTGGAAAAAAAAACCCTGGAATTCTTGCGAAACCTAGAAGAATAGGAAACTCTGCATAAATTAGCAGAAAAATGCGGAGCTGACATTGTTACTGCTGGTAACTGAAGGAGGAAAAGAGCGAAACTGGACAGTGACATTGCTCTACAGCATAAAATGTGTAATTGAAAGAAAAGGAAAGAAAAAAAAAAGAAAAAACACCTGAATGCGAAAAGGCGAGTGAAGATTGAATATCCTTTTTCACACAACACAGACAGAATAATGCACCCATCACTGGACATCTTCCATAAGAAAAAGCTCTAGTTTTGTTTACAGAGTTTTTAATTAGGGAGAATATGACTACACAGGTACAAGAGTGGAGTGTTGCGACGTAGAGATGTGTCATGGAAGCGTACTGGGACACTTAATGATAGATACGACTGGGTAGCAAACGCCTTGGGACTTACCTTCGTTGACCCGAACAGCTGGATAGAGGATGGGGATTTCGCTAGAGATGGGTTGCATCTGAATGAAGAGGAAAGAGGCGACTTGGACAACTATATGCTAGAGTAAGTGGAACTGATGTCGGAGGATCGGCAGGGAGTAAGAAGTGACAAATTTTGGAAAATGGAAATCACAGAACTAGGGATACCAGGGAAACGCGACGATCATCGATCGAAGAACAGAAACTCCACGTGAGGAAGATGAACTAGTGACTAGTATCTTGATGAGTAGGGAAGTTTAAGTGGGGCCAAGGGTTAAGTCTATAGCTGAGGCATATGCATATAGGATAGAAGGTAAGTCGCTAGTTGTGTTGCAGGTTAACTGTAGGAGTGTTTAGAATAAAGCAATAGAACTCTGGAATTTAGTTGACACGTAAAGTCCCGACGGAGTTATAGGCACGGAATCATGGCTTAAGGAAGATATTAACAAAGCTGCAGTCTTCATGGATGATTTTACAACTTTCAGACGGGATAGGTCTTCCCTTGGTGGTGGGGTTTTTATCTGTGTTAAAAATATTTTTGCCTCTACGGAGTTATGGGTAGATGATGATTTTGAGATTATCGTAGTCGAAGTGAAATGAATGGATCAAAAATATACGTGGGAAATTATAGGTATTTACAGAGCTCCAAATGAAGATATGCTGGCGATTGAAAGATTAGCAGCCCGTAGCTTACCTACGTGGAATTTAACTTAGCGAAGCATTATACGCGGTAATTTGAATTTACCTCGGACGAATTGGAAAGGGGGTGCGGAAAAAGCGAGCGGATTTCAGGGGTTTGTACAAATTTAGTTTGGGATAATGGTTATATTCAGGCTGTGAGCGGCCCCAGAAGAGGATACGCGCTGTTGGATCTTTACTTTCTCAGACTTGAAATTTCTTTTATTTCTTGTAATATTGTGCCCGGAATCAGCGACCATAACGAGGTTTTATTAGAAGTAGAATGGGATGAAAATTTTCGAGAGCCAAAAGTTGAAAGAATAGTCCCGGTGTACCACAAAACAGATGTTTAAGCTTGCAAGCATTTCTTCGGGAAAAGTTTAACCAATGGGCTGAAAGTGGCAGTTGCTTAGAGGAGACATCGAAACGTTATAAGGATAAAATTTTTGAGTGTATCAAACCTTAAGTACATCAAAAAAATTCTGATTAAAAATCCGGACCCTGAATACTAAAATAAGGAAATAAAACGGCTAAAGGTAAAGGTTAGGAAAATGTACAATAAGAGAAAATGTGGGTAGCCTTACCAAGCGGAACAGAAACGATTATCCAAGGAGTTACTGGTAGCAAAGAAGAAGGCTCAGGAAACATTTTTACGTTCGGTCTTACAAAACGAGGGTAGATGCTGGACAGAGTTCTGTAAATATGTTAAACGACGTAAAAGACATAGAGAAAGTATTCCGGCGATCAAGGACCAAAATGGCAAGCTCGTTACAGACCCAATAGAAGAGGCCAAATCCCTAAACTCTTATTATGCGTCTCTATTCAGTTGCGAACGTAATATTCTGCAAATTCAACCAACAGAATCAGGTAAACCCTTCACCATTAGTATTAATCTTGTAAGGAAGCGATTATCAGCAATCGGGAGAAAGAAATCTGTTGGACCAGATGGTATTCCTGGGGAAATTTTAAAGTTAGGCGGGGAAGCCATGATTCCACACCTCGCGGGATTGCTGGGTATTACGATGAACACTAAAGCTACCCCAGGTGATTGGAAAAAAGCTATAGTGGTTCCCACTTACAAAGGGGGAGATCGATCGGTAGTTGGAAACTATAGACCGGTCAGCTTAACCTCGGTGGTTTGCAAACAAATAGAACACGTTATAACAGGGCACCGAAGACAAGTCTGAGAAATGAGTGGGTGGTTATGTGAGGGTCAGCATGGTTTTAGACCAGGGTACTCATGCGAAAGTCAAATAGTTACTGTTTGTCAGGATATCGCGGATTTACCGGACGAGGGTGTCAGGACAGAAGCGACAATAATAGATTTTTCAAAGGTTTTTTATTTAGTTCCACATGATAGGATGCTTACGAAAATCGCGGCAACCGGAGTGGATTTGAGGGTAGTTGTATTGTAAAGAAATTTCTCTTAGAACGTTCGTAGAGGGTTAGAGTAGACGGGCAGCTGTCTGAGGAAGTCAGAGTGAACTCAGGAGTGCTGCAAGGGAGCGTATTAGGTCCTCGACTGTTCCTAGCTTATGTTAATGATATTTGGAGAAACAATGAGTCTAATAAACGGCTGTTCGCCGATGATTGTATAATATACTGGAAAATAATGGATAGTAGTGACACTGATAAGTTACAGACGGAACTAGACAGATTAGGGGAATGGGCAGTACAAAATAAAATGAAGATTAATCCAGGCAAAAGTAAAACAGTAAGCTTTACAAAAGCTAGGGTGAAGAAACATCCATAAGGTATTATTTTGGAGATCAATTAATCCAGCAGGCAAGTATTTTTAAATATTTAGGAATAATTATACGCAGCGATCTAAAGTGGGCAGATCATATCAATTACAAACTGCGAAGAGCATGGAAGGCACTTCATTTCATAATCCGTATACTCAAAAAGGGAAATAATAATACGAAACTTTTAGCTCATAAGACACTAGTGAGACCGATACTTGAGTATGGAGCGGTGTGTTGGGACCCATACAGAGAAGGTCATGTAAGCGCTTTGAATCGGGTGCAAAGGAGAGCGGCTAAATTTGCAAATAATATAAATGTGTCGGGTTGGCAAACTTTGGCACAGCGAAGATTGAGAGCCCGAATATGCGCCAATTTCAAAGCATACACCGGGAGACGGGCTTGGAAAGCGATAGGGAATAGAATTCTAGAAACATGCTGCCTGAGTAGGGACGATCACAATCGGAGAATTAGGACTAGGAAACAAAGAACAGATGTTGGTAAATATTTCTTCGTAAATAGGAGCATTAAAAGATGGAACCAATTACCTGCAGGCTTACTAACTTCTTTCCCCTGTAAAATAAACACATTTAGAAAGAGGGTTAAAAATATAGTTACAAACAAGGGAATTCAAGTGGGGATTGAGTGTAATTAAGTGAAGTGATGTAAAGTGCAGTGAACTGACGTGATTTATGTGAAGTGAAGTGAGTTACTGTGAATCTTGGAGATAAAAGTGCCATTACATTAGGGTGACCTTATACTGAGAGTACTTGATTGTATTGTGACTATTTCATTTGGGTATATCTTGTACTGTGTTTATTTTAACTTGTACTGTGGTTGTTGTAACTTGTTTTGTAATGTGTGGGTGTTTTGATAATATGTGTACTTGTATTTGCTGTGTTTTTTATTGTTTGTACTGTGTTTATGTATTGTTTCGTTTATGTATATTTATTCTTATTTGTTTTGTCTGTGCTAGTGTAAGGACTACTGCCACTGAGTGACAACTCAATTGAAGTTAATAATAATAATAATAATAATAATAATATACCAGGAAAACATTCGATAGATTCACCACAAAAGACAGCTATACTTGGAACATCACACATAATATGGAAAGTACTGCAGTGTCAAGCTTGAAGCCTGAGCGGTGGGGATCACCGCTGGTTCAAGAGAAGTACCGGGAAGAAAGGCCTGTGCCAAGAGACATCCATATTGCATAATAATAATAATAATAATAATAATAATAATAATAATAATAATAAAGTGAATGAATAGATGGTTGAACAAAAATTACGGAATGATGCGACTGAATTTCTGTTGAGAAATTGTACAAGAGGATTCAGATTAATTTTTAAGTGTAAAGAATAAATTCTGTCCCGTATATAATGATGGTTTGTGTCATGAAAGGCTCTGTAATTAAGAAGAAACCGGCTTAAATTAAAAAAAATTAAAAAAGGTTCTGGCTTCCTGAGATGAAAAATCAGTTCCTGGTTATAAAATAAACAAAGCAAAGACGACGATTCTCCTCTATGTAACGCTTTAGTTAAAAAGAAATAAAAACTCGCTCGTTCAGTAAAAACATACCTTAAAAATAGCTCCAAGAAATCGTCGAATTTAGTCCAATATCCAAAAAATGCGTAGAAGAACTCAGAAAAATTTCGAAGCTCTTCTTTACTGAATATGTTTTCTTCAATAAAAGAGACTTAAGAGCAAAAGATATGAAAGTAAATAAATTTGTATCACTGACAATTTATTTTGTAACCTTAGTTTAAATAAGTTAAAAAGTTGGGCATATAAAAATGTCTTTCATACCACCAACTTTCACCTCAATCTATAGATCATGAACTTGCTGAACCAATGGTTTAAAATTTTGGCGTAGACTTCTCCATTAACTTATGGAAGTTGTTGCAGAAGGAAGGGAGATCGTAGATATCTGAAGTAAAAGGAATCCAAAGGCGCTGTTTACTGGACAGCGCAAATTTTTTTAGAATATCTTGTAAGTATAGTAGCGAAATCTTATAGAAAGTTACTTGGAGAAGAAGAAAATTATATTGAATGCAAACTGACAGAAAAAAAAACAGTTTCAGTATTTACGAAAATCTTATTCATTGTTAAATCCTATATAAGACTATAAAATTGTGAATACTAATTATGTGGAAGAAACGGCGAATCAAGACGAAGAAGAAGAGAAGCTGACTGAGAAAGACACATTAGTCATTGTGAAACGTGCACAAAACGTGACAGACAAACTGTTGGACAGGGCAATTCAAATAGTCGTTCCTCAAAAGTGTCAATGCCCCTAAAAACGTTAAAGCTACAGAGATTCAATTAACTTTTTTCCCGACGTCTTTTCGTTCAAAACTCCACATGAATGCAATGTATAAAATTTCCTTTTACCTACAATACTGATGCTCAACATTGAGAAGCTCCGTGTAATAAACAACATATTTGTTCCTATGCTTGGTTTCAGGTTTCTGCCGCGGTGTAAATAAAATCCTTGATCTTCTGGGATGTTATAGAACGTAAATTGGTAGTTAGTTACCGACGTTTCGTGACAAACTATTGGCCTCACCTTCAAGTTGCAAGTAATCCAAGAAGAATTGTATGCTCTTGGGCTACTTGAACCTTGAAGGTGGGACCGATAGGCTTCGCGGAAACTTTGGTAACTAAGTACACTCGTGTCAACAAAAATACATCGGTCTGAAATTTTCTAAGTCCCAAACCGGAAGTGACGTGCGGTACAGTTGCCATCATAATTCGAGTCGTTTTACTTTCCACATATTTGCGCATTCGTGCCATTTCTCTGTCCTCCATTCATTACAATCAATCACACCGCGTATATATTAACAGAAGACGACAATACATTTGCTTAATTTGAAATTAAAACA